>Ga0307513_10000561_pt1 | contig 53247 bp, 35 predicted proteins | sample 15_EM_MG_FD_202174 | JGI IMG/M metagenome (GOLD analysis project Ga0307513, IMG submission 202174) | Populus trichocarpa ectomycorrhiza microbial communities from riparian zone in the Pacific Northwest, United States - 15_EM | ecosystem: Host-associated > Plants > Roots > Unclassified | place... | reverse complement strand
CAGCTGCGGGTGCTGCACTTGGTCATGAGCGTTGCCCCGGCGCGGGGTTCGCCGGTTCGGCACTCGCTCCCCGTCGCTCGGTGGCGCACTTCGACGCGCAGGATGACCCAGCGCGGGGGTCGTCCTGCGCGATCAAGTCACGGCCTACGCCCGGGTTATTTCAGCGATGGCTGCAGCGAAAGCTGGGGTTCACATTGCTATTACGGCACCGGGGTTCTGGTCCAGGGGGCGCGAGCGTGCCGGGGGCACCTCCCGCCCCGGGCCCCTTGCGCAGCAAGGGAGGTGGGGAATCACCTCGAAGGGGAGGGGCCGACCGTGCCCGGGAAGGTTGGCGCGCTCTCAGACCTTGCTGGACTTGGACTCGGCGTCGGAGGTGACCCAGCGGCGCTCGGCGCGGCGGGCCGCACGAGCTCGGCGTAGGGCCGGGAGTGCGACGGCCGTCCGGCGCAGCATCGGGACCGCCGCTCGCCTGGTGAACACCTGGTATCCGGACCGCTCGACGGCCTCCAGGATCTCGCTGTACAGCACAAACGCCGTCCGCATGCAGTCCCGGCTGGTCGGGTGCAGCATCTCGATGCCGGGCTCGGCGAACGCGTACAGCGCCCGGGTCCGCTCGATCTCGAAGGCCAGCAGTTCCCGGATCATCGGGGTGACGACGCCGATCGCCAGCATCTCTCGGGTCACCCCGAAGGTGTCCAGGTCCTCCTGCGGCAGGTAGACCCGGCCACGCTTGAGGTCGTCACCGACGTCCCGGATGAAGTTCGTCATCTGGAACGCCTCGCCGAGCGCGCGGGCCCGGGACGCGGCGGCCGGCGTCAGCGGTTCCAGGATCGGCAGCATCTGCAGCCCGATCACCGCGGCCGAGCCGTACATGTAGTGCTCAAGGTCGGCGTAGGTCTGGTACGAGGTGATCGTGATGTCCATCTGCATGGACTCCAGGAACGCCTCGACGTGAGCGCGCGGGATCGCCCACCGGCGCATCGTGTTGATCATCGCCAGCGCGGTCGGGTGGTCCGGGCGCTCGCCGCCGGCGACCGCGTCCAGGAAGTCGGCACCCCAGCTCAACAGGGCGTCCGGGTCCGGATCGGTGAACGAGTCGACGAATTCGTCGGCGTAGCGGGCGAATCCGTAGAGCGCCCAGACGTGCGGACGCTTGGCCGGGGGGAGCAACATCGACGCCAGGTAGTAGGTCTTGCCGTGCTCGGCATTCAGCTTGCGGCACACCTCGTAGGCAGCGCGCAGCTGCGGATCGGTGATTCCTGCGGCGTCCAGGATGCGGTCACTCACTCGTCTTATCCTGCCCTAAACGGCGTGCCGGTTGAAGCGAGGCAGGGAGCGAGCGGAGGTTCTGCGCGGTCACGGCTGCCAGCCGGAGCTGGATCGCGGCGATGTCCGCGGCCACCGCCGGCCCGTTGTCCAGCAGTTCCGTGGTCAGCTCGGCCAGCTGAGGTGCCAGCTGCGGATCCCGGACTCGGACGCCCCAGTGCGGGCGGTCGATGTCGTCCAGGAAGTACCCGAGCTTGGGATGCGAGATCAGGCTGATGATCGGCGTCCCGCAACCGAACGGGATCATCCCGGCGTGTCCACGCATGCCGACCACCAACCGGGCCTGCCGGTAGTGCTCGTGGATCTGCGCCGGGGTCAGGTTGTACATCGCGATCACCGGCAACGTGATGCCGTGCTCGCGGCGCAGGTCGCTGACGAACCGCTCGTCGTCAACACAGTGCGCCACGTACCGGACGTCGGCCTGTTCCCGGGTGCTGACCAGCCAGTCCCGCAGCTGGCCGAGGAAAGTGCCGTAGTCGTCCCCGAAACGGCGTCCGGCCCGGTCGTACGCGCAGTTCAGCAGCACGTCACCCGGCTCGGTCCCGGTGCCGGGCAGCTCGATCCGACCGGGCGGGTCGGCGAGCAGGTCGGTGATCGCGGTCGGGCACGGCTGCCAGCCGATCCGATCGGCCAGGGGGCCGGGCAGCAGTTCGCGGACCCGGTCCACCGACCCGTGGTTGCGCAGCCCGACAAAGGTCGACCGCTCGACCAGAGCCCGTAGGCTCCGGGCGAACCGACCACCGGCTCCGTCCACGCCGTCCGTCGTGCCCTCGAAGTTCTGCCCAGCGGCCGTCTGGCCCTCGAAGCTCTGGCCTTCGAACATGTTGTAGCCGACGGCGAAAACCACCAGCGGGACGGTGATCCGGGCCAGCACGTCGTCCGCGATGTTCCACTGCCAGCCGCTGTTGCCGTTCGGCGCGGTGTCCGGCAGGAACAGTCCACCGCCACCGACGATCAGCCCGTCCGTCGCGTTCACCGCGGCGAGTCGGCGCTCGTCGAAGAGCTGATGGACGTGGATGTCGTACCAGTTCGCCTGGTCGGAATCGGCGTCCGTGGCCGTGGCGGATCCGGAGCCGCCGGTGAGCGCGGGTGCGCCGGTGAAACAGCGCCGGACGGCGTCGGTCAATACCCGGTCGCCGGCGTTGCCCTGCCGATCGGCGAAGAAGGCGGCGTGGGCCAGCCCGGCACCCCCCGCCGGCCTGCCCAGCGCACTGCCGGAGCCCACCCCGCGCGTCAGCGAACGCTCGTTCTCATTGCGCTGCAACTGGATTCGGCAGGTCCGGTGGGACGGATCAAGGGCCAACCCGGCCAGCGCGAAGGCCCGCCCGCGCGGATAGTCGTGCTCGATCCAGGCCAGCTGGGCGAGTTGGCCGAGCGCGTCGGGCGCCAGGGTGGGATCCATCGAGGCCAGCAGCAGGTGCACGCCGGCCGCGGCGTACTCCGAGACCGCAGCGAGCGCCGGCCCGGCCGCGGCATGGGCCTCGGCGGTCATCGTCCGGGCGGTCAGGCCCGCGTCCGCCGCCCGGACCAGCGCGGCCGCGTCCTCGAAGCGGCCCAGAGCCCGCAGCGAGCGCAGCGAGGTGATCAGATCGGTGTCCCGCCCGGTCGCAGCGGCCGGTCCGGTGGAGTCGGCGTGGCTGGACGGGGTCGCGGGCGGCGCAGAGGGCGGCGGGGTCACCGTGAGGTCCTCACTGGAACGGTCGACCTCGGCGCTCACCTGAGGCTGACCAGGTGCTCGTCCGAGCGTCGGATCCGCGGCCGGAGCCAGTCCTGTTCCAGGTCGCTGAACGGGTCACCCGGCCCGAAGCCGATCAGGTCGATCGCCGAGTTCACGTCCAGGTGGTCGAGCAGGCGCAGCAACTGGAAGGCATTGGTGGGCCGGTTCGGCCGGTGGTCCGCACCGACCAGGGCGGATTGATGCGCCGGCCGCCGCAGCGACTTGTCGAACAACCCGCGCTGGGCGCCGGGGACCAGGTTCCGGCGGACCGCCTGCACCCAGTCGTGCGGGTCCTCGGCGAGCACCAGGCGCAGGTCCGTCGGCTGGTCCCAGCCGCTCGCCTGGTCGTGCCGGATCACCATCAGGTCCGTTCGGCTACCGTGGTGTTCCGGGTCGAGTGGGCCGGACACGCATCGGGCCACCAGGTCGTAGTCGTCGATCCTGCGGCCCAGCCCGAGGCCGTCGGCGTCCGCAGAGGCCATCCGGTCGGGGTCCGCGACCAGGCAGATGCTCCGCCCGGCCAGCCAGCCGCGGACATCACCGAGCCGGAGCACGGCGACCGACCGAGCCGTGCTGATCGGCAGCGGCGGCGGACGCAGTTGGGACGTCCGCAGGCAGTGCAGCACCCCGTGCAGGACGTCGCGGACGTCGGTCAGCTCGGACATCGGCAGCCGGATCAGATCGGTGAGGAACTCCTCCAGGGCGGGGTCCAGCGTCTCCTGACGGACCGGCCGGGAGAGTAGGTCGTGCAGATCGGCGGCGGCCGGCATCGGCAGGGTGTCGCCGACGTCGTGTGCATCGATCAGCGCGGAGGCCAGCGCCACCCGAGCGTCTCGCAGCCCGCGCAGGGTGACGACCAGGGTGGCGATGCCGAGCTTGTCGACGTCGGTCCGGGCCAGGTATTCCTCGTGCGCGGCGATCGCCGAGTTCAGGTCGCCCCACTGCTCGTGCGCCTGGGCCCGTAGCCGCCAGGCGGCCCGGGAGCCCCGCCGGGCCAGCAGCACGGTGTCCGCGATCAGGCCGGTCAAACTCGGGTCGGTGGGCAGGGCGCTGGCGGCGGTGGTCAGCAGCAGGTCCAGCAGGTGCGGCGCCACCACCGGCCACGGCTTGTCGCCGGCATGGATCGCGATCGCGGTCAGCGGGTCGGCCAGCACCCGTTCGAACTCCAGCCCGACCGCTGCCAGGTCCCGCTGCAGCTTGTCGTCGGGTTGGGACAGCGGTTTGTCCAAGATCACGGACGTCGGGTCGTCCAGTTGGGCAAGTTCACGGGCCGGTTCGTTGGCAAGATCATGAGTGGGCTTGGGGGCGAGTTCGCGGGCGATAGCGCGGTCGGCAAGGTGCCTGCAGCAGCTGATCAGGGGCTGATTGTCGACCGGAGCGGCAGCCGGCGTGCCGGGATCGGCCGCCGGGGGCAGCCCGATCCGGCGGGTGAAGAAGCTCATCGTCGTCACTCCGGGGTCCGGCGTTGCCGTTCGGGGATGAAGGTCACCCAGCCCCCCGGGACTCTACCCACAGTGGGAAGCATTGCACGTACGGTCATCGAAAGGCTGAGGGCGGGGGGTTGGGTTCAGCGCCAGGCTCGGGAGCGGTACATCGGATCCGGTCCGGTGATCCGCTCGGCTGCCAGCCTCCCAGACACCAGCACCATCGGCACGCCGACACCGGGCTGTGTCCCCGAACCGGTGAACACGACGTTCTCGCCCCACAGATTCCCGGGCCGAAACGGCCCGGTCTGGAAGAACGAATGCGCGGACGCGAACGGCGCCCCGCGCTCCATCCCGCGGTCGGCCCAGTCGGCCGGGGTGCTGATGTCCTCCACCTCGATCGCTCCGCCGAACCCCGGATAACCGCGGTCCTCCAGGGTGCTGAGCACGTGCTCGCGGTAGATCGGGCCGATCCGCTTCCAGTCGATCGATGCGTCCAGGTTCGGCGTCGGAAACAGCACGTAGTAGATGTGCCGGTTCGCCGGGGCCAGCCGCGGGTCGGACTGGGTCGGGTTGGTGACCAGGATCGACGGATCGGTCATCAGCCGACCGTTCAGGATGTCGTCGAAGACGCCCTTCCAGGCCGCCCCGAAGTGGATGTTGTGGTGCGCGGCGTCCGGGTAGGAGGCCCGGGATCCGGCGAGCATCAGGTAGCAGGACGGCGAGTAGGTCAGCCGTTTGATCCGGCGCGGTGTGTGTCCGAGCAACTCGCGATAGGCCACCGGCAGGTCCGGGTTCAGGACCACGACGTCACAACCGATCCGCTCGCCGGTGCTGGTCAGAACCGCAACCGCGCGTCCGCCGGAGTGCTCGACGCTGGTCACCTCGGTGCCGTAGCGAAAGTCGACGCCGTGCTTCTCCGCCGCCGCGGCCATCGCGGTCGGAACCGCGTGCATGCCGCCGGCCGGAAAGAACACCCCGGCCACCGAGTCCATGTAGGAGATCACTGCGTAGATGGCGAGCGCGTCGTACGGCGACAGACCCGCGTACATCGCCTGGAACGAGTAGATCCGCTGGGTCCGCTCGTCCTTCAGGTACTGCTCGACCTTCGGTGCCAGCTTGCGGAAACCGCCGATCGCCGCCAGCCGGGCCAGGTTCAGCGAGAGCAGGTCCAGCGGGGAGTCGATGTTGCGGTCGATGAAGTCGCGCATCTCGTACTTGTAAAGCTTGGACACGAACCGGATATAGCGCTGGAACCCGGCCGCCTCGGTGACCCCACAGACCCGTTCGATCTCGTCCGCCATCGCCTCGGCGTCCGCGTGCACGTCCATCCCGGAGCCGTCGGCGAAGGTGGTCCGGTACAGCGGTACCACCGGCTTCAGGTTCAGCCAGTCGGCCATGTCCTCGCCGAGCACGTCGAAGCAGTCCGCGATCAGGTCCGGCATGGTCAGCACGCTGGGGCCGGGATCGAAGCGGTACTCCCCGCCGCCAGGCGCGGTTATGGTTTTGACGGCGGCCCGGCCGCCCGGCACGGTGTCGCGCTCCAGCACAGTGACCCGGCGTCCGGCTCCGGCCAGTCGCATCGCCGCGGACAGCCCGGCCAGACCGGCGCCGACAACAACGACGTGGTCGGTCGGGCCCTTGACGGTCTTCATCCGGCCGATCACGTGGCGCGGGCCGTCGCCGCCACGACCAGGCTGCTGAGCGCCTCGCGGGCCGGTTCGGCGATCTCAACCGGGCTAGCGCCGTCCCCACCGCCGCTGACCCGGCCGCTGCCGGCCAGCGCGGAGCTGGCTTGATCGGCGAGCTCGCCGATCAAGCGCTCGACGGCGTCCAGGGCGCCGGTGTCGACCATCACTCCACGCAGCGTAGCCACCCCCTCGGCGTCCAACCGGGGATCACCGAGCAATCGCCGGACCGCTGCGGCCTGAGCCGGGGTCGCGCGTTGCAGTGTCAGCCCGACCAGAACCGTGCGTTTGCCCTCGCGCAGGTCGTCGCCGGCCGGCTTGCCGGTCTCCTCCGGGTCGCCGAAGACGCCGAGGACGTCGTCCCGTAATTGGAAGGCCTCGCCGAGGGCCAGCCCGTACTCGGAGTAGACGGCCTGCAATCGCGGGTCGGCGCCGGCCAGCGAGGCCCCGATCAGCAGCGGATGCTCCACCGTGTACTTGGCGCTCTTGTAGCGGATCACCTGCCGGGCCCGGTCGATCGCGGCCTGCGGGTCGAGTTCCGGCGCGGCCTGGGTCAGCACGTCCAGGTACTGCCCGCCGAGCAGTTCGGTCCGCATCCGGTGGAACATCGCCCGGCCGGAAGCAAGCTGCTGCACGGTCAGCCCGCTGTCGGCGAACAGTTCGTCCGTCCAGACCAGGCACATGTCACCGGCCAGCACGGCACCGGCCAGCCCGAACCGGTCGCCGTTGCCCTGCCAGCCGTGCTCTCGGTACAGCTCCGCGAACCGGCGGTGCACGGCGGGCATGCCGCGCCGGGTGTCGGAATCGTCCATCAGGTCGTCGTGGATCAGGGCGGCGGCCTGGAACAGCTCCAGCGCAGCGGCGGCGGCCACGATCCCCGGGCCGGAGTCACCACCGGCACCCCGCCAGCCCCAGTAGCAGAACGCCGGCCGCAGCCGTTTTCCGCCGCGCATCAGGCCGACCACGCTCGCCACCAGCTCGTGGCAGTCCGGGCTGACCGAGGTCAGCGTTCGGGCCTGCTTGGCGAGGAAGTCCGCCAGCGTCGCATCCACCCGGGCACGGAGGTTCTCGGCGTCCAGCGGGCGCGGGTGGCCGGTGATGGACGGCTCACTGGTGGACGACGCAGTACTGGTCAAGGGACCGCTCCAGAGAAGGTCAGCGCGGAGGTCAAGGGTGTGCAGCAAGAGTGAGCAGAGGCAACAGCTAAGCACTTCGGCTCTGCTTCGGCGCGGCGCCCTGGTCCGGATGCACTCCCTGACCCCGGGCTTGTCCGTAAGCTGATCGCATGCCTGAGGACACTCCCGCCCTGCACGAGAAGCTCCAGGAGCTGATCGAGGCGGGCCGGCCGTCGATCTCGTTCGAGTTCTTCCCGCCGAAGGACGACGCCGGCGAGGCGGTGCTCTGGCAGGCGATCCGCCGACTGGAGCCGCTGAGCCCGACCTTTGTGTCCGTCACCTATGGCGCGGGCGGGTCCAGCCGGGACCGGACCACCAGGATCACCCAGCGCATCGCTCAGGACACCACCCTGACCCCGATGGCACACCTGACCTGCGTCGGGGCCAGCCGGGCGGAGCTGCGCCGGGTGATCGCCGAGTATGCCGACGCCGGGGTACGGAACGTGCTGGCGATCCGCGGTGACCCGAAGGAAGGCCCGCGCGCGCCCTGGGTACCGCATCCGGGTGGCCTGGACTACGCCGTCGAGCTGGTTCGGCTGGTTCGCGAGCTGGGCCGGTTCAGCGTCGGCGTGGCCGCGTTCCCGGACGTGCACCCGGCCAGCACCGACCTTGAGGCGGATGCCCGGGTGCTGGCGATGAAGGCGGAGGCCGGCGCGCAGTTCGCGATCACCCAGATGTTCTTCACCGAGGGCGACTACTTCCGGCTGGTCGAGCGGGCCGCGGCGCACGGCTCGACGATGCCGATCATCCCCGGGATCATGCCGGTGACCAACGTGAAGCAGATCAACCGGATCGCCGAGCTGTCCGGGGTGGCGCTGCCGGAGCCGGTCGTGGCCCGATTGCACGCGGTGGCGGACGACCCGGCGGCCGTACGCGCGGTGGGTGTCGAGATCGCCACCGAGCTCAGCGAGCGGCTGCTGGCCGGTGGCGCGCCGGGACTACACTTCATCACCATGAACCGGTCGACGGCCACGCTTGACGTCTTCGCTGCCTTGGGGCTCGCCGTCCGCGCCTGAATGCTGAACCAAGCGGAGTACCTGGAGCGCTGGTCTGCGCTGCATGGTGAGGTGGCGCCGGTCGGGCTGGTCGGCGGGTGGCTGCGGCTGAGTTATGCGCTCGCCCGGCCGCTCGCGGCGCTCGGGGTTCGGCCCAATCCGATCACCCTGGCCGGTCTCGGGCTGGCCGGGCTGGTGCTGCCGTCCGCCGCAGGCGGTGCCCGGTGGCCGCTGCTCGCCGTCGCCACGATCGTCCTGTCCGGCCTGCTGGACAGCCTGGACGGCGCGGTCGCCGTCCTCACCGATCGGGTCAGCCGCCGCGGTGCGGTGCTGGACGCCACCTGCGACCGGCTCGCCGACCTCTGCTTCGTCGCGGCGCTCTGGCTGGCCGGCGCTCCGGCCGGGTGGTGTGTGGCCGGCGGGGCGGTCGCGCTGCTGCACGAGCAGGTCCGGGCCTCGGCGCGGGCCGGCGGGATGCGGGAGGTCGGCGTCGTCACCGTCGCCGAGCGGCCCACCCGGGTGATCGTGACCGCGGCCTTCCTGCTCGGTGCCGGTCTGTATCCGGGACGGGCGGGGGACTGGGCGACGGTCGGCGCGATCGCCTGGACGGTTGTCGGAGTCGTCGGGTTCGTCCAGCTCGCGCTCGTGGTGCGGCGCCGACTCGGCTGACCCGAAATCGACTAGGGCGTTAAGAGACACGCCCTAGACCCGGATCGACCAGACCCGACGGCAGGATCGCGGCGCGCTCCTTACCGCGCAGTACCTGCCTTGACGCCAGCTCTCAAGCGCGGATCACGCTGCACCGATGTGGTGAAGATGAGCACTGTGGGGGACCGGTCTGCCATCCGGACCCCCGGCATCCCCGCGGCCCGAGCCGAGCACGGCAAGCACGCCGGACAGCCGGACGAGCAGGTCCTGGATCGCTCCGATCGGACCCGGATTGTCCGGGTCCGCGTGCCCGGACCCGAGGGCACCGTGATTCGCAAGGAGCTGCTCGGTACGGAGGGCATGACCCGCGCCCAGCGCGAGGCCGTGATCCTGGAGCGGCTGACCGGGATCGCCGGTGTGCCGCGCCTGACCGGTGTCCCGACCGGACCTGAGCTGGTGCTCCAGGACGAGCACGGAACCCCGCTGGCTCAGGTGATCGCCGCAGCAGTGGCTTCGGGACCAGGGGCCGGCCTGCCGGACCTCGGGCAGGTGCTCGATCTGGCGGTCGGCCTGGCCGAGATCCTGGCCGAGGTGCACCAGCGTGGCGTCGTCCACAAGGACATCAATCCGCAGAACATCCTGCTGCGCGAGGTCGACGGCTCGCCCGTGCTGGTCGACTTCGGGCTGGCCGGGATGGCCGAGGACGATCGCACCTCCGCCACCGGGGTGATCGTGGGGACGCTGGCCTACCTGGCCCCGGAACAGACCGGGCGAACCGGGCGGGGCGTCGATCAGCGGTCGGACCTCTACGCGCTGGGCGCGACCCTGTACGAGGTCGTGAGCGGGAGGACGCCGTTCGGTCGCGGTGAAGGGGATGCGCTCGCCCTCATCCATGATCATCTCGCTCGGGTACCGGTCCCGGTCCGGGACGTCGTCGACTCGCTGCCACCGGCGTTGTCCGAGGTGATCGCCCGGCTGCTGGAGAAGGAGCCGGACCGGCGCTACCAGAGCGCGACCGGCCTGGCGGCGGACCTGCGCCGGGTGCGGGACCGGCCGACCGCGACATTTCCGCTTGGCGAAAGGGATTTCCCGCTGCGGCTGAGCGCTCCGGCCCGGCTGGTCGCCCGGCAAGCCGAGATCGAGGTGCTCAGCAGTTCCTTCGCGGATGCCATGGCCGGTCACGGTCGCGGGCTGCTGATCACCGGGGAACCCGGCGTCGGCAAGACCGTCCTGGTCGAGGAGCTGCGCTCGATCGTGACCGTGGCGGGCGGCTGGGTGCTGGCGGGCGCCTTCGGCCAGCACGGTCAGGACCGTGACGCAGACGGGGTCAGGCAGGCCATTCGTTGCCTGGGCCGGCTGTTGCTGGCCGAGCCGGAGCCGGTGCTAGCGGTGCACCGGGAAAACCTGATGGCCGCGCTGGGCAGCCAGGCTGCGGTGATGGCGGCCCTGACCCCCGAGTTCGAACTGTTGCTGGCCGGGATCGAGCCGTCCCTGCTGGCCGGTGATCCGCAGGTTGTGCAGAGCCAGATCTACCAGGTCGGGCTCGAGGTGCTGCGGGTGATCTCGGCGTCCAGGCCGCTGGTGATGGTGCTGGACGATCTGCAGTGGGCCACCAGTTTTCCGCTCGGCATGGTCGATGCGATGCTGACCAGCCAGGATCTGCCGGGCGTGCTGCTGGTCGGCACCTATCGCGAGCGCGAGCTCAGCGAACACCGGCCGTTCGCCGAGATGCTCGCGCGCTGGACCCGGCTGGAGGTCGCGCCCCCGCTGCTGCGGCTGAGGAATCTGCCGCCGGCCGGTCTGGATGCTCTGCTGCGGAAGATGCTGCGGATCTCACCCGAGGAAGCCGGTCGGTTGGCCGCAGCCGTTGGTGCCCGGACCGGCGGAAACCCCTATGACACGGTTGAACTCCTGAACGCGCTGCGCGAGGAGGGGGCGCTGGTCGCCGGGGCGACCGGCTGGACCTGGGATCCGGTGGCGATCCGTCGGCATGTCGGCCGGGGGGAGGTCGTCGATCTGCTGGCGGCCCGGCTCGACCGGCTGCCCAAGCCGGCGTTCACCGTTCTGGAGGTGCTGGTCTGCCTGGGCGGGCGGTCCGGAATCGCCCTGCTCAGCACGGCCGTCGGGGTGTCCGCCGCGGGCCTGCAGGAGGACCTCGCGCCGTCCTTGGACGACGGTCTGGTGGTCCTGGTCCCGGCGACCGGCCTGGACGTCGATGCAACTGTGCAGTTCCGACACGACCGGGTGCGGCAGGCGTTCAGCGAGCGGGTGCAGCCGACGGTCAACCCGGCTCTGCACCTGACCATCGCCCGCCGCCTGGCCCACGATCCGGCTGCCGCCCGGACGGCCGCTGAGCAATACCTGCAGGCCATCGATGGGGTGACGGATCTGGCCGAACGGCGCGTGGCCGTGCAGCTGTTCCGCCGGGCGGCGGCGGCCGGCCGGGTCACGGACCTGGAGGCCACCGAGCGCTATCTCGCCTCGGCCATTGCGTTGCTGTCCGCTCCGGCGACCTCGGCCTCCCCCATCAACCCGGTAGACGATGTCGAGCTGGCCGGGCTGCAGATCGAGCATCATGCCGCGCTGTTCAGCCTGGGCCGGCTCGAGGAGTCGGACCGGCTCTACCGGTCCATTCTGCAGCGCCGTCCGGAGCCCCTGGATCTGGTCGGGGCCGCCTGTGTGCAGATCGCCGGCCTGACGAACCGGGCCCGGGCGCTGGAGGCGCTGGCCCTCGGACTCGACCTGCTCGCCCGGCTCGGCCTGGCCGTGCCGTCCCGGAGTCGGGTGGCCGCCGAGATCGAACGGGGTGAGCTGGATCTGGCGCGCTGGGTCGAGGCGGACACCCGGGCCGAGGATCTGCGCCGTCCCGATGCCCGGGACCCGAGGGTCCGCGCCGCGGCCGAACTGATCAACCGGATGATGCCGCCGGCCTATTTCGCCGATCACCAGGTGCTGGCCTGGCTGGTCCTGGAGAGCCGTCGGCTCTGGGACGAGCACGGACCCTGCCGGGAGCTGGTGGGTCCGCTCGCTCATGCCAGCCTGGTGACGGTCGGCCTCCGGGAGGACTACCTGACCGGGTACCGGGTGGTGCAGCGGGTGCTGGCGGCGGGGATCGAGCGCGGCTACGAGCCGGAGGCGTCACGGGCACGGTTCCTGTTCTCGGTCTCCGCCGGGCAGTGGTTCGAGCCCCTTGAGGACATCCTCGAACAGGCCGGCCAGGCCCGGGAGGGCTTGCTGATCGGCGGTGACCTGCAGAACGCCGGTTACACCTATCACTCGTCAATACCAACGCATTTGGACGTCGGACCGACCTTGGAGCGGTACCTGCTGACGGTGGAAGCCGGCCTGGAGTTGGCCACCCGGACCGGCAATGACCAGACCGTTGCGACCGGCCTGCCCTACCGGCAGTTGGTCCGGGCCCTGCGCGGCGAGACCGAGGAACCCGGCGGGTTCACCGACAGCTCGTTCGACGAAACCGAACACGTCCGCGGCCTTGACGGTAACCCGATGGCCGCCGCCAACTTTCAGATCACCCGGGCGCTGGCGGCGGCACTGTTCGGCGATCAGCCGGCGCTGGCCCGCCATGCCCGAGCGGCGATGCCGTTGCTGACCTTCGTCGTGGCCGCGTACACGACGTCCCAGGCGCACCTGCTGCAGGCTCTGGCGCTGGCCGGCGAGATCCGCGCGACCGCTCCGCAGGACCGGCCCGACCTGCTCGAGGAACTGGACGTCTGCCGGGCCTGGCTGGCCGCGCGGGCCGGCGACGCCCCGGGCAACTTCGCGCACCTGCTGGAGCTGGTGGAGGCCGAACGCGCCTGGGCGGTGGGCGATCAGTACGCCGCAATGACGGGGTACGACGCGGCACTGTCCACGATCGGCGACCGGCAGCGGCCTTGGCACCGGGCGCTGATCTGCGAGCGGGCCGCGGCCTTCTGCCTGGCCCAGGGACACGAGTACCTGGCCCGGAAGCTGCTGGTCGAGGCCCGGGACGCGTACGCCGGCTGGGGGGCGAGCGCCAAGGTCGAACAGCTCACCCGAAACCATCCGTTCCTGCGCACCGCCCGCATTCTGGGTGCCGGGCCCAGTGTCGAGCCGGGCACGAGCACGCCCGGGGTCTCCACCGACTCGATGGATCTGCTCGCCGTCCTGGAGACCTCGCAGGCGCTGAGTAGCGAGACCGACCTGGACCGGCTCCGGACCCGAGTGGTCGACGTGCTGACCGCGATGACCGGCGCGACCGCCGTGACCGTGCTGCTCTGGAGCGAGGACGCGGCCGGCTGGGTGCTGCCCACCGCCGGCGGGGGTCCGGACAGCGGGGGTGCGGGCAGCGGCGGTGCGGCCGGCGAGAGTTCGGGCGGTGGGGGTTCCGGCGGTGCGGTGTTGGGGGTTGCGGAGGCCGGCGCGGCGGGCCTGGTCCCGTTGTCGGCGTTCCGCTATGCCGAACGGACCCGGCAGCCGCTGCTGGTCCCCGACGCCACGGTTGACGACCGGTTCGCGGCTGACCCCTACCTGGCCGGGGCGCGTTGCTGCTCGCTGCTGGTGGTGCCGATCCTGTCGCAGGGCAAGCCCCGGGTGATGCTGGTACTGGAGAACCGGTTGCACCGCAGCGCGTTCTCCACCGACCGGCTGGACGGGGTGCTGCTGATCGCCGGGCAGCTCGCTGTCTCCTTCGACAACGCGCAGGCCAGGCGCCTGAGCGAGCAGGAAGCCGACCGCCGACTCCGGTTGCTCGACACGCTTCGGCAGCGGGAGCGGCTGCTGGAGACGCTGCTGGCGATTCAGCGGGACATTTCGCACCGGGCACCGCTGCAGCAGGTCCTGGACGCGGTCACCGGCGGGGCTTCGGCGATGCTCGACGGTGACTTCGTCGCCCTCGTCCTGGTTGACCCGCTGATCCCGGACCAACCTCGGATCCCGTCGATCAGCGGCCGGGCGACCGGTCGCGAACGGGACGTCCTGGTGCTCTCGGTGGCCACCGAATCGATCGCCCGGGACGAGCTGGTGGCCCGGCCTGCCGCCGCGGATTCTGCCGGGCTGATCGCGGCGCCGGTGCACGCCAGCGGGGAGATCATCGGCAGCCTGGTGGCCGGTGTCGGCGACGAGCGGGAGCGCCGGGCGGAGCGACAGGAACTGCTGTCCGCCTTCGCCGAGCAGGTCAGCCTCGCCCTCACCGACGCCAGCACCCTGCAGATGATGCGGGACGCGTCCTACGACTCGCTCACCGGGCTGGCCAGTCGTCCCTTGTTCCTGGATCGGTTGCGGGAGGCCCTGGACGCCGGAGCCCACCGGGGGGACGAGGTGAGCGTCCTGTTCATCGACCTGGATCGGTTCAAAGCGGTGAACGACAGCCTCGGTCACCAGGCCGGTGACGACCTGCTCGCCGGTGTCGCAGAGCGACTGCGCGGCTGCATCCGGGGAACCGACACCGCGGCCCGCCTGGGCGGGGACGAGTTCGCCATCCTGCTGGAGGACACCGTCGGGGACGGCAGTGGGAAGCAGGTTGCGGAGAAGGTGCTGGCGGTCTTGCAGCAGCCGTTCCGGATCGCCGGCAAGGACATCTTCGCCAGTGCCAGCATCGGGATCTCCCACGGCCGGGCCAGCGACTGCATCGCCGCCGAGTTGCTCGGTCAGGCGGATGTCGCGATGTACCGGGCCAAGAAGGAGGGCTCTCGCCGGGCGGTGGTGTTCGAGCAGCAGATGCACGTCGAGGTCGCCGAACGCCTGGAGCTGCAGGGTGACCTGCGGTCCGCGCTGGGTACCAAGGCGCTCTGGATTCAGTACCAGCCGCTGATGTCGCTGCGCACCGGCCACCCGGTCGGGGTGGAGGCCCTGGTCCGGTGGGACCATCCGGTGCGCGGGCTGATCTCCCCGGCCACGTTCATCCCGATCGCCGAGGAGACCGGGACCATCGTCGACCTCGGCCGCTGGGTGCTGCGGGACAGTTGCCGACAGGCTGCCCGGTGGCGGGCCACCACCGACCCGCAGCTGGGGCTCAGCGTCAATGTCTCGGGTCGGCAGCTGGTCGACGGGCAGTTCGCGGACGAGGTCGCCGCCGCCCTGGCCGAGACCGGGCTCCCGGCACAGGCTCTCACCCTCGAGCTGACCGAGACCGTGCTGATGGACGACCCGGCCGACAGTCAGCAGCGGCTGTCCGAGCTGAAGCGGCTGGGCGTGCGGCTGGCAATCGACGACTTCGGCACCGGGTACTCCTCGCTGGCCTACCTGCGTCAGTTCCCGGTGGACGAGCTGAAGATCGACAAGTCCTTCATCGACACCATCGGCGTTGCCGAGGCCGATCTCGCGATCGTCCGGACCGTGGTTGAGCTGTCCCGGATCCTCGGCTTGCGGACCACGGCCGAGGGGATCGAGACCAGGCTGCAGGCCGACCTGCTGCGACGCCTCGGCTGCGCTTCGGGCCAGGGTTTCCACTTCGCCCGGCCGCTTGATGTTGATGCCGTGGGCGACTTTCTGATCCGGCACCGTCCCGCCCCATTCCGGTGATCAGGCGCCACTCAGACACGCATAACCCCGCCGGGAGGCCTCCCAAGCGCCAAATTCCGAGGTTGTGCGTGCCTGAGTGGCGGCTGCCAATCTGTCGGACATCCGACGGATAGAGCGTTTACCGCATTCGGCGTGTCATCATCAGCCCGCAGGGAGCCGGGGAGCGGGAGGACTGCCGTGATCAACGAGTTGCCGCGCAGTCGGCCGGTACCCGCCGCCGGCCACGGCGTCACTCACCGGGAGATCTCCTGGCGGGCCGCCGTCCTGCGCCGGGCTTTGCCCGCGCTGGTGCCACCGCGCTGGCTCGATCCGGTGCTCGTGCTCCTCGTTGTCGGCTACCTGCTCGGTGGGATCGCGGCCACCCCGTACACCCTGGAGGAGGCGGTCCAGGGCTCGCTGACCGCCGACGCCGGCATCCTGGTCACCCGTCCGCTGACACTGCTCCCCGGCGGAGCGGTGTCCGCCACCCAAGAATCGGTCCGGCTGGTCTATGGATCTCTGACTCGGTACACCACCGCGGTCGGCTGGTACGCCTCCGGCGGCCGGGCCGCGCAGGCCCCGATCGACCTCACGATTCCTGGCCCGAGTGCGGTGCGGACGCCGGAGCGAGACCGGATCGTCGCGTCGCGGGCCGGTCCGGCGCTGCTCGCGGTGATCGGCGTCCTGGTGATCTTCGTCCTGACCCGACGGCTGTTCGGACGCGCCGCCGCTCTGGTCGCGATCCTGATCTTCGGCCTGCATCCGACGATCGCGCTGGTCAGCCGGCAGGCCGCGGACGCCGGGCTGACGATGACGCTCGGGCTGGCGACGGTCCTGATGGCGGTGGGGATCTCCGGCACCACGGCGAAGGGTGCGGATCCGGGGCTGAGCGCCTGGACCGGGCTGACCGTGCTGGCCGGCCTGACCATGGCGAGCGGTCCGGCCGCGCCGCCGTACATCGCCGGGGCGATCGCCTTCTGCCTGGCCGGGCTGTTGGGCCGGCAGTTGCGCCGTCGTCGTGAGGTGCTGGCCGGTCGATCGCTGGATGATGCCGAGGTCCCCGAGGTGGGCGGTCCGGCGGGCTGGCTGGCGGTGACCGCGCTCGGTGCCGTCCTGATCTGGGTGGTGGTCTCGCCCGCGCTGTGGGGCTGGCTGCCGGAACGCCTGGAGACCCGGCACACGGAGCGGGCCACCCTGATCGCCCAGCACCTGGTGCCGGACCCCGGGGCGGCGGACACCGCTGCGCGGCTGCGGTCCGGCCTCGGCGCCATCACCGATCCGTTCCTCAGCCCGACCCGGCCCGATCAGGGCACCGGGCTGGCCGAGTACCGGCAGTCCTGGTGGTCCGGCCTGCCGCTGGGCGAACGTGGCGCGGCTGCAGCCGGTCCGCTGACCCGAATCCTGCCGTCCCCGGTGACGGGGGTGCTGTCAACGTTGCTCGGCATGATCTTGACGCTGGCGGTCGGCCTCGGGGTGGTGGAGCTGTGGCGGACCTCGCGTCGGCAGGCCCTGGCGGTGTTCGGCTGGGCCTTGGCAACGGTTGGCTGGCTGGTGCTCCATCCCTCCCGGCAGGCCGACCACGCGACCCCGCTGATCGCCCTGACCTGCGTCCTGGCCGCCGCCGCGGCACCATTCGCGCTGTCGTACCTGGCCCGGCTGGCCCGGGAATCCCAGGAGGCGATGGACGCGCGCGGCTCACCCGACTCGCTGGACTTCCTCGGCACCAAAGACCCCGGCGCCCACCGCGCCTGACTGTTCCCTGGTTAGGGCTTGCCGATGAGGTCGGCGACGATGGCGGCGGACATGCCGACCAGCGGCAGGCCGCCGCCGGGGTGCGAGGAGCCACCGACCAGGAACAGGCCGTCCACGGCACTGCGGTTGGCCGGTCGGAGGAACGCCGCGCGGGCGCCGTTGCTGCTGCTGCCGTAGATCGAGCCGCCGACGCTGTGGGTGTCCCGCTCCAGGTCCGCCGGGGTCCGAATATGCCGCCACAGCAACCGATCTCGCACCTCCAGCCCGCGCTCCGCCAGCACTTCGAGGATCCGGTCGGCGTACTTCTCGGCCAGCCCGTCAGCGTCCCAATCGACCCCTCGGCCGATGTCACGCGGATCGTGGCGAGGCGCGTTGACCAGCACGAACCAGGCCTCGTGGGCTTCGTCCGGGCGCAGTGCCGGGTCGTCCGGAGCGGAGATGTAAATCGCCGGATCGGGGACCGGCGCGGGTCGCCCGGCCTGGCTGCCGGTGCCGAACACGTGGTCGAACTCGGCGTCGTAGTCGGCCGGGAAAAGCACGGTGTGATGCCGCAGTTCGGGGGTTCGCCCGCGCAGGGCGAGCAGCAGGACGAAGCCGGACAGCGAGGGTGTCGCCTTGCGCAACAGCTTTCGGCCCGGCGCACCCTCGGTGCCGGGCAGCAGATCCCGGTAGAGGTGCTGGGCGTCGGCATTGGCCACCACGACGTCGGCGGCCAGTCGCTCGCCGTCCGTCAATTGGACGCCGTCCACATGGTTTTCGGTGACAAGCACCCGGTCCACCGGCGTCCCGGTCCGGATCGTGACGCCGAGGTCCCGGGCTCGCTGGGCCACCGCCTCGCCCAGCCGGTACAGGCCGCCGGGGATGTACCAGGCGCCGAAAGCCTGCTCGACGTACGGCACCGAGGCCAGCGCCGCAGGCGCGGCTCGCGGGTCGGAGCCGGTGTACGTGGCGTACCGGTCGAGGAACATCCGCTGCTGTGGATGCTTCAGGTACCGCCGGCCGAGGCCGCGCAGGCTCAGCCACGGCGCGACCGTTCGGACGTCGCCCAGGTTGCGACTCAGGCTCAGCAGGGTTCGGGCCCCGGCCAGCGGTGCTTCCAGGAACGGGCCACGAGTGACGTCCCAGACCCGGGCGGCATGCGCCATGAACGCCGTCCAGTCCGCCCCGGCGCCGTCCCCGAGTGCCTCGTCCCAGGCTCGCGCGGCGCGGTGCGGCGCGGCGTTCGGGATGTCCAGTTCCAGGCCGTCGGCGAACCGGTAGTGACAGACCGGGTCAACCGGCGCCAGCTCCAGGACGTCCTCCAGCGGCTTGCCGGTCTTCAGGAAGAGATCGCGGTAGACGGCCGGCAGGGTGAGCAGGCTCGGGCCGGTGTCGAAGCTGAAACCGTCACGCTGGTACCGGCCGAGCTTGCCCCCGACGGTCGCTGCCTGCTCGCAGACCGTCACCTGATGACCGAGCGCGCCGAGCCGCGCCGCCGCCGCCAGACCCCCCAATCCGGCACCGATCACCACCACTCGGGCCATCGCTGATCACCGGTCTTTCGGTGTTGCGACGGCCAACGAGCGGCCGCGCCAGACCAATTCGCCGCGCTGGCGGGCGGCCAGCGAGCGGGCGGTCAGCCAGCCGAAGATCGCGATGGACGCCGGGTGCGCGAGCGAGTCCGGCAGGGAGCGGCCGCCGGTCCGCTCGGCCACCGCATACCGGCCGGCCACAGCCGCCAGGTACCCGCCGAGCCCGGTGAGCGAGCCGCCCAGCGCCGCGATCGGCGGAACCAGGTAGACCAGACCGAGCCCGGCCACCACCGCTCCGGCTCCGGCGCGGGAGCCGAACGCGGACCACAGCGACTTCGTGTACCCCTCGCGCAGTTGCGGCCAGTCCTCGTACATCCGGCAGGTCGCCAGGGCGGTCCCGTCCACCACACCGCCGCGGCCGCCGACCGCCTTCACCGACCGCAGCAGCGCGACGTCCTCCAGCACCGCCGCCCGGACCTGCTCCGCCGCGTGCCCGCCGGAGCGGCGGTAGATGTCCGCGTCCACCACCAGGAACTGGCCGTTCGCGGCGCCGAGGCTCGGCCGGGACGAGCGCTCGGCCAGCCCCAGCGGCAGCGTGGTCAGCCAGGACCACTGCAGCAGCGGCTGGACCAGGCGCTCGGTCGCGGTCAGCGCGATCTGCCGGGGGTAGGGCGAAACCAGTTGCAGGCCGGTACTGCGCAGCAATTGGACGGCGGCGGCCACCGCATGCGGAGCCAGCCGCACATCGGCATCGACGAAGATCAGCACCGACCCGGTCGCGGCGTCCGCTAGGGCCTGGCAGGCGTGCGGCTTGCCCAGCCAGCCGGCGGTGAGTTCCGGCGCGGTCAGCAGCCGGACCCGCGGATCGGCACCGGCGATCGCTCGCACCACCTCCGCGGTGCCGTCGGTGGACCCGTCGTCCATCACCACGATCTCCAGGTCCGGCACCCGGATCTGCTCCAGTAGCGACTCCAGGCATTCGGTCACCCGGGTCGCCTCGTTCCGGACCGGCAGCAGCAGGCTGACCCGCTCGCCGATCTCGGCCGGGTCGTTCTCCGGCACCCGCAACCGGCGCAGGTTCAGTGCGGTGTGCGCGGTCAGGCCGATCGCGCCCAGACTCCCGGCCCGAACCAGTCCCCGCCAAAGCTTGCTCACTGATCCTCCGTGGTCTGCGGATGTGGCGATGCGGTGGCCCGCACCAGGAGCAAGTAGGGCAGGACGACGAGGCCCATCACCAGGCCACCGTAGAGCGCCACCCACGGTCTGCCGAAGAACACCAGGTTGCCCACCGCCGATCCGCACCAGGTCCAGGCCAGCACCGCCGCCGGGATCAACTCGCCGCCACTTCCTCGGTGATCTTGCAGCAAAGGTGGTCGGGAGGTGTGGGTTTGTGCGAGATCACCGGGAAGTTGCGGGAGCGCAAGATCCAGGGCGGCGATCATCAGCACTGAGACGAGCAACCAGCCGGCGTAGTTGGTCAGCGGCACGCCGGGTACTCCCGGCAGCGCCGGCATCGGATGCGCCCAGGACCAGTGTCCCTGGGCGACCATCTGCGGATCGAGGAACAGGTCCCACCCAGCCAGGCCGATGCCGCCGGTCACGGCGGTCAGAGCCCTGCGGTGATCTTGCTCGAAACGCTCGGCCAGCCGCCGGGCCAGGCGGCGGCCGAGCAGCAGGCACGGGTAGGCGAGCATGGTCCAGGCCAGGGGGACGAGGAGCGGAACCCCGGCCAGCCGCGGTCCCAGGGTGTCGGCATAGGCGTAGGCACCGAACGGGAAACCGGTGTGGACGCCGATCGTCTCCGCCGCCAGGCCGAGGCCACCAGCCACCGCCGGCACGATCAGCGCGCCGCGAGATCCCCAGCCGGCACCGGCGTGCACGACCGCCGCGGCGGCGAGGATCAGCACACTGAGCACGGTGGCGGTACGCAAGGGCGCGCCGGACAGCAGCGGGTAGGCGATCTGGGCCAGCACTCCGGCGGCCACCAAGGCCAGGCTCAGCCGTAGCGCGACGGCGTGCCGGTCCGGCCCCCCACCGGTCGCTTCGGACCGGTAGCCAGACCGATGGGTAGCCAGCACTGGCGCGGTATTGCTCGGGCGGGCTGCATGGTCGTTCATACGGCTCTCACCGTAGCCATCACCGGTCATCGCGGACACCGGAACCGGTAGCCGCATCGCCCAACGGGGCCTGACCTGCGAACGTTCCGGTGACCGAGCGGACGGCGAAGCGGGCGAACAGTTCCTCGCAGTACCAGCGCTCGGGCTCGGTCCGGCGGATCACGTCGGCGTGGGCCGGCCGGCGATGGGCGAAGTCGTTGAGCGCGGCGTTCGACTGCCACAGGCTGAACGTGCCCTGCAGGCCGATCGGGGCCTCGCCGATCCCGATCGCCAGGTTCAACCCGGCCACGCTCGCCAGCTCGGCGGAGACCGGCGGGACGGCGCGCCAGAACGAGAGCGCCCGACTGGGTCGCAGCCGGGCCCGGGTGATCGAGGCGACCGGCCCGGCGGCAGGCGGCCCAAGCCGCACGTCGATCGGCCCGAACGGTTCCCGACGCGCCCAGCGACCCCGGCTGGCGAGCGGGCTCATCCGGACATCGAGTTGCTCGTCGCTGATCGCGTGCCAGCGGCGGTGAGTGACCTCATCGGCGAACCGATCGGCGGCCGGGTCGTCGTCCCAGACCGTGAGCAGTGCCCAGTGCAGCAGGTCGGCGTCCCGGAGGGTGAACGTCCGGCCGTCGCCGGTGCCGAGCAGCTTGGCGAACCGCAGGCCCGGGATGCCGCGCAGGTGCAGGCGGTCCAGTCCCATCCGGGCGACCGCGGCCGGTACCCGACGTGCCGCAACCCCCCACACGGTGAGGGTGACCACCGGCGGCGATACCGGTCGGCCCGCATCCACCTGCGCAGCGTACGACCCGGATATCGGCGGGTCGTCGGCACCCACCCGCGCCTGCGCCTGGGCTGTCGGTCCGTCGCTGGCGGAGCTCTGGAGGAACGGCGGCAGCTAGGGTCGCGAGGTGTGAGCATCGCGGAGCCGCCGGACCTGGATCCGGCGTTGAAGTCCGTCCTGGAGTCCGCCGTCCCCTATGCGATCGGATTGACCGAGCGGTTCCGGGGGATCGACGTCCGGGAGGGGATGCTGCTGCGCGGCCCGACCGGCTGGGGCGAGTTCTGCCCGTTCGCGGAGTACGACGACCGCACCGCCGGGGCTTGGCTGGCGACCGCGATCGAGGCCTGTACGACGGGCTGGCCGGCCCCGGTCCGCGACCGGATCCCGATCAACTGCACGGTGCCCGCGGTACCGGCGGCCCGGGCCTTCGAGATCGTCAGCGGTTCCGGTTGTACAACGGCGAAGGTCAAGGTGGCCGAGCATCCCGACGCACTGGCCGAGGACCTGGCCCGGGTCGAGGCGGTCCGGGCGGCGCTCGGGCCCGGTGGCGCGATCCGGGTGGACGCCAACGCCCGCTGGGACGTCGACACTGCGGTTCGAACGCTCCGGCTGCTGGAACGCGCGGCGGGCGGCCTGGAGTACGCCGAGCAGCCGTGCCGGACGATCGAGGAGCTGGCCGCGGTCCGCCGCCGGGCCGGGGTCCGGATCGCCGCGGACGAGTCGATCCGGCAGGCCGGGGACCCGCTCCGGGTGGCGCTCGCCGGGGCCGCGGACATCGCCGTGATCAAGTGCACCCCGCTGGGCGGGGTCCGCCGGGCGCTCGCGGTCGCGGAGGCCGCCGGGCTGCCCTGCGTGGTGTCGTCCGCGCTGGAGACGAGCGTCGGGCTGGCCGCCCAGCTGGCGCTCGCCGCCGCGCTGCCGGAGCTGGACTTCGCCTGCGGGCTCGGCACCCTCTCGCTGTTCAGCGCGGACGTGGTCGCCCCGGCGCAGTCGCTGCGGCCGGTCGACGGGTTCATCCGGGTACCCACCGCGGCACCGGAACCGGACCCGGCCGCGCTGGCCGCCGTCGCTCTGCTGGACGCCGACCGGGCGCACTGGTGGCACACCCGCCTGACCCGCGCCGCCGCGCATCTGCCACCCTCCGGCAGGTGACCACCTGGATCGCTGACGGCGACTACGAACAGATCGAACAGACCGGCCTGGAGCTGACCGATGTCTCGGCGCCTGGAGCCCGGTTTCTCGACTGCCACCTGTCCGCGTCCGTGATCACCGGCGGTGACCTGGAGGGCAGCACCTGGCGCGGCGGCGGGCTGCAGCAGGTCCGGTTCGTCGGCGCTCAGCTGGCCCGGTCGCTGTGGCAGGGGCTGGAGCTCGAGGGCTGCGCGCTGTCCGGAGTTGAGCTCTTCGGTTCCCGGCTGCGCAAGGTGGTGTTTCGCGGCGGCATGCTGCAGGGCGTGAATCTGCGCCAATCTCGGCTTGAGGACGTGATTTTCGAGGATTGCGTGCTTCGGGACGTGGATTTCGGCGGGGCCGTGCTGCAGCGGGTCAGCTTTCCGGGATGCCGGATCGAGCAGATCGACCTGACCGGGATGACGGCTCGGCAGGTCGATCTACGCGGTGCCCGGGTGGGCATCTCGCGTGGTCTGGACCGGCTGCGCGGCGTGGTGATCGACCACGGCCAGCTGATGGAGTTGGCCCCGGCGCTGGCTGCCCAGCTGGGTCTCGAGGTCCGGTCCGCGGGCGACTAGCTGCCGCTGCTGCCTGCCCGCTTCCCACTCGCTGCCTGCTCACTGATTGCCCTGTCCCGGGCTTCTCCGGCACGTTCTGGCTGAGCGCAGAAATAACTCTGAGCGATCTCGTTCTAACTCCGCGTCATGGTTGACGACCGGCGGGGGGCCCGGTGTACATTCGTGGTGTTCGAACATTTGTTCGAACTCTCGCCTAGGCGGCTTGCGAGCCGCCGACCACGAGAGGTCGGTGGCGAGGCGTACTCGACCCCGCCTCGTCACCGGCCATCGTCGCACCGGTTGGCGTCGCGAGCACAGGGGGGATGTGCCTCGATGTCGGCCGGCATGCCCGTCTTCCCCCGGGCCGCAGCCGAGCAGGGCGCCCGTCGTCCCTGCCTTGTACCGACCGAACAGTCGTACCGACCAGGCAGCAGCGTGATCGGGGAAGAGGTGCAGAACGAATGACTCGTCGAGTGGGTGAATCAATTGAGGTGCGGGTGGCCGGAGATCCGGACGATGCGCCGATGTCGTTTCTCTGGCGCGGTCGGCTCTATGTGGTCCGCGCGGTTCTCGGGCACTGGCGTGAGCGCCGGGAGTGGTGGGCGGCCGCGGCCGCCCGGGCGCTGCACGGCGACGAGTGCGCGCCGACGGCAGGAGCCGCAACGGCGCTGGAACACGAGCGGGACGTGTGGCGGGTCGAGGCCAGTGCCGGTCGCACCTTCGGGAACGGCGTGTACGACCTGTGCTGCGAGCCGGGAGAAGATCCGTCGCCGGCGGCTCAGGCCTGGCGGTTGGTCCAGGTCGCGGACTGAACGAACCGAGTGAGCGGGAGTAAGGACGGTGCATGGCGATGCCTCCCGACGGTGGCGGACCAGAACCTCCGCAGGAACCTCACAGCTCGCCCATGGAGGGCTGGCAGAAACCACCCATCAGCCCACGACAGCGTGAGTTGCAGTCCAGGGGCTCCGAAGCTCCGGCAGCTCCAGAAACTTCGCAGCCCCCGGACGACCAGCACCCCCCGGACGACCAGCAAGTACCCGAACACTCCGAACGTTCCGATCCCGAGGAGGTCGACATGTCGGCTACCACTCTGGCCAGGCCGCCCGTCTCCACCGCAGCTCGCATGCTGCTCGACCGTTCGCGCGCCGGGCTGTTACAAGCCCTGGACGCCCGCAGTCCGGGGGAGCGGTATGTGACCTCGCACCTGGCTGCGCTGCGGGCCGCGGCCGCCGTGCTTGCCGTCCGCAGCCGGCCGGGTGGCCGCGGTGGCCCGCGCAGCGTCTGGGAGGTCATGCCCCGGGTTGCTCCCGAACTGGGGGAGTGGGCCTCGTTCTTCGCCTCGACAGCGTCCCGGCGGGCGGCCATCGAGGCCGGCCGGAGCGATGTTGTCAGCCCTCGTGAGGCGGACGACCTGCTCCGTGACGCGGAGGCGTTCCATCACCTGGTCGAGTCCCTGCTCGGGCTGCCCTACCAGCAGGTCCTGCCGTTGCAACTGCCGAGCTGTGACTGAACCGCTGAGATGACCCGCCCCTTCACCCACCTGCACGTGGCCTCCGGATATTCGTTACGGCACGGCGCCTCCACCCCGGCCCAACTGGTCGAGGTCGCGGCGGCGCAGGGCATGGACAGCCTCGCCCTGACCGACCGCGACGGGCTCTACGGTGCGGTGAAGTTCGCGCTCGCGTGTTTCGAGGCGAAGATCCAGCCACTGCTCGGGGTGGACCTGGCGGTGGAGCCGAGCGGGCTCACCGTCGGGCTTCCGGCCTGGGCGGAACCGAGCCGACCGGCCCAGCGGGTGCCGGCCCGCGGCGGAGCGAGCGTCGACCCCCGTTATCCCAGGGTCACCGTGCTCGCGCTCGCCGCTGATGCGAGCACCGAGCTGTTGCCGGGTCAGGGCTGGGGACGGTTGTGTCGGCTGGTGACGGCGACGCACTTGCGCGGTGAACGAGGACGCCCGGTCAGCAGCCTCGACCTGGTCGTGGAGCATGCCCGGGCGGGCGGGATGGCCGGAGGTGCGACCGCACTGATGGTGCTGCTCGGTCCCGGCTCCGAGTTCGGCCGGGCGGCGCTGGCCAAACGGCCCGATGTCGCCAGAGCCGTCCTGGAGCGGTGGCGCAGCCTGCTACCGGCCGATGGGCTGGCGGTTGAGATCGTCCATCACCGCAGCGCGGACGGTGCCCCGGCCAGCCGCGGTCACGCCGCCCGGATGCTGGCGGTGGCTCGCGAGGCCGGGATTCCCGCCGTCCTCAGTAATGCCGTTCGGCACGCCACCCGAGACGGCGCGGTGACCGTTGACGTCCTGGACGCCGCTCGGCGGCTGGTTCCGCTTGATGCCCGGCACCTCGACCGGACCACGGCCGAGGGATATCTCGCCTCGCCGACCGAGATGCTCCAGCGGGCGATCGAGGTGGCCGAAGCCGCCGGTGATCCACGGGCCGCCCGCGACCTGCTGGCCCAGACCGAGGCAGTGGCCGAACGGTGTCGGCTCGACCCGCAATCGGAACTCGGCTTCTGGGGTGCGCAGTTGCCGGAACCCGAAGTGATTGGCCTGGGCCCCGATCTCGACGCCGATGACGAACTACGCCGACGGTGTGAGGGGCAGCTCCTCACTCGTTACCCGAACGTCGATTCGGCCTACCTCGGCAAGGTCCAGCAGCGCCTCAACGACGAACTCAAACTGATCAAGTCGATGAGCCTGCCCACCTACTTCCTCACCATCGCTGAGGTCTGCGACTTGATCCGCGGGATGAAGGTCCGGGTCGCCGCCCGCGGTTCCGGAGCGGGCAGCCTGGTCAACCACCTGCTCGGAGTCTCCGGGGTCGACCCGCTGCGGTACGGCCTGCTGATGGAACGGTTTGTCACCCCGTTGCGAGCCCAGTTGCCCGACGTCGACCTCGACGTGGAGTCGGACCGCCGGACCGAGGTGTACGAGGAGATCCTCGCCAGATTCGGCAGCGACCGGGTGACGTGTGTGTCGATGATGGACACCTACCGGGTCCGGCATGCGATCCGGGACGTCGGTGCCGCCCTCGGCCTGCCGCCGGCCGAGACCGACACGATCGCCAAATCGTTCCCGCACATCCGCGCCCGCGACGTCCGGCATGCGATCGCCGAGTTGCCCGAGCTACGCGCCTCCGGGCTGGGCGAGTCCCGGTTGAACCTGCTCTTCGACCTGGTTGAGCGCCTTGACGGGCTGCCGCGGCACGTCGCCCTGCACCCCTGCGGAATGGTCATCTCGGACGTCACCCTGCTGGACCGGACCCCGGTCGAGACGAGTTGGCAGGGTTTCCCGATGAGTCAGTTCGACAAGGACGACGTCGAGGTGATGGGCCTGCTCAAGCTCGACGTCCTCGGCATCCGGATGCAGTCCGCGATGTCGTACGCGATCAAGGAGATCGCCCGGGTGGACGGCTCGAACGCCGAACAGGCCGGCTGCCACCCGGAGGCGGCCGGTTACCTCGACGCCGACGGCCTGATCGATTTGGACGCTGTTCCGCTCGACGACAAGGCCACCTACACATTGATCCAGACCACGCGCACCCTCGGCTGTTTCCAGATCGAGTCACCGGGGCAGCGCGAGCTGATTGGCAAGTTCGGCCCGGAAACCTTCCACGATCTGATCATCGACATCTCACTGTTCCGGCCCGGCCCGGTGAAGTCCGACATGGTCAACCCCTTCCTCCGGGCGCGGAAAGGCTGGGAGCAGCCGGAGTACTTGCACCCCAGGCTCGAAGAAGCGCTGGAGAGCACTTGCGGTGTCGTCGTCTTTCATGAGCAGGTACTGCTGATCGTGCAGGTCACCACCGGCTGCAACCTGGCCCAGGCCGATGAGGTGCGCCGGGCGATGGGCTCACCGAGCGGGCAGGAGAGGGTGGACAAGTGGTTCCACGAGCAGGCCCGTGGTCGCGGTTTTGACGAGGCCTCCGTCGTTCGAATCTGGGAGGTGCTCAAGGCTTTCGCGTCGTTCGGGTTCTGCAAGGCGCACGCCGCTGCTTTTGCGTTGCCGACCTACCAGTCCGCCTGGCTGAAGACGCACCATCCGGCGGCGTTCCTGGCCGGGGTCCTCACCCACGACCCGGGGATGTATCCCAAACGGCTGATCCTCGACGACGCTCGCAATTTCGGGATCAGCGTGCTGCCGCTCGACGTCAATCACTCGGACGAGGTCTACCGGGTGGAACGGGTGGACGCCGACCCGACCCCCGAGGGGTGGGATGAACCGCCGGCGCAAGGGTGGGGCAAAACCGTTGCCCCGACTGCCGATCCCGATCTGCCCGATGGTCGTCCGTACGGCATCCGGCTGTCCCTGGCCGAGGTGAAGGGGGTCAGCGAGGCCGAGGTGGCCAGGATGGTCGCGAACCGTCCCTATCACTCGCTGGCCGACTTCTGGCATCGGGCCAGGGTCTCCCGGCCGATCGTGGAGCGACTCGTCGTCGCCGGTGCCTTCGACTCGATCTACGGATTGACGGAGGCGCTGCCGATCCCGGCTCGCGGCCGGATCACCCGGCGGGACCTGTTACTCCAACTGGCCGACCTGGAGCGGTGGACGCGTTCCACGGAGGGGCGGGCAGCAACGGGCCGGGCAGTGAAAGGCCGGGCGATGGGCCAGGTAGCGAAGAGTCGTGGCGCCGAAGTCGTCCGAGGTGCTGAGCCAATCCGCCGTGAGTACATCCGCAGCGCCGATGCCGTGCGCAGTGCCGACCTCGTGCACAGCGCGAACCTTGCGAGCAGTGCTGACCTCGTGCGTAGTGCTGACTTTGTGAGCAGTGCTGACCTTGCGAGCAGTGCTGACCTCGTGCGGAGTGCTGACCTCGTGCGTAGTGCTGACTTTGTGAGCAGCGCTGACCTCGTGCGCAATGCGGCGGCTCGCCAATCTCAGGCGGCCAGGCCGGTCGTGCCGGTGCACTTGCAGTCGGTGCAGATGGCGCTCGACCTGGACGACGCGCCGGACCAGACGATCCTCAGTGGGCTGCCGGAGATGACCAGCGCCGAACGAGTCCGGGCCGAGTTGGAGGTTCTTGGCTTGGACGCCAGCCGGCACGTGCTGGATTTCTATGCCCCGCTGCTGGAGGCGCTTGCGGTCACCCGAGCCAGGGACGTGCGCGGTCGGCGAAGCCGGGCGGAGCTCCTGGTCGCGGGGGTCAAGGTCGCCACCCAGACACCGCCGATCCGAACCGGTCGCCGGGTCGTCTTCCTTACCCTCGACGACTCCACCGGCCCGGTTGACGCCACCTTCTTCGAGGATGCCCAAGGCCCGTACGCAAACACCGTGTTCCACTCCTGGCTGCTCGTGGTCCGCGGCGTGCTGCGTAAGACGGGTGCGCGTGGGATCTCGTTGCGGGCGACCGGGGCCTGGGAACTCCCGGTGCTCTGGGACGTCTGGACCGAGTCCGGCCTGGCCGGGGTGCAGGCGCTGCTGGCCGAGAGCGATCCGGCCGACGTTGCCGGTCGACGCCGGCGTCGCCCCGCCATTGCCGGACTGCCCACCACCAGCTTCAACGCAGGAGTGGCACCTGCCGACGTCGGCAGCACGGCTCCCGGCAAGGTGCTCGGAGTCAACCGGGACGACGGAGCGCTGCCCGGTCGGGAATCCCCGGACTGGGAGATCTCTACCGGCCTGCCCAGTGGAGACCGCGCGGCCGGGCGGTTGTCCCCGGCAGCACAAGCGGGGATGGCGGCCGGTCGGCGCGGGGCTGATGGTGGGCCGGGGGTGGCTGGCGGGCGAGGGACCGATCGGCGCAGGACCGATGGCGAGCCGGGGGTGGCTGCCGGGCGAGGGACCGATGGTGGGCGCGGGGCCGATCGGCGCAGGACCGATGGCGGGCGAGGGGTGGATGGCGCGCGAGGGACGAACGGTGGGCAAGAGGCCAGTGGCGGGCCAGAGGTGAACGGCGAGCAACGGGTGGACGGCAGGCAAGGAGCCGACGGCGGGCCGCCAGATCGGCCGTATCGGCGGGTGCTGGTTCATGTCAGCGGATACCGGCAGTCGCCGTACGCCGATCTCAAGCCACCTGGCGATGACACCCGGGAGACCCGGCGGATGCTCGCCGCCGAGGAAGCCGCCGGCCGGGAGGAACGTCGGCGCCGGGAGCCACCGCGCAAGCTCTGGCACGCCAGCCCGGGGAGCTCCGGCAGATGAGCCGTCGCCAGCTCGATCGGGGCACCCCTGGCGACAACGGCCGCGGGCTCACCACCGAGGACGACGGCTGCACGATGCTGCACATCGACATGGACGCGTTTTATGCCTCCGTCGAACTCATCGACCGTCCCGAACTGAAGGGCCAACCGGTGATCGTCGGCGGAGGAGGCGGGCGATCCGTTGTCCTCTCCGCCACCTACGAGGCTCGCCGGGAAGGGGTGCACTCGGCGATGCCGATGGGCCGGGCCCGCAGGCTCTGCCCTCGGGCGGTGGTGATCGAGCCGGATCACCACCGGTACGCCGACGTCTCCCGCGGCGTGATGGAGATCTTCCGTTCGATCACTCCGCTGGTGGAGCCGCTCAGCCTGGACGAGGCCTTCCTCGACATCTCCGGTGCGATCCGCCGGATCGGCCCGCCCACGCTGATCGCCGAGCTGATCCGCGACCGGGTGGCCGACGAGCAGCGGATCACCGCGTCGGTCGGGATCGCGGGCACCAAGTTCGTTGCCAAGCTCGCGTCCAGCCAGGCCAAGCCGGACGGCCTGCTGGTGGTGCCGCGCGATCAGACCGTTGTCTTCCTGCATGGGCTGGCGGTCGGGGCGCTCTGGGGGGTCGGTGAACGCACCGAGGAGGCACTGCGCCGGCTGGGGCTGATCAATGTCGCCGACATCGCCCACACCCCGGTCGACACGCTCCGCCGGGCGCTGGGCGATGCCACCGGTACCCATCTGCACGCGCTCGCCTGGGGGCGTGATCCACGCCGCGTGGTCCCCGAACACGTGGAGAAGAGCATCGGAGCCGAGGAGACATTCCGCACAGACGTCGATGATCCGCAAGTCATTCGCCGTGAATTTCTGAGGCTGAGCGAGCGGGTGGCGGCCCGGCTGCGTTCAGCCGGCTTGCTCGGCAGGACCGTGGTCATCAAGATCCGTTTCGCCGATTTCTCGACGATCACCCGGTCCCGGACGCTCACCGAGCACACCGACGTCGCCAGGGTCGTCCACGCCACCGCACTGGAGCTGTACACCCGGCTTGGCCTCGATCGAGCTCGATTGCGGCTGGTCGGGGTACGACTCGAGGGGTTGATCGACATCACCGCCGGGCATCATCAACTGGCTCTGGACGAGCGTCCGCAGGGCTGGCGGGAGGCGGAGCAGGCGGTGGACCGGGCCAGCGCCCGGTTCGGTGCTGGGGCCGTCCGACCTGCCAGTCTGGTCACTGATCCGGAGCACAGGCGCCCGCCCGGACCCCCTGTTCGTAGCGCCGGGGGGTATCAAGACGGTCTGCTTCAGAGCCGAGAATGAGCAGACCACCCCCTGTGGGGTGGGCGACCGGCTTTCGCGGTAGGCGAGCGCGACCTATCCTGTCCACATCGCCGGATCGCAGTGGTACGACCGGTGTGACCGTCAGGAGGTCGAAGTGCCGCTCTCCGATAACGAGCAGCGTCTGCTTGAGCAGATGGAGCGTGCGCTGTACGCCGAGGATCCGAAGTTCGCCTCGGCCATGCGCGGCGCAAACCGACGGCCAGGGGCCGCTCGGCGGCTTGCTATTGGTGGCACGGGCATAGTGCTCGGGCTGGTAGTCCTCGTCTTCGGCGTGGCTAAGAACAACGTCCCGATCGGGGTTCTCGGCTTCGTCTGCATGCTGGGAGGCACTGCTTATGCTGTCTCCAGTCAGCGCAGAGGGCCCTTAGGCGTGGTCAACGCAGCCGGGACCGTCCGTCCCCCCGCCAAGAGCGCAGCGCGCAACCGAGGCAGCTTCATGGAGCGCCTCGAACAGCGTTGGGACCGCCGTAAGGACGACCGATGACGTCGATAGCCGTCCAGCCGGCTGGCGACACGCCCGAACCATAGGCAGACATACAATCTTTTTAACGAATGCGCACCCTGTCATCCGGTTACGGGCGGCAGGGTGCGTTCGTCGCAACGTCTCGAGACTTGCGGCCTGCCCACGTCGGTTAGCCGGTCGCCGTGAGCCGAGCGCCGAGCACCACGCGCGCCGAGCCGGGCCGAGCGCCGAGCCGGGCCGAGCGCCGAGCCGGGCCGAGCGCCGAGCCGGGCCGAGCGCCGAGCTGAGCGCCGGGTGGCTGGGCAAGCCTCGTGAGTGTGAAGACTTTGTCGGCGCATGGCCGACAAAGTTTTCGTCCTGAGCAGGCCAAGCTCAGCTCGGCCCGGTTGAGCATCGCTGTGGTGGATCGGGTCGCCCTATGCCACTCGATCTACCACAGCAAACCGCATGGCCTGGCTCAACCTGTTGATCATTGGCGGTTGCCCGCTCCTGCCGTGCACAACCACGGGCGATGAGAGCGGCAGCCCGACACCGCGCCGGGCGTGGCTGGGCAAGCCTCGTGAGTGCGAAGACTTCGTCGGCGCATGGCCAACAAAGTTTTCGTCCTGAGCAAGCCCAGCCCTGAGCAAAGCAGCCCTGAGCAAGCCCAGCACCGCGGCCCCAGGCGGTGCGGGCTAGGGCTGGCCGCTGCTGATTTTCTGCTTGCGACTGCGGCCCGGGCCGCCGGCCTGACCGCCGCCGCCGTGGCCTCCGGGGCCACCGCCGTCCCAATCCTCGCCGCCGCCCCAGTTTCCGCCGTCCCAGTTTCCACCACCGGCCCCGCCGGCCCCGCCGGGCCCACCGAAGCCGCCGGTCCCACCGGAGCCGTCGGAGCCGTCGGACCCGCCCGGCCCGGCAGAGCCGTCACCAGAGCCAGCTCCAGGAGGGCCCGCCAGGCCGATCTTGTCCCTGACCCGACTGCTCAGCGCGACAGCCTGACGACCGGCACGCTCGAGGACGGCGTTCAGCCACGACCCGAGCCCGGCGAGTGTCGTCACCCCGGACTGCGGCCAGAGCCGGGCCTGCCAGCGGACCCGGCCGGGAAGTGGCGCGGCCGCTGCCGAGACCACGATCGCGACGTCGGCCATCCGTTCCTCAGCGGTCCGGCCGAGTTCCTCGTTGGGCGGCGCATATCGGGCGTCCTCGATCTCGTGCGTCAACCGGTTGAGCGCGGCCTTCTGCTCGGGTTCGAATTCATAGTCGTCCAGCAGGCGCCGCTCCACGGCACGCGGCGTCCAGGCAGCCGCCCACCGCACGCCGAGGTCGCTCAGCCCCAGCCGCAGGTCGTCCCAGGCGGCCTCGGCCAGCGCGGGCACCGAGGTCGCCCGGTTCCAGCGCCGCCGGGAGGCCACCGAGGCGGCCAGCCGCGGTGAGGCCAGCCCGAGCAGCACGACGAGCGCGATCACCATTCCCCGCCAGGGCACGCTCGGCCCGTCCGAGTTGGTGGTCTGCGACGGAGCCGATTCGTTGGCTGCCTTCGAGGCCGGGGCGGTGCTGCCGGCGCTCGGCGACGCGGACGATGTCGCGTTCGGCTCGTCGGTCTGGGCCGGGTCTTCGGGGAGCACGCCGGCCGGCGGGTTGGACCATTCCGGGGGCGAGACCCCATCACTGCGCGGGGTCGGCTCGAACCGGGTCCAGCCGACACCCTCGAAGTACAACTCCGGCCAGGCGTGGGCGTCCCTCGCGGAGATCACCCTGGTGCCGTCCGCCTGCTGCTCGCCGGGCAGGAAGCCCACCGCAACCCGCGCCGGGATGTTCAGCGCCCGGGCCATCACCGCCATCGTGGACGCGAAATGCACGCAGTAGCCGTGCTTCTGCTCGAGGAAGGCAACGATCGCGTCGGCGCTACTGTCGCCGTTCTGCACTTCCGGCGCTTGCAGCGAGTACGTGAAACTGCCCGAGCGGAACCACCGCTGCAGCCGAACCGCCTTTTCATAGTCGGAGCCATCTTTCGCGACCTTGCGCGCCGTGTCCGCGATCACCGATGGCAGCGACGGCAGGTCGAGGTACCTCGAGGTGATGGACGTCGGTGCCACCGGGCTCTCGTTCAGCTGCTGCGCGGTCGGCTGGACGTAGAGGTGCGACACCTTGTAGCTGAGGTCCCGGGTGGTGACGCCGTCGCCGATCACGTTCAGGGTGGTCGCGTCGTAAAGCCAGTCCCCGCGCACGTCCACGGCCGTCGCCGGGTAGGGCAGCGGCAGGTAGGTCTCGTTCAGCGGGCCGATGGTGATCTGGGTATCGGCCTCGAGCGTCTTCACGTCGTCACCCAGCCCGGGAGGTACCGGCAGGGTGCCTCGGGCCTTCTGCGAGCGCGGAATCTTGTCGGTGCTCGGAGCCCAGGTCTTGCCGTCGAACACGTCCGCGGTGACGATCCGCAGCGGCTCCGGATTCTTCAGGTTGGTGCGGTAGTGGAGCAGGTCGGTGTCTTTATCACTTACCAGGTCCTTGCGCAGATCGAGGATCGGGTTGATCCGGGTGATCGTGCGACCCCCGCTGCCGGTTCCGTCCCCTTCGCCGTTGCCGCCGATGATCTGGTTGCTCAGGCCGGGCACCACCGCCGGCAGGATCACCGCCATCAGCACCGCAGTTGCGCCAACTCGCCGTCCACCGGCGGCCATCCCACCGTCTGCCGGACGCCGCCCGGCTCGGCCCGAGGCGGTGGACGAGGCCAGCACCCGGCCCCAGCCTCGCACCCGGTCACCCGAGTCCGCGGTCAGCAGGAGCAGGAACCCGGAGGCTGCGAGCAGGAAGTAGTACCAGGGCAGGCCGCCGTCCAGCAGGGCAGCCGGGACGCAGTACACGGCGAGCAGCGGCAGCCCGGCCAGCGCAGGCTGCCGGAGGGTCGCCGCCAGCAGGTCGACCAACAACGCGATCAGCCCGGTGCTGCCGGCCACCATCAGCACGATCCCCTGGGTGGCCTCCACCGGTGGGGCCTGCTCCCGGGTTACCTGGAAGCCGGCCTCGACGAGCTGCCGGAGCAGGTCGATGGCGCCGGGCCCCTCCAGGATCCGCGACCGGGCGAACAGCACGAGCAGGGTCACCAGCAGGACCAGGGCCTGCGTCGCCGCCACGGCGGGCCACCAGCGCAGCAGTTGGCGGGCGACGATCCCGGTCACCATCATCGTGACCACCGTGATGGCCGCGACGAACAGCCAGGTCACCCCGGACACCAGGGGAGCCAGGGTGAGCGCCGCCAGCATGCTCGCGAGCGCCGACGTGACTGCTATCCGCTCGTCCGACCCGTGCCTCATAAGTTCTCGATTCGCTCGGGCGCGGCGCTTATGACGGCGCCTTCCCTCGGCAGCCCACAAGCGACTTCGTCGTTGCGTACTGCCTCAGTCCAGGCACCGTCGCGCCGCTGCTCGCTCATGTGTTCTCGATTCGCTTTCCGTGCCCGGTCAGAGCGTCGCTCGGTGGGTGAACCGGGCGTCGTCGTCGAAACCACTGCCATGGATCGTCTCAGTCAAACCTGTGCCCGCATTCCAGACTTCGGTGACGGTCTGCCCGGCGCTGGCCTCGGCCACGGCCCAGCCGGCGTCGCGCAGCAGGGTCAGCATGCGGTGCCGCTCCGAGCCGGGGCCGTCCGCCATCCGGGTCGGGCGGGTGGACCATTCCTCGGTTCGGAGCAGGATGGCGATCCCGGGCTTGCCGGAATGGCCGAGGTACGCGAGCTGATTCGCCTTGGCCTCATCGATGTCGCCGAGCACGGCGACGATCACGCCGTCACCGCCGGTGCGACGGATCAACGCGATCCCGGCGTCCAGGGCGTTGTCCTCACCGAACCCGACCACCGCCATCCGATCGAGCAGCTCACCCGCGGCCTCCCCGGAGTGCGGGTTGGACCAGGTGCTCGCCCGCCCGTCCAGGACCAGCCGGACGCCGTGCTTGACCCCGGTGAAATGGACGGCGACCGATGCCGCGGCGCTGACCGCCCATTCGAATGACGAGGCCGGACCGTCGCCGCGATGCCCTCGGGCGCGGGTGTCGAGCAGCACGGTGGCGCGCATCTGCCGGGGCTGCTCCTCCCGCCGCACCATCAGCTCGCCGCGCTTGGCGGTGGAACGCCAGTGCACCCGGCGCAGGTCGTCGCCGTCCCGGTACTCCCGGGTGGCGATGTCGTCCTCACCGCTCACCGCCGCCGCCCGGGCCAGCGAGTCACCAGCTCCGCCCCAGGTGCCGCCGCCGGTCATCGGCGCCAGCGGCCACAGCTGCGGGACCACCATCACATGATCGTTACCGGTGAACGACCGGGTCAGCTCGCACATCCCGAACGGGTCGGCGACCCGCAGCCGGAGCGGTCCGATCGGGTAGCGACCGCGGACCTCGGCGCGCAGCGAGTAGGTCACCGCTGCCTGCTGGCCGCCGGGCATCCGGTCCAGGACGAACCGCGGAGGCGCACCGAGCGCGTATGGCACCCGATCCTCAGCCAGCAGCACCCGGGTGGTCAGTCGCGCCAGGTTCTGCAGTTCCAGGCGGACCCGGAGCGGGGAACCGGCGCTCACTCGGACGGGGGTGACCGTGCGGGTCAGCCCGATCCGATAGCGGGCGCGGGTCAGCATCGCGGCGCACCCCAGCGGCAGTGCCATCAGCAGGACGGCGACCCGGAGCAGGTCCTCCTGGCCGAGCAGCACCGCGCAGATCACCGAGGCCAACCCCGCGGAGATGAAGGAGCGACCACGAGTGGTCAGGCCGGACAGGGCCGGCCGGATCTGGGCGAGGGCGGCCGTCATCGTCAGAGGACTCCGCGCGGCTGGGGGACCGGGACCTGGCTGAGGATCGCGCCGACCACGTCGGCCGAGTTGCGCCGGGCGAGCTGGGTGTCGGTGCTCGGCAGCAGCCGGTGCGCCAGCACCAGCGCGGCCAGCGCCTGGACATCGTCCGGCAGCACGTGCCCGCGCCCGCTCATCGCGGCCCGAGCCTTCGCCGCCCGCAGCAGGTGCAGGGCGGCCCGGGGCGACGCCCCGAGTCGCAGCTCCGCGCTGGTCCGGGTGGCCCGGACCAGGTTCACCACGTACTCCTTGACCGCGTCCGCGGCGTACACCGAGCGGGTGACCGCGATCAGCGAGCGGACGACGGCGGCGTCGCAGGCCGGCTCCAATCCGCTGAGCGGGTCGTGCTCACCGTGGCTGCCGAGCATCTCCATCTCGGCGGCGGCGGAGGGGTAGCCCATCGACACCCGGGCCATGAACCGGTCGCGCTGCGCCTCCGGCAGCGGGAAGGTCCCCTCCATCTCGATCGGGTTCTGGGTCGCGACGACGATGAACGGCGACTCCAGTAGGTGCGTGGTGCCGTCGACGGTGACCTGCCGCTCCTCCATGCACTCCAGCAAGGCGGACTGCGTCTTCGGGCTGGCCCGGTTGATCTCGTCGCCGACCACGATGTTGGCGAACACCGCGCCGGGCTTGAATTCGAAGTCGTGTCGTTCCTGCCGGTAGATGCTGACCCCGGTGACATCACTGGGCAGCAGGTCTGGCGTGAACTGGATTCGCCGTACCGAGCAATCGACCGACTTGGCCAACGCCTTGGCCAGCATGGTCTTGCCTACCCCGGGTACGTCCTCCACCAACAGGTGGCCCTCAGCGAGCAGGACGGTTACGGCCAGATTGACGACTTCCGGCTTCCCCTCGATCACTGTCTCGATGGCCGCCTTGATTGCTCCGGTTGCTTGCGCCAGGTATTCGAGTTCCCTCGGGCCAGCCATGGTCGTCACTTAAGCACCCTCCGTGCCGCCCGGTTCGTCGTCCGGACTCTTCACCCGGGGATGCCCGGGAGCCTTGTGCAGTTACCTGCGGATGGTCAGTGTCTCAAACGGTTGCCGGTTCCGCAGCGTCCCCACTTTCCCCCACGATCGCGCCCTCACGATCGTCGAACCCGGCGGTAAACGGAACAAACCGGGATCAGCCGACCACGACAGTCACCGCAAGGGGGACGGACACGATTTTCCCCCCACGTTCACCGTTATGCATCTGAGCTGGACATTCGTCAAGCCCGTGGCAGCAGAGATAGCGCGTTTCCCGTTGACGGTGGAGCGAAGTGGAGTAATGTGGGGGCCACTGGAGCGGAGGGGGAAGTGCCGAATGGTCGCCGACGCTCCAGTGCCGTGATGCAAGGGGAGGGGGCTGCCGATGTTCCTCGGCACGCATACCCCTCGCCTGGACGACAAGGGCCGGCTGATCATGCCTGCCAAGTTCCGCGAGCAGCTGGAAGAAGGGGTGGTGGTTACCAGGGGGCAGGAGCGCTGCCTCTACGTCTTCCCGGTGGCCGAGTTCGCTCGGATCGCCGATCAGCTGCGCCAAGCACCGGTCACCAGCAAGCAGGCGCGCGACTACCTGCGGGTGTTCCTCTCCGGAGCGTCCGACGAGTCAGTCGATCGCCAGGGCCGGTTCACGATCCCGACCAACCTGCGTTCGTATGCCGGCCTGACCCGCGACTGTGCGGTGATCGGTGCCGGCACCCGGGTCGAGATCTGGGACCACACGGCCTGGGAGACCTACCTGAACGAGCAGGAGCAAGTGTTCGCCGAGCAGGCCGAGGAAGTCGTCCCCGGTTTGTTCTGATCTGGATGACGCGTATGGACCGACCCACCGCCGGTGAGGTCTCCAGCCGCCCGAGGCGTCCTGATGCACCTTCCCCGGTGTCAGGCCGCAGTTCGGTCGGAGCGGATGGAGACCTGATCGTCGGACGTCGGTCGCGTGGCGATGACGCACGAGCAATGTCGCTCTGGCCGGGCTCAAGCCCCGAACCGGCTCTCAGTCAATTGTCCCTTTCCCTCCGCAGCACCGTCCTCCGGACAGCTCTGCCCTGACGTCAACCGAAACCAGCCAACCTGCCCCGGAGGGAGGTCGTGATGAGCCCTGATGACTCTGCAGAATCCGGCGAAACCGTCAACCCGGTCGAGCGTCACGTGCCGGTCCTACGGGATCGGTGCGTCGCCCTGCTCGCTCCTGCCCTGCAGCAGCCGGGTGCGGTGGTGGTGGACCTCACCCTGGGGATGGGCGGGCACAGCGAGGCGCTGCTGCGCGGCTGTCCCGAGGCGGTGTTGATCGGCATCGACCGGGATCCGCAGGCCCTCGAACTGGCCGGCCGTCGGCTCGCCGGGTTCGGCGACCGGGTCCGCCTGGTGCATGCCGTCTACGACGAACTGCCGCAGGTGCTGGACGATCTCGGGATCCCCGGGGTTCGCGGCATCCTGATGGATCTCGGTGTCTCGTCCCTTCAGCTGGACGAGACCGAGCGCGGTTTCGCCTACTCGGTCGACGCTCCGCTGGACATGCGGATGGATGCGACCGAGGGCATCACCGCGGCCGAGGTGCTGAACACCTACTCAGCGGGTGACCTGATTCGGGTTTTGCGGGACTACGGCGAGGAACGGTTCGCCAAGCGAATCGTCTCGGCGATCGTCCGTGAGCGCGCGGTCACACCGTTTCACACCAGTGCCCGGCTGGTTGAGCTCGTCCGGGACAACGTGCCGGCTGCGACTCGTCGCACCGGAGGCAACCCCGCCAAGCGCACCTTCCAGGCGCTGCGGATCGAGGTGAACCAGGAGCTCGAGGTTCTCGAGCGGGCGGTTCCGGCGGCGGTGAGCGTGCTCACCGTCGGCGGCCGGATGGCCGTCCTGGCTTACCACTCGCTGGAGGACCGGATCGTCAAGCGCACGTTCGCGGCAGGGGCGCGCAGTACGACGCCCGAAGGGCTGCCGGTGGAGCTTGCCGATCATGCACCGAGGCTGCGGTTACTCACCCGCGGCGCCGAGGTGCCGGACGCCGCGGAAATGGCGACCAACCCACGTGCGGCCTCTGCCCGGCTGCGCGCGGTGGAACGGATCAGGGCAGGCCAGGGGGGCGCGGACGGGTCAGATCCGTTCCGTCGAGCGCTAAGAGGGGATGACGCAGCATGAGTCAGAGCACCGCCGCCGCCCGGGTACCCACCCGGCCGATCGTCAGGCCGGCGAGTCGGGAGCGCCCACAGCCACGGCTGCGGGTGGTCGCGCCTGCGCCCCGGCGGTCCGCGGGCGGGCTGGCGTTGCTGTCGGTCGGCCTGCTCGGGCTCGGCCTGCTCGTGCTGCTGATGCTGAACATCAGCATCGGCAAGGGGGCGTACGCGCTCACCGAGTTGCAGCGTCAGCAGCAGCAGTTGGCCCAGGACCGGCAGGCGCTGGCCGAGCAGGTCGAGGCGGCCAGCGCCCCGGACAAGCTGGCTGCTCAAGCCCGGAAGCTGGGCATGGTGCCGAACCCGAACCCGGTTTTTGTCGAGGTGCCGAACGGCAAGATCCAGGGTGAGGTCGAGGTCGCGAAGGCGCCGCGCAAGTCAGCCGTGAAGGCGCAGGCGACGGCGAAGAAGGTGGGCGACGCGCTGGCCGCTGCCGCGGCGGCCGGCAAGTCGAGCGTGCACAAAACGGCCACCAAGAAGGGCTCGACCGCGGGCCAGACGACCGATCCGAAGACCGCAACGAAGCGGACTGCGGCCGAGCCGTCGCCGTGACCCCGGCCGGCGGGTCGGCGGCCGGGGCTTCCGCGCGGGCCGTCCCGGGGGATCGGGGCGCTCCGCGGGCAAGTCCCCGGCCTGCCGCCCAAGCGACGAAGCGGACCGCGACGAAGCCGGTCCCGGCAACCCGGCAGCCGGTACCGCGGAAGACGGCGCCGGTCAGTCGCACGACGGCGCCGGTGCCGCGCAAGTCCCAGCCGGCCGCCCGGAAGGCGGCCCCGGCCGCTCGTAAGGCAGCGCCGACCAAAGCGGCGCCGACCAAAGCAGCGCCGAAGGCAATGCCCAGGGCAGCACCGGCCAAGGCGGCTCCGGTGGCCCGCACGGCTGCTCCGGCCGTCCGCAAGGCCGCGCCCACCCCGCGAAAGGCCGCTCCCACAGCGCGAAAGGCCGCTCCCGCCGCCAGAAAGGCGGCGCCTGCGGCCCGAAAAGCTGCGCCCGCACCCCGCAGGGCCACGCCGCGCCGCACCGGTAGCACGTCGGCCCTGCGGCAGCCGGGCCTGCCTCCGGTGCGCCGTAAAGCGGCCGGCGTCACGGCCAGTCGCACCGGCGGTCCGGGCGGCCCGCGAGGGCCACGCCCACCGAGACCACCAGGCCCGCCGCGGATCCGGCTGCCGGCCGCACGGATCGGCAACCCCGATCGGCGGCTGCGGCTTGCCCTGGTCGCGGCCATGGTGGTGTTCACCGTGTTCGGTGCCCGGCTGTTCCAGTTGCAGGCGGTGGACGCGGAGGTGCTGGCCGCGAAGGCGGTGAAGGACCGGTCCCGGACCGTGACCCTGCCCGCGCAGCGCGGCGACATTCTCGACGTCACCGGCGCGTCCCTGGCCACCAGTGTGGAGCGGCGAAACATCACCGTGGACCAGACCGTGGTGAGTCAGTACAACGTGCGCCGGACAACGCTGCCCGCCGAGCAGCGGGGGGTGGCCGGCGCCGCCCTGGTGCTGTCACCGGTGCTCGGGATGAGCCAGGCCGAGCTGGTCAAGAAGCTGACCGGCACCCGGCAGTTCGCCTACGTGATGAAGGACGTCGAACCCGCGGTCTGGGCCGAGGTCAACAGCAAGGGCATCCCGGGGCTGTACAGCCAGCAGGTGAGCAAGCGAACGTACCCGAACGGCCAGGTGGCCGCGTCCATGCTCGGCTTCCTCGGCAAGGACGGCACACCGCTGTCCGGGATCGAGAAGACCCGCAACGACATCCTGCAGGGCACCAGCGGCGAGTTCACCTACGAGCGCGGTGCGAAGGGCCAGCAGATCGCCACCGGAGTGACGTCGGGGACCGCACCGGTGCCCGGCAACGACATCCAACTGACCATCAACCGGGATCTGCAGTGGCAGGCGCAGGACGCGCTGAACAAGCAGGCCAAGGCCACCAAGGCGAAATCCGGTGCGGTCGTGATCCTGGACGCCAAGACCGGGGACGTGCTGGCGCTCGCCGACGCACCCACGTTCGATCCGAACAACCCGAGCAAGGCCGCCGTCGGCGACCGGGAGAACCGGGCCCTGATCGACGTCTTTGAACCCGGCTCGACCAGCAAGGTGGTCACGGCGGCGGCGGCGCTCGAGGAGGGGGTGGCCACACCGAGTACCAGGGTCAGCGTCCCCGGGGTGCTGGAGCGCGGCGGAAAGCCTTTCCACGACTCCCACCAACACGGCATCGAGAAACTGACCTTGGCCGGGGTACTGGCCCAATCCAGCAATATCGGCACGATCAAGATTGGCGAACGGATGTCCAGGACGACGCTGCACAGCTACCTGACCAAGTTCGGCTACGGCGTCCGCACCGGGATCGGCCTGCCCGAGTCGCCCGGCATCCTCACCCCGGTCAAGGAGTACAGCAACACCACGCCCTACACCGTGATGTTCGGCCAGGGCGTCTCGGTCACCGCGCTGCAGGCGGCCAACGTGTTCGCCACCATCGCCAATGACGGCGTCCGGCACACGCCCAGGGTGATCAAGGCGATCGGCGGCTCGGACGGCAGGCTGCACGAGCAGGCGCAGGGGCCGAGCACCCGCGTGGTCAGCGCCAAGACCGCCAAGCAGTTGCGGCTGATGCTGGAGAGCGTGGTCAGCGACGACGGCACTGCGGTCGCAGCGTCGATCCCGGGCTACCGGGTGGCCGGCAAGACCGGCACCGCAGACTTCTATGACGACAAGGTCGGCCGCTACAACGGTTACACCGCCAGCTTCATCGGGATGGCCCCGGCCGACAATCCGCGCCTGGTGGTCGCGGTGATCCTGCAGCAACCGACGAACGGGCACTACGGCGGAACGGTGGCGGCTCCGGTGTTCCAGGAGCTGATGAAGAAGGCGCTGGCCCTGGAGGGCGTGCCGCCGAGCGGCACCAAGGCGCCCAGAGTCCCGCTCACCTGGCGCTGACGGGTACCCTCGGCCACCGTGTCATCCCCGGGACTTCTGCGTGCTCCTTCCCCGGCCCATCGCCTCGCGGAGGTGGCGGCCGCGCTCGGTGTGGACCCCGCTACCGGCCTGCGGCCGGGCCGTGCCTCCGGTCCCGGATCGGGCCTCGACGCCGCCCTGGACGTGGTGATCACCGGCGTCTGCCTGGATTCTCGGGCGGTTCGTCCCGGCGACCTGTACGCGGCGCTGCCTGGCCAGCGCACCCACGGCGCCCGGTTCGCGACCGCCGCGGCCGAGCTGGGGGCGGCCGCCGTGCTCACCGACCCGGCCGGGGTGGAACTCGCCGAGGCGGCCGGCTTGCCGGTGCTCGCGGTCGACGACCCCCGGGCCGTGCTCGGCGGCCTGGCGGCCTGGCTGTTCGGCGAGCCGGCTCGGCAGATGCTGATGCTCGCCGTCACCGGCACCAACGGCAAGACCACCACTACGTTCCTGATGGACGCCGCGCTGCGACGCGGTGGACGACGCTGCGGGCTGGTCGGCACCGTGGAAACCCGGATCATCGACCGCCGGCTGCCCAGTGTGCGGACCACCCCCGAGGCCCCGGACCTGCAGGCGCTGCTCGCGCTGATGGTCGCCGAGGGCGCGGACGCCTGCTCGATGGAGGTCTCCAGCCATGCGCTGGCGCTCGGCCGGGTGGACGGGATCCGGTTCGACGTCGCGGGCTTCACCAACCTGTCCCAGGACCACCTCGACTTCCACGCCACGATGGCCGAGTACTTCGCCGCCAAGGCCGAGCTGTTCACTCCCGGCCGAGCCCGCAGCGGGGTGGTCTGCGTCGACGATGAGTGGGGGCGGCGGCTCGCCGAGACCGCCACCATCCCGATCGTCACCATCTGCACCCGGCCGGCCGCCGGGCCGGACGCAGGTCCGACGGGTCCACCAGATCCACCGGTGCGTCCAGCAGCCGGGACGGCGGACTGGCAGGTGACCGAACGACGTCCGGACGGGATCGGCACCGACTTCACCCTGCGCGGGCCGGCCGGCCAGACGGTGGCCGCGCACTGCCCGCTGCCGGGCGACTTCAACGTTGCGAATACCGCCCTCGCCCTGGTGATGCTGGTCACCGCCGGGATCGCGGCGGACGACGCGGCCGGCTGGCTGGCGCAGGCCGACCCGGTGCCCGGCCGGATGGAGCAGATCCCCGGCACCGGAGCCGAAGGGGAGCCGCTCGCCGTGGTCGACTACGCGCACACCCCGGACGCCGTCGGAGCGGCGCTGCGGACCCTCCGGAGCGCCCGTCCGGGGCCGCTGGTAGTGGTTTTCGGCGCCGGCGGCGACCGGGACCGGGCCAAGCGCCCGCGGATGGGCGAGGCCGCGGCTCGGGAGGCGGACGTCGTGATCGTCACCGACGACAACCCGCGCTCCGAGGACGCCGCCGCGATCCGGGCCGCGGTCCTGGCCGGGACCGGCTCCTTCGGCCGCGAGGTGGTGGAGATCGCCGATCGGCGAGCCGCCGTTCTGGAGGGCGTTCGTCGCGCCTGGGGTGGTGGCACGCTGCTGGTCGCCGGCAAGGGCCACGAGCGCGGCCAGGACGTCGCCGGCACCGTCCACCCGTTCGACGACCGGCTGGTCGTCGCCGATGCTCTGCGGTCCTACCGCTCGGAGGTACGTAAGTGATCCCGTTGACCCTGGCCGAGGTGGCCGCCGCGACCGGTGGCCGACTGGATGCCGGGACCGACCCGGACGCGGTTGTCAGCGGGGCGGTGACCATCGACTCCCGCGTGACCGGGGCCGGTGACCTGTTCGTCGCCCTGCCCGGCGTGCGGGTTGACGGCAACGACTACGCCGCCGGTGCGGTCGCCGCCGGTGCGGTCGCCGTCATCGGCACCCGCTCGACCGGGGTTCCGGCCGTCCTGGTCGACGACTCGTTGGCGGCGCTCGGGCTGCTCGCCAAGGCGGTCCGCGAGCGGCTGCCGGACCTGGTGGTGATCGGCGTCACCGGGTCGTCCGGCAAGACCTCGACCAAGGACCTGATCGCTGCCGTGTTGACCCGAGCCGGTCGGACGGTGGCGAACCAGGGTTCCTTCAACAACGAGATCGGCGCGCCTCTGACCATCCTCCAGACGGACGCCGACACCCGGTTCCTCGTGGTCGAGATGGGCGCACGGGGGGTCGGGCACATCGCCCACCTGTCCGCGATGGCCCGCCCGGACATCGGCGTGGTGCTGAACATCGGCGCCGCGCACTCCGGCGAGTTCGGTAGCCGGGAGGCGACCGCGCAGGCCAAGGGCGAGCTGGTGGAGGCGCTCAGCCCGGCCGGGTTGGCGGTGCTGAACGCCGACGACCCGCTGGTGATCGCGATGGCGCTGCGCACCCGGGCCCGGGTGGTGCTCACCGGTACCGCCGAAGAAGCGCAGGTCCGGGCCGAGAACGTGACCCTGGACGAGCAGGCCCGAGCCGGTTTCGACCTGGTCGTGGACGGTGTCCGGCCGGAGCCCCCGGTCCGGGTGCAGCTCGCCCTGTACGGCGCGCACTACGTCGGAAACGCCCTGGCAGCGGTCGCGGTCGGGCTGGAGGCGGGGCTGGCTCCGGCCGAGATCGCCGCGGCGCTGTCCGAGGCCGGTGCGGCCAGTCGCTGGCGGATGGAGGTGCAGCGCCGAGCCGATGGGCTGGTGGTCGTCAACGACGCCTACAACGCCAACCCGGACTCGGTGGCCGCCGCCCTGCGCGCGCTGGCCGCGATGGCCGCCGCGCTGCCCGGCCCGTCCGGTGGCTGGGCGGTGCTGGGCGAGATGCTCGAGCTGGGTCCCGCCTCGGTCGCCGAGCACCGCGCGGTCGGCCGCCTGGTCGCCGAGCTCGGTCTGGTCGGCGTGATCGCGGTCGGTCCGGGGGCGGCGCCGATCGCCGAGGGAGCTTCGGCAGCGGGCTCGGCCGGCCTTCGGGTGCTGACCGCGGAGGGCGTGGACGAGGCACTGTCCCTGGTGCAGCAGAATGTCCGCCGCACCGACGTCGTCCTGATCAAGGCGTCTCGGGCCATCGGTTTGGAACGGGTGGCGGCGGGCTTGCTCGCCGAGGCCACCGAAACGGTTCCACCGCCAGTAGCGATACCAGAGGTTGACGCCCTTTCGGGCCATCCGGAACGGAAGGAGTCAGCGTGAGATCGGTACTGATCGCAGCCGCCGTGTCGCTGCTCGTTTCGCTCTTCGGTACCCCGATCTACATCCGGTTCCTGGTCCGCCGCGCCTACGGCCAGTTCATCCGGGACGACGGCCCGACCTCGCACCACATCAAGCGCGGTACCCCGACGATGGGTGGTGCGGTGATCATCGGGGCCGCGCTGACCGCCTACACCCTGGCCCACCTGATCACGCTGAATCCGCCCACGGTGTCCGGCCTCCTGGTGTTGTTCCTGATGTCCGGGCTGGGCCTGGTCGGGTTCCTGGACGACTTCATCAAGATCAGCAAGCAGCGCAGTCTGGGTCTGCGCTCCGGCGCCAAGCTGCTCGGCCAGTCGGTGGTCTCGATCACCTTCGCCGTGCTCTCGCTGCAGTTCGCGAACGGCGCCTTCTTCACCCCCGCCTCGACCCGGATCTCATTCATCCGGGACACCGCGGTCGATCTGGCCTTCGCCGGACCGGTGATCGGGCTGCTGCTGTACGTGGCCTGGTCGTACATCATGATCGCCGGGACCAGCAACGGGGTGAACCTGACCGACGGACTGGACGGGCTCGCGACCGGCGCCAGCGTGATGGTGTTTGGTGCCTACGTGCTGATCGGCATCTGGCAGTCCAACCAGTCCTGCCAGCTGCTCTCGGCCGCCGGCCCGCAGTGTTACGAGGTCCGAGATCCGCGCGACCTGGCGGTGGTCGCGGCCTGCCTGGTCGGTGCCTGTTTCGGGTTCCTCTGGTGGAACGCCTCGCCGGCCAAGATCTTCATGGGCGACACCGGCTCGCTGGCCCTCGGCGGCGCGCTCGCCGGGCTGGCGATCACCACCCGGACCGAACTGCTGCTGGTGCCGCTGGCCGGGCTGTTCGTGCTGATCTCGCTGTCGGTGATCATCCAGATCGGGTCGTTCAAGCTGACCGGTAAACGGGTGTTCCGGATGGCACCGCTGCAGCATCACTTCGAACTCGCGGGCTGGGGCGAGGTGACCATCGTGATCCGGTTCTGGATCATCGCCGGGCTCTTCGTCGCCCTTGGTCTGGGGGTCTTCTATGCCGAATGGGTGGTCGGAACGTGACCGGTTCGGACCGGTTCACTGACCTGACGCACGGGCAGGCCGGCTGGGCCGGGCTGCGGGTCGTCGTGGCCGGGATCGGGGTGTCCGGCTTCGCCGCGGCGGACGCCCTGCTGGAGCGCGGTGCCAAGGTCGTGGTCCTCGATCCCCGGCAGGAGCAGCCGCAACGCGAGCGCGGGATCGTGCTCGATACCCTCGGCGCGGACATCCGGCTCGGCCCGGACGCGGTCAAGGAACTGCCGACGGTGGCCGGTGAGCCGGCCGAACTGCTGGTGATCTCGCCGGGCTGGGCCGATGACCACCCGGTGCTGCGCCAGGCGCTGACGGCCGGGCTGCCGGTCTGGGGCGAGGCGGAGCTGGCCTGGCGGTTGCGTCCGGCCACCGGGGCGGCTCCGTGGCTGTCGATCACCGGCACCCGAGGCAAGGCCACCACCGCGACGATGCTGGCCGCGATGCTCACCGCCGCCGGCCATCGGGCCACCGCGATCGGTCAGGCCGGTACCTCGCTGCTGGAGGCCGTGCTGCACCCGATCCCGTACGACGTCCTCGCCGTCCAACTGTCCGGTTTCCAACTGCGCTGGGCGACCTCCCTGCAGCCGCAGTCGTCGGTCTGCCTGAACGTCAGCGGCACCGACCTGGACGACGGCCCGCGGGCCGCCCGCGGCCGGGTTTACCAGAACACCGAACTGGCCTGCGTCTACAACGTCGCCGATCCGGTCACCGAGCAACTGGTGATGGACGCTGAGGTGATCGAGGGCTGCCGGGCGATCGGCTTCACCCTCGGTGTACCGGCGGTCTCGATGGTCGGTCTGGTCGAGGACGTGCTCTGCGATCGGGCCTACGTGGCCGAGCGGATCACCTCCGCTGCCGAGCTCGGCACCCTGGACGACGTCCGGACCGCCGGTGCCGGACTGCTGGCCGTGCACAACATCGCGAATGCGCTGGCCGCGGCCACCCTGGCGCGCGGCTTCGGGGTACTGCCGGCCGACGTCCGGGACGGGCTGCGCGGCTACCTGCCGTTGCGGCACCGACTCAACCCGGTCGCCAACAGCGGGGGAGTGACCTGGGTGGACGATTCGGCGGCCACCGATCCGGTGGCCGCCGCCGCGGGCCTGGCCACGTTTGAGCACGTGGTCTGGGTGGCCGGCGGCTCCTTGGACCAGGGCAGCGGCCTGGACCAGGGCAGCGCCGAGCGGCCGACGAACCGCGACCGGGCCGGCCGGATCAGCGCGGAGCTCGATCAATTGGTGACCACCCATGCCGCGCGGCTGCGTGCCGTCGTGCTGGTCGGGCCGGATCGGGCGGTGCTTCGCGAGGCTCTGCAGCGACACGCCCCGGATGTCCCGGTCGTCGAGGTTGACGTCGCCGAGACTGGTTCCGTGCCGGTGATGGAGGTTGTGGTCGCCCGAGCGGGTCAGCTGACCCTGCCCGGTGACACCGTGCTGCTCTCACCCGGTTTCGGCGCCGAGCCGTTCAGCACCCTGGACGAGCGGGGCAGCGCTTTTGTGGCGGCGGTGCACGGGCGGACGATCGATCCCGCCGAGCCGCCGAACGGGATGAGCTGAGCCGTGGCGACGAGCACGACCCTCCCCGCCGCAACCGGAGTTGACGTCGGCGGCCGATCCCGCCGCGGCCGCCGGATCTGGTCCCTCCCGGCCCGCCTGGACACCCCGCTGACCTCGTACTACCTGGTCCTCGGCGCCTCCGTGGCGCTGGTCTGCATCGGCCTGGTGATGGTGCTGTCCAGCTCGAGCGTGGACGCGATCGCCAGCGACGATTCGCCGTTCACCGAGTTCTGGAAACAGGCTCTGTTCGCCGCTCTTGGCGTCCCGCTGATGTACACGGCGTCCAGGGTGTCGATCCGGACCTGGAACGTCGGGGCCTGGCCGTTGCTGGTCGCCGCGCTGCTGATGCAGGCGCTGGTGTTCTCGCCGCTCGGCGACTCGGTCAAGGGCAACCGGAACTGGATCAAGGTCGCCGGGTTCACCCTGCAGCCCTCGGAGTTCTGCAAGTTCGCGCTGATCGTTTGGGCGGCCGCTGTGCTGGCCCGCAAGCGGCCGCTGCTGAACCAGCCGATGCACGCGCTGGTCCCGGTGGTGCCGGGCGCTCTGCTGGTGCTGGGGCTGGTCCTGCTCGGTAAGGACCTCGGCACCTCGCTGGTGGTGATGGCGCTGGTCGCGGCGATGCTCTTCGTCGCCGGCGCGCCGCTGCGGCTGTTCGGGATGGCGATGCTGGCCGGCGGTCTGCTCGTCCAATTGATGGTCACAGGCAGTGAAAACCGGATGGGCCGGATCGGCACCTGGCTGTCCGGCTGCAAGGACGGCGACGCCACCAGCGATGCCTTCTACAGCGGTTGCCTGCAGGCTCGGCACGGGATGTGGGCGCTGGCCTCGGGTGGCTGGTGGGGGGTCGGTCTGGGCGGTAGCCGGGAGAAGTGGGGGCTCCTGCCGGAGGCGCACAACGACTTCATCTTCGCGGTGATCGGGGAGGAACTCGGGTTGGTCGGAACGCTCGCGGTGCTCGGGCTGTTTGCCATCCTCGGTTACGGTCTGTTCCGGATCGTGCTGCGGACCGACGACCTGTTTGTGAAGATTGCCACAACCGGGGTGCTCACCTGGGTGCTCGGCCAGGCCGTGATTAATATCGGCGCGGTGCTCGGCTTGTTGCCGGTGGTGGGCCTGCCATTGCCGCTGGTGTCCAGCGGTGGCTCGGCGCTGGTGATGACAATGCTGGCACTCGGCATGGTGATCGGATTCGCTCGTCGCGAGGCCGGAGCGCCCGAGGCGCTGGCTGCCCGCGGCGGTCTTGTGCAACGCTCACTTGCTGTTCTCCCCGTTCGCCGCGACGGTAGGGCTCGATGACTCTCTCCGTAGTACTTGCCGGCGGTGGAACCACCGGCCATGTGGCCCCCCTTCTCTCGCTCGCCGACTGCCTGCGCCGTCGCGACCCAACCACCAAGATCGTTGCCCTCGGCACCGCCGAGGGACTGGAGTCCCGGCTGGTGCCGGCGGCCGGTTACGACCTGGAGCTGATGCCTCGGGTGCCGTTGCCACGCCGTCCGACGCCGGATCTGCTCCGGCTGCCCGGCAAGCTGTCCGGGGCGATCGCCGCCGCCGCGGCCGTGATCGAGGGCGCGGACGTGATGGTCGGCTTCGGCGGCTACGTCTCCGCTCCGGCGTACCTGGCCGCCCGGCGGCTCGGGGTCCCGATCGTGGTGCACGAGGCGAACGCCCGTCCCGGGGTGGCGAACCGGCTCGGCGCGCGGTTCACCACCCGCGTCGCGGTCACCTTCCCGGGCACTCCACTGCGCGGTGCGCAGGTGCTCGGCCTGCCGCTGCGCCGGCAGATCACCACCCTGGACCGGGACTCGCAGCGGGAGACCGCGCGGATTGCGCTCGGCCTGCACCCGTTCCACACCACGCTGTTCGTCACCGGCGGTTCGCTCGGCGCGCAACGGCTGAACGAGACCTTCGGCGCCTCCGCGCCGCATCTGGCCGCGGCCGGGATCCAGGTGCTGCACACCGCGGGCGGCGGCAAGACCGTGCCGTTCACGGGGGAGCAGCCGCCCGGCTATGTCGTGGTCGAGTACCTGGAGCGGATGGACCTCGCCTACGCGGCGGCGGACGCCGTGGTCTGCCGGGCCGGCGCCGGAAACGTCAGCGAAGTGACGGCGCTCGGGCTGCCTGCTGCCTACGTGCCGCTCCCGATTGGCAACGGTGAGCAGAAGTTCAATGCCGAGCCCGTTGTCGCCGCAGGCGGCGGCCTGCTGGTCGACAACGCCGACTGTGACCCGGGTTGGGTGGTGTCCACGCTGATTCCACTGCTGACCGACCGGCAGCGGCTGGCAACGATGGGCAAGGCCGCTGCGGCGTTCGGCATCCGGGACGGCGACGAGCGGCTCGCCACCATGGTCGAAGAGGCCGCGAACCAGGGGAACTGGCGATGATCGCCGGCGTGGTGCCGGACCTGTCGGCCGAGGTGCCCGATCTGGACCGGCTCGGGCCCGTGCACCTGATCGGGATCGGCGGCGTCGGGATGTCCGGGATCGCTCGTCTGCTGCTGGCTCGGGGCGTCCAGGTCTCCGGCAGCGACGCCAAGGAAAGCGCCGTGCTGGCCGGGCTGCGGGCGGCCGGAGCCCGGGTGTCGATCGGCCACCGGGCCGACCAGGTCCCGGCCGACGGCACGCTGGTGGTCTCCAGCGCGGTCCGCGCCGACAACCCGGAGCTGGTCGAGGCGCGGGCTCGCGGCCTGCGGGTACTGCACCGCTCGGAGGCCCTGGCGGCGCTGATGCTCGGCCGCCGGGCGGTCGCGATCGCCGGTACCCACGGCAAGACGACGACCACCGGGATGACCACGGTGCTGTTGCGCAACTGTGGGCTGGATCCGTCGTTCGCGATCGGCGGCGAGCTGACCGAGGGTGGGCTGGGCGCCTACGAGGGCAGTGGCGAGGCGTTTGTCGCCGAGGCGGACGAGTCCGACGGCTCGTTCCTGCTGTACCGCCCGGAGATCGCGATCATCACCAACGTGGAGCCCGATCACCTCGATCACTACGGGTCGGGCGAGGCCGTTGAGGCGGCGTTCGAGGCGTTCTGCCGCCGGGTCCGGCCCGGCGGACTGGTGATCGCCTGCGGTGACGACGAGGGAGCCCGCCGGGTCGTCGGCCGGGTGGCCGAGGAACTGGCCGAACGTGGCGTCCGGGTTCGGTTCTACGGCACCGGGGCGGACAACGACGTGCGACTGGTCGGACTGGAACTGACCCCGGACGGCGTCCGATTCGGTCTTCAGGAGCTGGTGGACGACGTCAGCTCGCCGCTGGTGGGTCCGCTGACGCTGCGGGTGCCCGGCGCCCACAACGCGTTGAATGCGGCCGCCGCCTGGCTGGTCGGTCGGCACTTCGGGGTGCCCGGCGCAGACGCTCTCACGGCACTCGCCCAGTTCGGCGGCACCCGACGGCGGTTCGAGGCCAAGGGTGCGGCGGCCGGCGTCCGGGTGGTGGACGACTACTCGCATCATCCGACCGAGGTCGCGGCCGCGCTGCGATCGGCCCGCTCGGTGGTCGGGACCGGCCGGGTGATCGCCGTCTTCCAGCCGCACCTGTTCAGCCGGACCCGGATCTTCGCTGCCGCCTTCGGTGCCGCGCTCGGGCTGGCCGACCGGGTGGCGGTACTGGATGTGTACGCCGCCCGCGAGGACCCGGAGCCCGGGGTGACCGGCGAGCTGATCACCGCGCAGGTCCCGCTGCCGGCCGATGACGTGGCGTTCTGTCCGGAACCAGCCGATGCGATCGCCGCGGTTCTGCGCTGGGCTCGGCCCGGCGACCTGGTGCTCACCATCGGCGCCGGTGACGTCACCGCGCTGGGGCCGCAACTGCTCCAGGCGCTGACCGCATCGAGCGCTCCGACGGCCACGGCTCCGACAGCGCCCACGGCTCCGACAGCACCGCCGGAACTGCAGGGCTGATGGCCGTCGCCTCCAGGCCGCCGCGCTCTCGACCGGTGAAGCGGGCGGCCGGCGCTGCCGCCGGCTCCGCTGCGGCCAAGGCGGCGTCTGCAGGCAAACCCCCGCCCACCGGCAAGGGGGCGGTCGGCCAGCAGGGGACCGGCCAGCGCAGCGGGGCAGCCAAAAAAGCGCCAGCCAAAAAGGCTCCAGGCGGTAAGAGCACGGCCGGCAAGACCACGGCCGGCAAGAGCAAGGGCGCCGGTGGTCGGGCGATCGCCTTCGCCCATGGCCCGCTCGGCCGCCCGGTCCGCAGCACCGTCTCTCTGACCTCGGCCGAGCGGTTCGCCCGCCGGGTCCGGGCCCGGCGGCGGCGCCGAGTGCTGATCATCCTTGCCATCGTGCTGGTTCTGGTCGGCCTGGGCTGGGTCACGCTGAAGTCGCCCTGGGCCACCGTGCAGAAGATCGAGGTGACCGGGACCGACCGGATCTCCGTCGCCGCGGTTCGGGCCCAGGCCGAGATCGAGGTCGGGCATCCGATGCTGCTGGCTCGGACCGGTGACATCGCCGATCAGGTGCGCCGGGAGCGCCTGGTCCGCTCGGTCCTGGTGCAGCGGCACTGGCCGAGCACGATCCGGATCCAGGTGGTGGAGCGGGTGCCGGTCGCCGCGCTGCCGGCCGGGTCGCAGCTGTCCCTGGTCGACCGGGACGGCGTGGAGATCGAGCGGGTCAAGGTCGCTCCGGCGGGGCTGCCCCGGCTCGAGGTCGCCCGTGGCGCCGATGCGGTTCCGGCGCTGCGCGGCAGCCTGGATGTGCTGCAGGCGTTGCCGCCGGCACTGGCCCAGCGGCTGCTCGCGATCGGCGCGGACTCACCGGACGGGATCTGGCTGAAACTGCGCGACAGCAAGCTGCCGAAGGGCGCCCGGGTGGAATGGGGGGATTCGGCACAGACTCCGCGAAAGGCCCGCGTGCTCACCGCTTTGCTCTCGCAGCACGCCGTCGGATACGACGTCCGGTCTCCGGATACGCCCGCAGTACGCAGAAAGTGAGCGTTCGCGGTACTGGTGCCGCGACACACCCCCGGGGTCGTTGAAAGGCTCCCGGCTGCCACCTACGTTCGCAAGTAAGTACAGGTTGACATAACTATAACCCTCGAGCTGAGGGTTAGGGTCTTCGGACCCGCGAGCGAGAGGCACTCGACGTGGCAGCTCCGCAGAACTACCTCGCAGTCATCAAGGTCGTCGGTATCGGTGGTGGCGGCGTCAACGCGGTCAACCGGATGATCGAGGTTGGGCTCAAGGGCGTCGAGTTCATCGCGATCAATACCGATGCACAGGCGCTGCTGATGAGTGACGCCGACGTCAAGCTTGACGTCGGCCGCGAACTCACCAGGGGCCTCGGCGCCGGCGCCGATCCGGAGGTCGGCCGGAAGGCCGCCGAGGAT
>Ga0307513_10000560_pt1 | contig 53305 bp, 49 predicted proteins | sample 15_EM_MG_FD_202174 | JGI IMG/M metagenome (GOLD analysis project Ga0307513, IMG submission 202174) | Populus trichocarpa ectomycorrhiza microbial communities from riparian zone in the Pacific Northwest, United States - 15_EM | ecosystem: Host-associated > Plants > Roots > Unclassified | place... | reverse complement strand
GGTACATTATGCTGAGCGATTTGTGCCGGCGGCGGGTTTCGCGAAAATGGTGGATGTTCTCGAGCTGTGCTTGAGTCACTGAGGTAAACACCAAGTACTGTCTAGCACTCGAGTTACCCGAATCAAATTCATCGTGGAGTTTGTCAATCGCTTTCGAGAATGAGCGGGTGCTGTAATATTGCTTGCGTTCTATCCCTTCCAGCCCCTCCGTAAGATAGTAATGCGTGTCAAGCGGTACACTAGGCTGCGGGGGTTGTGCGTTAGAGGAAATCGAAGAAACATCCACTCCCTGTGTGGCCGGAGCTTCCATTCCGTCTCGTAGTTGGTGATAGCAGTGGATGGGGGTAGTGTCGCGTAGTGGTGTTGCGATCAAAGACAGAGGATAATTGGTTTTGATCTTGTGGGAAAGAGTGGTGGATATGGCATGGAATCAAGACGCGACCTGTTGGCTTTTCAACCTATCATACTATTTGTAGTAGGGTGACGTCACCTGGGATTTTTTTGTTCTTGGCAAATGCCGAACAAAAGGTATTATCGTGTAGAGTTTGCACAAGGAGACATAGGTGGCATGAAGGAAGGTTATTTTCACTTAACCTAGAGATCTTGGACAGCTAGGTCTGAGGGTGCGATAACAATGTTCAGAGCGGCGCGTTCTTTTTTTACAGCTAAGGGTCTTCTTCTCTTTCTTACAGGTATGACGTTTTTTGTTTTGTCGGTTACATTGCATCACCATATATCACTCCTAGTTTGTCAGCAGTCCCGGGCCGTCCTCAGCCACCCCCCCTCATTTTTTTCCCCACATGTGCCCGGCTGTCATTCTTAATACCTGCCGTCTGTGCCCCCTACCCCCCGCAGCCCTTGCCTACACCCTACAGTCCTTACCCACAGTCTACCGTCATCTTATACCCACTATAGTCCCCCTCGTAATCTCGGCCATCTTGCCATCCCTCTGCCGTCCGCCTAGGCAGCCGCTTTCCCGCTTGTCTCGCTATACTAATAAAGGCCTAGAGTATGGAGCCCGGCGGTCCCAGCCAGGCCCGGCAGTCCCCCGAGTAATTTGACCTACGTAGGACCAGGGCTAGCGGTCCCGTCCCGTCTTCTTGGCACCACCCCCGCCGTCCCTGTGGGGCCCTGGACGGTTCGGAACACTGTTCTGCTGTGTGCAGCTGATAGCATAGCACCCAATGGTCAACGGGAAAAGCGTTATAGCATCAGCACAAGGAGCGATATGGGAACCGTGAGGCATCAAGGAGAATGGGGGAACAGTGACTTCGGGTCATGGTTCCGAATGGTCGGCAGAAGACTGGACCGGACTAGGTGAGTCCAGTCAAAGTGTTTGAAACTGTAGTTATGGGTGCGCTCTCCTCTTATCTGTTGCTGTAGTTACGAGTGACACCTCGTGACCACTCACGTCACCCCCCTGTTCCCTCTCAAATCCTCGCTTCTCTTCTCTCTTCCTTCTTGTTTCTTTCCTTCTTCTTTTTTCCCTCTCAATAGTCTTCTTGCTCAATAAGTAAAAACAAATCTTTTGCCTTTGAACCTGTGGAACTACTCGCTTGCCCTCTTCTGCACCCGATAGTTCTCAACCCAAAGTCAAGTCCAGTCTAATGGTGGAAATTAGACCGACCAAACAGTCATGCTGTTGGACCTGACTGGACCTGGATCGGTCAGACTGGTCGAGAACCGAGTGATAGAAGGTGCGTCGGCTTTTGGCTGATCCACATGGCAACTGCCGAATGGTGAAAAATGCGGCTCCAAAACAAACAGAAGTACCAAGAGTAAAGCGACCGAAAGGACTTTAATCGCTAACACCCACGGGGAAGTTCTCTCTCATCCACTCCCACTCACGATCATACTCCACTAACGAATTACTAACAGTACAGACAGGAGTATATGTAAAGCAGAAAAGTCCTCTCATCCTTCCGCCAATCGCGATAGAGATCCATTCTCTTCCATGCATGTCCCTTCTTCCACACGTGTCCCTCTTTCTTCCATGCGTGCTCCCCTTTCCCTTCCGCCAAGAACTATCATGCTAATACAGGAAAGAACAAACGTCAGAAAGAAAACTTCTGCTCCCACAATAGCCTCCATGCATTAGATTCTCCTACCCATATCCTTCCCGTGTAGCACCGATCCCAAGCGCATTACTGGTGGTTTGTTGAACGATAGTAGGATACGCTGCCCCTACTCGGAGGTGATCGGACGGACAGGGGTTAGAAAATGTATCTTGATACATACATTTTCTGACCCTTGTCCATCCGATCACCCATGCACACCCCCGAGTATGCTGAGCACGCCGAGCAGGATCCAGGAGCTTGCTCTCAACCGGTCTGTCAATCCAGAGCACAGGTCAGGACTTCATTGTCCCAACAATAATGGGATAAGCTGTGTGCGTGCCCGATAGAGAAAGCATGCTGAGCAGCATCACAGGTTTCCGGCAGGCATATCTGAAGTGTTTGTATCAATGATATAGCCATAAGCAGAACGTGACATTCTGCTGCCATGTGATACCTGAGCATGCCAAGCAGCATCAAGGACACCTAACCGAGGCAGCCATATGGAAATAAGGATGATTTCTTTCTGATTGTAAAATGTAGATCTTTTTCTTTTCAAAACATGTATTTATCCTATCTGAGTTCCATTATAATAGTATGTTGCAATCCTTTTATAGAGACTGGTCTGGGACCAGCCCTGGGCCAGACCTGACCACTTGAACTAGGCCGGTCTAATCGTTAACATCAAGGAGGACCGACTAAACGGTCCTGTCCTCAAGACCAGCCCAGTCGGACTATTCGGAACCCTGCTTTAGGTTTGTCTCTCTGCATGGCATAGTGAAGCGTAAGCAGTTTCTAAGTGGAATAAATAAGTTTCAAGCTATAGCCTATTAAGCGGGAGGTAGAGGATTATTGCACAGAAAACATGCGTTGACACCTGCCCGGGCTATTTCACATTGATCCTAGTTTTAATCTAAGCAATCGAGCGCTAGACACACTTCATAATATGAGAACACCGAAAACTTCAGTTGACCAAGGACTCTTGAAAGAACCAAGGCTTTCTAATACAATCAAGCAACGAAACCACACTTCAGCTTGCTAAACCCCCCTAGTCAACCTGTTCCTCCAAGAGCCATACTTTAATCTCCCAGAGAACCTATCCCCAAGTGGCCTCACCTCGGAAATCTTCTATTTAAGTGGGTAACACCATTTGCCTTAATGTCAGTTTCGGTTAGTTGTTCCAGGGCGACGTTGTACCTGTGTTGAACGCTTACCTTATTGTTCACCAGCCCAGATATTAGTGGCATACTCCCCAAGTTCCTTAGCGCTAAAGACGATGTCTCCTGCTCCTGGGGAGGGTGGGCGAAGGAAGACTTTCTGAAAGTCAAGCACCAAGGGAGCTCCCGAAGCAACCCCGGCTACAATGTCGATTTCGTGGGTTTTGGTGAGTTGCTTGGTAAGAGGATCGGAATAGGTGTGAGAAACCGGAGAGTTCGGTACTGGGAGCACTTCCCACTGCTCAATATGTATTCTCTTTTCGGCTTGGGAGAATGTAAAGAGAAGAGCGATATTCACTTCCGTAGACTCGGAGTTTTCTAGCCACCAACGACAATCCACCCTCAAGCGTTCAAGTGATTCTGCAAGGCCGCACTGAAAGACAACAGTTGGCCAATCAGCTGCCATCCGGCGAACATCAGGTTTGAATGATGAATCTGCCTCTTTCTGGCCCAGAATGCCTTCAAATGTTGTACGACCTATACCGCGAAGACGATATCTCCGTCCCATCCCATTGGTTTTCAGATAAAGCATTCTTGCAAACTCCGTTTGAGTCATTTCTTGAATACCATTTGGAATGATTTTGACAATCAATACCTCTTCGTTCTTGAGGTACATTATGCTGAGCGATTTGTGCCGGCGGCGGGTTTCGCGAAAATGGTGGATGTTCTCGAGCTGTGCTTGAGTCACTGAGGTAAACACCAAGTACTGTCTAGCACTCGAGTTACCCGAATCAAAATCATCGTGGAGTTTGTCAATCGCGTTCGAGAATGAGCGGGTGCTGTAATATTGCTTGCGTTCTATTCCTTCCAGCCCCTCTGTAAGATAATAATGCGTGTCAAGCGGTACACCAGGCTGCGGGGGTTGTGCGTTAGAGGAAATCGCAGAGACATCCACTCCCTGTGTGGCCGGAGCTTCCATTCCGTCTCGTAGTTGGTGATGGTTGTTGGTGAAGGTAATATCACCTAGTGGTGTTGGGATCAAAGTCTGAGGATTGTTGGTTTTGATGTTGTGGGAAATAGTGGTGGATAAGAGCCTGTTTGGGCGCAACGGTTGCGTTCCGTTCCGCTTACAAATTCCCCTTTTGATTCCGTTTCGTAGCGGAGAGAATGCTATTTTCGTAGCAGAAACGGTCGCCCAACCGAACGGTCCCATTTTAGCTAAACAGGAACTAAGGAATTGAATCAAGACGTCACCTGTGTTGGGTGTGTGGCATATCGTATGTGAGGTGATATATTCCTTATATCATAGACTAGTAGTATGATACATGAGAGAAGACTATTTAAGGAGAAACGCCCGTGCCAAGCCTACTCCCGTACAACTAATGATTGCCCTAATTATAAACGTAGACAGGCCCTAGACTAACCCGAAGATATGGGCCTAAGTGGGTAGCTATATCTTAACATATCGTAGAGCTATCATAACAGAGCTAACAACCTGTTAGCTTTTCAATTTAGTATTTCTAGTACGGTGACGTCAATGGGATTGTGACTGCGGCCCCGGGATTTGGTTACTCTTGGCAAACGCCCAACAAAGTCTAACTTATTATCATACAGAGTATGATATGCATAAGGAAACCTAGGAAAACAGGAAATTTTCAGTTGACCTAGAGGTCTTGGACAGCTAGGTCTGTGGGCACGATAACAATGTTCAGAGTGGGGCATTCTTTTTTTCTCCAACTAAGGGGAAGCCAAGGTGGCTAATGATCAGAAAACGTAGTCTTTGTCTCAGTAGGCACAGTTATTAGATCTTCGGGGTTTGTTTTCCGATTTTTCCTTACCCCTGAAAGGCAAGTTTTAGTCAGCCAGACCGGTTCTAGACATGAGCGGAATATGGTGATACAGTTTTATGGTGTATATACCAGTAGCTCACTGTCCCACGGTGCTGAGAAAAGATAGACCTTGCCCCAACTCACCCAATTCAGCGACGCTTGGTGGGGACTCCGCACATGGGAACATTCCAACCTTTCAACTTCAACCAAAACACCTCTATAGTACCTGGCCTCTACTGTACAGAGAATTTCCAGCCTCATGGGCGTAAGCGGCGCTCGTGAGCGAGGATCCTATCACAGCTCCGCTGTATCAAATGTAATTTTCTTTTCTACGCTTTTGTGTGTTATGCAATTCCGATTGTGTTCATGAACAACATTCATTTACTAATGAAATAAATTTAACAAACATAGCTACTATCGTGTACCGCCGAAATTCATCGCTTTTCCTAGATGTTGGCGGGTGTTCCCCAAGGTATTGTCAGCCGGTCTTGGATGTAGGACAGGACGGTAGATTTCCCGGTCCGCTATTCTTCGGCCAAGAACATGCCCTATGCCCAACAGCCGGTTACACGGAGTTGTATCCCCGGGCATCTGATACTGTATGTGGCGTGCTCCGACAATTCTCCTCTCTCCTTCATGCCCCGCCCCCGCCCTCTTCTATATTATGTGACTAAAAACTTACTTCCCATAGTAGCACACCATTTCATTTATCCGCCCCCCCCATAAACCCATTCAGCATGGGCACCTCATATCTGCGAATCCTCCACCGTCCTATGCCCTTGGAAATATAGTTACCAGCCCAGTAATGCTCCCGTTGGCTGTGGAATGCCCCTAAACATGTTAAAGAGGCACCAGATAAAACCCAAAGCTTCATTCCCGAGAAGAAGGCATGTCTTCAACTTAGAAGCCGAGACCCCTACCTGGGGCATTCATTCCACTCATTAGACCAGATTTCAGAGCAGATATAAGAAGTGGTTAATCACCAAATATCACTCACTTGTCTCACAATTTAGGTCATTTGGTAACGGGACGGGGCAACAACACACCAAAATTTCAGGTGCTCATGCTACCATTACCCAGCCACCATAATATGTAGAAAGAACTTGGAAGAAAATTCGGAAAGGAATTTACTACAATACCACACATGGAATAAAGTATAAGATTTTTTTCCACCAAACCTCACAGAGAAGGGAGGAGTAGAATATCCTTTCCCTCAACGTACTGTACCTGCAAGGGCAAGGACTTTCACACGGGAAAGACACATTGCAACACACTTTAGCCGGCTTACGTGCCCGCAGCTCTGAACGAAATCCTGACAAAATCCTCAGATAAATATATACTACACCTCAGCCATGCTATATATCTTTCCAAAAAATGCCAAAGCTGAGTTTCAAGATATCGGTGGAAATTGTTAAAATATTCACAAAAGTTCCATATCTGTGACACCGCTACTGCGCCGGAGGTTAGCATGAGGAGAGTTTTCGTTTGGAGATTGTTGGGAAGTATGGAAGTTGAGGCAACGGGGTGTATGGGCGAACGGTTAGGTGCATCGGAGATGTTTTGGGAAGATTCACCAATCACACTAGGGGTACTAAACGTTGGGAACTAGTATTAGCTGGAAGATGGAACGAACGAGTGTTGCACTTTGATGATAGCGAAACGTGGGAGGGTATCAGGAAATTTTGGAAAGGAGCATTTGGGAAAAGCCTGTAAGTAGTTGAAACGGGCGAAGGGATTGAAGGACGAAGTCTGTAGGAAACTTGAGGGTGTGGTTTGGAAAGCAAGAGACAGTGATGGAAGAGCGGACTTGAACGATGGTGAAGAAGAGTGTTTCCCGTACGAGAGTTTTGTGTATATATAGGAGGCTGCTAGCAGCACAGAAAGAATAAGGACCGCAAGACTCTCTACCAAACATAGCCTATTTTTATTAGAAATATAGTTGCTCAAAGGCGGGCAAATGTGGTGTGCTTTGCCCGCTGCCTGGTTTCCAAGCGACCCCTATTGCTGTTGTCCTCGTTGTAGATAAACAGTATCGAGTTCCCCAGGAGAGGTGCCTATATACAGAGTCAAGTCGATAACACGCGTTCCACTATTCCCCGCCGGACATACTTCTCATCGAAAGAGTATTTTCTACGGTTCCTAATGGAAATTCTCGCACCTGCGGCGGTCTGCGGATGCGCTCGCGGGACAGGCGAGGTTGGAAGTCTCTCTCCCATAAAATCTCCTTCCATCTTGCCAATGGGAAAGGGAAAGAAATGGAGACAAGGCGGCAACCTCTGTGGATTATCGGATTCGTAATCTTGATTGCTTGTTCATCTTATTTACGAGGAAGGGGAGGCTTTACACAGACCACAAAACAATTTTCTCCTGATTCCACTCTCCTCTCACCAAGACACCTAGAAAGGACGAACAACTCCCTTGCTGGCCGGAATCCTTCCGGAGCAGTTAATTCGACTCAGGAGTTCTAGTCCCGTCTATCCATAGCATGCGATCCCCCCCTCCGCTCCACTCGATCATTTCCAGCCATGTATTAGAATACTCATGTGTAGCATACAAACCAGACATACCTATCCCCCCTCTTCGATCCGTGATGCGCGACAAAGGGAACTACTGAATGAAGAAGAAACGAAAGGTACAAAGGAAACATCCCCCACCAGGGACTGATTTCAGCCGATTCTCAACGGTAATAAGTTGCTATGCCGGATAACGACGGACACAGTAGACGCGTCGGGGCCTTAAATCATCGTTAAGTCTCGGGTGGGGTTTTGAGCTAGTACTTTCGTCGAAAATTTCTGCTTGTAAACACGAGAGGGGCCAGAGAGCTACCGTTTGAGTATACCCTTCTCCGGAGGGCTGGGTATGATGGGAGTGATCGCGAGAGGGGACCAAATGCGGAGGGAGACTCAAGTTGCCGGCGGCCGCTATACGAGAGAACTGATGTAGAAAACACCCGATGATCGATTCCAGGACAGAAGTGATATCCACAAATTCAAACTTCGAGATCCCCCATCCTATAGCCACTCCTACAAGCATGCAGAGGAGGGCTGTCACTGTGGGACTTCTTTCCGATAAGCGTGTAGAATAGTAGTCGGTTCTCGAGTGGAATAGAGACGAAGGTTTCGGGAAATTCACCAAGAGGCAAAAGAGTCCTGGGGAAATACGAAGCTGGAAGGTTGACAGGACCGAACGCAGTCCGGCACAACCGCTGCGGAAGGGGCAAAACCGGCGAAGCTAAATCCAGATAGAAAAGAACGAATATCAAAACCATTAATCGTCAAGGTGTGGTTATACTCGAGTATTCAACACATTCATAGAGCATTACTGATCAGAGCTTTTCGTTGCTATTCGTAGTGACAGCCCAATGGCGCCTTAAAACTTTGATCACTATCTTGAGCACATGTCGGAGAGGCCTTTGGGAGGAGTGCCGGATGGGAGGTGGGGTAAAAGAGCCAAAATCAAATAAGATAGCGTAATGGTATCTTGAACTCTGATAGCTTACATCTCCCGCAGTCCCGGTAGCACATTGGAAGAGAAAACTAGAAGAGAAAGAAGCGCCGGATGTTGGCAATCAAATCTCATGGCTAGCGGTGAGGGGTGATGTGTGGCCCTAGCCATATCACAATCTACCCTATCTGCTTGCTTAATTCCCCGCTCCTCGGAGCTAGCGGTGAGCGCGGATCGAACCCATGGGGTTCGCTATAAAGCTAAATTTGGGGGAATGCAGGGAAGAGGTGAGAGCACACACGTTGTTGTATTAATCCTCGCAACTTTTACCCGCCTCGATTTCCAATCACCATCATGCCACAAGTGTGTGGAAGTTGGGCTTCAGGAAATAGCTATATTTGCTCACGGGGTAGGTGGGAGGGATGATGCAGTGGACATACCGCCAATGACCAGACCCAAATGAATGTTGTGTTTTCTCTGATTTTTTTTTCACGATCACTGGAACGTATGTCTCCTGAAGTCGGCATAATTCGCGCATATCAGTTGATGTCCTTTCACGCAGTCACCTGGGAATGGCCAACCGTGGCTCACGATACGAATTGGCTCCTTTGATCAAGTCTTGATAGCAATTCATGGTCCGTTGTACGCCCTTGCCTCGACTGCAGAGCTCGTATTGCTGTGCCTCTAGGAACGATATGAGGTCGGTGTTGGGGGAAAAATAAATAGATATTGTCACTATAATATAAAATGATTGGCCGATTGACTGTCTTCATGTTGTGAAACTACCAATCTGACGAGGTTGTTGGGTGAGAAGGAAGGGAGATTACGTGGAGATAGAATAGATTGTGATAGGTGTGGTGAATGTTATCCTAGGGGTGATGGGAGTTGCATATGCGAGCAGTTTGCCACCTTGGTTTAACCTAGCCTTAACTGAGGACATTACCGCCTGATCTCGGGGCACAGATAATACCATTTGACAACTGTTGATTCATTAATTTGGTCTTGATGTTCCTCTAGCCCCTGAGAAACATACATACCTGAGATACAAACTGCCGGTTGCTATTTCTGATGGAAAGCATCGTGTGATGGGCCCAGGGCGGTCAAGAGGCCCCACACTTCGTCTCTGGAATGGTTCTATCTCAAAAACCGAATCGTGTCGAATTCCTAGGCGCAACAAGAATCAGATGACCCACTAAACTCTCTGCATAATCGACCATAGGCGCCCGTTTCTGGGAGCACAATCCAGATTTTACAACTCAGGTGAGGAAGTCAGAAGAGATTAATAGTGTTCTTTTGATGTGACCCGCCTGAGACCCACGGGTCTACAACCCCCTGAAAACAAGGCGCCATACTCACCTTTGACCCAAACTCTTTCCGATGAGGCCAAAGTAACCCACCACACCACGCTTCTAGCTCATTGTGTAAGCCCTATCGCGCTCCACTATAGATGTGCCTTTACACACTCAGAGACCACCCGTAGCCGAATGTATAGGTGAGACTGAGTGAAATCCCCACAGGGCCGGGGAATTCGAGATGTTGTATTACCTGTAATGAGCTGGCATCTGCTGGTGAACATCAGGGAGACGTGGTTTGAAATATATATTACCTCAAGAGGTAACAATACTCCACCGAATCAGTATCTGGTCTCTTTGGGTGGTCTGGCTCCATTTCAAGGCTGGCAACTCTTTTCCAAAGCTTGTTCACATTGTTGTTTCCTGGCTTCTCCCAGAAGATATAGGTGTGTGAGGGTTCCTCGAGTAAGTGTGTGTGGCTTATTTCAAGATGAGTCTTTAGGGTTTCAAAAAACGAATCACTCAATCCGCCATACCCGTAGGTCAACAAGTGGCCGCATGTGTCTCATTAGAGCTGGGGATGGCTGAGGAAGGCGAAAGTGAACGATCCAACCAGACGCAAGGAGACTACGACTGCTAGATGATATGACGAATTTGCCACACTATAAAGGAGCGAGGGAAAACGGTCTGGTAGAACTGCGCAAGCCCCCTCACTAGAGCCGATCCCAATCGTGCGGGAGCTGACGGTGGTCCCCTGGAAGTAGATCAAAATGTTTCACGCTAGTGCTGATGTGAGTGGTATCGTAGTACCGGTAGCACCACTGAAAGGTACGGATTGACTGACCCTCAAAATCAGAAATTCTATTGGCCAAGTAATCATCGGGGTTAGAAGCCCGCTTTTCAGGGGGCTAGGTTCTGAAAACTAGAGGTCAGATTAGACGCTATTATAGATATCTGCGGAAGTTGAAAAAGGTTAGAGGGGTGTATTATATTGGAGCGTGTTGGAATTTCCTCTTGAAAAATTTATCGCACTCTAACAGCTGAAAAAATGTCTTAAAGCGCCGGGGTGCACTGTAGAAGCTTCATGTGTGCTCGGGGAATAACCGAGTGATATGGCGTGAGCGCCCGCCGCTAAAGCCAGATCACCGCTTGACAACTGTGGCAGGGATACGTAATCCAGATCAGATTGAAAACAACCCTGAATTACGAATTACCTTTACAAGTGAAAAGATCCCTCCGAACGCGCGCCTGCAGTTGAATATCCGGTATCGTAAAACTCTTGCGATTCGCTAGTGTGCTAGCCCAGGATAGGCCCCCCTTTGGGAGGTTAACCGAATTGCGTATTCCGGTTAATGAGATCCAAGCCGTCCGGAAGGCTGATCTTATACCGTGGTAGGAACAGACTAGCCCTCGTCAAGACCCCCTTGTTTGTCTGAAGCCCTGTGATTAGATGCGTGTAGTAGATAACGGACCACAAGAGTTTTTGCGCAACATATGAGTCGAGATACGTAAGCTCTTGCATAATGGTTCACCCAACAGTCATTGACAGGCGGGGGTGGCAAAGAAAAAATTCCGGCGGCTGACGGACAGGGATCCTGGATGGAAGCCGGTGTGGGGGGAGGGCTTTTTGTTACCCTACCGTAAAATCTGGTGAAAATCCACTGCTGGTATTAGATCATCAGGGGGAATCAGCCAATCGCGAATGCCCGTACCTGTAAATACCAGTTGATAAGATCAAACAAGCTCCTGTGGGCCTATCCTATGCTGTATCAAGAAAAGGTAAATTCTTCTCAGGAGCTTTTTGTCTCTAAACCCCGAGATTACGGGGCTGACGGAGATAGTGGATTTTAGGTGTATTTGCTGCTGGCCCTCCTATTAAATTTCATAATCCAAAGTCACCTTCATAACTGGGTGCAGGTGCAACCACCGGTTCAAGCATACATGCAACCCAACGGCATTACAATCCCGATGCTGGAGGTACCGTAAGCCAAATCCGCAGGGCATATAGCGGTAGTTGTTGAAGGCTGCGCTCTGCGGGGGGTGCGCTGCATAGTGGGTGTGAGGAAAAGACGTGCGACCGAAGGGCTGTGTGAGGTGTTACGGTCGGATGGTTAGAAAGACCGAATATTGGCGGTTGCTTCATTATCGAGCGGTCGCATACCCGAGTACAGCAGAATTTCCTGCCGTGCGTCATCATCGCCAAGGCGGTTTCTGATTCTCGGCAGCGTTGCGATTGAGGTGAATTCCCTTCTTCTAGAGGTCAAGTAAGCCTGATTGAGGTGATTGAGTTCTACATACCATATATCATCTCCGGGGCAGACTGGCGCTTGTAAAGGCTTAACGCTCGGCCAAGCCGTTCTTCCTCGCCTCTCTATGGGGTGGCGGGTTCACCTTTTCCCTTGAGCGCAGAGAGAAAATAAAATTCTCGACCGGGCAAGCTAAGTCCAAATCAAGCGTGGCTACTTGTAGCTATTGCAGGCTTGGCATGTGGCTTCTGAGGACAAGGTGACTCAGCACCGTAGCAACCATCAATCGCCAAAGAACAAGTGCTCGCTAATCTCACTACCCCTGACATTCCAAGGGGTAAGTTAGTGGCAAAATCGTAGCTACCTCGAAGTCATGTTAGCTCATTCGATTCGACCTGTGTACTCGGATAGGGCCAAGGATGGCCAAGGGAAAGATGTTGTGGAACCAGCCCGCCCGCGATTGGTCTACGAGGAGAATTGGTAAGCAGTGAATTTATGGAAGACGGAAGAAGTATTTTTCTGCTTTTTCTTCGTCGGGAGTAAAATTATGCCGCGATGAGTAAGCTAACGCGGGCGGGGCCGTCCTGTGCCTAATCAGGGGGCGGGCATGCTTGGCATTCCTGCGGGCGCGGGGATGGACGCGTAGGTCATTGATTCTTTCTCGACCAGTGATTGTATTCCTGGTCACGGTGACGCTGACCTGATTAATCATGTGTGACCCGCGCTCCGATTGGCTGCCCCATTCCAAAGGAAATCTATTTAGCAAAAGAGACGAATATAACAAAAAAACAAAGGAAAGGAAGAAATCGTCCTCGTATTCAGGCAACCCTGTGTTCGCATGTGGCCTACCAAGGCTCGTATTGGGAGCGCATGGGGTGAAAGAGGAAACGTTGGATTATGCTTCTTTTAGCGTTGTTCTAAATGGTTTTCTCCGTTGCACACTATAGGTATGCAGTTTGCTCAGAGGAATGGCGAGGCTTACGACGAGTTATTCTCTCAGCGTGTATTTCGGGGACCATCATTCCCGGAGAGTAAGGGGGAGACGGAGAGCATAAAAGGTAAAGTGATCCCCTCTGTTTTCTCTCATTATCAAGTCTTCCACCGATCGCTTCCGCTTATCTAGTTCTTTGAATATCCATACACCTGAAGTTCTTTGCAACTCTATCACTCAACCCCAAATCCGATTAAAAACATCAATATGACTACCATGAAAGCCGTCAAGCACCAACCTCAGGGAAGTATCTCCGTCGTCGAGGTTCCAATTCCGGATATCAAAGAAGGTCAGTATCTCGTCAAGGCTGTAGCAGCAGCTCATAATCCCATCGACAAGTAAGTGATCCCTAGCTCACCTTCCGGGGATGCTCAATTGCATGTACTAATGATGAACACCAGTTCAATTATCGACTACGTAAGCTGTCTCTTTCTGTTCCCGGTTATAACCCATTAACCAAAGATAGGGACTCGCCGGTGGCCCTGGCTCCTCCGTCGGCTTCGACTTCTCCGGTACCATCGAAAGAACCGGCCCGGGCACTTCTGGCCGTTTTTCCCCGGGTGATAGAGTCGCCGGCATGGTTCACGGATGCAATACTCATACTCCCACTGAAGGGGCTTATCAGGAGTACATCCCGGCCGAGGAACACATGATGTGGAAGGTTCCAGAGAATATCGACCTTATTCAGGCTTCAGCTATCGGCGCTGCGGTGCTGACCGCTTCATTGAGTCTTTACCACGAGTTGAAATTTCCCATCCCGGGAGAGGGGAAGGTTGAAGAGGGGACTTGGGTGAGTACTTTAACCCCGATGTACGTTCAGAGCTATGCTGATGATTTGTAGTTGCTCGTTTACGGGGGAAGCAGCTCTGTTTCTCAAGCTGTTATTCAATTGGCGAAATTGGCTGGGTTTAGGATCGTTGCTACGGCGAGCAAGAGGAATCATGAGTTGGTGAAGGGTCTTGGTGCCGAGTACGTTTTTGAGTACAAGGATACCGACGAGTGCATTAAGAATATTAAGTCAGTGGTCGGGGATGATCTTCGGGTAGGTTAAAATTCAGCACACCCTCCCTTGAACCCTCGTCGCTAACTATCTTTAGTACGCCCACGATAGCATCAGTGAGGGTGATTCCACCAGGATTGTTCTCGGCTGCATCAGCTCCAAGGTAACCCTAATCCATTCCCCTGACGACTCATTAGCAGAGCTGACATCTAAAAAAAGGGCGGAAAAGTCGCCTGCACCATCCCCGTCCCACCCGAGAAAGCGACCAGGAAGGACGTTGAAATGCTTAGTATTGATGCCTTTGCTACCCCCGGCAAGGTATTTCTCCCTCTCCTTTATAACCTCGAATCTAGATCCAGAACTGACAGGATTAGGCGTACTCCTTCATGGGGAACGACTACCCTGCCGTCCCCTCCTCCAAAGCCCTCATTAAGAAGATCGTTACGGTCTTTGAAAATTTGCTTGCGGAAGGGAAATTCAAGTTGCAGGGTATCAGGGTGATCCCTGGAGGCCTGGAGGGCGTCAAGGATGGGTTCGCGGAAGTTAAGGCGGGGAAGGCGAATCAGTTGAAGTTGGTCTATACTATTTAGGCTCCTGACATGGATTTTCCAGGCTCGTGGATTTGCGGATAGGGTTTGCGGATTATCGTCAAGGGGATTGTGATTGCTTTGGTAGTTTTTATGAATTGATGATTTTACCCGAGCTTTGAAGTGGCTATGTTAGGGGCTCAAGCTAGAGTTCAAAATGGTTACGACAAGGTCGTATAGGTGGCGGAAAACAGTCTTGTGAAAGCTTTCCCACTCACAAACACTCCCTACGACGGTCACTTACTCAAACAATACGCGCTGCTGAATACAACTATGGTACTATGATACAAAAAAACTCGGGTATTAGCGGCAAAACTCATAAACTCAACCCTCCCCCCAGCAGTACCTTGATAGCGTATGCTAAGTGATCATACGGACATTCCTGAGCCAACCCACAGAACCCCAAATATGTATTTTTTGCCGGAAGAGGTACCATCCCGCCGTGAGAAAGTTTTTAGAGCGTAATTGGGAATATCTCCCTCGTGATCCAATGATGTGGGGTTGATAGCACTATCGGCTTTCTTAATACCCGAACATATGCTGAGTAAGCGCACCTAGTCTCCCTGAATATGATACCTGCGGAAGTTACATACATTACGTACCGCCCGGCGCGGTGCCACACCCAAAGAGACCGCCCCTTCCCACCCTGAGAAACACAAGTTTACCATAGCTGAAATATTTACCTCCGAGGCTGGTGATACTGGGATATTCTTGCGACGCTATGGACGTCGGGTAGCGACCGGTGGGGGGGGGGCTCTAAGAAGTGAATTTGTCATTACGAGGAAGGAAAAGGGGGGGAGTAGCCAAAGGACATACTATAGAATATTTGTATTCTTTTTTTCTTCCGCTCGTACGAGTGCTAGGGGGATGTTTTCGCACAGTTAATTTAGGTTAACCGGGGAATTAATAACTATTGTGCGGAAGAAGCGTTCCCCGGCGTGGTAGGTTGAAATAATGTAAGGGCTGAAGTAAATCATGCAACATAGCAAAGAAGTGTCGAGAAATAGGTCTTTCTTTGGCTATAAAGGATTATGTGAAGGCATTTTTTCACTAATTGCCGACGGGGAAGTTCATCCATCTTGAGCTCGGAGGAAGACGGAGGCCTTTTTGTCGTCCCGTCTCGTCCTCCAATCAAATTGCGCCAGGATTCAAAGTAGAGGAAGTCGGACACCGCAGTTACCCCACTATAATATTATCCATATAATGTCTCGCATCGGCTTCCCACAATTCATGGAGCGAGAATAAGAGATCACTCGGGGCGCGACTCGAGTTCTTTGTATTTGGACTGTTGACCAAGGGACTCCTCCATGCTGTGAATAGTGCAGAGTTCGGGAGTGTAAAAAAATGCCGGGAATCATGCTAACATCAAAATTCCAAATGGGTTCTTGTGATGCGGAATCCTCAAGTGGAATCAGCACACCGAATGGCTGTTGGGGATAATGCGGAGGCTGGATAGGAAAGATAGTTGAAGTCAAACTTCGTGGTAAATTGTTGCATCAAGAGGATTGTGCAGTTTGTATCCGGTACTGTCCTCTACTTTCTAGCCAGACGGTATTCATGGCTCCCATGGAATCACAAAGAGGGGTAATAAGCTAATGAGATATCGGATACGGATAATCAAAAGGATGTAAAGTCAGCAATAGTGATTGGACTTGCCAGTCCTGTGAAACACCTGTCCCGTTGATACTATTATCCGGCTGTCATTATCCCTCACTCCAACCGGCTAGCACCCACTGTTTCTTGTCCTTCATTACTTTCACTAGTGTTTGCCCACAGTCCCCTGCCGTCACCCGCCATCACCCACTATCCTCTGGCATCTCCTTTCATCCAGAGCGTTTCCTCATAGACCTGCCAGTTGCCCACCATGACTCCCCCCTAGGCTCGACTGGACATTCACTCTGTTAACGCAGACCACAACTCGCTTGTTTACTTACAATGACTGCCGTAGAAACTTGAATAATTGAACAGTGTGCTATGTTGTTGGACCTTCCTCTCTCGGTGGGGTCAAGAATTTCTCTTTTTCTTTTCTGTGGTGGAAGAGGGAAAGGTGCTGTGTTTTTGCTGTGTTTTTTGCGCTTGTTCCAGAGAAGGGAATTCTTGACTTCTAGCCCACGGCTCAATTATCCGAACTTTTACGGTAGTAAACCTTGCAGGGTTCCGAATGGTCAGCGGAAGACTGGACTGGACTAGCTAGTCCGGTCGAAAGTCAAGTCTAGTCTAATGGTTGGACTGACTGGACAGTCAGCGTTATTGAAACCGACTCGACCGGGACCAGTCCGACCAGGCCCGCCAAGCAATAGTATATGCTATTTTTATCACAATATATTATGTTCAAATGAAGCTTTTCTTAATAAAACTTATTGTTTCCATGGATTATATCATACGGTGGAGGTAGTGCCTAGCTTTCATTAGGGGTGGCCAAAATAGGGTCTCAAGTATCGAACTATTTTTCGTGCATTAAGTGAGTGATATTACATGGCCAACAGCCACAATATTAGGGTATTCGATTCGATGCTACTTATCCATCGGGTAATTGCATTTCCATCACATGCTACCCTCTTCAGGATGTTCTATTAACCTGTATTGAGGACCTGTTGATTTATCCCATGGCAAGCGGCCTTAAAATCCTACTATAGCTATACATATATTCTTAGCGAGTGGAGTGTTGGCCAGGGTGCCATTCTGACTCTCATACGATATTTTATAAAGACTGGCCTGGGGCAAGTCCAAACCGGACCAGACCACCCAAGTTAGTCGGGTCCAGTCATCGACATCAACCAGGGCGGGCTAGTCTGGTACTGCCTCCAAGACTTGACCGGTCGGACTATTCGGAACCCTGCTAGGGTGTATCAGTTGAAGGACAATGAAAAACTGAAAAAGGAAGAACTTGAAACAAGGAAATAATTCCCATCTAAATCCCTATAGACGGTGGTTACAGGATAGTTAATTAATAAAATGGATTCAAGGCACAGGAGGGGGAATCCCGTTGATAACCCCAAGCCATTTTCCCACACGTCTGGCCTTGATGAAGCTCGTAATCCTCACTTAAATAATAGTTGATAACAATAAATTCTTAGCTGTTTTATGTATGGCAGATTACTGGTTTGGATGCTCAACAATAATGACTTGCAAGAGAGAATGTAAAGTAGAACTTGCAAGGAAGTGAGATGGAAAGAAGAGAAGCGAGAGGTATTCTGATGGCTTGTCGGGCGCTCCAGAGAGTGATTTGAAGGCAGTTCAGAGAAGTAAGAAGGAGCTAGCAGTATAGACTGGTTGGGATGTTTGTGGGAACGCTCGATGAGCAGTGCATATGGGTTTTCAAGAGCCACCGCAAAGATCTCCTTGTGGGAGGGTTAAACTGTATTAGGGTTCGCAGATTGGTGGGCTTGCAGTAACTTCACTGCTCGCTGACATCCGGAATGATCAGCCCACCAAAGCGGTGTTCGGCCATCGTTGTCTCGAATATTGGGGTTGACATCCTCTCGCCCTAGCAGTATTTCCAATACTCCATCATGGCCACCTGCCGCAGCCAACGAGAGCGGTGTTTGGCCAGCCAGATCGGTCATATTAGGGTAGACATCCTCTCGTTCTAGCAGTAGCTTTACTATTCGATGGAACCCGTGATTTGCCGCACAGGCGAGGGGCGTTTGGTAAGAGTAGGATGGGATATCTGGAATGATGTCTTCCCGCTCCAATAGTAGCTCTACTACTCGACCGAACCCACGCTGGGCAGCACAAAAGAGGGCTGTTTGCTCATCTCTATCTCTCATATTAGGGTTAACCTCTTCCCGTGCCAGCAGTAGCTTAACCACCCGATCATCACCAATCTTGGCAGCATATGTGAGTGGTGTGTCGCCAAATCTGTTGGATGTGCTAGCGGTAACCTCTTCCCTTCTCAACAGTTGCTTCACTACCCTATAACACCCAAACTGGGAGGCCAGGGAGAGCGGTGTTTCGCCATCAATGTCCGTAGTACCAGCGGTGACCTCTTCCCTTTCCAATAGTAGCTGTACTATTAGATGAAACCCACGCTGGGCTGCGTTCAAGAGCGGTGTTCGGCCAAATCTATCAATAGTATTGGCATTGATATCCGGCTGTTCTAGGAGCAGCTTGACAACTGAAAGATGCCCACAGGCGGCAGCATAGGAGAGCGGTGTTCGGCCATCATTGTCAGGCATATTCGCGTTGACATCTTTCCGTCCTAGAAGCACCCTCACTACTTCATCATACCCAAAATTAGCCGCCCACAAAAGGGGTGTTAGGCCACTATGGTCAGGCATATCCGGCTTGAGGTATTTCCATCCTAACACAAGCTTGACTCCAGCACGACCATCATTAGCATCCCCTTTGTTTGTCACACTCTGGTCGAAATTTCCCCCTCCGCGTGGTAGGTTGGCCGCGCAATCGTTCGCGTCCGCGATATCCGAAGAGAGTGGGGTTCGTCTGCAATCGTCCGGCATAAAGTTGGTATTGTGAACCGGTTCCGCTGGTGGACACGGTACTTAGAGGACCAAATGCGGCTACGAATGAGTAAAAAAAGGATTAGCAAGGTTCCGTGGCTCGCAGGAGAGGCAATCTGCACCTTGGGGGAGAGGAAGGAATCCGCACTTGCTCGATTGTGATCAGAGGTAGTCAGTTCAATGCGTTGGTAGTAGAAGCGATAGGCAAGGATAAAAGAAGTGAGGAAGAAATCAACTAATGTGGCAGCTGTGTCCTCGGAGAGCTCACTTGTCACCGGAGGCCTCGGTATAAAAGCACCACGACCAGTGATGGGAAGATGTGCCGAAGGGGCCACTTGTGTGGCTTGCCAGGACAGCAGTCACTATGAGACTCAGCAAAACAGTCACATATACTAAACTTATAGTAAGCTAACCAAAACTAGCTAAATTATGTCAATAGGGGTAGGGAAAATTGAATGTGGGTTCCAACCGTCCGGGAGGCCCGGCGGGGGACTGCCAACAGACTTGGACGAGATGGGACGGCATCTGCAGTCTTTCCTGTGAGGTCAAAGTGGAGGACGGCCCTCATTGGGCTGGACGGCGGGCCCTACACGGTGGGATAGGGGCATTTAGGGACCGTAGGGGACTCCCGGGGATTGTGTGGGAAAGACGGGGTCTGTGGAGGACGGTTGGGGAGTGTTGAATTTCTTGTTTCTATCTTCTATTGTTCTCAAACAACGGCCTTGTCGCAAGCCCTTCCTCCCTATATCATTCCTTTCTGTGTGGTTATCTCTCATGTGGTGGTGAGACATGGTTGGTTGATTCTTGGCTATACTGGGGCTATTTCGTATCCGCTAGGGTTGTTTGCACTCTCCATGTTTGGAGGTGTATACTCGGCTGAAACTCATCATGCGGTATGGGCCGATGATGGGAAACAGGTTCTTTCCCATAAGGGATGAGGTCACTGAAGTTCTCTATTTACATTCGGCCCTTCGACCCTTTTGTTTTGGTTGATGGCAAGAAGCAAGAATATCACAGCGAGTTCAAGTTGCGCAAATAGTCTTTACCATTTCGCTTCCGCACATTGGGGAAAATCTCAACACGGAGAGTAGGGGACTGCACGAGTGATGTCTCATGATATTTTAATGATTCGTCCCGAGGTGCATGACCTCAGTTTGCGGTGGTACAGGAGGTCCCAGATATAGGACTATAGTCCCCTGCAGTCCGTCCGGTGCTCACATTCCAGGGAGTAGTCCATCCTAGAGCCCCCAAAAGGATGAACCATGAGCCGTAGTCCGTCCCTTCCTACCCCAAAGACAGATTTACTGGACGGCTGGGAACACTGGATAAGTTAAGCAAGAGAGGTAAAACGTCCTAGCAGTGGGGCTAGGGGTCGCTTCGCTAATTATGGTGGGATACTAAAAAAGGGGTAGGGATCGCATGAGGGAATGTGGGATCCCAGGAGGTGGCATCAACTGGGAATATTTGAGAAGGGTCGGGTGCTTGCAGTAGTATGGCGTTAGCCGGGGATTGGGTATCACGTTTTTGGCCGGGGAGTAAATTAGACGGGGAAGCAGACTAGTCAAAAAGCACAAAAAAAAGCTAAGATAACATCATACGCCATCAGAATACCCCTACCCTTCTAAACCTGCTCCTAGCATCGCGTATCAATCGGGATTCCCAGATTGCCACTATCCCGGTGTCCCTAACCACCCCGCGTCGAACCCGCCTTCTGGTCCCTTGCCTTGGGAGAGAGGGGAGAAAGGGTGTTATCCTGGTATCTTGGCCACAATTGCCGCCCGCGGTGTGTCTGAAGTCTGAACCGCAGCATTAATGAGTATTGTTCTTCCTTGTTCTAGAATGGGCGTCTTAAGAAGCGGATCCCTAGCTGGTAAAATTGAGGGAACCCGTTCTGACTTTGTAGCCCCCGATCCAGCCAACTGCTTGGAGCGAAGATGTGGGGGAATATATCGACCCCCGGATGCCGCTTGCAATAGTTTCTGCCGGTCGCAGACCTCTGAAATCCTTCTCAAATTCTGGGCCTCGGACTCTTTCTGCGCATCATCATACTTGAGAGTAATAGTCCCGTAGGATGAATGAACGTGCCCAAATACATGAAGCATTGGGCGAACCCTCCATAGCGCCTTCCGCAACTCAACACACCCGTTCCTGTCATCAGAAAGATACCCTGCCGGAGGCCCATGTGTCACCAGAATGTCAACGTCGGGAGGAACAATCTCCCACGATGAGAAGCTATCTTCTTCCGAGTATCCAAAAGCAGTATTGGTCGATGTCGCCAATGATTTTGGGGACCCGAAGATCTTAAATGTCCGCCCTGTAATCGTCACATCCGTGCTCTCATCCTCGAGATATATAATGCCAGACTTCTTTGCTTCCCGGAAAGCTGCGCGGCATTGCTGGCGCTCGTATAAGTCGTCATATATTGCGGCGTCACGTGCATCGCACTTGGCGTCTAGCGCCCGGTCATGATTACCGCCGATTACTATCTTGATGGTGTGGGGGAGGGCGTGCAGTTCAGACAGGCGCTGCGTGAGTTGTGCTGGGCGGCCTTCGGAAAGGTCTCCGGCAACGATGAGGATGTCGCCGAGGGGAATGTGTACTTTGGATAACGGGATCGTGTGTAGGTCGCTGATTGAAACGACAATAATTTCTTGGGTGGAAGTGGGTAGGGTGGTAGGAGTTGGCTCTGAGAGAGCCATAGTTTTAATATGAGAGAGGTGGTGTTGATGAGTCTGTTTCTTTGTAAGAAGTGGTAGTTGGGAAGGAAGAGACAGCGCACCCTTGTATAAGTAGGAGTTGGCAGTCACAAGAAAACCCTGGCAGCCATGCCCGAGGCAACGCCGGAGAAGGACAAGGAATACACAATGACACAAACTTCTTACTGCGAAGAATTTTTCTTCCCTCCTCAATATTCGCCCTGAGTCCCCTTCCAAGCTTCCTCACTACTGTCACAGCCGGGGGCATGGCGAATCTGGACGGGTGGCTAATCCCTTCGTCTGTATTCAGGACCTCGCGCTAAGTACGGGCACAGCTGGTAGTGGAAGTGATCGGTTGGTGAAGTAACTAAAGAGAGCAAAGTTAGGAATAATTGTGACAACTATGATGGAAGAAGCATATGATGAACATGAAGGGTGGTACCGGTATCCCCTTCACTGCTGAGATAGCTTATTTGGGTAATCGTGATAGGAACAACTTCGTGCTTCAGAAGCGGTGTAGTGCTCAGAATAGTGCCAAACGAGTACTGGTCAGCATGGTCATGATGGAAACCTGGCTGGCTGCGTAGATTTGCTCCCAACTATGGTACAAGTACGAGTACTTCGCCTAATTTTAATTTATCTTGATGGGTTGTCTATCGTTACCCTTCCTGTCCTTCCTATCCTATTAGTACAACGCTAAAAGGTTCTGAAATTCGGGCACGAACGAAGGGATAGGGATTAATTCCTCGGAATCTTTTGTAACCCTAACCTTAAAAAATCCATTTGCGCCCATGAAGGACCCCTGTTCGCCGCCCGCCCAGTTTTCCATGCCCCTGGTGGTGACTGTAGTTCTTCCTCCCCCCTGCGCACTGGCATACCGGTACCCGCACACCCCATGCACTTTGATCATGCCAGCGCCTTATCGGTGTTTGTGCGATACTTGGATAGCCTGATTGGCTCGGATATCGGAAGAAGAGTAAAAGTTAAAGAAAGCCCGGAGTGAGAAAAGTGATAAAGGAAAGTCAAGGGAAACTTTATGAACCATAGAATATATTTCCTCTAGTCTGGTCCCCCGTAGTCCTCCGCCATCACCGCCAGACACCTCCCTTCCCCCGCCTTCCCCTTTTTTCCCTAAACACCCCCGTCACACCCTGTGGGGCCTGGAGCCAGGCCCGAGGAGTCGTCCTGAACTTTGACATCCCTGGACAGACTACAGATAGCTATCCTGTCCGGTCTAAGGCTCTTGGAAGTCCCCCTGCTTGCCCCCGCTGCCCCCCCCGGACGGCTGGGGACATGTGTTACGCTCTGAGCATCTCTACCAGGGTTATGACCGCGAGCGGGGGCTGTTACTTCGTGCACACCATACCCGCCGGGCCTGTGCGCCCGCCCCCAGGACGTTAGACAGGGGGGCCGAACACATCGCATAGAAAAGAAAAGAAAAACCCATACTGTCTTGTGAACACCCGCTGTTACGGGTACCTACCTCCAATGGCTAATTGCCATTACCGGCAGTGCTCCCAGTCGGCCAGTCTGTCCAAACAGCAGAGGATAATGTCGAGCTTTCAGATGGGGCGGACAATCGCTGGGTCGCTCTAGGGCCACCGGAGTATGATTTGTAGTTTGTTGCATTCCCCTTGTAATATTCACTCCCGCGTGGCCCAGAAGACGCAGCAGACTTCTCTCTCGTGTTTTTGCCAAGAATGCCTCCGCCAGCCGATATTTCCCCACAAAATATTCGGCCAGGGGGGTATTCTTACCAAAGACTAGTGAGTAGCACAAGCCCTTGCGTTACCTGGTGCATGGGCTAGCGCCAAGATCCGTGAGTCCAGGGTAGAACTAGCGGGTTGGACGCAAGTCGACAGCTGACGGCTCGGGCTCTGGAGACAACGTTGTTGGAATCTTGGTGTTTGGGGGGGGGATCATCGCGCGTTATCGCGGGTTGTGATGCCTTGCTGGGTGCCTTGTGGGGACTCGGGTAGGGTGGTTAGTGATGGGATAGACAGGGGCTAGAAGTCTCCGGACTCATTACTATCTAAAGTAGGAAATAATTTAACTTGGTAGATATAATTCTAGGGAAGGTTAAAAAGCTTTGACATCTCGATCCCCAGTACTGAGGGTGTCAGACTGGAGCCAAGCAGGATAATGAAACTCATTATCCGTCCGGATTGAAATGTAACTTAAAGTTTTAGTAATTGCGATAGGAAATCGCTTGCAGTCTGAAAAGTGGTGTAGTTTTCAGCATGCCAACTGGGGCGTGAAACCCCCTCTGGCCACCTATTGTTTGCAACAAGTCCCGCTAAGTTTGAGGATGCGACCTTCGGGATTTTTGCACATTTCAACAAAGTATTACGGATTTGTCCTTCCCGTATTTGGTGGGGCCTTCCGCTGGCCGGGGCGATTGTGGCAGATTCGGATCCCCAAATCCACTCATTGATCTGCTGGAGGGGATTCATGAATTTAGAGTATAATAATGTTGGAGGTGGAAGGGACCTCTAGAAGAAAAGACTAAATAATTTACTAATACTTCTACAGAGGGGATGAAGAAACGATCCGAGAAATTTGTTCCAGCAGACATAGCAGCCAGGTACCTCAAACCCCTGGAAAGGTTAGCTTACGTCAAATGCCTCCGACACAGCCATGAGAAGTTGCAAAGAAAAAATTGCAAACAGTCTCGGCCTTAACTAGTACCAGAATGGGGCCAACCCGAGGTGGAAGGAGGGGGAAGCATTGTAGGAAGACACCGGCGATGTCGACGCAGTAGAGGAGGTTTCCCAAACTTCTGCTATTCTAAAGGAAGTAGACGTTTTGGATGTGTCACTCGAAAATATAGAGATCTGGATCGCGGCGGTGAATGCATACAATGAGCAAACTTCCGTTCCGAATTCCATCGTTGCCCGGTTAGCGGATAGGCCAGCGATCATGAAAACAGCTATAGTATTTCGGATGTTTTCAAAATAATGCCCTCTTTGTGCGACGAAAGATTCAGGGTTCTACTCTGAAATATCAGGCATGGCTCATCGGCGGTTTTAAACTTGATATTGCGGCTCTCCATGAGCGATTCTAGTAGTAATACAGGTATTCAGGGACCCATGCTATTGATGAATTGCATGGCCTAGGTCCAAACCTTGTGCGACCATTTGGGTTAAGCAAATCGAGAGGCAACTAAAGGCTCATAGGGAGAGAGTTGGGGATGTTCTACGGCGTGGCTGGGAGGTTTATCACGAAGTCCAGAAACTGCGAGGCGGGGGCATCGCTATTCGAAAGGAATTGGGCACACGTCCTAACTTCAAGACCTGATAGAGTAATGCGGAGAGCTCAAGATACCCATTTTAGCCAGGTAGTTTAGCATCACAAGGAATAGAGCCGCCGGGAACTCTTGGAGTTAGTTGATTTCCATCCCCTGGTCATCGCGCTGTTCAAGGAGGTCCGGGATCTCTTATGGGTTAATTATAATGTCCACTGCTCGACCAATAATATTTCCAAGGAGCAGGGTTCCGAATGGTCGGGGGAAGACTGGACTGGACTAGCTAGTCAGGTCGAAAGTCAAGTCTAGTCCAATGGTGGAAATTAGACCGACCGGACAGTCAGGATTATGGAAACCGACTTGACCAAGACTGGTCTGACCAGGCCTGCCAAGCAATAGGATATGCTATTTTTATCACTATATATTACGTTCAAATAAAGCTTTCCTTAATTAAACTTATTGTGTCCATGAATTATATGGTGGAGATAGTGCCTCGCTTAGATTAGGGGTGGCGAAAATAGGTTCTTGAGTATCGAACCATTTTTGGTTCACTAAGTGAGTGATATTACATGACCACATGCCACAATACCGGTATTGGATGCGAGTTATCCATCAGGTAATCGTATTTCCACCGCATATTATCCTCTCCAGGATATTCTATCAACTTGTATTGAGGGGCTGTTGATTCATAGCATGACAAGCGACTTTAAGATCCTAGTATAGCTATAGTTCTATTCTTAGTGAGTGTTGGGCTTGGTGCCATTCAGACTCATGCGATCTTTTATAAAGACTGGTCTGGGACCAGTTCAAACCGGACCGGACCACCCAAGTTAGTCGAGTCCGGTCATCGCCCTCACCAGGACTGGCCAGCCCAGTCCCGCCTCCAAGACTTGACCGGTCGGACTATTCGGAACCCTGCCAAGGAGTTAGGGGGTATTTATCCTTATGCTTTTCGCTTGATACCAACTGTGTAAAATTTTGCTCAAATTAATCAACAATATCTGGGATTCCGGATGTTTCATCCTGCTTGGTGGTTGTCCAAATGATGTCCATAGCTTGACAAGTAAGGGCGTCAACTAAAGTGGGAGCCCTTTATTCACTCTTATGAGGCGCACGCGCTTGTTCTAGGAAAGAAGTATCCGGAAGAAGGGGTTGGCAAAATATCTGGCGAAAGATCCGTGCGTATCATATATTCACCACTCATATTTCAGGATACTGCTTGCCAAGGACAGGCAGGCAGCGCAAGGGCCCCCGGGGGCGAGAAACCAAGGACCCTTGCGCCTGGTCTATGCTGTAGGGCCTAGCTGAATCCTCTCCCGATATCTCCTCCCTTCGCCGCTCTGAGATAACGAATCCATTTCTAACCACTCGCGCTCGTTCTCGATTCATCACCAAACATTACCCCATGTTACCTGTACAAATTCCCCAAATCAGAACATGCTAGAGGGATATCAGACAATCGACTGTTGAGCCTGGAATCTAGTGAAAGATGCGAGAAGTGGGGGTATAACCCTTAGAAAGCCGGGGAAGAAAAAAGCCGGTGAACGAGGGGTGAGAGAATGATATGAGAAATTGTGGGAATGGCTCGACCGTGTTAGGGATACTCTTGGGAGAGGAGTTGTTGTTTTTGTATTGTCACAGAATAGAGTCTATCTTGATATACTTCAATTCTCTCTTTGAAACTAGCATTCACGTTTACGATCGGTCATCATCCTCACTTATAAGAAGGTCAAAATAAGACTTTGAGGGGAACGAAAACTCCTTTCCGAAAACCCTAAAAGTATGAGTTCTAGAAACTGTACCTTACCTAAGCCAATCCCAATGAAGTGAACTCGCCCAGCAGAGTATGTATGATATGGTACTCGGGTACTCGGTGGGAGTAGGTAAGTCGGATGCAAAACTATTGCTAGGCTTAGCTGCCCCGGAAATTGTTTGTGTTCCGGGTAACCAATCCCCTGTGGTGGTCTCAAGATTTGCGCTCACTCCCCATTCGCCTCGGTCTTTTCCTCTTACGATCCCACCCCTGCATTGCCGGATCAACAACCACAGGTAAGGCAAGGACTAAGTCACGAATACAGCCCTTGAATACAAATATTGCCCAATGAAGACTGGTGATCCTGTGGGTCCCTAGACAACACTATGTAACGTGCATCAATCCGAATCTAGCCTTGCTATCAGTACCTTATGTGTTGGAATTTTGTCCCCGTACGCTTGATATCGTTTAACCTTATTCTTTCTTGTTAGTCCTTTTATGAAAAGCTCTACTGCACCTTCCTTCGCCTCATTCGAAACTATCTCCTTGCATCTGAATGCTTCTTTTGTGTTTCAGTTAGAGAAAATTTTCTTCCTCTGTGTGGGTGGTGATCGAGTTTTCACCCACACTGGCATGGCATTAAGGAAGCCGGATCCTATGATAAAGGACCCGATTATCTAGCTAGAAATTTTATGCGAATTCGAACGTCTATCAAGTGCCCAAATGAATTGCACAATTCTGATCTATCTCTTCACCGATTACTTTACACATTCTACTCCCTTAACTCGGCCTGAATTTTTACATTATGACCCGGGAAAAAGTCGGATTGGCACTGCCGGTAGTGGTGATTTTCTTGTACTCGCTCGATCGTCGCTGTTTGTATGTTTATGCTGTGGTCAGGTGCCTCCGCGGTGGCTAGGTTACCTCACCATAAAAACTAGAACAATTGAACAACAGCCGTTGCAGGACCGCCTTGGCTGCGGAGCCAGTCAGGCGAGTTTTTGTGGTACCGGGGACTCCATCGAGGTGCATGAAGATGGAGACGAAGGAAGCATAGGACTACAATGTAGGATCTGATTGCATGTACCGGTACAGTATTCACTCATTATAGGTGAAATCATGAGAACTACTGATGTGCTTTGGACGTATCTTTCGGGCTGCTTGAAACAGCAAAATTCGGAACACAGTACACAATGGCCAGATTTGGCCACACTCAACCAGGTTTGGTCAGAAACTCCAATTTTCGATCACCAAGATGCTTAAATCGCTCAGCACTCAAAGCTCGTCAGGACATACCGAGCGAATTCCGGAGGTCGAACTGTGCCGGGGAAGGCTGATCGTATCGCGGCCCGAATTCCGAAGTTTCACACGGCCCAAGAGACGGCCCGGTTAGTCTGCTCGTTTGGCATGTATCATAATATTATAATAATTATGGAGGAAAATAGTTGGGCGAAACCTAGAATAGGGAATAAACCAAAAACCTTTTGTGGTATCATACCGCGCCCGACATACCGTCGTACCCTAGGATAGCTGTTACTCGAAAGGATCTGACAACTTGGGCTTTAAGATTGTCTACCCAGGGAGTTGTAGTCGAGTATCGCATTAGCATAGTTTTCGATTAATCGTCCCTAACTTACCCGAGTACTTGTACTTCTAACAAACAAACTCTTGCGATTCGCTATCTACGCCCGTGGTGAGCGCCTCGGTCAAAGCCGCAATAGGAACTCAATAGAAGTGCGAGGGACTAGTACTGCGTCGCTTTACTAAGAAAGAAGTATGATAAAAGAAACAAATTTTTTTCTTTGTATGATATTGTTTTTTTTCTTTTCCTTTTTTTTTTCATATTTGTTTCTTTTCCAGCCCCCCTCCCGTCCGCTTCTGCTACCCGCCGATCGCCAACCTTTAAGGTCTAGAGTCGGATTCTACCACCTCGTAGCAGGATTGTTAAACCCCACAGCCCTATTGATGAGGGCTAAGTTCTTCAATCTCCCAGTTCCCATAGGCCAGGATTTTTTAATTCTCCTGCCCTACATGACGGATCGTTCAATAATAACTGATTGTCAGCATGGATTGAACTCCTGAGCTCCCGCTAATTGCGCAGGAGTGTTAACCACTGCGCCAGCTAGGTATTTCATGAAAGGTAAACCTGGGAACTAATATTTATCCTACTGGAAGGCCAATTTTGGGATTTTAACGCCAGTGGGTGGGCAGTGTTTCTCTTCCCGAGTTGCGGGTAGATTTCAACGGAGGTGTTTCTTACGCCTTAGGTGTTTAATGAGATATTCTCAGTGGTTTAAAGCGGAATTAGTGCTTTGTGCACTTGTTACTCTCGTGACATATGACCAGCAACCCACTCGAGACCTCGAGCCTCCCTACTTGCTCCCAGTGTATTATCCCACTATAGCTTTCTGCTCGTTATAGTGATTTGTGAAGGCTTTTTTTCTTTTCTGTTCTTTTTCTCCTTTTTCTTTCTTTCTTGCTTGCATTCCGCCCGGTTTTTTAGAGATGCCACATTTTTGCCGGGCGGGGGAATTCGCTCCGGCTAACATAGTTCTTAGGAATACTTGTCCAAACGCCGAGATCAGTGACTTACAAGAGGCAGCTCATTGTAAGGGTTTTTACTCTACGTTGCCAAGAAGCAGGGCCCCCGTAGTCCTCCTGGAGCCCAATTATCCCAACACATTATGGGCTTAGTTGAACAAATTCTGGTGAGAGCGGGACAATAGTTTGGGGGTGCATGAATGAAAAGCAAACACACAATTGTTCCAGAATAGGATGCTCATGAGAAAGGCCGTTCTTAATGACAACGAATATGAGATGGTGGGTCGAGCAGCCTTTGGATTACGAGACCTCGTGTACTCTGACTTGATGCGACTCCTTTTTGTTCCTAATGGAAACATTTATCCTTGGACGGCGTTGGAAGGAGCAGAGAGCCAGCATAGACAATCCCTTCGGGACTCTGCAGTTGGTGCTCCTATTCTCCAGAAAAGTCTGGGACACTGGCTACCAGCCTAGACGTCGCAAGCTATCGCGGAACCTTTCCCTTCTCCGTATGTTATTGATGCTTTCCAGAATAAACTCAAACTCCTTCAGCCTGGCGCCCACCAACCCAATCTGAAGAATTTTGTTCATTTGCTCTACTAGGTTGGGGAGTTGAATAGTGGGATTGGAATAATATTACTTGGTACCCCCCAGGAAGCAGTCATACGATGGATTGGGGCGTTTCTGGATTCAAAACTCGGCCAAGGGGTTCACTGTGGTAGCTAACATAAACCGATGAGTCGGGGTGGGGAGGTTTATGTCGATGGGATTCCAAAGGTCTGGGATAATTATGACCCTCGCGTGTAGAGCCTTGTGCATAAGGTCAGCATGCAGAGGCAAGCTACTTATTCCGAACAAGCCACGCATTTTTGAAGAGTGAACCACTTCGCCAAGCTGCGCCGATAGTTGAGCGCCGTCTGTAACTTCTAAAGCTTAAGCTGAGTAGGCACCAGACGAACATTTATCTAGGTAGCTTGAGGGGATTCTGAAATGCGGTTCGCGGATCCGGTAGGCTTTCGATATTTTGGGGATTCTCTTATGACATTAATAATCATGCGCAGCCTGCCAGTTACGCGCCTACGAAGCAATAAAACAAAAATTGGGGCCTGCTGTAACGTATTTTGAGAAATGGCTTAGATCGCAATCCTTCTGGGATTTGCAGTTGGGGAAAATCTATAGTGTCCCCAGCGATAACCTTGGACAAATGTTTGAACTATTGATGGACATTCGGAAAACCCTATCGACCTTCGACACCTCTGATGTTAGGAAGTCATTCGGCAGCCTTTCCTCCGATTTAAGGGCAAGATAAAACGAAGGTAAATCGATATATGGCCAGTGGCAGCATGAAAACTTTGTCACGTTTGTGTACAAACCTGATCAGATGAGGGAAGCTTACTCAGTAATTGGGGGGGTTGGAAGTGACATATAGAAACGATATCTTGGGGCTTCATCTGTTGGGCAGGGCATTTCGCTTATCACTATAACAGCGCCACCACGGACACCGCCAGACCAGAACTGACCCTATGAGCAACGCCACCACCGACACCAGCACCAACACCTTCACAGACACCACCGGCACCACCGGCACTAGCACTAGCTATAGTTAATCACTGGCACCGCATCCGCATCCGCTGCCACCACCATCACCATACCTTGGCCCGCCATGTGGGGACCTATATCACCTGTTAGAATATGCTAGAAGAATACCGGGAGTTTCACCACGGAGGTTTGTATCCGGTGAAAGGTGCGAGAAGCGCGGAAATTAGGGCTAAGAGGATGATGCGATAAGTGCTCGAAATGACGTGATCATATTGGGAACGCTCCCGGGGGAGTAGTTGTGGTTTTTGTATTTAGGGGTCTTATTCAGGCACAATTTTAGAAGTCAAGTCAGGGAATAGTTTTTTCCTCTCATACATTTTTGATCTTGTCTCCCATGCTTCTTAATTATCGATCGGTAGTTATCCCCAAATGATAAGACTAACATCTTCACAAACACCACCATCACCATCATCACCACCATCATCGCCACCATCATCACCACCATCATCACCCCCATCATCATCACCACCGTGAACACCACCGACACTACCACCAATACCACTGGCGCCACCACCAGATCTCCTGTGGCTACAATGGCAGGTTGGGGTTGGCGGCTTGCCGTTCCGATAGGAGGCTCCACACTGCATCCTTCCCTTCCTGCCAGGAATGCGCGACTGCTGTATGGCCGGCGTTGTCAGCTATATTTGGATTGGAATGCTTTCTCGCCAGAGGTAGCCTCACCGTTTCCTCATACCCACATATCACATCTTGTATGAGTGGTGTTCGTTCCCTATTTTCACAAATATTTGGATTGACATCTTCCCTGTTCAGTAGTAGTTGTGCTACTTGATTGCTGCTGAGAAAGGTGGCTACCCAGAGTGGTGTTTTACCGACATTTCATTGCATATTGAGGATTATATGCTCTGGTTCCAATAGGAACTGCGCGATTGCATCGTACTCATGGACAGCATCATATATGAGTGGTGGCTGGCGGACATTGTCTGGGGTATTAGGGTTGGGCCCTCCCCTCCCAGCAGGTTGCCTACCACTAAATCATGTCTATTCCCCGCTGCCCAGGAGAGTAGTGGCGTTCTTCCCCAATTGTCCTACATATCGGGCTTAATCCCACTCGATCCTAGAAGTAGTTCCACTGTTCCCAACAGTCCGGGGGCCCGGCGGGGCCCCGCTGGGTGACTGTCAAGAGCCCCGGACGGGGCCGGAAGGCCATCTATTGTCCGTCCGAGACGGCCTAAGGGTAGGACTGCCGTGTTTGGGCAGGAAGGCGGGCCCTATAGGGTGAGAAATGTTAATTCAAAACAGGGGAGTGGACGGCGGGTGACTTCAGGGGCCGGCCGGGGACTGCACGAGTGATGTCTCACCATGCGAAAAAAATTCGTTTGCAGGTGTATGATTTCAGCTTGGCTAGTACAGGACGCCCAAGCGCTGGGACTATAGTACGCTATAGTCCGTCCGGTCCTCACCTTCCCGGGCGTAGTCCGTCCTAGCGCCCCCAAAAAGACCGTCTCTGGGCTGTAGTACGTCCAGTCCTCCCCCGAAAACTGACGGACCGGACGGTTTGGAACACTGAGTAGTTCTGCCACTGTATCATACCCCCTCTCAGCGGCCAACAAAACCAGGGTCCGGCGAATCCTGAGCGTTTGGGTTGACATCCCTCTGCGGAAACAGCACTTCAACAGGCCCCATCCTTGCTGCCCAAAAGAGTGGTGTTTGGCCTCAATTTTCAGCCAAATCCAATTCCAAGAGGAGCCCTACCGCTCTATCGTGCTCATTCCCGGCAGCCGATGAGAGTAGTGTTTGGCAATCCTTGTCTGCCTTATTGGGCGAGGTGTTTCTGGGTCGCAAGAGGAGCGCCACAGTGTCATACTACCCTTCCCCAGCAGCCCATGAGAGAGGTGTCCGGCCCGTCGTGCCTCCCATAGTCAGGTCGGCAAAGTCCTATCCCAACCGCCGTGTCAGCATGTAAAGGTAGAAACTAGGTCGGGGCAGCCAAGAAAAATAATTGGTAAGCGTGACTAGGCTTTCTTAGCAGTAGGCAGATGACAGCTTACGACGAGTGATGGGTGCACTAACCTTGAGAATGGAAAACGGGGAGGGTCGGGGCAGGGTTCAAAGCAGGTGTGGGGTTAACGGATGGCATGAGGGGTTGACACGGGGGGATCAGTGTTCCCTAGCGTCAATTCCGCCCTTCTCCGGGTGCAGAAGGAGCGGACGGCACTACCGGAAAGGGTGCCAGGGACGGACGGGCGGGGACGATAGGGGCCTCAGGCAGGGCAATCTGGCGAGTAACTCCGGATGACAGGAGGGCCCTACGGGTGACGGGCGTGCCCTGCAGGTAATCAACAGGCCCTACAGGTAAGTGGCGAGGACTGCAGATGACGGGTTTGGCGATGACCAGTGAGGACTGGAGGTACGGTTAGGAGGTTTCCTATCCGCCGAAGACTTTTGAGGCCTACAATCACCCTGTTAGCCGGTAGTCTTCCCTAGTGGACGGACACTCTTGCCCTACAGCGTGAGACACACACCCGGGACGCCCGGGGCTGCAGTCCAGGCGGTGCCTGCAGGGCGGACGGGACGCTTAGAAACACTAGGAAAGGTGAAAAGCTAGGGAAAGATAAAGAGCGTGGGGAAGATCAAAAGCGGGGGAAAAATGTGCAGCGGCGGAATCATGAGAGGAGGGTGAAGGATGAGAAGCGAGGCAAAGATTAGGAGTGGATGAAAGATGTGAGGAGGGGGAAAGATGAGAAGTGGGGAAAAGGTGAGAAGCAGGGACAGATGAGAAGGAGGGGGTGGATCGGCGTTCAAATTGGTGAGATTGTACGCAGACCAAAGGAGAAAGGAGTAGAAGAAGGTTAAGGAAAGCGGGATGAGAGAGGAAGTGAAAAAAAAACAATCAATTAGCCCGGCAGCTGAGCTCTGATAATTGCCCCCATTTTATTTTCGCATTCGTTCTGAATCGAGCAGGATCCATGATGGAAAGGGGATGTGGAGAAGCTTCCTGAATATGTTACGTACCCTCGATTGTTGTCACCGCAAACACTCTACATGATCCGCAACTCTGCCAACACTTTAGAACCTTCCAGAATCCGAGACTAACTAAATCCATGTAAAAGATTTGGTTCTCGTACGACGAAAAGATCAGTCTTGTTTGATGTAGGAGAAAATGTCATTTTTCAAAGACCAATGATCAACCTGGAGCTTGAGCGTGAATAATCCTACCCTCTTTTACCGCTTACTGCCGCCCTACCTATTTCTTGACTTTAGCGGCGCCTCTTAACTCAATAGCCTGAATATTTCCCTACGGTGATCGGGACTCGCTCGGGATCCTAATTCTTTCTATATCACCAAGGTTTATATATATATTCACAATATTGTCCTTGCGGAAAACCCTTTCTAGCCGGATACCATACACACTCTCCTTGCATTTCCATCACTTTTGCCTTTTCCCCGGCAACACGCTCTGACTTCTTCTCTTTCACCTTTCCTTTATCCAACGCATTTGATCTAGTTTATAACAATTCAGGTGCGGGTGAGATCCCAAAGGAAATATGTCTGAGAGAAAAGGGTGAGAAACCAATAATTTACACGCTGGGAAATATTGAATATGATGGGATAAAAACCACAAGCTGTACTAGCCCCCCTTCAGGATCAAATCTCTCTCGCCCTGGTGGCCAAAAGCGACCGCGCTTCGTAGGCCAAAGCCCGGGCGCTGGCTCGGCTATAAAAGAAATCTCTGGGGAAGAGTAGCTAGGTGTGATGATACAAAGGTTCGCTCACATCTCCTAAATTTCCTTACTTGGCCGCTGGCAGATGCGAGAATAGTTGCTGTGAGCAGTGTCACTGGCTGTGAGTGCGTGCAGAACGTAGGGGCAGCTATTATTTTCCACAACGGGGTGCCCGCCAGACCCGAAGTGGTGCTAGGGGTTACAGCTTTTCCTGATTTCAACAAAACTTCTCCCCTCTACGCGCGTTTCCCGCAGCGCGCGAGAGCGGTGTTCAGCGGCAGCAATCTTCCTTGCTGTGATTGACATCGCCCCATTCAAGTAATATTTTTTACCACTCCCTCAAGCCCATTCCTAGCAGCCAACAAGAGATGTGTTTGGCGCTGGTTATCCGACTTGTGGGGGCCTATTAGAATCTTCTCAACCCCCGGGTTTCCGTGCCCGGCGGGGGGCTGTTGTTACCCTCTTTGTCAAGGTTGACCTCGCCCCGTCTGAGATGTACTATTTATCCACCTCCCTGGGATTCCCACAGCTGACACCAAGTGAAATAAGTGTTCGGTTATAGCTATCTAGCTTACTTGTATCGACCTCTCCTGATTTCAGGGGGGCATTTCACCACCCACTCATGTCCATCCCGAGCGGCAAGCAAGGGTGGTATTGGACGGTGATAATCTTGTTCACGGAGGTAGATCCCCTCCCATCATAGTGGAATTTTCACAACTTGTATCCATATCAAACAGCAAACAAGAGCGGTTTTCGGCTGTCCTTAACCGGCCTGTTGGGATTTATCTCTTCCGCCTCAACTATTACTTGCACTCCTTGATGCCCACCCCCAGAGGGAACAAGAAATGGTGTTCGGCCGTAGATATCAAGTTTGTTGTAATTGACCACTTCTCCTTCTACGAATAGCCCAATTGGTCCTACTCCACACATGCGCTATTCCCACGAACCACAACTCGACTGTCTACTTCTACCGTATGATCTGGTGAAATTCGGATTGGAGCTCAAGAAAACTAAATTGAAACTAGGGAGCCGAGCCAACAGGAGGGCACAAAACACACCGACTCGCCACGGTTTTAACCATCCGCCACTGTTTAAACAAACAGCAGAGTGGCAATTGGGCACGTTTACGAAAATCCTCACTAGCGTTAGGAATGCTTCCTGCAGTTATACGAAATTGAATTAATAGCGTCAATCCGACTTTCACTAGAGTGTACGGTAGTAGGCCGTGGTTTTTTGGGAACCGTCGGGTTATCCTCTAGTTCCGCCTGCGCAGGCTCTATAAAGACAGAATGTAGAGGATAAGAAATATTAAGCCCACACCATATTTCTCTTGGCCATCCGGACGCTCGATGAATACGGACGACAAGGGGGTGCAAAAGCTAAAAAAGCTGGGGGGCGAGAGAAGAGCAAAATGCCAAACAGCAACAATATAAGCAGGGGGTAGAGGGGAAGTCAGGGGGCGTGAAGAAGGGCGAGGCAAAAGACAAAAAACGAAAGGCACAAGACAAAAAACACCAAACAAAACCAGTCCAATTAGGGATCCTGCGGGGGCTAATGACTTATCAGCAGCATTCTATTGAGCAGTTTCTCAGTAGAGCTTACCATATTATGCATGGATGGGAGAGTGGTAACAATTTCCTTGATGTTTTCCTCCACAACTCCGTTAACTATATAGCCGATAAACTATAAGCTATTGTGTCAGCAACAGTTAAAGCCCGATGCCAGGGAAAACGTGCCCCCAAAAAAACTATTATTCCTGCACAACCAAGGCCATCTCGCATTGGATCAATGCAATTTTGCCATCAATCTTGGCAAACTCAGCCTCGACCCGTCCGTCCTGATTCCTAATCAGGCGGGCGAATAAGATTTCTTGATCCTTCATTGCCCCCGAGAAAGCTGTCTCTTGGCTGCCTATCATTCTGGTGAATAAGAGTTCCTGATCTTTTATATTTTTGGTGAGAGTCGTTTCGTGATCTGAAATCCTTTGATGAAATGCAATTTCACGGTTGTTGCACTCCTATAAGCAGAGTAAGTTGGCTGCAAACTGGACAAACAGGATGTGAGAAACAAGCCTTACCAACGGCAAGCACACTCCTATCAACATCTTTCGCCCGGTCCCACTGCGGCAACAATCATTAACCGAACTAGTACTGGGGAGATAGGTTGCGCACCAGGTGAGGAGTTACCACCGACAGACGGGTGGCGTTTTGACTCCCCCTGCTCGGGGGGGCTAGTAAAAAATCTCCCATGGGTACGCAGCGCGGGTAGTGGCTGATGGGTCAACCATTGATATTAGGCATACGCAGTGTTCCCAAGCGTCCCGGGCGTCCCGGGGGGTCTGTCTCAAGCTGTAGGGCAAGAGTGTCAGTCTTTTAGGAAAGACTACCGTCTAGGGGGTGACTGTAGGTCTCTACAGTCCTCGACGGATCGGTAACGCCAGAATCGTACCCGCAGTCCTCTCCCGTCCTTCCCGGGGGCCCTTTTAGGTACTGCCGCCCGTACCGTCGGGACCCGAAGACGGACGGACTGGATGCTTTGGAGCACTGGGCATACGTAATAGTATGAGTGGACGGAGCGTGGCCCTGATCTTCCTCTATAATTTCATTAAATTTTAGTATAGGATATATACCACAGTGCATAGGGGGTGACAAATTATACGGGGTGGAGCTTGGTTGCGGTATAGGTAACGAACAAGCGGTGAGAAGGTGAGAATGATGATGGGGGAGGGGGGCGGGGGGCGGGGGCGGTGGAGTTATCTAGAAGGTGGATGGAAGAGAGAAGCCAAGAACTTCTCAAGGGAGTGGGGGATTCTTTATCCCCCTCCGCTTACCACAAAAACAAGCCCCGCTACATTGTGTAGTATGTGGCTACACCGGAAAAGGTTTGGTGGGTTGCTTCACTTACCCTTAGTAACCGAGGACCCCCGCCCATCGATCTGTGAAGACTTTGAGCCGGTTCTCTCAAAATTTGGTGGATGGGAACGTGCAGCGTTGACAAAGAGGAGTGTTTAAGGAAGCAATAGAGTATATCAAATACTAACTAATGACTTTCTTATTGGCCTGCCCTTCTACTATGGTGGGCGGAGGGGAGTCTTATACAAGATCAATGCCCACTCTTCCGGGAATTTGCTTTGACACTATCACTCTGTTTTTATATTTTCTCCTCTTGGTGGATCATCAACCTCTCTTCTCTACCGTTCACCGTGTGTCCGGCCACGGGGAATCCTCCGATCCCTTTTCTAGCAGATTCTACGCCTAGGAGTTGTGGGTATGGGAATCCGGAGAGCACCGGCGATTCACAAGAAGTTCTTCTATGATAGAAAAAATCGTCTCTGGGGTACCAGTCTCCGGCTTTGCCGCCTCATCTCGTTTCTCAGCTTTATCCTGCGACTTTTTCGCACAGCCCGGACCTCTCTTCCTCGGTGGAGAGGCTGCATTACCCAACCATTGCTTGCCCCTCTATTCTACCCGCGCTATAGATAGCACCCTCCGCAAGCTTAACTTTCTTTGCTTCCTATCCAGCATCCTTCCCTTTCTCCCCACTCCCCCACCACGACACCCTATTTCTCTTTCTCTCCCTCGTTACGGCTTTTTCTGAGAACCTTTTTTCCCCCGATAATACCCCGTTCTTCCGCTCTCCTCTTCTGAGCTTCTCGCGGTGGGAGCAGAGGAAGGACAAGAGAGAAAGCGATAGAAAAGACAGGAGAGGAGGAAGGGTGGTTGAAACCTTTGGGCGGGAAGAAGCCCACGAAAACTGAAAATCCTTTTTTAAATCGACCTTCTCCAATTTCCCCGGATCGGGCCACTTGCCTTTCCTTTTGCATTTCCTCCTCCTTTCCTTCACCGCTAACGGGGTGATTGACGAAGGAGGGGGAGCAGTGGGGGGATTAGTCCCGCGCTCTTTTCGTGTGACGGACGGGTAACTTGGGGGGTAAGTTATTGGGTAGAGTCTTGACTCCCCTTACAAGCTTTCTACACTAAGGTTAGCGTAACTGTCCAGCTTCCCCCTCTCAACAACCAACACCACCCTCTGTCACCAACCCAACCACCATGAATACCAGCAACACTAATGCTCCCCCCCATCCCAACGAAACTGCAATGGACAAACCTACCGCCAACACCAACAATGCCACCACTTCCACTACTCCCATAACCCCAAGCGTCCCCCTTCAGTCCTCTCTTCTCCGCGTCACTGGGTGGCATCATTCCAACTTCCTTGATTTCTTCAAAGAGCACAAGATCCACTTCCACCCTGATTGGTCTTGGAAAACTTTCATCTTGACCGTTGCCAAATTCATCGTTGAGAACAGGGAGGATGAGATTATCAGCGCCGACTGGGCGAAGGTTCCCGGTGGTGAAACTTTGATGTTGATAAAATTTTCGAGTGCGGCTGCTTGCAGTCGTGGGTTTGAAGTCTTGTGCAAGTCGAAGGGGTTTTCGAGTTGTCGTGTTGAGCTGAGGTGCTCATAAGTAAAGGTTTTCCCGGTTCCCATCTCCTCTATCGTTGAGCTAATGCCAACCGAGCAGACTGAGTCGCGGCCCCCCTGGCGGCGGTACCGAGTATGATACCAGAAACATTCCCTCTCGGGCGCATCGTAGTAACCAAATCTGATATTGGATCATCGCTCTTTATCTTCATAATTTTCATTTAGCTCTCATTTCTGGTATTTACCATCCCTTTCTTCCATTCATACACTTACAGTTCCGTCTGCTTAGGCCTTACACCTTTCCTATACCCTCCAAATATACTTAGCTGTATTAGAAGTGAGTTAGTTTGCGCGGCTGCGTTTTTGCACAATTCTTTTTTCTCTTGGTTTCTTAATTTTTAATCGAGTAATCTCTGCGTTTAGTGGTCATCGCCGGTGAACCACCGCAATGACATTTTGACTCTTGTCTATCTTACTGTAAAATACCAAGGGTGGCTCAGAGTGCCCTAGAGTCCATGTTCATTTCCCTTACGATTACAAGCTGTCGTTTGATAAAGCGCATCACTCAGTTTCATTTTTTTCTTCTCATTTTGAAAACGAAGGCATTGGAAATAAGGACTGGGGAATGTTCAGCCGAAGCCGCTTGCTGGAACCTCATTTCTCGGGGTTCTGTATTCTAGGCACTCAACTGCACCGTGTACTCGATCCGTATTCCGCGACTGGTGAAGCCGTTTAGACCCGATACTAGACTCGTTCTCATTACCACCTATCCCCAAGACAGTTCGCATAATTCAATCAGGCTAAAAATGAACTAAGTAATGCCTGCGCCAGTGGACAAAACAGAGGGAAAAAATTGGAATTTTCGGATTCGGAGAAATATTATCTTCTCTGTGAGTATCGCTCATAGCGACACATTTATCGGCTAGTGTTGACACCCGCTTGTCCTAGGAAGGAGGAATCCGGAAGAAGGGGTTGGCAAAATATCTGGCGAAAGATCCGTGCCTATCATATATTCACCCACTCGTATTCCCGGATACTGCTTGCCTGGGACGGGTAGGTAGTGTTAGGGCCATGGGGGGTGAGAAATTAAGCACCCTTGCACCAGGTCTTTTTCATGTGCTATCGGGCCCAGCTGAATCCTCCCCCAAAATCTCCTCCCTTCACCGCTCCGACATAACGAATCCATTGCTAACCACCCGCGCTCGTTCTCGATTCACCACCAAACATTACCCCATGCCACCTGTACAAATCCCCCAAATCAGAATATGCTAGAAGGATAATGGACAATCGACCGTTAAGCCTGGAACCCCGTGGAAGATGCGAGAAGTGGGGTAGAACACTTAGAAAGACGGGGGAAGAAAAAAGGCGGTGAATGAGGGGTGGGAGAATGTTGTGAGAAATTGTGGGAATGGCGCGATCGTGTTATTGATACTCCCGGGAGAGTAGTTATTCTTTTTGCACTGTCACGGGATAGAGTCTATCTTTCATATGCTTCGATTCTCTCTTTAAAACTAGCATTCACGTTTACGATCGGCCTTCATCCCCACTTATAAGAAAGTCAAAATAAGACTTTGAGTGTAACGAAAACTCCTTTCCGAAAACCCTGAAAGCATGAGTCCTAGAAACTGCACCTTCCCTAAGCCAATCCCAATGTAGTGAACTCGCCGAGCCGAGTATGTATCGTACTCGGGCACTCGGTGGGAGTAGGTAAGTCGGAGGCAAAACTATTGGTAGGCTTAGCTGCCCCGGATGTTGTTGGCCTTCCGGGTAACCAATCCCCCGCGGTGGCTCACTCTCCAATCCCCTTAGTCTTTTCTCCTTACCACCGCTTCATTTCCTTACCAACGACCACAGGTGAGGCAAGTATTAAGTCGCGAATATAGCTCTTGAGTGATACTATTTGGGAATGAAGACTGGCGATCCTGTGGGTCCCTGGACAACAATATCAGAGGGAAGAAGTTCCAAAGTGCACGTGACTTTCGTCATTCGCCTGTTGTAATCATGAGAAATCACTCAAGTTTCCTGATTTGGACTGGTTCCAAACCATTACCAACCCTTTCTAGAAGCGCACCCAATCTATGGTTCCTCGAGTACCGCGAAAACTCGCCAAACTCATTATGCAGCTGGGGCGGCAATACATGCGGACTCCGACGTACAGCCGCATTCGCAAATTCTCATGCCCCCCCGAGCGCCACTAGCCATTGGAAACGCCTGTCTAACCCTCTCCTTCTGTTATTTGGTGGAAAAAACTGCGGTAAGAGCTTACAATGTCCCTAGAGGCATATCCAAAAGAGAGGTATCAAAAAGATTTTAGGTAGCCTGTTATAGCTCTTGATGTAGAAGGAAAGGTATGAGAACTTTACGAACGCGGGCGTACTAAAAGATTCAGTCACTCCAATTTGCCACCACAATGTACTGGGGTAGGAACGAAAAAATCGGAAAAATTGGTGGCAAAACAAGGAAGAGGGAGATGATCGACATCGCAGCGCGTGAAAAACGATGAGGACACGGAACATCTTAAACCCAGGTTGTTGAGTAAAGTACCAGGATCCCGCATGGCGTTGGCTAGCTGAACAGAAAATGGTCAAGTTCAGACTACAGAATAGTGGAGTGCGGGTATTTCTTCCCTAAATCCTCATCCGGCTTGCTGATGTCCTCCTAACCCGTTTTTTTCCCCAAGTGTTTTTAGCTCTACTTCACTCCCCAGGTAATTTTGGTGATCTTTTTTTCCGATTTTTTCGTCCATACCGTAGTATTTCTTATTTTTGTGATATATGCCGATCGTATGCGAGAAGGCTGGTTTCAAAGGGACGAGTGATTGTGTATAAAAGATAGACCGTGTTCTGTGACTTGCACATCAACACTCGAGGGCGAACGAAACTCTTAGGTACAAAAAACAATAACTACTGATGCCCAAATATCAGACCACTTTTCCATCTTCTCACGCCACCTTCTTTTTTCTTGGTACCCCGCTTTCCCCTCATGCCCCGCTTTGCTTCCCTGCTTTGCTACGTGTCCAACCCCTCATCGCGCAATGTTCTCGGAGTTCCTAACTCACCAGTGAGTCGCCTGAAAGTCTTCTAGCATCTTCCGTCCTATGAAATGAATGTCGATAGTGTGGGGGTAACGGTCGGTGAGGAAATGAGAAGGAGCGCCGGTGATTAATAAGAGGACTGCGGGGGGGGCTAAAGTATTTTTCTTTCAAGCATCACCAGGTTTTGGCTGTGATCTGGTAAGGTTGAATAGGCTGCTTTTCATAGTCCTCCGCTACTTCTGCTTATTACAATGCTTTGCCCCTACTCCAAGTACCCGCAATGTCTAAGTAGTTTTAAAACCGACTGGAATTACATACTACCAAAATCTGACCTTTTCCCTGGTATTTGAGTGGTATGCGATAGACGTCTTTTGTGGGGGGCGCTTCGATATTGCGAGTACCGTTGACGGGCTCTCTCACTTCTGGCCTTCGTTTGGATGGTGTGTTGCGCAAGCTGGATTCCACTTCTCTCGCCCGTGGTGTGACCTGCTTCTAAACTTTAAGATAGTTGGTTAGGGGATTGACTCGATGTGGGCCCATTTGATTCACCAGATAGAGGATAGTAGGAGAGAAGTGCTTGAACCAATTAAAATACAGAAAGGAAACGTTGACAACAGTGTGGTTGAGTGGTGTGTTGTGGCTGCTTGTCTAGATATAGAAGATAAAGGAGACGATATACAGAAGATTGTGCAGGCCAAGCTATCTACTAAGTGGGTGAGTCACAGAGGGGCACGGCACCAAGTGTCACCGTCTAACTACCCCATGATATAACCCTACCGCACAAGGGTCCCCCCTTGCATATGCCTTCGGCCCCGAAGGCCTCTCCATAAACATATAGCAAAGCTTACAAACAAATCCACCTTAACAAATGTCTTCTCGCGCCTCCCCTGAGGGTTCCACACAAACTGCCGAGTGACTGGCGATGATCCTCGTTATCACAGTCACCGGGTTTCCTCAATCTCCTTGAGATACGGCATTCCGCCGACTCCAACTCTCTCCCAACTAAATACATCCCGCTACTCCTCTTTCGTAGACCTCGGATCATACTCGAGTACATGCACCAGCGAAACACCTGCTTCCTCCTCTTCCTTCCGCTTCAGGTAAACCTGAAGGTCGTTCAAGTGAACACGATCATGTAGGGCCCATTTCTTGACTTGCACAACCTCTCCCGTTTTCAGATCCTCTAAGAGCCCACCTTTTCCATGCGATGGCATATCTGACAAAACGTACATGCTCTCCCCTCTTGCTTCCACCTTGCTCCCCTTTCAGTGATCGAGTATAAACCTCCTCAGTCACACTAGGTCTCCATCTGGTGGTGGTGCATGGTGGGGTAGGCGTTGGGTTGCTTCCAGGTTTTCCACTAGTTCTCTGGGTGGCTGCCTCGGCTCAAATGTAATCAGGACGTACGAGCTGTTCCCGCAGTTATTCGGCCAGCATCTCCTCCTCCTCCCATAGATCCTTCCCTTGCTCTACCCCTAATGATTGCAGTACTACAGCTCTTTTGTCTCTTGTCTTGCTTCACCACCTATTCTACTGAGTTTATATCCTAACAAAAGGTCTGCTGGGATGAATTCATGTACACTGAGGAAGCGTGTCTTGACAGCGTGAATAACGGAGTCGATGACCAAATTGCAATCCTCCTGCAGTAGCTTCTTTCCCATTATCATGACTTTCAACCCGTCAACTATGAGTTGGACGTAGCTTTCGGCAGGCAAGATAGACTGTGGGTAGGACTTGGAAGCCGTCATGTACATGAGCAACGACAAGATTTTCGAGAAAGATATTGAGCCTGCCTCCGGACGACGCAAGTCCACGCGTTGCGTGACATCCGTCCGGATCTCACGAGCCCAGATTGCTTTTTATCTCACATCTGATACACCAAGAGGACTGCCCTTCCTTGCAAATGCCTCGACGTGGTGCTTGCGACCCCACACCCTGCCACTACTTTCGTCTGGTATCCACCCCCATTGGCTCCTTGTCTTCAGGCCGTCTGCTGACTCCTACCAACAGGGCATATCTGTCGGCCCTCCCAGATTCCCGCTCACCTCTAGCGTTCGTTACGGGGCGGACGGGGCCCCGAAAAACGCGGGCCCCCGGCCCTTGTCCCCGCCCCGCCCCACTCAACTGCCTGGGGCGGGGTCACTTATTCGGCATTCCCTGCCCCTGTCCCCGCTCAGGCCCCCACCCCAGCCATACCCCAGACAGGTCCCCGTTAAAAATAGGTGATAACAAACGGGCCCCGTTCAGGGAATGCGTGCGGGTGGGGCCTGGAAGGGGGTGGGGTGGGGATTACCTGAAACAAACCCCCCCGGCCATGTGTAAGGGCGGGGTCTGACGAGTGAAAACCCGCCCCGCCCCACCCTGTAACCAACACTACACACCTCTAGCGACCTCGATCTGTCCACTCTCATCCTCTGATATTCTACTTTACTCATTTCTTTGCTAGCGCTCTACTGTCACTCTCATAATTCCGTTACACTTCAGAAGACTCCTGGCACGGCCGCCATGGAGACGCCCTACTTGGGTGGGCTTTGCCACAGGCGAGAATAAATTGCCGTTATTAAGCATCCAAAGAACTCACGCGGCCGAGTTGAAGCCGGATATTCAATATGGGAATTGCAATGTTAAGTATACGGCTTCTTGTTGGGAGTATAGTCCTCCAGCACAATTAAAGCGATTTAAAATATTTCATTAAACACCCAGAGCTCGTGTACTACTCCTGTGGGGTCAAGTTGAAGCTGAACACTCATTATGGCCACTGCCATTTTGAGTATATGGCTTCAACTTGACCACATATTCACGCAACACAATTCAACCTATTTAAAATATTCATATAAACGGCAGCAGATTGTGTAGTACTCACCCAACCCAGTTGAAGCCGGACACTCAATAAGACAACTGCTATGTTAAGTGCCTCACTCAACTTGTTTAAATAATACTGTGCATAATTGGACAGAATAACTTAATATATTTCATTAAACGTCTGTAGAGCAAACCTGTGATTCACAATGTATTTTCTCTCACCGCTAAGAATTAGCTGCGCATGTCCGATCACTGCTCCTATACTGCTGATTCACATGTCTCGCGTATTCATCCATCGACAGACTCAATTAGGTTTGCCTAGTCATGTGAAATCAGCTCCTATTGACTGGATTGGGTATGCAAACCAATGGGAAAGACCGGCAGCGCCCGCCTTACTGCGATATTGCTTATCCTGAAATGTTCCAGCAACCGAGCCACTACCCCTCATCATAAATCTACATAGTTCGCTTCCCCATCAGTCTGCACGCATACGGAACCATTTCTGAAGCCACCTACGTGGAAGGCCTATGTTACTGTGCTACGGGCCCTGTAGATCTGGAACCTCGCAGGTTTCTTAAAGTTGGCTAGTTGATTTCCAAGCCGACCAAATCCTCCTACTAGGAGTATCTCTAGTTCGTTGCGCTCAGCAGGCAACCGCCGGTCATTTCCACCAGTTTGCCTATTAAAACCTTGGATCTCCTGCATCATGTCAGTATAATAGATATTGGAGGCGGCGTATAGTTCGATCAGAGTGCTGCTGTTCTTCATATAGCCTTTCAGAACCCGGCCCCGTGTACTGTCACTTGAAAAAGACCATATTTCCATGCCACTATCTTCAGCTACAATTACACCTTCAACTTTCAAAAGTGGTTATAAGGTGTGCAACCTCATGCCCAGGGAATGCTGCCAGCCATTTGTGACAAAATTGTCGGGGGGGGTCATTCTTGGTTGACCTGCGGTATGCATCTTTAATCTGATCCTAATGTCCTAGTTGACACATCTCTCCAGGATCCATCCATATGGATCCAAAATGTCCTACGTGCGGGGCAAAGTGAATCAGGAAGTGCATCTCGATCAAGTTGAAGTGGTTCGCACGTCATATCTAGTTGGCCCCCTGATCGTACCTTTCAACTCTTTATTGATTAGCATGGCAAAGGCGCGGAGCCCTGGTCCTATGGCGGAGCTCTGGAGCACAATAATCCCCTATGAGATCCCTTATATCGCCCTCATGGAGATCTGCCCCGGTGCGAGTAGCCTTCAAGGTATGGAACTCGACAAAATGTCTTTAGCCGGTAATACCTCTGCAGCTGGCTTTCCAAGTTCGCAAGTGTATCTGAAGTATGACCCTGATATTGAGCCATGAGAGAGAAGTTAACTAGCATGCTAAAACAGTTCAAAGGGCGTTTGAATACATGATACAGAAACCTGTCCGGATTTCCCAATGAGAACACAGTTGAGGCTCAAATACAACAGCCCAGATTGCGCATGTTCTTTCCCTGCTATTCAGTCATTTCGCAATACCCCTTGTGGGGTAGCCTGAATCCAGGGCACGGAAGAATTTCTTTCCAAGAGTTGTTGAACACCTTTTGTTATTTCTTCTTTTTCAGGAATCTTTCCACCTATGGCATCATATGATTGAATAGGCCAAGCTAGATTTTGGGCAAGAGGTCTGGTTTGTGTATGTCCAGGGGCTTGCTCGATCGTGTCCAATAAATCCCTTCTTGCCTATTTTCATGTCCAACAGCTGAAAGTATACATCAAGGCTGGCAACCTCTGCCGGCTTATACCTTCGGGCTTTCTCCCTATATCTAATGTGGTCACAGGACATCTATAGAGAGTGCATCATGGGGCAGAGGCAGCACCGAATAACGCGGACCCAGGAGGCATTCCCCATCATGGCTCGAAATGAAGATTACTTAGATATTTGCCACAGATTCCAACCGAGATCCTGGCACAGAACCTTACACATTGGGCATGACTTACAGCCTATCTCTTTCAAGGCTACATGCTCATCATGATCCACTATCCAGGTCAACAAACTAGGAAACCAAATGTTTGTTTTGCCGTCCACACAATCTATTACCATTGCTTCTTGGGCAACCCGCTGCAATGCTACCAGGATAACCTGGAAGATAGCCCACAGGGTATCGGCATTGATCTGCCTCTAGGCTTTGTTGGTATGACTTGATTTGCAAGTAAACTTTGGGGGTACTGGAAGCAATGCCCGAAGAGGGATTGGGTTCTTGGAAGGGCTGTTTCTCATCCGTGAACAGATATTGCTAGAGTTCGTTACAGGGCGGACGGGGCCCCGGAAAACGCCGGCCCCCGGCCCTTTTCCCCGCCCTGCCCCGCTCAACGGCCTGGGGTGGGGTGTCTTTTTCGGCATTCCCTGCCCCTGTGCCCCCTCAGGCCCCCGCCCCACCCATACCCCGGACTGGTCTCTGTTAAAAATGTGTGGTAACAAACGGGGCCCTGTCCAAGGAATGAGTGCGGGTGGGCCCCGGGTGGGGGCGGGGCGGGGATTACCCGAAAAATACCCCCCCCAGCCCGGTGTAAGGGCGGGGCCTGGCGAGTGAAAACCAGCCCCGCCCCGCCCCGTAACGAACACTAGATATTGCCGATTGTTATGTATACTGGCCAGGCTTTCTTATCCCATGAGGAATTGGCCTGGTCCGTCTGGTCAGACAATCTGATAAGGGAAACCACTATTGACCTGGCAGGCAAACCTTCTACCCAGGAACCAAGTGGCCAGTTAGAATGGGAAACACCTCTTCCAAGATCTCTCAGGGTCTATCTCATACCTGTCTATCACACCACCAGTACGCAGTATGCATCTCTAAATATAATAGCTCAGCATATGAACCAGATTCTCGAATTGGTGTGACTGTGTAAGCTATATATGAGCTATACTCAACCTGGGGTGTCCGGACCCGCACATAGTCAATAATATTTTGATAATTGAAAGTTGTTGCCAGTCGACTATCACAAATACAGACTTCTGCCTCCACCATGTATTCACCAAATTGGTCTAGTACCTCCTCGTGTTCGCGTAATGTATAGTTGGACTGCAAGCATCGGCAATTAGTGTCGTTCCAACCTGAGGGAAAGTACCCATCCATGGACGACTTGGCTACCTTGCTCTGGACAAACCAGGTTGAAAAATTAAGGTGGTCGTCAGATGCGAATGGGCCCGAAGAGTCATTAGCTATGGCCTTATCCAGCTCGGAGTGGCAAGCCGCTTCGCCGAGTGGAGTATCGGCACCAGGAATATTTTCTAGAGCCTAAGCCTGTGCAAAGACAATTCAGTGAGAGGCGTCTTCTGTGTGTGAATCGTTGTGCATATCATCTATCTCACCAGTTAGTGTATGGATAATGATGATCTCCACCCCGGGATTAGATTTGTAGGCTGTGTCTGTCGTGTTTTCAGGTTTATCACAAACAAAGGTACGTGGTGTAGTGGAGGATACCGTATCCTCAATTGCATTGAGCAATAGAACGATATCAGGATGTGTTGTCAGAAAGTGTTTTTCGTAGGCAACTACTTTTTGATAACATTACCGGCATTAACATCAGCAAAAAAATCAACCTGTGCCCTGCTGCCTCCTCCCGTCCCAGTGCGCCGGACTTTGCGGGCGCATATAACGTAAACTTCAGTTCTGGGTGCGGACACAACCAGAAGCAGTCCCCCACAGCCACCCTGCGCCCTGCGGACAACCCTACCCGCTCGTTACACCCCATGCACCCCCCTGCATGGTACCCCTTTCCTGACCTTTTGCGAGTTCAATCTCCTTGTTACTAACAATCCCTACAACCCCCCCCACCACCAGGTCTCCTCCTATGATACTGTGCACCCTCCGGATTCTGCTCTGAGTTCCCTTCCCTATCCCCTCTCTGTCCCGCACCCCCCCAGATACACTCCTTTTCGCTCTCTACCTCCCAATCCCATACTCTATCTCCCCGGATCTAGCGGGCGTGCTCCAGTCCTTGACCTTTTCCCTCACGACCTCCGGATCCTGCTCTTTATTCATGGGTATCCTGCAGACACCCCCAACAACCCATCTCTTCCGCCGGACATCTCCTGCTACCTATGCCTGCGACCAGGCGTCCCATACAACCTCTCCTGTCGGCCGTATGTCCTATGATGTGCTCCTGGCATTTGACGATCTGCCTGACACATTTCGCCACCTTCTGAACGTACAGAACCTACAATTTGCCACCAGAGGACCTGCCCATAGCAGCCCCTCTTCTAATCACACACCCGACATATCACGGCCTGGCAGCCGCATATCATCTCCCGCCTACCTCCCTCTCTGTGCCCCTACACTATTACAGTTTTCTTACTTCTGGGCTTCTGGGCTTCTGGGCTCCTTTGGTATGTGTATTATCTATTCTATTACTCCTCTACTATGCATACATAATATTATAATCATAGTGTAGGGATAACACAATCCCTAGTGTTCGTTACGGGGCGGGGTTTCACTTTGTGACCCCGCCGTTACTCCGGCCCAGGGTCAACTCTTTGCCGTTCCTCCCCGCCCCGTATGACACGGGGCCCTGGCCGGGCTGTGGGGCGGGGCGGGTATTTGACTTTCCCCGCTGATTGCCTAGACGGGCCCCGGTCTTCTCGTTCCCCACTCTTGCTCCTGTGCGGGGCCCGACTTATTCCTACGGGTACTATTCTCTGACTAAACAAATGGCAGGTTGAAATCTAAGGGGTGTTTGGCCTCTCAATTCTGATCTGAAATCACAATTTGAGACCAGAATTGGCTGGCCAACCACCCCCTAATTGCTTCGTATGTCTAGTATGATGACTCCACTGTTTTGATATTCCATATAGCAATCCGGCAACTATCTCCAAAGATAGGATTTGAATATAGTGCTCACATTATCAGTATGATTGGGGCTTCTAGTTTGAGATAAATACTGTTTGGAAATCACTCTCAGTATATGATTGTAAGCGTATAATCTAGGTATGTTTCTAAGTACTTCTAAGCATATGATTCCGGGTACATAACTCCAAGGGTATAGTTCTATTGTGGTGCATGCACGATTCTTATGTTCTTGAGGATATGGTCTCTGGCTTATCATTTCGTGATCTCATTCAGGGTGTATGGCTTTGGGCTTATGGCTTTGGGCATTCAGTTTTGGGCTTTTCATTCAAAGACTATTGGTTTAGGCGTCACGTCTCACATGCCTTGCAAGCCATCCACCCAAATACTAGCCACTATTTAAATCTGGTCTGAGGTTCAGGCAATCACTTACCCTAAACTTGCAGATAGTTGGTTAAACTGGGCGCTCACGATGGTGTATAAAAAGCTATGGTTTTAGGTGACTCTCTTTGGCGTATGGTTTTAGGCGTATGGCTTTGGGCGTATGGTTTGGCTTTGGGCGTATGGCTTTTGGGCGTATGGTTTTGGGCGCATGGTTTTGGGCATATGTTTGTGGGCGTATGGTTTTAGGCGTATGGTTTTGGGGGAATGGTTTTGGGTGTATGGCTTTGAGTGTATGGTTTGGCTTTGGGCGAATGGCTTTTGGGCATATGGTTTTGGGCATATGGTTTTGGGGGTATGGTTTGGCTTTGGGCGTATGGCTTTTGGGCGTATGGTTTTGGGCGCATGGTTTTTGGCGTATGGGTTTGGGCGTATGGTTTGGCTTTGGGCGTATGGTTTTGGGCGTATGGTTATAGGCGTATGGCTTTGGGCGTATGGCTTTTGGCGTATAGTTTGGACGTATGATTTTGGGGGCACAGCCTTGCAAACGAGGGCAGGCCAAGCTCAAAAGTATACACTAGCACCCCGCTATCCCGGACGGACAAAATCCTAAGAATCCATCCGGCATACCGAGTGATCAGGGACAACAGGCTAGGCTTTGGTGTAAAGAAATTCAGAACTTACTGAGATTCGCACGACACAGCAAGGTATCCGGATTATCAAGATCCGGGACAGCGGGGTGTGAGTGTTTACCCATACTAAATAGAAAAATCAATGATTAGGAACATTTTATACATTCAGATGCATGCGCAACTTCTGCCACCATTTAGGCATCTTATTGAACTCCCACAATGGCTTCCCCGTCTTCTCCACATATGCATCGTGCACTGCTTGATGTGTAAAGTAGACAACACTACACCGATTTCCCACAAAAGAGCCAATATAATGTTCCACTGCATAGGAACGCCTGAAAATAATGGAACCTAGAGAATATATCTTAGTTACTTATTGGAATTGGATAAGATGGGCGGGAGTCTCTACATACCAGGGGTACAATCAATCTTGACACGAAGCTCAGGAAAGCAGGCATTGCCGCCCTCAAAGTCTCCGAATACTACTATCGCACACCACCCATGGCATACGTCCTCCAGATCCTTATGGTTATTGGTATTCGCGTAGTGTTGGTTAAGGGGCCCCCGGCCCAATTTCCCGCCCCGCCCTGCTGAACGGCCCGTGGTGGGCCCTGTTTTTCTACGGTTCCCTGCCCCTGTCCCCGGTCCCACCCGTTCCCCAGAGGGGTCCCCGTTAAAACAGGTGGTAAGAAACGGGGCCCCGTCCAAGGAATGAGCGGGGACTTGCCCCGGACGGGGGCGGGGCGGGGATCACCGTCAAAATAACCCCCCGGCCCCTTGTAAGGGCGGGGCCTGGCGAGTGACAACCCGCCCCACCCTGCCACGTAACGAACTCTATATTCACGTTGATGACAAGTGAGCGGGAGGTCCATATACCAAATGCCTCGTCAATATTGTCAACTTTCCCATCGTAAATGGTCTCATAGACTGTTGTGTATTTGAAATGCACCTCCGGGAGGAAAGTCTGAAATAGCGCCTCAACAGTTTGAGTCAATGGTAAAAGCTGTTGGCCGAATTCTTTTAGTGTGTGAATTGCTGATTTCGTGTTATATGACTGGGCTGGCTCGGGTCCAAGTTGAATATTCTGCGTTCGTGATCCCATTCGTGGAACGAAGGCACGGTGCCCAATGACACAGCCTTTTGTTCTCAAAGTAGCGTGCGGGTTATGTTCACTGCTCGCGTTTCCTGCAGGAGAACTCAGGGTTGTAGCATCCTTCATCCGATCACTCGCAGCCTTGTGAGTGGTATGAGCGCCTTCCATCTCGCTTGGCCTATAGCGCTTCCGCGTACCGCTTGCACCATGTCGGGTATGATCTGCCGCTATATTCTGTGACGCAACATATTTGTGTACCGCCGGTCCAACTTGCGGTAATAGCCAACATGCCTTGCTATTCCCAGCTTTGATGACACATGGGACGCCTTGCCTAAAGATAGTTTAGTATATAAGCCTAGTCTTAGCCCCAAGGATGAATTACTTACTTGTCCTTTATTATAACAATGTCACCTGTGATCCGGTGTAATTGGGGCTCATTTTACTCTTCGAAACCCTCCTTCAAGTTGCTATCCGGCTACCGTTTAGGTCGCGAAAGGATTGAGTCCAGAACGTCAAAATCGCCACATGGGTGGTATCTGATGCGTGGATGATCGGGGGTTTTCAACATGTGGGAAATATTCCTTTTCATTGAATAAACCTTATCCATATCCAGCGGTAAACATGGTTCCCCCGAATCTAATACAAGCGACGAGGAGATTAGTATATGCCCTAAATACCGATATGCGACCGAGTTGAAAGCTAAATACAACAATTGCTAATTTCAAGTCCATGTAGAGAGATCGGTTAAATAGCAGAGAATAACACACCTTTGGCATCCATGGTAGAATTTGCAATATCTTCACTCCTATGTCCACAGTTGTGGAGGGGATTCGCAGCTTTTCTTCGTTCGCACTGCCGCTTGCGCTCCTCCACCTCCCTCTTCTTCATTTTTGATAGCCCTCTCATAGTCTTCCGCAGCAACACAAACTCACTCAAAGCAAGCTTCCCTCCCGCTCAATGCAGGATAGAATCAAGTGCTGTTGGTATAGAGCCACAATAAAGGTATCCAAATGTGCTCGAGTGGATGGCGGGTAAGGAGAGACTTGGGCTGGGAGGAACTTGGGTTCAAGAGGGCGCAGCGCAGGACATAGATTCAGAGGGCGGTGGGGCGCATGGTTTCTGTATCCATGGGAGAAAAGGGGAAACAGAAAGAATATAGGGGAAGACAAATCATGCTATGACCTGACAAACTCGACTAACTAGAGCCAATGCAACTAGCGTTGCCACTAGTGCGTATTATCTACGACACCATTACCAGTGTATTATTTTGGGCCTATGATTTTTCTGAGCATATGATTTTGTGTGCGTACGATTTGTGTGCGCATGATTTATGTGCGTATGATTTTTCTGTGCGTATGATTTTCATGACGATACTCCTGTTCCTATAGCTTATTGTAAGAACTCGAATAAATGGACAATGTATTCAGACTTCTTGAATTTCCGCCTCTGAAAACATAGAATCCTTCTACTCACTCTTACATTTACTTGGGGTATGCACGTCTGATCGGGCGGACGAGGGTCAGAAAATGGAC
>Ga0307513_10000559_pt1 | contig 53318 bp, 49 predicted proteins | sample 15_EM_MG_FD_202174 | JGI IMG/M metagenome (GOLD analysis project Ga0307513, IMG submission 202174) | Populus trichocarpa ectomycorrhiza microbial communities from riparian zone in the Pacific Northwest, United States - 15_EM | ecosystem: Host-associated > Plants > Roots > Unclassified | place... | reverse complement strand
AGTGGGCGCGAGTGAAACACGATCATCTCCTTTGGCTACGGCCACTATTCTTCCAGTTGCTGTATTAATACTGATGTAATGAAGATTTTGTGTTGCTGATAAGTTGCTCGAGGCTATTTGGTGTGATTGTTTGTGGCAAAACGCCCCCAGTAACTGATAACCACAGATATTTTGTCGCTTTTAACCAATCACATTACAGAAAAAGAGGAATTACTCGCCTCTCGGAAGCAATTTGACCTACCCGCCTCGCTGCCACCGTTTCGAAACTTAATTGCAGACTGCCGCTTACTAAGCCACTATATTATTCTTGCCTTCAAAGGGAACCGGCCAGACCAAGCTTGTCGAATGGGCAGGTGATTTGTTGTATAAGCGGTTTCTTTTCTTGCGACGCACCCAGCCAGGGGCTCAAGGTTGCCTTGCTGTGAGTTTAATTTAGTTCTTATCAAGAGTGTATTTATCAGTATTACGCGCCTTGCTCATATAATCCGCGATGCGCAACGAACCTCAGCCAGAATCCCGGGGATAGAGGCCACTGTCTGGGCACACACACTGCTCTCAGCGAACCACACGAGTTTGAACCGGACTTTGTCCTATGCGACCCATACCTCATCGCAAACCCGATCCTCACGGACTTCTACTCCGTCCATGCGTTACACAACAGCAACAGCTCACCCACGACTCACGCCGGACGATACGGCGTATCACCAATGGGCTCGATGCGGTTCTCACTACGTTTCCCGGCTCGGGCACAGCACGCCCATCTGACTCTCAGACTCACCGTTCAACCTACTCAGCTTTGCGAGCCTCAGGATAGGGCCCACACTTCGTGGGGCAGCTGTGAAGAGTGTTGTGAGCGGTGGCGCGTGTGTCCACGGGACAATTGTGCACATCGAGAGTGGAGTCGCCCCGCTTCGACCTGCCTACCGTGCCACGGGCCGGTGATGTGGACGAGCAGGTAATCTACATGCCGTGTAAGGTGGAGATCACTCCGATTTTGAGAAGGCTGTTGCAATGGCGAATGCGGTGATTCGCAAATGTCGCGAATTGTCCAGCTCGGGGAGTGCAAGTAGTACAATTAGATTCTGGAGCTATATAATTTAAAGTAGTATAATGAGGCGTTAATGCCTAAGTTACTTCACTTCGATCTTGTTGCTTATGATAGGATCCAATACGCTACATCCCGCCTTTCAGGGCTCTCCAAAGTGAGATTTAAAAAGCCGCGTCTAAGCCAGGTACCCATAGACTCATAGGAATTGTGCCTAAAATGAGAATCGGGTGGGATCAAGGTCTGAGTGGTTCACAAAGCTGCACCCATCTTGATAACTGCTCATTTCGCTGGTATCGGGGTATAGGAAGGCCCTTTGGGAAAACCGTTAGAGATGCCTCATGAGGCTGTCACGTTCGGAATTGACTGCTGTCCTCTCGCTATTGATGCACGTCTCTTTACCTTTTGGCCTGGTCCAACACTGGAGGCGGCTCTATCAATTGAATTGTAATTTCTAATGCAACAGAATCTGCAGCAGCGATGAACCTGTCAGTTGGAACTCACTCTGCTACTCAGCCTGCCCGCCAACATGAATGAGCGTTCTCCGCAACAACCGGTACCCATGTTCGGCACGCCATCGGATAGAGGTGAGGCTATTAAGACGGTCCAAAGCACCTTTGAGACACATGAAGAAGCGCCGCTCTGCTGTACTAACCCTTGTTCTGCGGATTGACTGACATACATGCTCTCGGTCTACTCGGCTCACTCTTACTATAAACCGAACCTGTATTCGCCCTCACTCTTGAGAGAATTCCCTCTCGCACAGCTCAGCCGCTTGTCTTCCGTCTGCACAACCTCTGCGTTCCACATCTCCTCTGTTCTGCCAGGGAAACCCTCACCGCTATTGCCATTGTGGCACAGGCTTTCATTAGCTTGACTGCTGTCACTCCACTCCAGGCCGACCACACCAGATGCGCGCTGCCTATGTCGGTGTCCGTTGCGACGGCGAGGACATTTCTTGCTGATCGTAAGCAACCATCTTTCTCTAGTCTGCTCCTATATCATACGGAGCTTCCTTATGGCGCTCACCGGGTATTCAGATATGGTCTGATGCAACCATGTTCTCACCACAGAGAAGGCGTTCGTTCCCGCCCCTCAGTATCGAACGGTTGAATCGGATTGCTTTGAATATGCATAACTAATCAGATACATTTCCTTACTGACCAAGCTCGCTGTTCTAGTCACCGTCACACCAGAGACCAATTCCAAACACTAGGAAATCACAGGCTTCCGCCTGATATAACACCCACATGACTACCTAAATAGATAACAGAAGGTTGTTCCTTCGCTGGATCGCCATCCGACGGAACCGTCTGTGGATATATAAATCTCTTCTCAAATAACGGGCCCCACTCTAACACCCTTTGGCATAGAGAAATACAACACTCGCGAAGTCGTCCTTGAGCGTGATGGCACCGACGTCGTCCAGGGGTCTGATTGCTCTGCACCGCAGGGCACCTTGTTCTCCGAATAGGACGAAGAGACCTGTACATCTGCTCCTGACTTGCAAATCGACCACCTTGTGGCTTTGAAAGAGGCGTGGGTCTCTGGTGCCGCTCCATGGTCGGTCTGCAACTCCAGCTCTGCCCTTGTCTAACTGCTTTAATATTCGATAAGACCACCGCGCGCAGACAGTCGTTCACTAATGGCCTTATGTGCCCACGACTCATCGTGGTTACCAACAATGCTAACGGAGACAATGATCCCGCCGAGTGGATGCCCCCTGAGGGATCCTTCGCCTGTACTTTTGTCCGTGCTTGCATTACCGTCAATCACTTTTATGGTCTCTCAGTCTACGAGGCCGAGTTCGAGGCCTTACGGGAGATATCGGATTCGTTCCAAAAAAGCCACGAATCTGTGATGTACAACCTCTGACGTGAAAAAGTTATTCACTCGTCCTAGAGTTTGAGACACCCAGTGTTGCACCGTTGTGTCCTTTGTATGATCAGCCAAATGAGGGCCAAAACATGTCGGTGCACCGTGCCAATTTATAGACTCCAATTACCTCAATCACACACCCACCGGCTCCTACCCAACAGCCTTACTAGTCGGTAGTTGGTGACAGAATAAGCATCACAACATGTATGACTTTAGTGATTATGGTTCTGAAAGCACGCCATTGAGAGAGGATGTACCATCTTGATCTGGGAGAATAAGTACATTTCTCAAAACTGCTAGAAACATATTCAACAAGGATTGAACTGCACGGAAGATGCATAGTCATAAAATAGATCTCCTATGGAGCAAAGACCGTATTCGATTCCTGATCACCTTTTGCTTTATCGCAAGAAATCATACGCCTTGCATCACGTGAAGGCAATACCATGCATCCTAACTCCAGACCGGCTTTGTAGCAGCCATAGCAGCACAAAAGCCCATCTGTATCAAGTCCCTCGTAATTAAATGGCTGTGGTGGCCACTCCTTGGAACCATTGCGACGAGGTGGCATCCTAGTTAGGCCAATGTATCTTCCTGCAAGCGATTCTCTCAGGTGCTCAAGTAGTACTCCATGAACACGCTCCATGATGGTGACCTCCTTCAATGCAGTCCGAAATTGACCAGTTAAAAAGCCATACTGCCTGTGCTGAATGCCCTGGAAGAAATCGGGCCACAAGGGACACCGAGATGTTGAGAGAGCTTCAAGGTCTGGGAGGAAATTTGGATCGACAAGCTGTTGAGCAAGCTGGTCAATCCATGTAGGTTGAACGATTGTTGACTGGTGTAGATTCAGGCGCTTTAGGTACACAAAAGGCTTGAGAAATGAGACAATAGTTTGTGAAGAGTCACAGAACCCACTTTGAGGAGTATAGCATTTCAGGTTCAGACTGGTGACAGTACCCAGCATCTCTGAAATGCAACCCACTGTCCAATGTGGTGGACAAGAGATATCAGCATTCCAACGAATTGTTATTGTGACAGCACGAATCTGGGAGGGATGGACATTGAGGCGAAAAAGATCATTGATTTGCAGATCAAGCTGAAGTTTATCAGCTGAAGGAAGGTATATCTCCCGTGGACCAGGATGTTCTTCCCGGAACACCAGCCGGATATCTGAAATATTGGTGGAGTTGCTGATACGTCCCAGACTGGAGGGAATGAACCCATATGTATGCACAGATATGAGACGGGGTGCGTAGAGGAGACCTATCCATTTGGGCTCTGCCCATGTTAGGTATAGCTCCTCTAAAAAGGGAAACTCCAATTTAATCATTTTCGGGGCCACCAGTGCACTCTGATTCGCATCGATCCCATTCACTATAATCATCACTTTGAGGTTGGTGAAAATGGTGGGCGAAGGAAATTGCCCATATTCCCATGCGAGGCTTGTGTCAGGGACGAAGACAGAAAAAAATCTTTCAGTAATGGCCGCTGCCCAAGTGCTCTTCGCTCTCCTGGGTGTAATGAACATATGGTAAGCTTGCTCGAGTCTGCCTTCGAACTTGAAGGGTCGCATATTTCGGAGTCTGTTTGTATCAGATTCTTGGTCGGCCCCACCACTGACGTACATATGGACCCACAAATTCCGCAAAGATATAGTCCGGAGGAGACATGCTTCCAACTGTTGATACATGTCCATGGAAGGGTCTTGGTTCAGTTCGTAGAGAAGATATAGATCCACAAGCACCGGGCACTCAAGCCGTTCGATCCATGGGGATTCTAATATGGATTCCTTGGGCCAATGTGCATTAGAGACGCGGAGACGGAGGTGTCGAAGTCGTTGAAACTGAAGCCTCTTGTCGCACTGAGTGTCGCGCGGCTCAAGGTCGACGGATATAGACAAAGATTCGAGGTTGTGAAAGTATATAAACCGGATGAGAGATTCGGTGTCAAACCCCCATTCGAACAGCTGGACGCGATGTAGACATTTGGGGGTTGGAACAGCTGAAATCCTGCGATTTCTGGATGCATATACACTCCAATTCATAAGGCCAGTAGGGGTATCGAGGGGTTCCAATCGAGCAAGAGGGATGTTCCCCCATTCGGCCCCTTCCGAATGGCCCACAAGCGATTTGAGGCGGTGTGCATGCCCTATTAGTAGAGCTTCGAGGCGTGCGGTTGGTGTTACGGTATCGAGGAAGACAACGTCAAGCAGTTCCCTGCCAGAGCGGTCGAGGAACAATTCGATCCGTTCCAGGCAATCATCCTCTGATCGGTCGATGATGATAGTTGACCACAACGGTGGATAATTAACAGCAATCTGGCACCAAGCACTGCTAACAAAAGCGAGAACTAGTGGTGCGTCTCGGGAAACCGCGATCGTCTTGCGGGAGGGGATAGTCAACCAACCTGGATTCCTAGGGTCCTCCGGTTCTAGTTCGGCGACATGGTAGACTACGAAGCTGAATATGAGGTTGACTATCTCGACTGGGAGATATTTAACGGGATCGAGACGATTTGCGGTGTGCTGTTTCCACAACACACCCAGCAGTTTGTTGTATCGAGCGACGAGGGCACTCTTTTCGGTATCCTGTCAGCACATCGGCCATATCAGACCCCATAAATATTTGTGAGGTGCCAGACTCACGACCAAATTGTCAGTGCCCATTGTGCATAGCGCCTGCCTGATTGCTTGGAATTCGGCGATGGTATTCGGACTCGGATTTGTAGACATATTTGCACGCAAGGAGACGTGTTTCTGCGCAGTGCGAGACCGTGATTGATCAAGTATCGAAGTGGTTACACCCTAACTAGCGAGCCACTGCAGTGCCACTGCTCATATCGGCGGAAGATCTTCTATTCATTCTAGACCGATCCTAGAGCCTTTCAATTACCCAAATGGCTGATATATACGAACGGCAACCCGGTGGAGTCACCTCGTCCTGCTCGAGCGGCAAACAGTCCTGGGCGCAGTCCTCGAGCCAGCCAAGCAAGGGGGCTGTCGTGTACCACGCAGCAAAGGGCGCCTCCGTAGTTACATGTGGGTACACAAGGTGACGCCTCTTCGCAGCACCGGTGCACCGTCCGACGATCCAGGTCCGTTTGTTGCCATCGTCGAGTGATAATTAGTCTTTTTTTTTCTTTTTTCTTTTTTTGGTAATCCAATTTTACGTGCGAAGAACTAGTCTATGTTACACGATTCTTTGGATGCGTTGTAAACTAAAGTCATTCGTCCATCTCCGTTACTATCCCGAAGTCTTGGCAGGATTCTGGCAGAGATTTGGAATGGTGGGGGGTGCGGTTTGGCTTCTGAATGATGGGGTTCTTTCCTACAGCTGCCCGAGGGCAGGGCGCGGTGCGCTTTCGGCTCGTTTGTCTCTCCTAATCGGCCGAAGATGTGCTTGAATCTTCCGATGTTGTTGAGATATGTGAGTGTGTGAGGTATTATGCTCTCGTTGGCGAAGAGTTTGGGCATTGTGAATGATTTTCTGCCGATAGTGCGTGAGAGGATGTATCTTGCATATAGGTATTTCGGGCAGGTGAAGAATAGGTGGTGGATATCCTCGATTACGTTCGTGCAAGTGTTTTGCGGACAGTATGGTGTGTCTATCTTTCGTATTCTGTGTAAATGACTGTTGATTGGAGCGTGTCCTGTGCGTATTTGGGTCAGTAAGCTTGTTTGTCTGCGATTGAGTGAACTCGTTATTTTTATGTATTTATTTGAGGGGAATGAAGGGTCGATGCATTTCGTTCTCTTGAATCTCGGTGATCGTTTCCACCATATTTTGATCTCTTTTTTGGTGTTCTCTGTGATCATTTGCTTGACTGCTGAGATGCTGATGGGTAGTCGTTTCTGTAGGAATGTCGGGAGTTTGTTCTTCTGGCTGGAACCGTGTTCCGATGCTGCCTTGGCTAGGACGTCAGCTCTTTCGTTCCCAATTGAGTCTCTGTGTCCTGCTATCCAGGTGAACGATATCGGTGAGTTTGAATTATCATCGTTTTCTTCGTCTGTTGGAGGTTTGAGCCTGATTTCTTGATGTCGTTCCTCGTCTATCTTTTGTAGCGGTTCGTTGGTGCACCTGTGGATTTCGTCTATCATGTGTTGAGCTGGTTGCCTTGTATTCTTCTGCATTGATAGTATCGTCGCTTGGTTGTCGATGCTGAAGTTGATGGGCGTTCCCGCGTCAAGGTGTTGGCTTGCTAGGTGCGTTCCCAGAATGATACCTGCTAATTCTGCTTCAAATCCTGTGTGTTCCTGTGCTGTTCCGAGTTGGTATTTGAGAGCACTAACCTTTCTTTCCTCTGCACTGTGTTGTACTTGGTGTATTACTACTCTTCAGTTATTGAGGTTCTAGTCCCTTCCTCCATCAGCTCCTTACTTTGTTACATATAGGGATCCAAACACCCTCTATCAATAAGCTTTGGAAAATCTGTTTTTCTACATGCTCCCCTCTCTCCACCAGTTAAGAACCAATGCTTTACTGAGGTGCATAATCGACAAGGAAATGACCAACACCAACCAGACTGTTTGGTGGTGTTAGATGTTGTATTTTGTAATAATATTATCCTTGTTTTCCTCCAAATGAAAAGGGCAAAACTAGTTCTCATAACTATATGAATAATAATTAGAATATGAACTAATATATTGAATTTCAATATCCAGCTTTCAATATATAAGGCTTATACGTCTAGAGTGGGCTTATTCACTTGTATTTATTCCTTTAGATATTTCTACAAAATACTGCTGAATTGTATTTTTTGGTATTATTGTCAATATTTTCAAAAATCTCACTCCTGCTGGTATGGTACTCCAGTCAGGCGTGAACAGGAGGAATTTAAATTTAAGATATTGAGTAGAAGAGGGGAGTTGAAATTCAAATTGTACAGAGATAATCCCCTACACTCTTGATGAGATGAACTGACCAGGGGTGTTGGACTAGTGCAGTGTGAGCGGGAGCAAGATCGTGAGGTTTGGCTCTTGCTGTCACACAAGCACATATAAGGAAATACACAAATAAACAAACATCAACAAGGGGCATATCCTGCTCCGCCGGAATGCAGTGTCTTGCGACCTCACTAGTCATTTGCAGCTCATGTTTTCGATAAAGTCCCCAGATATCCGAATATCCTCATCGTTGATTCTCAAAACGACTTCAACATTAACCTCTCGAGCCCGTTTCTCGACTTCAAGAGTAGAAGCTAGTCGTGGGGCACTACGAGAGAAGTTCAGGCGTGGCTTCGTAGGCATCGGTCGCAGTGGCGGTTTGAGGACGTTTTCCAGTCTCTGTTGGAGATTGGCCATTTGTAGCATTAAACGAGAGACCCTTTGAGTATACAAGTCATGGGAACTGGTGGGAATCAGCATGTGCAATATCTGTCCACGAACTGAGCGTTGGCTACCATATGTTGTATAGGCCTGCTTTCCATAGAGACTTTGCCGCAATTGACATTTCAGGGGCAATGGAACCCAACTCGCTAATTTGACCTCAGAGGAAGAACTCGAAGGGGGCGGGCGGTTAGAGAGATACAGCATAAGCCGGTATTTTTTTCATGGTTCTCGGGGTCTGGGTTAGGGAAGGCTTGTGGGACGGGCTCCTAGTCAGTACTTGGGTATATTTGAGGGCACACAGGGTTGGAAAGGGTTGATCCCTTTTATTATATCACTGTTGAACCACCTTGTCAAGTGGATGCAGCTTATTTTTGAAGCATACAAGCACTCAGCCAACCCGTAGAATACAATATCTACCTCCCAAGTTATGGGAAAATGTATGCTACTGTGTTATTATAAGGGCATTAATCACCGAGGGCACCCTTGTACGGGATTGGTGGAGACTCTGCTGGAGTCGGAGTGACCTCGCAAGGGGTGGGCTTAGAAAGGGGACCTCAGGATCGAGAACGTACATGGTCGTCATGTGAGTGTGCACCGATAGTATAACGATTTGAGCGACCTGGACGTTGATGAACCCCCCCCTCCCCCCCGATTCGAGCGACCTGGACTTGATGTGCCGCACCTTGTAACGTACTCTACTCTCGTATTGTTTCTTTTGCTTATGTCTGAGCTGTACCGCAGTGACTCCATCTAGATACATTTATGCATAATGAGTTTGCTGGTTGCCCACTGAGTCTTGACCTCAGCACGTACAGGTGAAAGAGAAAAATAAATTCATTAAAATCTATGTACACCTCGCAATCAATGACTACAAGGAGGATTATATCTCTACGACCCATTTGTGCAAGAGATGTGCGGTCGCCAAACGAAAACGCGGTCTAAATGACCAGTTCTCTCACCATATGGCAATTAACCATGTTGTGAGAGTTTATCAGGTGATCCATATGTTGATTTTGTCGTTAAGCCGGTATAACCCTTGAAGTGCGGCGGACAATCGGGGGTCATGGAAGCGGCAATTTGACCATAAAGGCGTTATAAATGGTAGATAGAAGTCAGCACATTTATAACACGGAATGGAAAGTTGATCGCCGCGCAGAGAGCAATGGGGCATATAACATAAAGGGGTGACAGGGCTATCAGGAATGGCGAAGGACCCAATGATACAAGCGTCCCGATAGACTTCCGGAGGTGTTGCTTCCACAGATGGGCCCGAAATGAGTTTGAGGTTGGGAATCCAGTTTCAACAAGCGGCGGAATAAGAGTACACCCTACCGTGATGTGCCAATCGACTTGTCGGACTGAGGATACACCCGAAGGCCAGGTCACTATCTCCAAGTGCTCCCGGCCACTGCCTCCTAATGACCGTCTCCAAGACGCGTACCCAGCTAGGGAGAAGCTATTACCCAATCAAGCAGCGGATGAAGGGTGAATTTGACCACGTGAGCAATGACCGCGGGAAAGGTCGCGCAGATTGAATAGCTAAACTAAATGAATCGACTTCTGGATTGAAACGCTTGCTAGCCACTACCCCCCCTCCCTCTCTCTCCTACCAATGCGACGGCGTCGTCCTTTAGCATCGCCACCCAAGGGGACGCACAAAATGATCACTGATTTTCCGTATTTTAGACTTGGCCTGGCAAAGGTTTGACCCAACGACGAATGGCGTCCGGCCACTATGGCTTAGTACTGGATAAACATTTACAATCTTGCAGTCAGACGGTGCGTGAGGCGATGCTAAGTCGAGTCTGATAGCATACAGACTCGACGCCTCCGGGCACCAGGGACCACAACAAGGCGTAGAAAGACCTGGGACTCTGTTATGTTGTGTTACACATACTGGCTCTCAAAGATCGCAAGAAGGGGGCCTGAGGGTGGCTGATCCCATTAATAATAATGTGGCTCGAGGCGCTGTGTTTCCAAGGACGAACGTAGAACCAGCGAATATATGAGCAATCTCAGGCAATAAAAATTGGCTGCACGATAACCCCTTGATGTAATTGTAGTAGCCAGAAACCATGTACTTGGACTGCCACTCGGCCCTTGGATCCGCAGGCATACGGACCAGAAGAACATCTAATGCAGTGTGGGACATTTCAAATGGCGATGTCGGATTCCATAAAGATTGAAGTGCTTAGGCCTGGTCCACTCGCGAGCAGTGGAGCCAAAGCAATTCTTATTCTCTATTTTTGGATACTCCGGCTTTCTTGAGTTATCGTAAAACCGTTCTTTGGAGCGAGTCGCATGACGCCGATGCCGGTCGCCGCCCTATCACCGTACCTCTACGAGTATTGTTCCGAGCCAACCAATAGATCGGGAGGGAACGTGGCATATTATAACGGCATGGTAGTTACTAGATTGATGCAACATCTACAGTCTGGTCATCTGCGGTTGCTCCGGCCCCGCCCACCGCCTGGTGGCAAAATACTCTCCCGATCCCCCCCCACCTGTCATCGGAGAGTCAGCAAGGACTTGGCATGATAGCCGGTCTAAGTCCATATAAGACCTTACTTTGCACCCTGTGGCCACTGCTGCAGGGGCCCTCTTTCACTTTCATTTCTCGAGTTGATCTCGCCCTCCCTTTCTTTCGAGTTGAACTCGCTTGAGCATTTTTATTATTCCCATATTACCACCTCTATATTTGCTCACCCTCTACCCAAATTTATTCTCTTCCCTGAATACTCTACACTTTACGATGTTCACCAAATATCCATTGGTCGCCCTCATTCCCTTCTATATTGCCGCGGTGAATGCAGCAAATGATTGGTCGGTGCCTTGCACGAGTGGAATCTGTGAGTGGGACACCAAGGATGGAGATACTTCTGGAAACATTATCGTCGTACGTCTGTTCGCATCTTGGACAAGCAGGCCCTTTACCTCTATCACTCAATCTAGACCGCTGCAACTTCTGCACTGTCCGATATCACACCTGCTGCAGGGTGGCATATTCTGGATTGCGACCCAACCTCTCTCGATTCACAGACCATTCGCCTCGTTTGCGAATCAGCAGATGGGGACGAGGCAGGTTGTAATGCGATCGATGAAGGCGGCGCGGAGAACACCGTCGTCCGTCTGCCCAACTCTTGTGGGGGTGGTCCCTTTGCTCGCCTTGTCCGAATCTGGGACTCCACGGATCAAAGCATTCCAGATGCGGCACGCCAGAAATTCCGAAAGCGTGCACCAACACCTCCCGGGACGGTAAAGAATGCCATCGTTGATTTCGATTTTGGCGCAGTGCCCCCTGAGTAAGAATGTTTCATGTTACTCCTGGTTTTTGTCGTTAAATATTCTACTAGGAACGATGTTGACATCTTGGCAACGGGTAGCAACAGCCCTCTTGCTCCGGTTAGTGAGCAAGCTGTACGACTTCGGCGGGCTTTTAGCTCTCAGAAGATGCGACGTGCAGTTCTTAAGAAGCCTAGGCCCAGTAAAGCCGCTAGCGATGCACCCAAGCCGAGTCAGAGCGGCAGTGAGACCGCGGACAGCGACTTGGTCAAGGGTTTCCTGGACAGTAAGATGTCACAACTGTTCGAGGGAATGTTTTTAATAAACTCGGTTTAGAACTAGGCGCGCTGAACAAGCAAGGGGTTCGGAAAAATGGTGGCTTTGAAGCTAGTGTCCACAAAAAGGACTTTGCTATCGCGCAAGGATCCGTGACTTGCGAAGCCACCGAAAAAACGCCGATCTTCAATGGCAAACTTGATGTGAAGGTTGATCTAGACATCGAAGGCACTGTGAGCTACGGCTTTGCAGTCGAAGGGAAGCTAGTCCCACCGAAACTTGAGGATGTTGGATATTATGCGTACGCCTGAATCTTTTGCACGCGACTGGTCTATCGACTGATGCTTGTGCAGAGCCTACTCCGGAAATGCATCCGCCCTGTGGCACATTGCGGCAGGGGCTGAAGCTGAATTCAGCATTGGGCGTATTGAGGCTATCAATATCCCGATGTCGCCATTGAGCGTGCCTGGGTTAGTAGATTTATTCTCAAGGTCAAAGAATGAAGCCTAATGAGAGTCGGAAGCATCGTGAATATCGGCCCCAAATTTTCGGTTGGTGTATCTAGTGCTGCGAAGATTGGGCTCACGGGGAATATGGATATCGGGACCACCCTCATCATTCCAAAAGTTGAGATGCGCTTTCCACCAAAGCAAGCAGGGCCGTCGAGCGGTGTGGCGACGGCGAGCAAAGCGCCTCTGAAGGTTGAAGTGTCTCCACAGGCGACGATTGGTGGTAGTTTTGAAGGGCATATCACGCCGCGGATAGCACTCGGAGTGGATATGCTGAATGGGTTGGCGAAAGCGGAAATATTCATGGAAACTGATGTGAAAGGTAGCATTGATCTGGGTGTTACCCTCGCCAAGAGCGCTGGGGCTAACTCGACGGCGAGTGTTACCGGATGTGTGGGCCTTAACTCTGCGATCACGGCCCGTGTCGGGGCGGAGGGTGGGGTGTTCCCGTTCTTCGACAGGACGACCGCTTTTGACATCTTCACAAAGGAATTTGCACTTTTCAAGGTAAGTGTGGATGTTAGGGTTAGTATATTAGCGTTGTTATAATGCTTGGGTTACAGAAATGCTTTGCAGCGGCTAGTCCCAGCAAAGCACCAGCACTGCTTGCTAGGGTTAGCCCCTCGAACCCCTCGAACCCCTCGAACCCCTCGAAGACGGTCGTTACTCCTCGGAAAACAGCTGCATCCGCTCCCAACGCGGCAGCACCCACTCCGAATGCACCAGCATCAGCACCAGAAACACCTCCAAGGGTGGTACTTACATGCCCTCCATTGGTTTCCGGTCTGCTCAATCTTATCAATAACCAGTAGATATTAAATATATTTATATATATATATATATTTGCATTTTCTGGATTTATATTCTTGACATAACACAACTTCGACCTCCGCTTTTCCAACGACCTTGGTTCAAGATGGAAGCAACGGACGAAAATGAGGAGCTCCGACGATTCCGAGAAGATTGGAGACGCGAAGTAGCTGCCCGAAAACGCGCAGACACAGTCCTCTCTTCCTCGTCGTTGTCCTCGTCGTCGACTAATAATCGAGCCACCGCAACCGAATCAGGCTACCCTCCCAGCATATCATCACCTTCAGAGGCTTCCTATGACGATCACTCTCGGTTGCGGTCCTCAAATCTCGACTCTGCCCTCGAAATGTACACAGAAGCTGTCTCCCTTGAGGAGCGCGGCCTGCTAGATGCCGCGACGCAGCTCTACAAAAGAGCATTCGCAGTCGACTCCAATGTTCACAAGGCATACGATCGTGCAGTCAAGAGCACCCTCAACCAGCAGGCCGAGCAGAACCCCACGGACAACTTGGCCAAACGCGTCGAGAAACTAAACCTCGTACCCGAGCACGCCCTGGACGTTGCAAGGGGGAATGGGAAGACCCCGTCACGCGTCCCACGCGATGGCAGGAGACCACTAGACAAGTCGCGCCCGAAAATGGCTCACCTCCTCTCCAACCTCGTCCTCCCAGATGCAAAGGCGCTCTCGTTCATGCCACCACCGCGACTCCCAGAATCTTCAGATGCACCAGCACTAGATCAGCCCACCAACCCCGCCGCCCTCAACGCCCTTACACCCATCCGTACCCTTCCCGACGAACTCCTCGTCCACATCCTCCTCTTTCTCATCGAGTCACCTAACCCGCGTCACCACCGCCAGTCCAATTCAAGCGCCGTGACTGGACACGACCCCGGCGCCGGCGAAGATGACCACACGCTCTCGGCTCCGAGACACAAACCCGGGATGATAGCCGCCTCTGATGGCGCCACCAGCATTGAGCGGTTCGCTAGGGTTTGTTGGAAGGCCAGAGTACTAACACTCGATGCTGGTATATGGAGGTCAGTTGGTCTTTATCAGCACACATAGTTTCTTGAACCCAAGAGACCGGACTCGCGTTTCTCCCCTAAGGGGCAGTCGCGGAGTGGACGAGCTTCAGGTCTACGTATATGTTGTTCCACGCCCCTCTCCAACCCTTGCTGGAAACGAGAGCCCAATTACTGCTAGTTCCGGATTAGCTGGGACTCAAACACAAGACTAGTCGGGCGCCCTCCTTCGCTCTTCGGACGACGTACCGTGGTGTTGGATTTGTCTGTTATCCAAAGTTTCATGCCGACGTCAACCTTCGATTGTCGCCTGCCTGTCCGCTAATAGCGTCCCCAATGTTTGAAAATGGTCCAAAGGGCACAACGAAAAGGATCCACTCGACGTGGGACCTGTTCTCCTGCTCTCTTGTTTGTTCACTCACTGACGATGTATTTTCGTCCTCCTCTCAACTGCTGCTTCTCGTATATTTTTTGAGTAGGGCCCTCGTTCATTCGATATATACACCACCGCAAGTCCCTATCCTACCTAACTACTCGATTCCGTCCCTCTTGGAAGCATACGACAGCGACTACCGCCGGATGTACGTCGAGCAACCGCGCGTCCGCGTCGACGGAGTCTACATTGCCGTATGCCACTGTGAGTCCAATCCCGCTCCGTGCCTCTCTACTTTCGTTCCCAACTTTGAACGCAGATGTTCGCGCGGGCTATAGCGAGAATGCGTGGGTCAACGTCACACACTTGATCACGTATCACCGGTACCTTCGTTTCATGCCCAACGGCACCGTTCTTTCGTTACTCGCAAATGAGGACCAAAGCCCACAGGACGTGGTGCATTGTCTAAAGCCAGGGTTGAGGATGAAGGTTTGTTGTTCTTCCGCACAACCATCAACTCACCTTGTCTATATGTGGTACTGATCCACTACTTGTAGGGCTTCTCGACTGGCAGCTGGACACTTGACCCCTCGACCTCAACGGTCCACGTCCGCTCCCTCATCGATCCCTCGAAACCGCCCCTCCCACCGCCTCCACCTGCACCTCCCATCGCGGTGCACCTACTACTTCCGACCCACCAGATGCACGGCCCGCCACCACCCCCGCCCCCGGGCACGCTCCGCTACAGCTTCGACATGGAGCTCAAACTCCGCAGTCGGCCCACGGGCCGGTGGAACAAACTCGACTTTGTGAGGTACGAGAGCGTCGATTTGTACCAGGCTGGGGAGAGGTGTAGTGTGCCGTTGAAGAATGAACGGCCGTTTTGGTTTAGCAAGGTGCGGGGGTACTCAGCTGAGCTCGAGGCAGAAGCGTGATGATATGAAATCTGGGGAGTGCTGCTTCACTTGGTCCGACAAAACGATCCTACGGGCTAGAGGGGATGTAACCTATAATTCATCAATTAATGCCATAGACAATAGATCCCCCCCAACAATAAAGCTTTGTACCTCATCCTCATGAGTAATTTCTCTAAACGCGTGCAACATGGTTTCTGTCGCGCTACTTTACAACGTGCTTGGCAAAATTAAATTCTTGGCCCTGTTAGCTCAGTAGGCAGAGCGTGGCTACTTCTGAACGGTGGCAATATCGAGGTCGCGGGTTCGAACCCCGCACAGGGTTGTAACAGTATTTATTTTGGCCCTGGAGACAGCAGAGGCGGACCGGATATTGGGAGGAAGACAATGCTATTGACGAGACGGTACATAATATGACTACATGCATGCACACGCCATTGGAATACATCAGATTGCCCTGATCATCACGCCCTCACCTCGCTCTCGCCCACAATCCACCGCTTGTGTCTCGGACTGCATACACCCTAGTTCAAATCCTGATATGTGGCAGAGGTAGCAGGAACGGTACGAGCCTTTTATCTTCTTGACTGGTCGCTCTGGCCAAGTGTTTCCTTGACGGGTTGGAGGACTCGTCAGTTTGACAAACTTTCCTTGGATTGAGGCTTGCAGACAAGCCACAATATTCCGGTGGAGTCCTCCGAGAAATTCTAATTCTTGAATAACTGAAACCCGTTTATCGAGCAATCCGGCACAATTGCGAATCCTAAGAGCGGAGAGGAAAGACTCCCAATTTGACGGGTATTCCGACAGTGTAATGGAAGTTAGGAATGGACAATGATGGACGTCTCCTGCTACAAGTTTTAGGAGCTCAAGGGCAGAGGAGGGAGTTGAGATTCTAGGAGCGTTACCGATCAAGGTGATTTTCTGAAGTGAAATGAGTCTGGCGAGTATGAGAACATTCGTCCCGATAAATCCACCAAACCCATCCTTCAGCTGAGTGACTGCAGAGGCCTTTACACCATCCAAACGTCGCAGTAGATATTCTGAGCCTACTATTCCGACTTCAAGTGAATACCGTGATGGCAGTGGCTCCAGAATATGAAGTTCCATCCAACCATGAACAGCCAGCGACAGGGATGACGGTAACCAAAATGTCAGAGTTCGATCGTCACTGTCCACTTGCAAGGAGATATGCGATAACGTGGCGCTCGTAATACCACGGCAGTTGAAACTAGTTTTTTGGCAGGGGCCGCGATACCTCGGAGCATTGATATAAAGTTGTCGGAGGTTAGGGGCTCGAATTTGTTCCAGGACAAAAAAACGATCATATGAGAACTTTGCGTGGATATCAAGGAGTTCTAGGCAGGGAAGAGTCACAATGATTGACGGAGATTCTTGGGGTAAACCATGCAGAAATAGCCTCCGTAGGCAAGGGGGATAAACGTCCCGGAACTGTGCAGTGATGAGGTCCGTTAAAGGTTGCATCGTTTGGATGAAAAGGTCCTCAAACCTATCCCAAATTGCGGCGTATATCGGCTTAAACCTATTCCGGACCAAATTAAATGAAACAGACTGGAGGTTGGCGGGGGCTTGTGGATTGTTAATGTTGTCAGTGGGTCCATGAAGCCAACTTAGCTTCCGGATGGACGAGGGCTTCAAATTTCCCAGAGCCATGTGTATTATAATCTCCAACGACTCAAGATGAGAAAGGGAAGTCAGGTCGCGGAGTAGCACAAGGAATGCTTGCAAAGAATGCTGATTGATATGGAGGGGTGCATTGAAATGGAGGGCTTTCAAAGAAGGACAAGAGAATAGTTTAGAGAGCTGCAAGTGACCCTCAGACCACCAACGAATCACGAGGATGAGGTTGCGAAGATGCGGCAAAATGATTGGCATCTGAATTAAAGAGGAGGCTCCATCCTCAGGCGGGAAAATGTCAACTGAAAGTTCAGAGAGTAGTTGGAAAGACAGAAGTGCCGACAATGTCGAATATCGGCAATTTCCGTGAAGTCGCAATGTGTGAATGGATGGGGGATAAAAGAAGGTCTTTGGGGGTTTCGGGGTACGTGATTCAGTGTATACATTGAGTCCAATGAAGGGGTAAAGGGCTTCTGCTGAATCATGCACGGTAGAGGTCATGTCACCCAGCCTGATCAAGGGTTGACCATAAGGATGAGCGAAAACTCTGATTCTATGGCTCACTTCCATGAGGAGCTTCAATACGATCCCACTGACAGGATTCCAACCCCGAAGAACAATAAGGAGGTTCATGTGTTGAGAGAGGTGAAGGTACAGCTGTAAGTGATCCGGTAAATCAGGGTCATCTGTGTCAACTAAAATTTGTGACCAGAGATGAGCGTCCCCGAGAACAAAGTCCCTCCACTTCTTGCTCACATTCGCCAGAGTCAGAGCACCATCCACGACGGGATGAAAAACATGATGGGAGGGATCCATTATGTACTTGATATCGAACCAGTGGACTGTTTCCATCAATATCTGACGGACCAACTCAGGAGGGAGGACGACCATAGGGTCAACTCGAGGTTCTTGCTGTCGGCGAAGGTCCCAAATGTCATTGATAATCCGATTGTGCTCATCTATATCACCTTCGGGTGGATATGGGTTGATGAATTGGAGCACGCTCTGCCAAGCGAAGTGTCAGGGCCTTAACGAGGGTTAGTGGTGAACCACACTATACATTTGGTGCCGAGGGTGACACGAAATCCATGCTCGAGAAATACGGGTTACCTTCTAGGATAAACTTCAAGTGCTTTGTACGGTTTTCGAAGGCTATCTGCTTGTCCATGTTTGGCGAGCTTGGAGCTGACCAGCACTTTTGGAAGCGATATGGCTTGTATTACTAGTAAAGCAACATCAGAACTAGGAATCGAGACTAAAGAAATGGAAGGGTGAGAAACTGAGAGCCGCCTGGGAGCCGCCAGCCCACCCAAGCGTCTGTTCAACACCGATGAAGGAGCTTGCAAGCCATTAATGTCATATAGTGATGACCTATGCAGTATACGGGTGCAGATCACCGGCCGCACCCTCCATGAGGCAGCAGCGTTGAGCCTTTCCGGCTGGATAATGTTCGGACTCTATCGAACAACGAAGTTGAGCTAGGTGCGAGGAAAAGATACGTACTGAAGCGGATCGTTAGTGTACGAAGGGTCCAAAGCACGGATGTCAGTTGGCAGGCTCTTTGACGTCATTATGCATCAGAAGGTCTATTGCTGGGACTAGGGAAATGTATATCAAGGGTACCAAGGATATAGAACATCATCAAGCATCACAACTATACGACGATAGCTTCGTGATGACGTCGGAATGAGTGATGGACGTGGTAGTAGTCTACTATTTGGTAAAATAGATATCTGTATCCAGTTGGGGACCCTAACAAGTGTACACGGCAGTGTACACGGCGGGCCGGTACCAGAATAAAATCCAGACGAAAGCTTGGATGGTTTCGCGGATCCAAAATGTCGGTACATACCTGCACCGACACATGTACGTGTGAGGAGAAAAACTAAGGTTGAGGGAGGTTAACACGCAGTCTATACGCGGGAAATTCTGATGAGCTCATTAGCAGTATCGCGATTGGGTAGCTTGAATTTTCATTGTCGTCCGTCCCACCCATACTGTTGGCTCCAGAAGGTCAAGATCTACAACGAGATCCCTACTGAAGGCTGATTTCGTTTGTTCAGAGGCTCGGAGAGGGAGAATACTGAAGACGTAATCTCTATCCACGAGCCGCCCAAAAGCCAAACTCACCTCGGACGATAAGTGTATTTCAGGACGACTAACGACCGAATATGTGTACTGAGTCGGCATGTTTGGGTTGTGAAGCCGCTGGTCGTCCCGACACCAATGGATTGAGAGGTTCTGGCAAGTGCAGCAGATTCTATTTTTTTGGGCAAGACCTAAGCGAAACTTGCTCGAATAACTTTGTGAAACGGGTAATGCAATCTAAGCATGCTCTGTCTTCCGTACGCTCAACAACCGCCAAAGGCAAAATCAGATGCAGACATCCTTCTATAACCAAGAACGGTACGACAGAGTACTTAAAAGGGCAAAGGGATCGGAGAATTCTAGGGTGGATTATCCCAGCAGAGTCCGAATAGCTCTGACCGAACATAGAACTAATTCTTTAACAAATAACGCAATCGTCCTTGAAGCTAAGATTATACATTGTCTTGTCTACTGTTTTTTCAATCTTCTTCCAATCACTCCTGCGTTGGATGAATTCGTATACGTCCTGGGTAAGGGTGAGGAACCACGTCAAGACCCAAAAGTGCTGTACATACTTCAGGACGGAACCTACCGCCATATCTGGCTGTATCCCTGACAATGGTAGCCAGGTCTTTCGCATCCTCCACAATAAATACATGGCCAAGCATCTTAAAAGCGGCAAAGTCTTGCGCGAGTTGCTGGCCATTTTGGGATCCACCAACCTTGAGAGATAAAATGAAGGAATGATACGCGTTTAAATCCGCAATCACTTGGAATCCGCCTTGTTGGGAAATGATTTGCCGCTTTAAGTGCTTTTGAATGAGACTGTATCAGATAGAAGTCAGGAGGGGTGTCACTTTTCCACGTCGAGGCATACCCGTGAAGCCGTGTCCCAACCTCGATGTAAAAGACCTCGAGCACCTCCCTCACCGCGCTCCCCTTGACAAGTCTACAGTGAACTTCAAGGCATCTAATAACCTCTTTACATCCTTTTGTCGGTCCAAGATCCATTTCTTGACCCTCAATTGGATAGTACTCCCTCGCTCCGGAGTGGGTGTAGAGCAGATGCTCGACTTGAGCCATCAAGACCTCAGTGGCTGTATTTAGTCCCTTGGCAACTGAGTCATCGAGAGAATTTTCGAATCGTTTCTTCTCACGATTCACGGGCGAGAGAAAATCGGTCTTGTCAAGCTGGTGCGCCTGGAGGTTGTGAGTCAGAATACCCGTTGAACTCACAGATGCGTGCGTACCATTTCTCTTTCGAAGTAAACTTGCACCATACTGCCAATCGTATCGCCGACATGAACCAACTCGAAGAACCCAAGCAATGGAGCAACGACAACCTCCCCATCCTTTTTGGGCTCCACTGCCCCCGGTTCTTTCGGGCGCTGGAGAGGCTTCCATACTCTCATCTGCTCTACTGCCATATTGAACCCAGGCTCTAGGTGCCTCTCCCTCAAGGCGACTAACAGTAAGACGAAGATTTCCTGAATCGTCTCTCGCAACTTGATCCCAGTGTGACCCGGGAAGCCACGTACTGACCAGGCATATCTTCCATCCTCCTCATCTGCCGATAGGCTAGCACGTCGATCATGAGACTTGGTGGCGGGCGATATAGGTGGATGTGCTTGTCGAGCGGCCGCGCTGGACGGAAGAAGGCCGTCTGCAGCGGAGACAGTAGGTGGTGGAGGGAAGAATGATTCAAGTCGTTTGAGCGAATCTCGAGCGGCGTGGATGAGTTCGAGTGCGATGTCGAGTGAGAGGAATAGATCGAGATTATCCATAGAGACTGGTAATTTAGAGGTACTAGTAGCACCACTGGCTGCAATAGCCAATGCCGATCCGTTGGTGTTGGATTGTGCAGTGACCGGAGAGAAAGCGCCACTGGTCCGGCGAACTCCCGATGACTTGGCTCTCTTGTGCGCCTTGGGCTTGTCCTGTGAAGGTGGCTTGGGTACAGGCTGAGCCCAAGGATCGTCCTCGACAGGCAGTACGCTTTGACCAACAAACTCTTCCACATCCTCAGCGGGGTCATATTCCTCTTCGTCGTCATACATCTCCTCACTCCATATTACCGCTCCACTTTCTCCTTCTCTGTCATATCCTTCCTCGGTCTTGGATGCTCCTCCCCACTTGGCAGGATTGAGCATAGATATACCATTCACAGCCCCGCCGACTGCCACGCTTCCAACAGTTGCAACACCAGAACCCACAGCCTGTACACCTGTGACGACACCTGAACCAATAGCTTGCACTCCGGTCACTGCAACTGTCCCAACCGCCCCAACCGCTTTGGGGATAATCGTGACAGGGAGCATAAGTACGTTACCGAAGCTGTTCAGGACGTTTCTCTTCATTTGGGCTGGGTTTTGCGAGGTGACGAAGTGTGCTTGAATGTCTGAAGTTTGCCTGGTGCCGTCAGGAGCCGCAGATGGAAGAGCGTGGTTCTTCATCTGCAAAAGGTGACTTAGAAAAACACGGAGGTTACTACAACTTCAATATACCTGCGTCTCCCAACCATTGCATATGGAATCAAAATTCCTCTTGACTGCTTCAACTTCCTCATCGAGATATTCATCCATATGCGGCTCAAACATCCGGAATACGATGTCTTCCGCGTCCCATCTTGACACTTGTCCATATTTATTACTTGTGATTGGTGATATGTCACCCCCGGTGTCCTTCAAAGCCGCAGGGTCAACGGGCTCGTTTTTCCCCTTGCCGATCTCGACAAGGACATTGATGATCTTCCAGGCCATCATAAAACTTGCTGCACATGCTTGAAGGTACACTCCTTCTAATGCACTTCCTCCTCTGGCTTGGTTCAACTTCTCCGCCTCGATGTCCCTCGCGCGACTCAGGACTCCAGTGACATATTCACCGATGACTTCATTGACGAGCCTGTTGGCAAAGAGTAGGAGCACTTGCGCAAGAGGCGGAAAGATGCGCACAGCAACCGAACCATTGGTACGAAGCGTCTCGAGAATGTAAGTGACAAAGCTCATGAATGGGCCGAATGAGAGCCTTTGGTCCGCCCTGTTGCAATACATAAGTCAATTCCTCAGGAATTCGGTGACCCGCAGAGTATGTTAGATAACGCACGTAAAGTTCAGATTCGGGTCCCAACGTCCCATTTCGTAGAACACTTCTCTGCGTTCAACCCATACCTTGCCAACTTCCCAGCTCGCACTCGTGACCTCTCTTGCCGGACCTGTCCCACCTCCAAAAATCAACCTCGTGGCAGACAGTAAAGCATTGCCGCTGGGGGCCGGCGGGGTGGTGCTTGCGCCAGCCTTCAGTACATAGTCCTTCCCCTCCCAGACCTCCCATGCACACCAGGCAGTTTCGCGCATACCCCATTCGTCTCCCCTGCCGTCGGCATCCTCGAACGCTTTGAGCATTGCGACCTCGAACCTATCCACAGCGCCTCGTAGTATCTGATCCGGGATAACCGCTTTTTCCTTCCATACTCCTTTGACTCTATCTCCGAGCCAGAGGGTAACCAGATGCAAGAGCATCGCCTGGAAGTAGGTTTCTGACGGCCATGGTTTACGGGCTGATGTACCGATGGCAGGTATGAGCGAAGGCTTGGAACGGTGCTTCAATGATTGTGGTGGGAGTTCTACTGGTGGGAGGAGGCGCGCCAAGAGTTGGTGTGGCGGCGTTGCAGGAGCCAGGTAGATGAGCAACGGCCGGAGGAGTCCATGCACACGAATGAAGTCACCTTGTGGGGTTGGCTGCTTGGCGAAGCCACTGGTAGTGCTGCTTGATGCCGCAGGTACGAGTGGCGGTAGCACTAATGGTGAGTGAACGAAGGGTTGATGAAATACGGAGGTCCTTTGCAATGGGGACGAAGCGAAGAGAGGAGGTTGGTAGTTCTGCTGCAAGCTGGTAGACGTAGTTCCTGTTTGAAAAGCACCGAATGGACTGGGAGAGGGGCCTCCGTTGGTCCCAGGTGGCGATGAGTAAAGCGGAGGAGCAGAGGCAAAGTCACCGAAGTCATCGTCAACCTCAGGGGGCATTCGTGTTGGTGGCGATTGCACTCGATCTGGAGGTGGTGGCGACGATACGAATCCGCCAAAGTCGGAAAGGTCAACACTGGACGAGGACCCATTCGCCGGGCCCTTCTTATGGCCAAGTTTAGGGTTGGACCGGTGACGTTTCTCCAGCTCTATTAACAAGAGATCATAGTCCGATTGGCCGCCTGGTTTGACGTAGGATAGCGGCTGTCCAATTCGCTGTAATACTGCCAGCCGTTCCTTCCAGACCTTGCTCTCCCCGCCGTCCTTCACTAACCGACTGAGTGCTCTGGTCGTACGTGCATAGTTGGGTATGTCTGGAATCGCCAGATGACAGAGGACGAGCAGGTGAAGATCGGAAGGGAGGACACCGATATACTGAGCGCGATTTTGATGTGAAGCTGCGCGTGCGAGTACAGAGTTTTTGGTAGACGAACTACCGGTGATGGAGGATAGCGTTGAGGAATGTAATTTGACGGGCTCGAGGGTGGTCCATTTGTCCATGGCAGTTCTGACCGGGTCGACCCAAACGAATACGAGGCCCGTCAGTAACGTGAACTGAAATATTGGGTGATACCATTGCGTACAGTATTTAGAAAGACCAGAAAATAGGGCCACGTAAGAGCGATACCATTAACCGACAATTGGCCTCGATCTTAATTTGGGTCTGGGCCAAGGGGCGACTCTGTCCTCCTTATTCCGCTTTCGAGGCCGGAGAGCTACCGTTGAAATAGAAAGAAGGACTCCGGTTTGAAGATACGAGGAGGGTCAGGATTAAAGTGGTTTGACTGAAACCGGAGTGGATGTAGATTGACGAGATGGAAGAACGTAAACTATTTTGTAATAGGATCCGATGAAAAAGGCGCTTTCACCCGCTTAAGTCTCCTAGTCGGGTCTTCCGTCGGTCGCGATGTCTAACGTGGTAGTGGTTCAATGACCCTCATTGAGGCTGGGTCGCATCTTGTCCCCTTCCCTACCCCGCATTGTGGACTGGGAACTCTGATTTCGTTTAAATTATGCAGTACTCCTTGGCGATCTTGCACCCTCAATACCTTTGTGTATGAACCCTTGCGTCTTCGGTCGATGGCTCGATTGCGCCGAGCGTTTGCTGCACGCAGCGCCGATCGCCAACATATTTCAGTGATTCCATCTAGCAACGCCGAAAATGGCCTTCGTTCTGCGCTACATATATCCCGGAATTACCAACTGTTTGACTGAGGCTCACCTTTAATATCCCAATTCTCGTCATAACATTGTCACAGTATTTGATATGCTACATACTGTGCAATTGCTACAGCCACCGCTCTATCAATTGAAATTTAATAATTAATAATTAAAATTAAAAAGTAACAAATCAAATGTGGTTCAATATTATGAAATAATCATAATTAAATTTCTGGTTACTTAATAGTGTATCAAACATAAATTAAATTAAATCTGTTGACTTAAGAAAGAAAAGAAAAGATTCTGGTATTGTTTATTTTCTTATAATAATAATATTTATTTTGTTAAATAACCGTTTGTATTATCACCAGAACGATAAATTATTGTTTTCATAGGCTGTAAAGCAATCGAACCTTGAGAGCACCTTGAAAAGAACCCATCAGTAATATGGTAGTATTAAAATAAATGCATATATAATCTCTAATTTATCATAATTCCACGTCGCGCACCCTCTGCCCCCAGCCTCAGAAACAGAGCTTGGACCACGTCCACTTCTGGTCACTCAGCCCATTCTAGCCCGCCGCCGACAAGTTCCACCAGTATCGCATCCACCTCCGCGTACGATGTCGACGGCCAACAAGGACGAGGCGATCAAATGCCTTGGGCTCGCTCAGAAATACTTCGACAACTCGAATTTTTCGCTAGCGAGGAAATACGCGACCAAGTCGATCGGTCTCTTCGCGACCCCGGAAGCGTCCAAGCTTCTTAGCTTGATAAACCAGCGCGAGGCGGCAAGCGAGAGCGGAGCAGCACGGTCGAATGACGCGAGCAAGCATACCGAGGAGAGCACGGCTGGTACTCGCCATCGGCATACGTCCCAAACGAACGGCCCATCTGGTGGCAGTACCAAGGATAAGGGCAAAGAGAAAGCGCGAGAATATACGCCGGGACAGGCTGCCGTCGTAGCACGGATACGCAAGTGCAAAGTCACAGAATATTATGAGATATTAGGTCTCAAGAAAGACTGTGACGAGAACGATGTCAAGAAGGCGTATCGCAAGGTAAGTCTGGGCGCCGCTCCTTGGCATTTGCAGTCGGAGAGACACACGCTGACGGATTCCGGCTTTCCATAGCTTGCGCTACAGTTGCACCCGGATAAAAATGGCGCACCTGGAGCTGATGAGGCCTTCAAAAGTGAGTCTTCTCATCCAACTGCGGTTTCTTCACTCTCGTCAGCCGGCAAACGCAACCCAGAGGGTTCCCGAAGCTATTGATAATATATCAAACTAATCAAGCAATAGCTCCCAAATGCCTTTGACCCTTGAATAAGGCACATAGATGTGTTACTGTTCGTTCTCTTAAACGAACTGTCGGGTAGTAAATTCCGGATATCACAGGAGATGACCAGCATGTCGAGTGCTGCTTCTTTGATCTCACGCTGTGAGGTCCCAAATAGTGTCTCACTGTCCGTCCCCGGCACCTTATGTTGGGTCTCTTCGGAATTCGGCTGGGGCTGTTATCTTCACAGAGTGCGAATCTCTCAAGTGCTCTTTGCTCAGCAGTGGTCCTTGGATAAGCACTGCGGCTTTGTAGCCATCTTGACTTGACAATCGGTAGTTCTTTACTGTCATGACCTACCCTGCGCTATCAAAGGTCTTATTATTGTCTCTCATTCCCGTCTTTATGTACTTACCGACACGCCAAAGTAACCCACTAATGTCTGGACCTGTAGTGGTTTCAAAAGCCTTCCAAGTCCTCTCCGACGCAAACTTACGCGCGGCGTTCGACTCGCACGGTGGTGACCCGGAATCCCGCTCTTCTGGAGTGCCGTCTTTCCGGTCGGCAAATGGCGGCGGAGGGATGAGATTCGATAACGAAGTCAGCCCCGAAGAACTGTTCAATATGTTCTTCGGTGGGGGATTCCCTGGTGGTGGCATGCAGTTTGGTGGGCCATTAGGTGGTGCGAATGGTACGTTCTTCTTCCTTGCCCGTCTCCTCCGCCCGTCGCCCTCCTGCCCCATCAGTGCCCTGGTGCCGAACCCGGTGACCCTGACAGCTTCTTGTGTTCAATAGTATATACATTCGGTGCCAACGGCTTCCAGCGTGCCAACTTTGGCGGCCCCCGTCGCCGACAGGATGCAGATAACCGGCCACGGGAACCCGCCACACTCAAGTCAACCCTACTCAAACTCCTCCCTATTATATTATTTTTCCTCATGTCATTTGGCGGGTCCATCTGGAACGCCCTATTTGCCGAACGTGTCGTTCCGGACCCGACTTTCCATTTCTATCGTTCAACCGCATATGACCATGAACGCACTACGATATCTACCAACATAATTGGTCGTTCATACCCTGTTCGCGGCGGAGTAACATACTTTGTCAACAAGGGCCAATGGATGGCGCATCCAACGTTAAGAAGCGCTGTGCCCACACCCGATGAGGATACTGATCGCCGTACGCTAGCGCGGTTTGAGCTCAAGGTTGAGAAGTTGTACCTAGAGCTACGGTATGATATGTGCGCGAGGGCGATTGAAAGACGACAGAGGACAATCGATGTCAAGCGCGGAGTGTTTGGATTCGGCGCCGATTGGGAAGGGATCAAAAAGCTGAAGGAGGAGAGGATTGAGGCTTGTGAGGAGGTTAAGCAGTGGGGAGTGCGGGTGGAGTATTAAGAACTCCGAGTGAGGTGCGATTTCCTATTGGAATAGATTGTACGGAAGTATCTTATTTTCTCTCGTATATGCCATCATCCCCATGCCCGTGTTCTCCAGGCATTGTTCTCAGTGTTTTGGCTTTTTGCGACCCTGTGCGGGAACGGCGGATGAAAAACTATTGAAATGAAAGAGAACAAACAGGATAAATATTGAGATTATTTTATTCTGTGACACCCGGCATTACACCCGGCATTTTGATCCATGTTTCTCTGCGATTTAATTACAAACTTGCGTCATTCATACTAGTGCGCCAGGACAACCTAAGCAGTGAAGACGGGCTCTGCGGACCGGCTCTAATGAGTCATCCCCATGCGTCTGCAGGCCATCTGGCAGGTGTGGGTGTGGGGCCCCACCCATTCATTATGAACCCCAATTCAAATCTGAAACTGCTCAAGTGGACCAGGTGAAGAACAGCAGGACATATGACCATAAGTCCTTCCTGATTCAGACACGGACCGCGCTGGATTTCCGGAGCCAGGAGAATAAGGCAGTCTCATACCAATGAGTGGCGCACTGGTGACGAAACGGCCATTCTGATGACATATGGCAAATGTGCATTCTCCTCCATGTTCAGACATGAACAAGCGGTTATCACGTAAGGAAGATCCTCCCGGTTGATTCTTTACATGGCCTACCCGACGCTTAGGCACAACCCACAAAACTATTGTAAGAACTACATATTTACTTGTCTCTTTGAACACATTTGAAGCATATCGGTGGCGGAGCACAGTTGTGAAGGGTTTGGATCGGGGGTGAAAACGAAAAACGTCCATGACGGAGCAACACAAGCATTTTCGTGCGTACGGGGCCGCGTCATTCAGCCTCGAGCAACGTTCCGAAACGAAACGGGTCGGACTGTGCCTGTGGCACAGGGGCTAAGTACTGTGGCAATTGCGAATGTGGGCGTTCACGCCAGCAGCAGAAAAGAAGCGACTGTTGCTGTTAAAAGGCAAGTCAGCGTGCCAGCCACCGTTTATTTGCAATGGGTGCTAAGCTGTGCAGTTAGCCCGCTCACCATTGGAGACCGGAGACGTCAGTGCACGTATAAGGTCTATGGTCATAATGGTGGGTACGCTGGTGTGTAACTGCCCGCTCCATAGACCCCACCGAGAAGTGCACGCACCGCTCCTGACAGCATCCAAAAGATCCGTCATCCCTCCACTCAACGAGTGCGCTGTAGCATGAGAGGCCTCGGACGCCGTACTTGTCTACGAGTAGGGAGCTGCATTGACTCCCGACCAAAGGTTCGTGGGCATTATCTTCGAGCCAGGGACTCCTCGTGATCCACTCATCAATCCTCTGGACATCTTGCTCCTTCTGTATGTTCACGTGTTTCTGTAACTGTGGTTCTCCAGCATCCTGACTCGTATCAGGGAGAGGGGCGGCAAGCGGGAGAGAGATAGTGGAACTTTGTTTGTGATCTCGGGAGGATGGCCGTGCATGTGTATAATGGCTCAACAAATCGTGAATCATCGCAAGAGGACTCAATGGTAGATATTTAACATACTCAACATCGGTAATTGGGACTATCAATTTGTGAGTGAGACCCAAAGGTATGGCACAGGCATAATTGCTCCATAGCCCATTGGTAATGAATCACCTTCGTAGATTTCAGGATCGCAATACCCCCCATCATTATCACCCTTTCCTTGCTCGTGAACTTCCGCTGTGAAGGCGTTGACGAGTGCGGGGGGCAAAGTCGGAAAGCTGAGTGTTGGTGGCGATAACTGGGACATTTCTGTGCAGCTTTTGCATATGTTGGGCAACGATAGTTCAACGATGCAAGGGAAAGTGACGGAAGAGATTCGCGGGCGACGGTCGGTGTCAGCTTGAGGTTGTGGTTTAGGAAGCGACAGCCTGTCAAACAGCCGGCGATAAGGAGAGAGACTCGAGCCACATGTTAGCCCAGATCTTAATAAGCCCCTCACACAACTGCGGGATATCTGGGTTAGCCGACTACCTATGCTCACAAACTGAGTGTGCCGTTCAGCCGGGAGGCGACGAAGACTATGTATTATTGCACACCATCGGAAATAGAAAAAACTTGAGGAACTTACACGTGTCCTTCAGTCCACGGATCGGTCCATGGTATGGAAAGGCAGCAATGTTAACAATCCCGTCCCACCAAAGTGCCACTTAAGAACATAAAGTGAATAAATTCCCCTTGAAAGCGCTGGAAAAGAGGGCTAGCCATACTCGGACTTGCTTCTGCTCGTGCATAACCTGTGAACCGTGGTGCGATCCGTTGTTCCATGACCCATGTACCTGCAGGGTCCCAATTACTGATATCAAACCTTGATAGGATATTGTCGACCAAACTGGCGTTTGTATATGGTATGTCCCACTAAGCAAAAGGCAGTGTGGGGTTAGAGCGACTTGACTGTTACTGTTACGTGAAGACGTGACAATCTAGTGTGACCCTAGCGCGTCTGATCTCTCACGCGCCGCAGTGGCCCCACGAGTCCGTAAAGAGACCGTTTCGAAATCACCCGATCGGGCCTCACTCGAAGCAGGATCATGGTGGTAGGTATGAGTCTGGAACCTCCTCTAGCCAAACCCTCGCAGGCGCGGCGTAAGGCCGTGCGAACGAACGTCTTTGCAGAGATACATAGAGAATAGCTTTTGGGCAGATCAGTGGCGCGGGCGCTGGGATCATTAGCGCTGACAGTGAGTGCAACTAGATGTAAAATAGGGGCACATCTCCGGTTAAGGCTTTCGAATGAAGGTTGCAGATATGGCCAAACTCTCAAACAAGTCACTTATGCACTGAGCGCACTGATAGGTGCGAAGTGGAATGGAGATGGAATGGGGATGGAATGGAGATGGAATGGAGATGGAATGTAGCAAACACGAATATCCAGCAACATATCGCGTGGATTTACTACATGACACAAAGCACGCCCCAAGCAAAAAAAAACAATGGCGGATGTGTCCTCCCATGTCGCTATACCTGGTCATCATGGCTGTCTTGCCAGGCGCCCGTCTTGACGGCAGGTGGAGCAAAGAAAACACTATAGAATCATGGACGCGCAAATAAATGCGAACTTAACCTTTAAGGTACATACAGTCCAGACTGCCTCCACAGAAGGAGTAAAATTGCTCAGCTGACAGGTCACAGTCACTCTCTATGCAGGTGGAGAGGTCGGTCATACTCAAAAAGAAAGGACTCCACTAGCTTTATAGGGAGTCAGAAGAGCCCAACGTAGGACAGCGGACCAAAAAATAGATACGTAAGGCTTTGGAAGGAGAAAATGGCTTCCGACTTTAAGAGGTGAGAGAAACAAGCAAATCAGGCTAGATATGGTAGTACCCCGAGATATTCATGCCCCGAGCTGCAATAGGTAAACAATGGCATCTCGGGAACTTGGTTGGTCATAGTATGAGACACGGATAAGCGCCGCGTGTTCGGGAGGCAGCCTCAGTCAGTGGATGATCGGCTACTGCACCTATCACAGATCGGCGTCGGCCACAGAAGCCCCACGATAAAAGGAACCACTGGCACAAAATACACTGTAACGTAACGCAAGTCCGATACAATCAGGGTGATTCTATTGTGGTGCTGTGGTGCATCGAAGGCTGGTGCCCCGTCTGGCCCCAGACGGTCCAGTCATTCTCTAAATGAATGTAGATTGAGAACAGGGTCAGCGACCATCTCCGGTGGACATTGTACCCGGTGGACATTGTACGGGGCGGCGCTATGAAGTGGCAATTTCAGAGTCGCAATTGAGAGTAATCTCCCTCACGAGGACTCGTTGGCTATATCTGTATCTACAAAAGAGAAGTGAGCACTCGGGCCCGGTAATGACTCAAGTCCGAATTGCATCCGTGCAACTCTCGCCGGTGCTTGGGGAGAAAATAATACAGAGCGTGTTGGTTGGGAACATGCACAGGATTAAGATACTGAATATGTGCGAGGACGGTGAGTCGCCGTGGATGAGACTGAATAGCTGGTATGTCTGGAGCGTGCAGGGGCCCTCCAGTGCCTTTTCGCTCCTCCAGGTAACAGTGTACGTACATGGAAATGGGGCCGTAGCGCAGCTTTATTTAGTGCCAAACAAAGGCGCCCACAAATGGACGGTAAAAGTGAGGTAAAGTGCATGACGGGCCTCCTTTCTTGCATGACTGCGCCTACTACCAAACTAGACACGCGTTGGCGTTATAAATAAGCGAGCCAGCCATGTCACCAAGAAAAAGGGTACCCAGCCTTAAATTAAACTTGGCCCATTTCTGCGCACACGTCTAGTAGCTAGAGAAGGAATACCTAGGCACGGAACGGAGGATGGTGTTGTGAAAAAGCCAAAACCCAGACAAAAGGCGACTGAAGCGTGGTCCAATATTAGGGCTCAAGGAACCCGAATCCCCAATGCAATGAAAATATATATACGATAGATCGAGGCTGTCGAATTCTTTGTTCTCGGCGTTTCTTGGGTAATTTTCACCTCTCCAATGTTGTTGCCATCGACTGACGGTTCCATCTCTACGACGGAAGGAATAAATGAAAACGACGCAGAGATACGGGACGAAGTCCAAGCATACGCGATTTGATCAACTCTCCAAAGAGATCGTCTGGGAGCCACCCAAGTTCCGTTTGGAAACAAAACCCTCGGCACAGCAGGGGAGAGGACAATATAACATAAATATCTGATAATATGAGTGGCGTGAACCACGATGGCGACTGATATAAGCCAACATGTGGGTGGTAAGCCATCAAGCGTCATCATTGGCTTATCGTGGGGACACCTATTAACAATATGAACCTTTCCTAAAGTGGGGAGGACCAGCCCAAGTAATTGGATAGGGCAAGGTGATGGAGGGAGCCAAATTTTAGACAGCACACTACAACTAACTTGCACCGGAAAACCGGGACATAGCTTGCAACGTCTTAGGGCCAAGCCACCACAACACTTCTATCAGAGAGACCTGTAAACCTCGTTTTGGTGAGCGCGGCACCACTTACCCGCGGCTTTGGGGTCATTTCGAAGTAAAAACGGGTCCCCAAACGAGCTGTATAATTCTCGTGAAATAAATTCGACAAGAGCAACGAGAATTGCGGAACTTCTGGCCGAGATGACAAATGTGCCGCCAGTCAGATTGAAGGTAGACCGTTGTTCCCATGAGTTCCACTTCTATTCAGCCGCCAACAAGTACATGGAGACGAGAATATCTCTCTCGAGCTTGTATTGGAATAGTGGTTTATTCCGCCTTGCGCTGCTGCTCCAATGCAATGTAGAACTCTTGACGGCGGCGCACTGGAGGTGCAAGGAAAGAGGTCAAGTCAGCACAGAAGATGTATTCAGAAAGGAGAATGGGGGCAGATTGCGTCGATGAAAAGCCGACGCGAAAAGCGCGTGAGCAAGAAGTCGAACGGTGGATGCTCACCGGACGGGATGTAGTGGTAATACCTACGGAGCATAGTAAGCATCTTCGTGGGAATAGGCCGTACGGGGCGAAAGGACCGCCCCGTTTAACTAGGGAAATACGACGCACCAATAAGCGTACGCAGAGAAGGTTCCAAGGCCAGCCGCCGTGGTAATATCAAGCCAGAGACGCTTTCTAAGCTTTCCTGTGATGGGTGCGATAGGCATAGTCGTTGTCGTCGGCAGGCAAGCGGTCGACGTCGGGTCTAGGTGCAGTTTGGTTGGCCATTTTTTGGAACCGACCACTTTAGCCAAAATAATACCAGTGTATTTGCAGTGTATTTGAAAAAACACTGACCAGTCGTATGTTATCCTCAACACTCGGTCCTTTATTTCATGTTGCCCACAAATGCTCACGACCCAGAGGACGGGTCGGGAAGATCTTGACCAAGGTCTACAACGTGAATTATTGTCCAATAGTACCTTCTCTCCGCACTCTCGTGACCTGTAGGATCTGGACTCTGATTGCGCGCTCTTTTGATCAACTGCTTCCTCCCTATCTAGCAGACCCGATCGCTATCAATCACGACAATCCGGATACTCTATTAGTGGCCGATATTTCCAGGGCCCTTGCGGCCTCATTAGGGCTGTGGGGGTGGGGTGTGCGTGGATCTCCTAACCTCCCACTCCCGGGATGGAGACCACAGACCACACTGACTTTGTCTTCTAGTGTCCTCTGGATTTCGGCTCTCATATCAACATCTGACCGTCATCTTCATCTCCTGAGCGTCGACCGCCTCGTTAAGGACTGTGCTACCTCCGGTATTCGCTTTCAGTGAAATACGAAGCCGGCTGCTCGGTAGTTACCAGTGAGAACCAAAGGCCACTGACCTCATCTCAGTTCTCCCCTAACCGCCAGGGCCACCAACCTTGCTTGATCTGCACGGTTATCACCGTTGCCACGATCGAATTAATATGCTTCCATCCATCCCTTCCCTCCAATAATCCTTAGCGTTATGCTGCACCAATCGGAGGGTGCGATCCCGTTGGTGCTCCCCTCTCGCATCCACGGGGACTGTAAAGATGTGGGTACAGTTAGTGATCACTCTCAAGGACTCGATCGATTTAACCACAAACCAGAAGCAGCAAACTAGGTGGTGGTCGCCGCCCTTTGTCTATACCACGCTTCCACGGAGGTGACACCCAGGTGTATTCCTGCGTCACCCCGTTACCACCACGCTGTGAAGGAACGTCTAATTCCTTGAGCGATGGCGTCGACCTGCAGATTCTCGTAAGGGAGCAGTATCCCCACCCGAAGCTCTACACGCCACACAACAGTTTGCATGACCTTTCAATGGGAATCAAGGTTAACGTACCGAGCTGTCCTATGGAAACCTGTCCTGCCGCAGTTATGTTGGCCAGGGGATAGGAAAAGTAGTGAGAAGCACTTCTAGGTGTGCCGTATCCACCGCGATAACACGTTCCCGATATATCGGCATTGCGTAGCTCCGGCCTTGCTGGTTAGCTTTACGAGTTGAAGCTTCCTGAGCTGCTGGGTTGCCCAGTAGCGAACACGAGGACACGTTAAAAGTTTTGGATGTGGACGTACGTACATCGTTTACCTTCGGAAGACAGCTCCACCCTAATCCGTTATTAGGCAATGAGCGGAAATTCCCGAACCCTTAACTCAGAACCCAGGTGTTAGAGCTTTATAATGCAAAATTGCTTCGACATAACCCATGATGTCTACTTTCGGAAATCTGATGACGGGTGGAGGTGGAAGTGTATGGCTTGTCATTTAAACTCGCCCGCTCCAGCCCTTGGCAGGAAACAACTTAAGGTCCTGGAACCTTCTCAGTAACCAAGGTGCCTCCTATCCAACTTCAATGGAGTCCATGACGACCACCAGTAGTTCCCCAAACCGTGGACCGGTAGGCTAGCAACCTCGATTGCCCCTCGTTTGGTTTTGACCTTTTGGTTAACATAGTTGGACCTTCCTTCCGAATTGTGGTCAGATATTGTTTTCTACGTGCACCCGCGCGATGTTCGAACGCTCCTCGTCGTCTCGTCGCATTTCAATGCGCTGTTTTCGCGCTACTTGTTCGACTCTCTATCCATCAGCTTCATTACCCCTCTATCATACCCAACTTTTTTTGGCGACCTGCCCACCAAGCCGGCGGTATCAAAACTTCTTTGGAGGGTGGCGATTGGAGACGACCTGCTGTTCAAAGCCACTCATGGGGGCCGTTACGCTCCTGAACCCGTCACCACCGAAATGGAGCTAGTCCTCTCCGCGCTGAGGACAATGGGCCGCCTCCACTCTTTATTCCTCTCTGGTGTCACGCTCTCCTGCAAGCACCTTGGGTATATCTTCGCGTCCACACGCCTCCAGAGGCTCGTAATAGGACATTGCGATACACTTGGGCACCTAGAAGAATGGACCACACTGCCATCCCTCAGCGAACTGTCAGTGAACACTGACGAATACTGGCCGCCAGTCAATCCGCTCCTGAGGTCAAGTTCACACTCATTAGTCTCGCTGACACTGAGTGACGAGGGGTTCCTCCACAATGAAACCGTTATGTTTCCATCGCTCCTCTCGTTGAAATTGCTCAGCATTAGCCGATTGCAGTTGGAGTTTGCACAAGGTGCGATACCGTCCGCACTGCGCTTGCACTTGACATATTGCTACAACTACATGGAGGCCGTTCCCCACACATCTCGAGGACTGGACGAGTTGAACGAGCGGGAAGGTCGAGCGAGACGGGTCACCGCGCAATTTGGTTATCACATATACCATGAGGATGAAGATCTAGTTCATCTATGTGATTCCATTCTTTCATCTGTCGACAGGGAAAGTGCATCCATTTCCATTACGAATTCCAACACTTGCGACCCGCTGAACGACATACGTTGGGAAGAGGATTACTTTGGCCCGACTCTTTTTCTCACACAGCAGGATGGCGATACGCAAACGACCTCAGTCAGTCTTCAAGTTGATATGGTTTCATATTCGGTGGAGACATTTCTGGAAGCAGTGAATAAGGTCTGGGAAGCGGGTATTCCAGAGTCTATACCAAGTCAGCAGCAATGGACCTACCGCGTGGAACCTATTGATGCCGACGACACCGCCGAATGGGACTCGGTCACTTTCCGTCTGTCATGTCCTTATGAACGGGGCAATGTCTCGAGATGTGTTGTCCATTGATCATTGCTGCGTGTGTCGTTCGTGTACTCAATTGTATCTAGCCTCTGGATCATTGAGGACGGGTGTTTTGGCGCTCTTAAGCCGTATTAAAGCATGGGTGGTGTATCTACAGGATCTCAGAGGGTTTAACGCTGCTCCCGGAAAGAGGGGATCCACCAACAGAATTCGGAGTGAGAGGTGCCGTTACTTTTTCATATTAATAATCACCATATGCAATGGTGGCTGTAGCTTGTGAACTCGTCAGTGACAGGCTCAATGGAAAGCGGGTACTCATTGACTAGAGCCGACCAAGCGGCGGCAAGGATGCTTTCGAAAGCATTCGTTTGACTGCCATCGTCAATGAACATCTTATGGATTCCATCCCATCCAGAGAGAGCGGTTCCTGTGAAGATTTTAGTGTACCAGTCTGGACGACCTGCGAGTGAATATCGGTGAATGTCGGTCTGCCACAGGTGGTAACTCAGGCTCGTCTATAGGAAGACGCATTTGGTGATTGACCAATCAAGGCAGGTTCGCAAAAGGCTCGACTTTATGTTCATGCTCACATCGCTTTGCATTCTGAGGACGGTGACGGACAGAACGCCGCACTCGCATGATGCTTTATAGCTTCATAGAATATCGGCCACTTGTGACTTGCAGCAGTCGAAATGGGGCACGAGTACCAGTGAAATCTGCTTGTCAGGGCAACCAACGCGTGCGTGGGTGCGGGGACACCGAAATAGAACCACCACCAATGTCTTTATGCATGGCATGATACGTTCTGAGAAGTTACGAACAGTAGGGCACAGCCCTGAGCATAGGAATAGTGGATCAGACACTTGGCCGCCCAGGCTCCGTGCTAGCACACCCCCACAGCGGGTTCTATCCCACCATGATCAATGCTTTTCAGCAGTTATTTCCTCTCCAGAGCATTATACTGCACAATAACCCTCTGGAGAACTAACGAATCTTGTTTAACTATCCCCTCGTCCGAGTTTCTCCAAGCTCTTCACTCCCTGCTCATACCATTCTTCCCTTGTTATCCAGAAGTTTGCTTGATTCTTCATAAAGTCCGCAAGGTAAGCCCCACCCAAGTACACCATATGTTTCCGCCGTGGAGGGTCATCAATCTTGATCTTGAATTTCTGTTGAGGGATACGCAGAGCGGTCTCAGAGATATCACGAGAGAATACGAATCAGGGATGAGGTGGGAATGACACTACACAATGACGTCCAGGAAGCGAGAAGGGAGCGACTACGTACGTTCAAGCGTGAGCCATCACCGCCTAGGACCCCTACAAGATACAGCTGCTTCATCTCCTTCTCTAGTCGGCTAGGGAGACCAGGGTACATGCTGGAGCCACCCGACAGTACAATATGCCGATAGAGTTCCGACCTTACATCGACGGGAGCTGCTTGGATAGTCTCATAAAGCATTTCTAGGAGAAATTGGAAAGGTATCAGCATGGCTCGCCTTTGTAGCGTCGGCTATGTATCATGATGATGTACAGGAAGGGACACAAGAGCGCACGAACCTGCCACTCCGGGCTGCTCAATGTCCACTAGATGAGGCTGGAAGAGACATTCGGGTGCCTCGAATCTTTCGGAGCCAACTTTGATTGTCCGCCCATCGGGGAGCTGTTGGCACAAACGATTAGCAAGCCACAGCACGAGGACCAAAGGTGACTCCCAGTGTAGCTTTCCACAAGTACTGTTGTCTCTTCGCTGAGCTTGGTGTCCAATTCCAAGTCGTACGAGACGTAGCAAAGCTTCTCCTTGATTTGACGAACGGTATCGAAGTCAGCAGTCCGATTAAAAGCGTATCCGCGCATAAGAAGTAACTTGATGAGGTATCGTGTAACATCACGGCCGGCAATGTCTAATCGCCTTGTCAGGTGCGGCATAGCGTATCCTTCGAATACTGGGATGATATGCGTCACGCCATCACCGGAATCGACGACAACCCCTGTACGCAAACCTGGACAGATCTAGTCAGCTGATCCCGCTTCGATAGTGGCGCCGATCGTTCCCACAGCGAACCTTGCGCGTAGAGCGTCAAGACGGCTTGCACGGCAACGTAGACGCCCCCAAATCCATACTCTTCAAACATGACTTGGCACATCTTCTGTCGATTGACCTTGGGGTTCATCGGCGGCTCCGTGAGCAGCACCTTCCGTCCGACAGGATCGACCTTGAGCTTCTCGTTGAATGTATAATCCCAGAGGTGTTTCATATCCTCCCAGTTCTTCACTATACCGTGTTCCATAGGTTGTGACAGTTGGAGATAGTTGCGGTATTGCTCAGCCTCATCTCCGACCGTGATGTCCTTGATCTCAACGTCGCCTAGCCGTTCCTCTGCTCGTAGGATAGGACGTCCTATTACCGATGGGAACACTAAATATCATCAAGAAGGCCTCAGCGGTATCCACATCAGTTATACTGCGCCTCTCACCATGTTCAGGGAAGTTCGATCCAGCATACCCAACCTTGACATACTAAAGCGGCGTCAGGAAACAGAGTGGGCAGGAACTTGGGACATACACCGGTACCGTTATCGACGACCAGCGGGAGCTGCGTGTCGGCCATTCTGCTGCGGCTGTGGACCGAGATGGTTGAGGTTCAAGTTCTAGCTTGGTTGCTTGTCCCTTAGCTCTTTCCGCTTCTGCAACTTCTTGGTTGCCACTTCTTGGTTGCTATCTTACTACGCAGGTCAAAGGCTTTCGTTACTAGGTCCTTCTCTACAAAGCGCACGAATTCGGAGGACGCCAGGCGATCCATTCACCAAAACGCAGTAGTATGAGTGAAAGTACTGGACCTTCTCGTACAGAAAGGTAATTCTCTGATGTTTAATCCTACTGACTATCCACATGCTCACGAACCTTGCTTGAATTCCTATCCCAGGGAAGAAAGGCGAAGACGCGTGAGCCTAGTACGTCTCGTATTCCCACCCCTGTACTCTCATTGATGATAGTAGATTTACCTCCCTGTCGAAGTTTGGGAACGAGTCGCTCAGTACCTGCCGTTGGAGGGTCGCTGCAACCTCTCATGCACTTCACTAGTTCTTTCTACCGTCATCAGGCCATCTGTTTTCGGGAGCCTGCTCTTTGGACAACATTCTTCCTACAAGAATAGCCTACGGCGCGCGGAAGCCTTGACGCTTGTGCGACCCATACAACGAAATGTTCAATCAATCACATTTCACTTATACTATGCCAACTTCAGTGCTTCTACTTTGTCGGAACCCACCTCTTCGTCGATGTATGCAAATGGTACTTCGCGAGCTTTTGCAGGAAAGGCGAACGCCGCTCTTCTGAAAGCCCTCCCTAAGTTAACCCGCCTCAGCACACTAGTGCTATCAATGAACCATATTCCATCCCTCTCCTGGGCAGTAGTAATCGGCCTGCCTACCCTCGACCACTTGGAACTATATTCCGCCGATGGGGTAACTCCTGCGCCACTTCCCGCGCCACTTCCCGAATCCCACATCAAAAGTTTGATCCTACGCTATGTTAGCTACGAGAGTATAGTCAATGCCCTTCTGGCGCATCTGGCACCAAATCTCGAGGCACTGCAGCTCACCTATCGTTCTAGCTCCGAGATTGTGGTGACAATTTCCTTTCCACCCTTTCCTAGACTTATTAAGTTCATGATATCCGGAAATCACGAACCAAAGATGTCACAGGGCGCTCTTGTCCGACTGTTGGCTCGAACACCCGCCATATTGCATCTTGAAATGAATCAAAGTCTCAACGAGAAACCCCTACCGGAAACCGTCGTACCCCATCTGCAATCCATTACACTGTACAACGGCACCACCGCGTTCACTCAGACATTTGCCTCACGACGCACCATCAGCAAACTAACAATCAAAATGACAGGAGAAGCACATACCGAACAGTCAACCGAGCAACTTCTCTCAGAAATCTCAGAGAATGTATCGGCCCCTTTTCTCTCAATCTCTGGCCGGTGGGCGGTTCGACGGGCAATTTTCCACCTACTCCAATGGAATTTCCAGAAGATGCGATCGCTTCACCTAAAATTCCTCGTCTACTCTTTCGTAGATGACCCAGATGTTTCCCTGCCCACCGGCCTACCCCGCACCCTTGAAAGAATCACAGTCGAGCTCCGCCACCGCGTGCAAGGGTATATGATGCCGCAAATACCTCTTCTCAATCACCCTGGACTAGGAGAATGGCCGGAGGCGTTGATCATGGCCAAAGGGAATGAAGGCTTGAAGGAGGTCCGGATAGAGGTCTGGCGGATTTGGGCCGGAGCGGTTGGATCGAAACACGATGAGGAGCCCGGGTGGTGGAAGAAGGTTTGGAGAGTCGAAGGTACTGATGGTAAGTGGCGAATGGACACCTCAGGACAAAGTTTCTATCTAGATAAACTGTAAGCGGCGCGGCACGATATCAAGTGCGAATATCTTCAAATAACCTTTTTATATTTTTGGGATGGAACTTCTACTTGCTGTTCGATCGGTGAGGTTGTGTTCCACGCTCAAAGCTACATGCCTCTTGACAAGGTCACCTGCCAGTCCGACCCGGAATGTCGACATTGGAAACCCGGGCTGCCAAAAGGGTTGTAATAAGTCAGCCAACCCAAGCGGACACGGACCCCAAAAAATACCGTGGTACCCAAAAATATAAAATAAAAATGAAACGTAGTATTTATATTTAAATTAACCAAAGTTAACTAATAAATGATAATAGTCTCATCGTAAATTTATTATAAGATATTGCCATTTTGAAAGTGCATGCGTGATCACAGGTCAAAGTCCGGATATTAATATCAAACTGACTCAAATTAGTGACAATAAAGGCAAGAATATTTTGTCTAATGTGAAAATTTAAGGAGGTGGAACGTAAACGGGGGAGGGAATGGAAAACACATTATCCAAAGGTCATCTATTGTTGCAATCGAAGCCACTTTATTGCACGAGACTAGTATGCTCCTGTTGAGAGTTTATGGGCTCAGGGTCACTGTGTTAATAATTAATTACTTGTTCTGTAAGCCATTCAATATATACCTCGCAAAGCTTGGATAGTGCAGACATCCACAAGCAGGTTTACTTGTGTCTTATACAATCAAAAATACATGCTACATGTCAATTGAGAGCGGTGAATAGCAAGTGCAAACTGACTGGTGTGGGATCGACTTTGCGTCTCGCTTTCAACCGAGAAACAATTAGAATAATACATCTATTTACGTAATAATATTGTAAGCCCCACATACACCTTACGAGGTTCCCGGATTGTGTGAGCTTACGCCTTGGTTGGCGTGATTGCCTTTTAAGACCACGATCCTCCAGGAGAAGCGGCGGCAGCCCTCCCCAAATTAAAATGGGTAATAATTTGGGTATATACAATGAATTACACCTTGTCTTCATGCATAAGCGGCTCCTAAGGGCCTTCGTCCCTGTCTTTCCGGCACTGGAGGTGCCCGGGTGATTGTGTGTGCTCCATTCCCCTCCGATAGACTTCTACCGACCACCCAAAAGATGGTGAGCATGGGGGACGCGTATACTGTCGAATGGGAGCTGGGAGCGACAGGGACCCCCACCTATCCTTGCGAAGAAGTTGCGTGCGATACCGCAGATCTTTTGATTGCTGGGAGGCAAGTGTTTTCCACGTGTGGTTCAATTATGAGCCCTGGATCTATAGACGTTCAGGTTGTATCGGCCGGGTTTCTCTGGAATGACGGCTCACATGGATGGACGCACCTATAGAATACCCCCAGAAGGACCTTATTGAGGTAATGGTATTTTATTTCCCTTTGGCAAGCAAGGAGCGAGATAGATTTTCTTAGAGAACCGGATCGATATGCGTCTCTACGGTTTTCCCCGAGGGGTAACTGTTAGTACCCCGTCCCCCGGTGTGTAGGCGGGTAACTGTTCGTGCCGCCACCAACCATCGTAGGGGGTCCGAGGCCCTTGATCCAGACGTTTGAATTGCCGGAGTATCCCAGGAGGGGTGTGAGTTACGTTCTCCATTGTCCCCCCTTCCCAAACCCCGTCGCTCTTTCTTGGAGATGTAAGCGGGGGGCATCTGGCCCTAATGACGGGAATTCCGTGCAAGATGAGGCTAATGACTAGCAAGGTTGCGATAGCCTTGCACATACACGTCTGGGCTTCTGGGCTTCTTGGCTCCTGGAGCACACGACCACGAATTGTCGGTCCGATTGGGCGGGTATTCAAATTAGGAAGCGAGCTTCAGAAGGAGGGTAGAAAGATTCATTGACCGAGTGAATGTTCTTTGAAGAACAATTGATGGTAACGTGAAATTGGAATAAGGAATAATAGTGGTAACAATAATAATAATCTGTAGTGCAAATATGTCGATCGCGTAAGCGCAGTGGTCCGAGTCAAAGCGGGAAGCGGTAAGAAGCGGTGAGCGGTGAGCGGGCGGATCAGAGGTTCAGGAGCCTTGGGCACACGATCATTTGCTCAAGTGATAAGAAAATTGAGCGTAATTTCGTTAGGAATTTTCATCCTAGGAGGTAGTCAGAGAGTAAGAGAGTGGGCTAAGTAGTGGCTTGACATGTGGGGAAGGCCTTGATTGGACCTGGCCATTGTTGTTATCCGACGACCTCTCGCTCGTCTCGCTCGGTAGTCTCGCTCGCTGCGTCTGGCGATCTCGAACACCTTGGACATTCGACCTACACACCCATACGGACCACCTAGAGCGAGCTCCGAGTCGATTACATGTCGTCCTGGTCATCCCGTATTTTCCACAAGTCTGCTCCCATCCACAACAGCCACTCTGGCCTCGGCGGCAACCCAGCTCCTCAAATAAACCACGACCCCCATCTTCTCACCTCCCCTGCTCTCCCTCCTCACTTCCGCCCGCCCTCCTCGGCGTCTGCCCTCTCGTCTGCGTCAACAACCCACCCATATTCGATGGTCTCAACTCCACACCAATACAACTCTGCTCACGACATGGACGATGAGGGAGAATGTCCAGTCTGCCTAGAACCCCTCTCCTTTTCCTTCCGTTTGCCCGGTGAGAAACCGCACATCGTCCCAGAGTGCGGCCACGCCTTGCACGAGGTATCCCATCTAATCCACACTCATTCGAAATACCTCTTGCTCACTCGATTCTCCAGGCCTGCTTCAGCGCTGTCTATGGCCCTCCTCCCACCGCCGGTCGTGCTGGTCTGCCTCGCAAGTCCAATCTTGGCGTATGTGGCGTATGCAGGCGCCCAATGAAGGTCCCAGATGGCGATGGCGGTAAATCTAACAGTACGTCGCCAGTTTTTTCAACAATTTCACCGTCGCTAGGCAATATCGAAGCCGCTCTCGTTGGGCAAGGCACCGCAGTAGGCATACTATACACAGGGTACTCCTGAGGAATCACATAGCACTATATCGCATCATTGGCCCTCCCAACTCCTCATTGCCATGAAGGAACCCATTTCTTTCTGTGGTGGGCTGAGCCGCTTACTCGGCCATTTGACTTCTCATCTATACGTCTATACGGACATTATCGATACAAACATCATAAACTGCCAGAACTGCCAGAACTGCCATGACTGCCCAAACTCTTGGAAGCTCCATTCCGTCCACGTCCGACCCCCACATCTCCCGCTCCGCACACTTCCAATCGGCCCTTCTCACACTGACCCTCTCAACAGAACTCGCCGCTCTCACTGGCACCGGTGACCGCAATCCAGACCGTTTCTATCCCGGGAAATCCGCCTCCGCGCAACCAGCGTACGACCCCTCCGACGACGACCCACTCGACCACGCCTCATCGCTCCGAAACCACCGATACGACGGCTCCAGCTCGCAGGGCCAATACATCGTCGCACCTTCCATATCTGTCCGCTCCGAATTCGCCAATATCACCCGCCTCTCGGCACCCGTCCAGCCCCTGACTTGCATCGTCATCGTCGAACTGCCCAGTCGACGGCAGGAGCCCGAGCAAGGTACTGGGTATCGCACGCCTGTGGGAGGGATCGGCGACCTGGGTAGCCCAACTGAGTCTACCGACTCCTCTCTGCGGCGAATCCGCAAGAAACCGAGCGTCGAAGGTACCGCACCTGGCTACTACGCCACGCAGACAACGCCCGTATCCACTGCCGCCGTGCCGCCGTATGAAGGGCGTGGGCGGCAGTACAATTCGAGCTCATCCAGCCCCGGGGTTGGGGAGAGCCCCTTCCAGAGCATCACGGAGGACCTGATGCAGCGCATCAGCGACTGGAAGGGGCACCCAATGTCTGGCTTGGGACCCCTACAGATGTTCGACATCCTCTCCGTGCGTCGGGATGTCCTCGTGCGCGAGTTTTACGTCTACCTGTTTAAAGAGGCCATAATCTGCGTGCTCGAGGAGAAGAAGAAGAGCCTTGGACGACTCCTCTCCGGCGAAGGCGTGTCTATCTCTGGTGGTGTCACTGGTGGTGGAGGCGCGAACAACAAGGGTGTCCTCAGGTTGAAGGGAAGGATATATATCCGCCACATTCGGCGCGTGCATGACACAAGCTCCGCGGGTGAGCTTAGTCTCACAATTGACATGGAGGATGAGCGGCTAGAGAGTTTTATTCTTATTTTCCGCGACCGTGGCACGTTGGAGAGCTGGAAGAGCAATATTTCTACACTTGTACAAGCATTCCAAGCCAGCCAGGGGCGCGGTGGAACGGCAGACTTGGATGAGTTTGGTGGAGTGGGGCAGCCCATGCCAAAGGGCGTTAGTGCCAAGGCGCAGAGGATGTTGAGTGGGAGTACGGGCACAACGTCCAACTCGGATTCGAGTTCGATAGGACCCGATTCGTTACTCGGCGGAGGTACACGGAGCCCCGCGAGCACTTCAACCAGTCCTGGTATGCATCCTTCCAACCCGTACGCGGGAGGAGGGTATCAGGGCGGTACCAGACTGGCGAAGATACCAAGCGAGGAACAGCTAGGGCAATACACGCCAACCGAGAACAGGACGGTTACCCCCCACGTCGCGACGGGCAGGTCGAACAACCTCACTCCGCTCCAACACGCACCGCTTGACCTCATTCTAGTCATCTCCGTGCCCCCGCCCAGCGCGGCCCCCGCAACCGCTGCGCTTAAAGTACGCGTGATCAAGACGACGCTCGATTTCGTCCTTGCACAGCTCGGGGCTAAGGATCGCCTGTCGCTAGTTACGTTTGAAGTCGGTGTCGGCGGCCGCGTACGAAAGACGCCATTCTTGTCCCTCGGCAAGTTCAACTCGCGGGAGCGTCTGCAAGGTTTTATCGACCGTATCTCTGCGCCTGGGCAACAGCCACCCGATGGAATGGATGAATTCTTAGTGAGGAACGGCGCGGGATCCGAGGAGAAGACGGATGTCGTCACTGCGGTCAACCATGGACTTGATGTCGTTTTGCAGCGCAAAGCGAAGAATAGCGTCTCGGGCATGGTTCTTGTCTCTGATGCGAGTGATTCTACGAGGAGGGCACAGATGGACCTGGTACTTGCGCGGGCGGAGGCTGCTAAGTGAGTGACCTGTGTTTATCAAATTCTTCATTTTGTGCTAACCCTTTACCCTCAGTGTCCCCATCCACTCGTTTGGCTATGGCCGTTCGCACGACCCTGCCTCGCTCTGGCTCATCTCCAACCACACCTCGGGCACGTACACCTTTGTGAAGGACTGGTACGACTTACGCGATTGCCTCGCGGGCTGCCTCGGTGGCCTCATGTCCATCGGCCTTGTGAACATGAAGCTGCACATGAAGATTGTCGACTCGCACCGGTTCTGCATTCGCAAGTGCTCTGGCGGGCCTAACGCCATCGTGGCCTCAGATGGGAAGGACGTGCACGTCGAAGTCGGCGAGCTGCGCTATGGCGAGCGCAAGGAGATGCTCGTTGAGCTCGAGCTGGATAACCATCACGATCTTGCGAGGATAGGAAGCGATGGCCTCGGTGATGGCGGTGTGCACAATCGCGAGCTCAATGCTACTGACCAGTTTGTGGCGAGCATGGGTCTCGATGCTCTCTCGCTGGGCGACGGGGCGAACCTTATGGATGGGATGATGGAACGTATGATTGATGAAGTACCGGTATTCGAGGTCGATGGTAGCTTCTACGACCCTGCTGCGTCGACGCAGGTCTCCCGCCTTGCTCACCCTGTTCTTCTCACTGTGACCCTCCTCCCGCTGCAGCACGCCGCCCGGCACGGCAATCAATCGCCTCAGCAACCCCCAAGTGACCCTGTCATTGTCCGCCGGCGGATGGAACTCCTCGCGAGTGATATGATCACCCGGGCTCTCGTTTTGGTGTCGAGGAAGAACTACGGTCAGGCGCAGAGAATCATGGCAGAAACGAAGCGTATCCTACACACCGTCTTGCAGAACATCACGCAATCTCTCCCCCCACCATCAGCACATGGTTCGACGGTGCGGAACCGCAAGGAGCTGCTCACGCTCTCTGCCGTGCGCGCCCTCCAGGCCGTCCTGCAGGATATCCAGGCACTGATGGATGCACTGGACGAAAATGTTGAAATGTTCTCGCATGACCAGCGGAATTTTGGTGCGCAGCAGGCGATGATCCTTCGTGATCAGAAGAGTTGGAGCGGACGGACTGCGACGGAAAAGGTGTTCTGGACCGTGGACAATAGTGTCGAGCTGGTGGGCCGTAGCGCGGATTGGGTTGCGAGGGATTGAAATTGTGAGGGAAGGTGGAACTCCGCTGTTGACTCGTGTTAATCCATTTATGCCTTGCCTGCTTGCACTACTTACCTGCCTTAGGACTGATTCCCTCAAAAGTTTCATACGCGAATCCCTAACAAGGCTGTTTCTCCCTCACCCACGCTCCTTGTGCTCTTACCATACTGTACTTCTCCCCCTTTTTTTCCCTGCCGCTTTGGCTCGGCCGGTCTTTCGTTCTGGACCACGGTTCTCGTTGCGTACCCGCTGTTAGACAAAGGTCAAATAGGTATCGCTCTCCGAGTACAGTCTGAATCGTGCTGCTATGGTATATATGTACATCCTGTTATGTTCATACGACTACTAATAGAGACCGTTGTTGTTCTTAGCACATTGATGGTCATATTTCGTTTGACGGCGAAGTAGGAGTTGGGTATACATACACGAATGGAACATACATGTGGAGCAGGAGATGAAACGGTGTATGGGACATGGAGAGTGGCATAATCCGTACGAGTCCAAATCGGCTGGGAGCAGTCCTGAGAGTAGAAGTTATGTGAGGGCATCTACCTTAGTACCAAGAGTGCAGGGTGTGATCCCCGGAGGTGCCTCTCGACGTAGACCCTGTCATTGTTCAGATGCGCAGCTACATGTAACTCTCGTAAGTATCGACTCTTGTCCTACCAAATGTCCAAGTCAACCCACATCGCTCTGGATGATTGTGGAACCTGTAAGACCGGTTGACAGCTGCCCGGAAAGCTTTAACCCATATGCTCATTTGCTTACCACCACACCCTCGCTACGATCATCCCAATCCCAGCACCCAGCACAAGATCCCTCACAAAGAGTGCTCGTGTATTTCCTAGGACGTGGACGAAAACCATTGTCGTTCTGGGTTTCAATTGACTCCGCAGAGACGCCTGGGGCACCCAAGTCAGACGATCACTGTGCGTCAACAGAGAGCCCCTTATGAATAAATGTCGTGGAATTGAGGAAGACGAAGGCTGGTGCGTGGTTTTACTGGCCAGTTCCTGTTCCGGCCGACGCTGGCCCCCTACTGGTCAAGGGAGATCCCGCTGCGGCCCGCCGTCCATGGCTATCCCGAACACACGACCAGGGTTTTTCTTCTCTCGAACGAAGGGTATTGGTGGGACGAAAATACCGGTTGGGACTGACCACTTGGAACAGCGCACATACAAATGCGACATGCTCGGTTTCGCAGGATCTTGCAAGGCTGCACATATATGCACATGAGCCCGACAATGTCAGAGTACGCCTTCCTCGCGCCTACTCCACTCGTCACTCAATTCTAGCGTTGGAGTCAGGATCATTGACGGCTATATCCTTCGGTCGTGACAGTATGTGTGCAGTTCCCCGATTTGATGAACTAGCACAGGAACCTAGCTGTGTCATCTGACTTCGGGAGAGCTGAAGCCCATGGCGGAGTGACGACCTGTTAGTGAGGTACTTCAGCCATTGGAAGAGGATGGGTGATAGATGCCTTGGTAGTATGTCCCCACCAATTGAATCAGCGACTAGTGTAAAAGATGTGAGGTAAGAAGTGGACACCTTAGCCTGGACAGATTTAAGTGATTGAGGTAGAAGGCATTAGCCTTGAATGAGAAAAGAATTCCGACGAATACAAAGGGCGATTCGCAGAGTTGGCAGGGGAAGTATTATTTTTACTCTTGAAGATGGGGGAGGGTTGCTTGGATTATCGCCAACTCGGCACCTGCGACGGTCAACTGGGTTACACGGACCGAGATATGGCTTAATATTGGCTCATGCAAACCGTATAGTCCAGTGCTACCTACCGTATGTTATTGGATGTAATTTCCTCGCACTGTTCGTTTCTGCTATTTCTTGGGTTTCACCTTGTTTGGATCGGCCTTGACTTGTCCCCGCTTGCGGGTGAAGCATGCAAGAGAAATTACCGTTGTTCTTATATATGCGGTGTCCGCGCTGAGCTGACCACAGTTCCCCCGCCCACTCATTGTCACCTGCATACCAAGCACCCCAATGACTGACAAGACGGGTGGCTACGACCTAGTCGCTGAATTGTTTTACTTCTATTTGGTGGAATCCTCTATCACATAATTCAGGAAAAGACACCTTCGAGTATCAGGCGAAATTTCCTTACCGCGGGGGCCAGGATGGCGGATTGGCGTAGGTTATTATTCTCAGGCCGCGGACATGCGGCTGTAGTACCTTTTACCCCTCGCATTTCCTGATGGTGTGGGGACTCGTTAATACTCCCTTCATCCTATGATCGTGTTTGTCGTCGTGGATGCAACATTCGGTGGTAGTCGAATAGGCCGATTTTGCTATTGTCTACACATTTCGAGCCTCTTTGGGCGGCGAAAGGTCCCAAGGGTTACAAAAATAATCGGTGTATACCGTGTAGGCAAATAGCCGATTAAAGGGGATGTGCGCCGAGCGACATGGGAAACAGGTCGCAGCAATGAGCCCCGTTGATAGACAGAGTCGCGCAGAGCGACCATGAATATACTGTCAGATGAGATACTAAGCCGAAGGAGCAAATAAAATGAAGCTAACGAAAGGCGAAATCCCTGTGAATAGGCTCCACGAAGTCAGCGAGAGCGGCATTGTGTATACCAGAGGCAACAAGACTTCAACGGACTGTAAAGCGTGTAAAAGATGGGAAAAAAACCAATTTCACATGCAGGGGTATCTCCCTTTGTATACAGCGGAATACCAGGATAGAGACAATTAGAAGTCATATAATTGACCCAGTGAACGATCAGGACAAGGGACCGAGGGCTGCCGTAAGTGCAAGTGTGCCGAGGCGAGCCTGATAGCGGCCTACAGCCACATGAATGAAATATCGAAATCTACTCGGTGTGTAACGGATCGTATGCTAGTCGTATATGGGCGCTGTAACTTATCATGCTATAATTTAGGCGAATTGACGAATATCGCACCCGGTGAAAGTTGGTGGTGGACCTACGTAGGGCTTATACTTTGCTTCCTTTTTGAGTCCGGTGTGTCTAATAGTCTACTATATTGGAGCAGCTCTCACCTCTCGACGGACCCCACATCAAACACGATTTCAACGCATTCTTCGGCCATCTAGTGCCCCGTTCGATGGAGGTGATGGACAAAATTGAGCTAAGGCGGTTCATAGGAATGCATCAACCTGGTTCTCTCGTTGTTATCGTCAGCGTCATCGATAACTCTAGGGTGTTGCACCCAAATTCCCGCACGGCGTCATTTCCGAGGCATCTGGTGGTGGTCAACCTCTGTTATTGGGCCCAAAATCTGGCTAGTTTGACAATATCCCCTTGAATTAATGCACACGAGCAAACCACAATGTTCCGACGAAGTCCTAAAGCTTCGTTTATTTCTTCTGGAGATGCTCCAATTAGGTATGCACGAGGCAGCGCTGGAGAACCGCTTATTGACGAACCGGTCGTCCCTTCGCTACAATATCAGCATCAATGTGGGACGGCAGTGCCTCCCGATAGCTCCCAACGGTCATCCCGGAGATAATATTATATGTCCTTTCGGTACCTGATTCATTAGGGCGGTGTACGACTTCCCCGTCGCAAAGGGGGCTCGAACATCTTGGACCATAACAAGAGATGTCTGCACTGAACCGGAAAAGGAGCGGTGTTTAATTTACTTCACAGGTACTATTTGGTAATACCAACCTCTCTCCACCATCATCTCAGCTCACACATCAGCGTCACAGCCTCTTAATAACCTTCTCCAAGACGGCGTGCCTAGCCTAGGAAACCTCTATTACGCAATCAAACAGCGCACGAAAGGTGAACTCGACTATGTGCCCATTAAACGTTGGACTTTGGTTTTCGGCACCACTAAGGGAGAACGGAATTTTCGGAGCAGAAAATGCCTAGAAAATACATTTGAAAGGAAAGACGTTCCAATTGACATTTTAATGTATATCGGATGCGATTCCAGATCATAATGTCGGCAGATTTGTTGCAGATTTTCGCATGTTAGGTATGCGGCTTCTCAATTCATTTCCGGGCAGCGGGCAGTTGTCGGAAATTTTCCTGTACATGCTCAATACCCAGGCAGTCCACAATTCTCTTACATTGTCGTTGACAGATCCTTATTTAAATTTCCAAGTGGCCATGCCGCCCTCCGACCGTCAGGCGTTGGTGGCAGGCACTTTTTGAATTGAAACCTGCCGAGCATCACCGAATTCGCTCGTATACAAGATAAGAAAATCGTCCAGCCTTGGGCTACGTCCTCTGCTGGAGCATGAGAGCTCGCTGGCCACTGACTCCTGTCATCGGAACACGGACACTTGATTGAACGACTGATGATGCCAAGCCATTATGGTTTATCACTGGTTAAGAATTGCCAATCTTGAGCAGGTTGTGTTGCGGCATTTGATGTCATCAGGGTACCGGACAGGGCCCCGGACCTCGATCAGCGGATTGTGTGGGTTGCTGATGCTACTAACTATAATGTGGATCGGAACGCTGTGCTCTTAAAGCAAAACCAGCAATCAGGCGAGAAAAGAGTGGCTGTACGAAAACTCTGCGATATAGTTGTAGGTGAAGCAGTAACCGGTATATATTGACTCTCACTCGGCCTTTGGATCCGCGGGCATACGGACCGGCAGATTAGAGAAGCCGCCGAGACATTCAAATGATCTTCAAATGAATTGACATTTTCGTGTAGAGCCTGAACACCAAAATGTCCTCGTCCGCTCTCGTTCAATTCGTTCAGCGAAAGAGCCAAAGCTGCTCTTTTTATCTATTTTGGACGCTACGGCTTTTTTTGGGTTATCATATAACTATTTTCTGGAGTGCGATGCGTGATGTCCATCGTCTCTGCGTCAGGAACGAGGACCAGTGCAACTGATTGATGGACACTGCAACGTGCAATACCCACTGCTTGGTCCTCTTAGGTGTTACTTTCCCAGCGTCTGCACTGCACCAAAGTGAATCTGCAATTCAGCAAGCACCCAGCCTGATCGCCGGACCTCAGCCCATATAAGCCCCTAGATTGCACCCAGCCCGATGGCCGGACCTCAGTCCATATAAGTCCCTAGATTGCACCCAAAATGGTCAGTGCTTCTGGGGCCCTCTTGCACTTTCATTTCGAGTTGAACTCGCTTTACTCTTTTTTTTTATATTCCACATTACTGCCCCTATAGTCTCACCCCCTACCCAAATTTATTCTATTCCCTGAACACTCTACGTTTTACGATGTTCACTAACCATCCGTTGGTCACTCTCCTTCCATTCTATATTGCCGTGGTGACCGCAGCAAACGATTGGTCGGTGCCTTGTACGAGTGGAATCTGTGAGTGGGATACCCAAACCGGAGATACTTTTGGAAACGTCATCGTCGTACGTCCATTCCTGTCCTGGACAAACAGGCACCTTACTTCTATCACTCAATCTAGACCGCTGCGACTTCTGCACTGTCCGATATCACTCCTGCTGCAGGGTGGCATATTCTCGATTGTGACCCAAGTTCTCTCGATTCACAGACCATTCGCATGGTTTGCGAATCAGCAGATGGGGACGAGGTGGGTTGCAATTCGATCAATGAAGGCGGCGTAGAGAACACCATCGTCCGTCTGCCCAACTCTTGCGGAGGAGGCCCCTTCGCTCGCCTTGTTCGAATATGGGACTCCCCGGATCAAAGTATTCCAGATGAGGCACGCCAGAAGCTCCGAAAGCGTGCACCAGCACCCGGGCCAGTACAGAATGCCATCATTGATTTCGATTTCGCCGCAGTGCCCCCTACGTAAGAATGTTTCATGTACTCCTGGTGTTGTCGTTGAATATTCTACTAGGAACGATGTTGACATATTGGCAACGGGTAGCAACAGCCCTGCTGCTCCAGTTAGCGAGCAAGCTGTACGAGGGCGGCGAGCTTTTAACTCTCAAAAGATGCGACGTGCGGTTCTTAGGAAGCCGAGGCCCAGTTCGAGCGCCGGTCAGAACCCCGACAGTAGCGTCGTCAAGGATTTCCTCGACAGTAAGTAGACGAAAATATTTGCGGGTTATTTTCTCAATAAAGTCTCTCTAGAACTGGGCGAACTCAACAAGCAAGGCGTTTCGAAAAACGGCGGTTTTCCGGCTGAAATCCACAAGAAGGACTTCCCTGTCGCGCAAGGTTCCGTGACTTGCGAATCTACCCCAAAGACCCCTACCTTCAATGGGAAACTCGATTTAAAGGTTGATATGGACATTAAAGGCGTTGTGAGCTACGGCTTCGCGGTTGAAGGGAAGTTGGTCCCGCCGACGCTTGACGACGTTGGATATTATGCGTATGTCTCATTCCTTTGCACTCCAACCGTATATCGACCAGTTCCTGTCCAGTGCCTTCACTGGAAATGCATCCGCCCTGTGGCACATCGTAGCAAGCGCTGAGGCTGAATTCGAGATTGGGCGTATTGAGGCTGTGAATATCCCCATGTCCCCATTGAGCGTCCCTGGGTAAGTTGATTCATTCTCGAGGTCGAAGAACGACGACTAATCTGGGTCGAAAGTGTCGTCAACATTGGCCCTAAATTTTCCCTTGGTGTGTCCGGTGCTGCCAAGATTGGGCTCACGGGGAATATGGATATCGGGACCACCCTCATCTTGCCAAAAGTAGAGATGCGCTTTCCACCAAAGCAAGCAGGGGCTTGGGGGATGCGCCCCCATAGTGTCTAGTTAGGTGTGATTTGTGTCTCTCAGTAGGTGAGACCTACTCCCTCAGTAGGTAAGACCCCAAGTTTGTGCTTAGGTCCAAGTATCCATAGAGCACAGATGTGATACTAACAACAGGAACAGAGCTCCGCACACCCAGCCGAACAGAAGCCACCCACCAGCACACAGACAACAGACCCTACAAGACAGGGGATTCACCAAATGCCGACCCTCCACCCATAACGACAACACCCCCAAGACCCCCAAGAACCCCAAGAACCCCAAGAACCCCAAGAACCCCAAGAACCCCAAGAACCCCAAGAACCCCCCAGTGATCAACCTCACAAGCGAAGACAACTCCCAAGGAGCCGGCAGCTCCACACCCGCACCTCCTAAATGATGAACGAAGACACCACTACCAACATCAAATCGAAGGTTAAAATATGGCAACAAAATTTAG
>Ga0307513_10000558_pt1 | contig 53338 bp, 62 predicted proteins | sample 15_EM_MG_FD_202174 | JGI IMG/M metagenome (GOLD analysis project Ga0307513, IMG submission 202174) | Populus trichocarpa ectomycorrhiza microbial communities from riparian zone in the Pacific Northwest, United States - 15_EM | ecosystem: Host-associated > Plants > Roots > Unclassified | place... | reverse complement strand
GCGCGATGTGTTTGCGGTAATTGAGCAGTTTGAGGTTCAGATTTGTTGAGCCGGCTCAATGTCCGTGTATTGGGAAGGGAGAGGTTCAGTCCAGCGGAAAGGAGCTCTCGTTTATCAACAATTTGATTGTCGTCATTTAATTCAACCTCCTTGCCGGCTTCTCGGGCTCGCTTTGCTAGCTCGGGATCTGCTAGAGGCGCGAAGTCCACCGGTTTGAGGATTGTCAGATTATCCGTTGGTGGTTGAGGTCCAATAAATCGTTTCTCAGTTGCGGCGACCGTTGCTTCATGATTTTTGGCGGATTCTTCTAATAGCTGGCGATAGAAGTGAGTCATTCCCGTTGAAGAGCTACCCTGCTTCTTACGCAACTCTAGCCAGATAAAATTAGTCGCAACAGTCGGAATTTGTAATATAAAATCCATACCATCTCGCTTTCTCTCCTCTTCCTCTGCTCTTCGGACCTCCTCCATTTGATCCTTGTAAGCCTGGGTTACGAACGACTCTTTATCTTGATAGAGGTCGCCCTCGGCTTCACGCTCGCGCTGCATCATCTTTTCTTCTGCTCGGAGGTGGTCCAGTTTCCTTGTAGCGGCTGACGAAAGAAGGCTTTGTATGTACCTGGACTAATAAATTTGAAATCAACTCAATGTTCGGTGTTGAGAACCGAATGGACGGGCACACTTTTCTGACGCTCGCATCCTCCGCTTTCACCGCTTGCTGCAGCTGTTTGGCTTCCTGCATCTTGTCCCATACTTCGTCATATTCGTAGACGGTCTCATCGAGACGCCTTTCGGCTTCCATCCGCTTCTTCATGAGTTTGGAGGAACCTTGAGCATGGACAGCGTGCGGCCGTGGGTTTTTGGAGATCGGTAAATCATTGTCCACCTCCTCGTCGACACCTGTGTCAAATGCCGAGGGTGGTTGGAGAATGGCATTTGCGAGCTCGGCAGTTTTTGGTTTGTTGAAAGAGATTGAGAGCTTCATGCTATTGAAGGTCGGAGTACGAAACTAACCAAATCAGACTCGGAGCCTTTGTAGATGTCTAAGTACCAAATCTTCAAGTCAGACGCAACTGCAAATGAATGGCTGGTTCCAGTCGTGCACATTTGTCCCCCCTCGACACCAGTTTTACAATTAATGTCCAAGAAGACCTTGAATTACCGCCTGTTCGCATTTCTACTTCACCACCCAATGTCACTGGCAACAATTCGCCACCATTTGCAAATACGCGAGCCCGTAATGAAGCCAGGAAACTTCTTTCACATGTTCTCATTCAACTTGCCAATCGATCTAAGCCACCCTCCATCGTTGACGCCGTTACCAATGCTACCAATGATTCGGCTGAGAGGGGTTTTGGCGCGTTTGCGGAAACGCTCAGGGAAGCTGTTAAACTTGGAAACAACCAAGGCTTTAAACCCAGACAAAATAGCGAGGCTCATGAAGATGATTCGGACGACGAAGGGAATATTGCATTTGCCACAGATGGCACCATTGACCTCTTGACGCAATTAAAGGATGTCATAACAATGGCTATCGCCCAAGGGTGGCAAATATTTGACGACAGGTTCTTGATTGATTATTTCCGCGCGTTTGCATATCTAAAGACCGTCTTTATTTATTAGTTCACTATGGAAGGACAATGCACACGATGGAGACTCGAAATTACCTTCCCCCTTTCGATCGTCAAGATATAGCTCTAAGTCAGGCAGCGCGAACCCTCGTTCCGCGTCTCGTCACAGCAGTAAGGGTCAGGTCCAGGTGCCTGAGCTACTTTCGTTGTGCGTATCCATTCTGGGTTCTATTGTCGCAGAAGATTGTCGTTATCGCGTTTCGTTTCCACGGCCTTCAAGACCACCCAATGCCCTTCAAATCCTGACTTTAAACATTGCCCAGTTTCTACTACACACCCACCAACACAACCCATACGTCATATCGCAAGTAACATTCGCTATACTTCCAGCCTTCTACACATTCCACTCTCAAATGTACGCGCGACTTTTGACCTTCATGGAGGCGAGTGTTATTAGGATTATTCTTCAAAACCTTGGACGGCTGCGCAAAGAGATCACCCCCAAAGGATACCCTGAATCGCGCCGTAAGCATCACTTTCTTTCCATTCAATATGTTCTATAACCCTTTCATAGATGAAGCACTCTCGCCGTCAAATCTTCAACAAAATCTCCCCCTTGTCTCGATTCAAATAGACGAAGTGGAAAGCAATGTCACGCAGCCAGCAGGAGGATGGACTCCTTCCTTCCCCTTTACGCTCTCGACCACAGCTGTTCAATCTGCAAACGACCCTCATCAGATTTCTCAGATATATGAGCTTGCGTTTCTTATACCACCCATTCTTGGTACAATCTTGGACACATTAGATACTACCCCCGCTTCCACTATCAGCAGCGAAATTCACTCACGATTCGGCAACCTTCTTGATCTTCTTGCAAGCTCGAAGTTGGATTTATATAATGATTTGCTGGAAATCATTGCTTACCGGGGCCACAACTCGCGGCGTCTTGCTGTAGCGTCTCTTGCTGAACTTTGGCCCAAGGCTGTCGGCCATACTGTTATCAGCAGGCCTCTCTTCTCAGCCGACTCTGTTCGAATTCCCGAGAGCGCATATGTGCACCAGTTCATGCCTTGGTATTTTAACCCCAAGCATAGGCAGGTTCGCATCAATGAAATTCTGCACGACAATTGCCGTTCGTGCTCAAAAATCATTGATGGGTTTGCATTATTATGCCCTTGTTGTGTGACAGCAGTCCACTTCGACTGCTATGATTATGCTGAAGGCAACTACGAGGTTCAATATTCCATGGCAAATGACCCTCGAGTGCAACGTGTTGCCATGTGTCGCTTTTCTTACCTTGAGGCGGATCGGAAAAAGACTCGTAGAGAGATTTCGGAAGGCTCTCATATTTTTCAGGTAGCCAATTGGTTCACTTTGTGTTTGTGCTTTGTATGTCGAAAGCCTTTGTGGGGGTGCCTTTCGCAGGGTATAAAATGTCAGCGGTGCCCGATCGCTCTCCACCTGAACTGCCGAGGATCTCTCAACACACAAAATTTGTCGAGGCAGTGTGGCGTTGTCGTTACTTCCGACGATATGAACATCGACTGGGCCGAACTTAGGCGTTCGTGTTTAGAATATTTCCCAATTCTCAAGTCCACACGCGACCAACTTAACAGCTTTTCCTATGAAGAAATAGCCACCTTCCTCAGTGTTCTACGGACACAGCTGCACCTACTCATCAATGGAGTAGCCTTTGGGACTCTTGTTGTACTTCAAAATGGAGTACAGGTTGCGCATGATCGGAACCACGACATCAAACCCTTTGAACTGCATACAACGGTCAAGACATGCGAAGAACTCATTGATACAGGTGAACTTGTGTTCTCCTCGATGACCCAGCAATTTATCGAAGATACCAACATGGAGATGGCCAAGCCTTCGATTATGTTTGATTGGTCTTACCTGGAATACGTCACGTCGGCCGTCAAGTCCTCATTACCTCAGAACGGCGACCCCCACCATTTAGCCTCGGAATTCCTGAGCATCAACAACCCCACCTACCATCCCGCAACCCCGGATCGGATTGCCCACCCCTATGTATCCGCCCCTTTATCACACCTTAGAAGCATTTTGGGATTAGATTTTTCTCTTCATTCAGATCAAGCAGCGAAATTTCTTCTGAACCAATTACATCATCTATCCTTCGTCGAGAAGCAGGACCGAAGTGCCCATTCATTCCAAGATCTTACCCTCGAAAAAGATGTGCCGTGTGTATTTCCCCTGCCTCTGGGGCTTGATTTGTCAACAAATGTGGAAACCCTTGTTTGCGCCGTGGAGTCGTCTTTATCCGACCTGGATCTTTCGATTAACGAATTCGGTTTCTTGTTATTAACGAGGCGGTTTTGGCCTAGCGGTCTTGCATCCGAATATAGCCTTAAAAGGCTTACAAGGAGAATTATATCCTGGATCCTGGACGAGGCATGTGATCTTTTTTTAAATAAATAAAAAAGAGAGAGAAATAAAACTTACTCTTGAAAGGACTCTAACTTGGCCATTATCCTCCGAGAATTCGTGGCGAAACAAAGGAACCTCCCTGGTGTCCGACCACTGCAGAGCACTGTACCATGGCCCCCATCCTCAAATACACGGTCTGCCCCCTCCAGCACTGTGAGCAATGGCGGCGATTTTGTTTCTGCGAGACGCTCTCTTCTTTCAAGATTCGCGTTGCCATGGCTCTCGAGACTCCATGCGCTTGACCCCGCGTTTTATTGCCAAACCTTGTTTGACAGTTGTTCCCAGATCGTGGCGGCCGATCTTGAACCTAATGCGATGTCTGGTTCTGCTGTTCGAGAGAATGATGTATGTAAATCTTTGGTTTTCACTTCCAAATACTTCAACCTGCGTTAAACCTTTTTTCAGCAACTTTCGAGCCACTGCGACAATCTTCTCCGGTCGATCATTAAATTATCTCAAAACTCTGTTATCTTCAGTGTTTTCGATGCCTTATTACTTCGCTGGATGCACTCCGTATTTGAAAGGGGTGTGATCGACAAGGTTGCATTTGTTCGCAAAAAGCATTTCAGCTTATTGATGTTTATGTTTTGTAGCCATTACCATCTATCCACCGTCTTTTTGTTCAGGAGAACGAGCTACTGCAACTGTCGCCGATTACGGGAGATTCCGTTAATCCATATGTCCCGTACTCCCCATCTGTCGACCCACTAGGGGCAGTTCTGGAATTTGCGTGCGAGTCTGAATCTTCCATTTCGCAATCTTTATTGTACTTCACCATGATCGTAAAGTCCGGGGTCGATATCTCAACCGCAACTTTCACTCATTTGTTAACCATCATAGCGTCAAACAAAGTTGACGGCCTTGCAAATGCAAATGCATTGATGAAGTCCATTATCTTGTCTTTGTGGCAAAGGTCTTTAGGCAGGCAGGATCTCCAAAGCCTCGTTGCTTCAGTCCATGGCCATTTCTCTTCCCACATTTCCCAATCCTTGGTATCTGGAGAAAATTTTCTTGTCGCGTGAGTCCATTCTGAAAAGGCATAATTTCTCGCTTATTTGATCACAATTTGAAGACTCTCTATCATACGTCAATCCCTCGCCGCTTGTCTGCTGATATGTGGCTGCGAAAGGACTAGTATATTGGCTTTTGGTATGGTTGACATCAACGAAATACAAGATTTACCTTCGCGGTTGGTAAACCTGGATCTCTTGACTAATTCTATGTTGCTCATTCCAATTACAGGAGAAAACTAGCAGTTCGAGGGTCCAGTCTGGAGGACCCTATAATTATTCAACCCGAGATTTTAACCGCATTGCAACTCTACCTCGAATGCAGCTTGGATGACGTCTCCTGCCTTGTAGCCAAATTTTTGAATCTTTTCCTCGTAGAATCGCCGTTTCTGGAAAGTTTTGAAGTTGACAATTTTATTTTACGAAACGGCAAGCTCATTGCCCTTTGGTATGGTTAAACTTTTCCATGTCTGCAGGGCTAAATATTTCTCAGCATGTGGACGACCTATGGCATCCAGCAAGAGGATCTCGTTGTTGTTCGCACCAATCTCTTTCTGCGAAGCATTGTTGTAGACTCAGAGCCACTCCAAGAGATAGTTCAGGGTTGTCTCGACCCCGCATCCAATTGTATTCAGCAACGGTTTGTCAATCACAGTATCTGACGAACATGATCTGATTTATTTCGAAGCTTGTCAGGCTTAAATCGATTGTTTCACATTATATCAGATGTCACCAGCCCCGCCTTTAACGTGGAAGGCCGGCAATGGCGTTCAAGCGTGACATGTATTTTCCATTTCTATTTTTCCTCGTTGTGGGCAGATCCAAGCGTAAGAATTTCGGTTCTCAAACCGACGGTATTCTTACCCAGATCAACAGGAGGAAGTCAGAATGGCTGTTAGATCTTACTCGGCAGCGCTACTCCCTGCTCACTTTAAAGTCATTTCTCATTGCTGGGATGCATCTTTGTCCACAGCCCCAATCGCAGAGCGTACTCGCCTTGTCGGGTTTCTGATACAGCTCCGACCACACTTCCCAGGTTGGAAAGGTATTTAAATCTAACTGTCGTCGTCAGGTGGTCGTTCAATTGTCCTTTAGTGGTATCCTGGGACACTGTGATCGACACCCTGATGGAATACGATTATGATTCCGATGCTCTTCGCGAAAATTTCTTACAATACGTGAGGCTTACTTTTGCTCCGTTTTTGGTCCATCGAACTAACCGCCTGATGTTTAGAGTTCAAGGACGAATAACGAGAAATTTTACCGCTTATCTACGACGGATCCAGACATGGCATATCTACGAGTCGGTCTTCCTTCTCAGAATGTTATGATCCGGAATATGTGTTGATCAAAATATTTTGAAACCAGGTTTCCCTTATCCTTCTCAGTCTCCAAATGGTGGCCGATGGTGTTGGGATCGATAGTTTTTCTCTTATGAAGATCAAGGTTCAATTCATTCAGGTTGCTGGGTTCAGCAAAATTTCCGTCATCCCGACTCAGAACGGACAATCGTTCCACCTTCAGTTTGGAGACATTGAAGAATTGTCAGAATCTGCGTATCCATGCACTGAAGAACTGGTCCACGTTGTGGATGCGCCATATTACGTTGATCTGCCGCGCTCCGTTCTGGGGCATGCCAATGGCCACGAGGACGAGCCCTTTAACGTTCTTGTGGGATCTCCATTTTTGGACGTGAGCCTATGCATGCTGAGTACCCTTCGGAATCTGTCGCTCCTCCCCATTATAACTTTGAAAGCCGTTCTGGAAACGTTATACATCATTCTCCACAAGTATGACTTTGAGGACCACCACTTCCGACACCTACAACCTCTGTTGCGAAAGGCGGTAGTGCGAACAACCGAGTTGTTGTCCAAGGATATAAGCTATGAGCTCCGCCAATTGGCTCTCTCTATTGCACAAGCTTCCATTAAAAAATGCCATGGTTTCTTAGGCGTTACTATTCCGTGAGTTTCGCTGTCCCTGCATTCTCCTATAGTTTTATCAAGAAATTTTATTGAATGCAGGACCATTCTTGATCTCGTTTCGGCTGAAGTTGCCTCTCATGTGCAAAGCAGTCAGGATTCGTTAGTTGTGCATGGAAAATCGCTAATTGAGAATACGCTGTATTCGTGAGTCATCTCTTTTTTGCTCATGTTTTTTTCCCTTATTTAAGCATGATTCAGATTTTGCAACCACGGCTTACTCCTCAGCTTGATAAAGGTGATTGTGATTGTTGTCTATCTCGTTCTTGTTACGATAACGATGACCCGTAGCGGCCTCGTCCAATTGAATTCTTCGCTGTTCTGAGTCAGGTCTTCAATGTTCAGAGTAAAGAGGTCGGCGTGATGCCCACAGCCATTTGCGATTTGTTGGTTCGGGACACGCTTGCTCGGGTCGTCGATTGCGACCTGGGGTCATTTCAAATAGCGTTGCTAAACCTGTCCAATTTCATCGAATATGTTTATTTTCAAGACTACAGTTTGGATCTAATAAACTGTACGCTCCTCCTTGTCTTTAAAATCCTGACGCTCTGAGTTACGATTCTATCTAAGTTATTGGACAACACCTCGTTCACCTAGTTCGCCGGATGTCGGATGGCACCATTGCCGGGGCCGATTCCTCTCCCCTCATTGCGATATCCGTTGTCGTGCTGCAACACCACCCAGTTTATGCGAAGGTGATTCTTTTTTTGCTGCCTGCCCAACATCGGTATATTGAACAAAATTTTCTAGGATCTACTTCCTTATGTTGAAACAGTTCTACGGGTAGCATTGAACAGATTACATGTCAGCAAATCGTCTCTGACACGCTTGGTCCGCGTTTCAAGCTCCCAAAGGTTCAAAACGCGAGAATTCGTGTCTACGATGGACGCAATAAACGTGCTTTATGACGTGCTCTTAGATGGATTTCGGATGAAAACAAAAATGGTTCCTTCAACCCTCACGTCCTTGATCGAGGTGCGCTGCCTCCATATTTGTGCTTAAAAATGCTGATATCTGACCTTTTTTAATTAATTATTTCTAGACTTTACTATCAACAAATGATCCAGACGTTGACCCCCCTTCTGAAACTCATGTGCACTTTTTCCAGAACTTGCTCGAAGACGCCTATACTTTTTTGCAAAACCACATCTGGCTTGAAGATGATATCGACCACGAGTTCGAGGCAATTGGTGCGACTGCCAAGTTGCTTCTCCTAGGATGTAGCCGGGACCCCACTATCTTTCAGAAATTCACGGAGCAGAGCTCAGATTCAGTGCGTTTAATCCCCACCTTCTGTATGAGTCGTTCCTGAACAATAATTTCCTATCCTAGAAACCACCCAGAGTTCCATTAACAGTACGCTCGTGGAATATCCTGGTCTTGGCCGCTTTACAGGAATCTCGCGAAGACTATAAATCGTTGATATATGGATACTTCAGCGAGTTTGTTAACCCTTATTCAAATCTTTTGAGGACGTATGTCTACTCTGGGATTTCGTCCTCCGTAACCGCAAACACAGACATCAATCAAGCCCATATTGCCATCAAACTTTGGTTGATGCTTGCACATTCCATGGTTATTCCGGCGAAAAATGGAGAGGGTTCCGTCTCAACAGTCTGGAACGAGTTATGGCCAGCATACGAAGGATTCCTCAACGTTCTTGAGACTGAAGCTCAAGTTGGTCAATATCCGGTATGCCAATGGCCAAGTTGATTATAACGAATGTACTGACAATCTCTGATAGACTCTTATCTCCCTTGCATCAACTTCTGTTGCAGATCTCCTGACTTATCTGTATTCACTGAAAACATCCTTGAGCCTTGACACCTCGACCCACGTCGCAATTCTAAATCGGTTACGAATTCTTAATCGCGGGGATTCTTCATCAGGAAAGGTAAGCTGCGGCAGTGTGTGCTAGTTGCAATTGGAAGGACGTATTCATTTGTTCAAAATTTGGTGCACAGATTACCCGGGCAATACGAGCCATATCAGAGCCGCAACCTGAGATCGGGGTGAAAATTCTCTTGGACCAAATTGCGAAGGAGCTTGTCGCCGCCGAGAAAATCAGGATAGCAGAAGGCAAGCGTGACAGCCCGAAGGTTGTAGGAGATAAAGTTAAAAAAGAGGGGAGATTACTCACTACATAATTATTGTTCTTGAATGAGTAGCGCCGGAAGTACCAGGAACCGTACAATTAAATTATTTTCGTATTGGTTACACTGCATCACGCTGTCCTTAGCCTCGCCTGCTGAGCTCTCTTTCGATTTTCTTGGACTATCGTAGAACCCAAAAAGGCTCCAATTGATGACAAGCCAACGACCAAAAGGAAGGCGGGGAGTCTCACCACCCACTCTCTGGACGGAAACCAGCTGTGAACGGGGCTAGAGCTGTGGAAAAAAGGCTGGGATTTGTTAGAGAGGTACCAATGGAAAGTCGTGGACGGAACGCACAAGAAGCAGAGCCCAAGTAGTGTAATATATGAAGACGACGGACGCGGCGAGAAGCATTGCTCCACCCAGAGTTTTATCGCTGATTCCCTAAAAACCATGGTGTTAATCAATTGATTTCTTGTGGAACTGGGAACATGCCATGTGTGTTGTCACTGGTGGTTCGGTGGATGAACCTATTCATACTGTTTGAACTACTTACGAAACTATATCCACGTGATCGGTATAAATCATTAATGGGGGCACTGGGTACGTTCTTCACGCGTAAAGGATTGTATCATAAACTTTCAAAGCTAGAAACTCGTCGCGATCTTTATGGACACGCACCCTTTTGCATCTCTAGCACATGTCCGAATTCTCCTCATTCCGGTCGGATTGATACCCCAGGCTTCGTTTGACACTTACGCACAAGAAATACGAAGTTTTGAAACGCTGAAGCTGGGTGAAATACCGGCTGACACAAAAGATGATAGAGGCAAGTTTGGAAAGACATGTTCTTCGAGCTTTCTCAACCCTGTGCACAACAGCCGCCCGCTTTCTACCAAGCCCATTGTCGAAAGGAAACCTACACCTTAATTTCCCGACCCATCCACCTCCACGATCACATTCCCCCCTCTCCCTCCTGCGTCCATCCCATTTCCCAATGGCTGTCATCGGAGTCGCATCATGTTCTCAAATCGACTCTATGCAATCACTCTACTCTCAATTCGATGCATCTCTAGGTGATATCTTCTCCCCCGAAGGAGTGTATCCGCTTGTCAAAAACTGCTTTGTATTTGAGGAAACTGAAGGAACCGAAAACCTTGATCCTGGCGAGACCTTTCCGGGTTTGATTGTCGTGCCTCGCATAATGAACAGGAAGCTACACATTGGCACATTGCTTGGGGTGATTTGTTCGCAAATACTGGCCGAGTTTGGGGTCCTTGTAGGTCTTTTTTCTTTGTTACCTGGATTTACATTGACAATTCTTTAGATTCGAACCCTAGAAAACCCACTAGGGAACGAATACCTGAATGCGGCCATGATGCCAATTTTACCTCCCTTCTCAGAATTGCCATCCCCTCTGGATTCTTTATCTGGACCTGACCAAGCCCCAAGGTTTCCTTCATACAACAGCCAGCCCGACATATCTCGACCTTCTTTTACTCTTAGTTCCGCTCCTAGCCTCAAGCGTAACGCCGCAAGCACTGGAACTGGCCCACAACAGCCTTCTTTGGGTATACAGGCGCAGAAAAAGCGTTTAAGCACAATTGGTGTAAGTTCGTCTCATGGCCGACTGTACAAGGTACTCGGGGACTTCTTCCTGATGGCTGGGCGAACTGAGGATGCGATGATTTGGTACATACCTTTCCCAATGGTCTCCAATGCACATTTAAACTGAATGCAGGTATACCGAAGCTGTCCAACTTTTCAAGAATTCACATGATCCTCTTTGGTATGCTTGTACCTTGGAGGGAATAGCGACTGTGTCCATCATCGAGGCCTGGGGCGTTGGACAAGGACTGGTTAGCTTTCTTTGCCTTTTCACAAATATCTCCCCGAATGTTCTCCGTTCTAGTATAACTCAAGTAGTACTGTGAAGGAACCGTGGACAGATGTCAGCGATAAACTGCAACAGGCCATAAACCTCTACCTCAAGACGCCAGCACCAGATAACGAACAAATACATGCGCTCCTGGCCTTTCTCTACTGTGGATGTGTCCTTCGGCAAACGTCGCTCCTCTTTGCAATCTGGTCTTCAAAAGGTTGGGGACCGTTGGCATTTACGACCATGTTACGAGCACCCAAACCATATGTACCTCCAACATTGGCCTCACACGAAACTGGCAACTGGGTCAATCTCGAACGATTGAGTGCCATCACTGGAATATCTCGTTCCTCGATATCAACAGTATTAACGCAAATACACGGGCCTTGGCTGTTGCATCTCGGTCAAAGAGAGCGTATTTCTATCTTGGAATCAATGGCTACATTCTATGCGTCTCTTGGTTATCAGCGAAAAGAAGCCTACATTCTCCGCGAAGTCCTTGGTTGCCTCCTGGATCTTTTGGTCTGTGGGCGAGAGGAAGACGGTTATTCGCAGCCATCAAGCATACCTCCAACGGCGGGGCTGGGCATACATAACCTTCACCCGGCTTCAAGCGCAAACTGGGGTGCCGTTGGTGTCCGGGTCAGTGAGAGTTCCGCGGGCAATGAAAGTATACTCCGTCTTCTCAAGTATGTTTGCAAAGTTCTGGGAATTAACTTGGACGTCGTGGGGCTGGTACAAGACACCCTTAAAATGACCTCGGAGCTTCCTCCCTCTCTCAATGATTACGACGAAGATATCGTGCAGGAGCTACGCGAACCTTCTGGCTGGCCCGAGCTTCAAGTCGGTGTTATCCGTGAAGCCGTTGCGGTTGCAGAAGCCCTACCTGGTAAGCCCGGACCCCTCTGATCATTGTTCAAATCTAAAAAGTTTGATCGTCAAGACTTCCCCACGGTTGCCCAGTTCGCGCTGTCTTCCCTCAAGATGTTGCAGAGCGTTTTATCCCCTGGAGATCAGTACCATCTATACTCGACCGCCACACGAGCCTTAATCACGGCCCGTAGACGAGGTGATTCAAGAGCTGTTGGATACTGGTCCGGACGGCCTATTGTCAGCATTTCCATTGCGCCGTATGTCCATCCCACTATTTAGCAGATTTATAATTCTTAACTGAAAATGATCAAGGGTGCCTCCCATCCGCATCCCTCTCGAGAAACCACGCTCCATTCGACATAAAGCTAATGACCTCAAACCTCTGATTAAAGGGATTGCCGACCCTTTTCTGTACAACCCTCGGAAGGCTGTCGCAGGAAAAGTTAGTTATTCAACCCGTTCACTCGTTCCCATGGATAGACATTTTTTATCAGGGAAATACCCTTGTCGTTCAAAATGACATTCTTGAATTCGTGATTACACTACAAAATCCCTATATCTTCGACTTGGAGCTAGAAGAACTATCCCTGAGGTACGTACGTGAACTATACCAACCGAAAGTAAATCAACTCCTCCCTAGCACCTCTGGGGTTTCGTTCAAGTCAAAGTCGATTCAGGTTGTCATCCCCGCTGGTACTCTTCATCAAGTAGTGCTCTCAGGTCAAGCCACAGAAACAGGGACCTTGACCATTCGTGGCTGCTTTGTCCAAGCGCCTGGTGGCATCGCCCGAGAATATATTCTCCCTCTCTATACTGTCGAAGAGGAGGAACGTCTTGCGCGCAAGAGGCGTACTATCACCTCCGAGAATGGTCGCTCGAAATATGCTGGCCTTAAAGGATGCTTGTCACAAAAACGCTCAAGTACGCCGACAACGGAATTGTCTGCGGGAACTTCTACTTTTAGATTTTTGGAGTGCAAGGTCGTTCCTGATCAACCTCTCCTCCGGATACGAAGAAGTTCAGTTACGCATGGTGCATTAATGCTTTACGATGGGGAAAAGTGCGCATCTCAACCAACTCTTGAGTTATTGTTCAACTCCTAACAACAGGTCGACGATCCGACTGACGCTGGAGAATGTGTCACCCATTGCTGTCGATTTCCTGCATTGTGCATTCGAAGATTCCACCATAGTACCTGCTCAAAAGGCCCTTGCCGAAGGAAATCTCTCTGTGTTTGAAACATACGAAACAGAAAACAGCCTTATCAACGATCCCGTCTTTTCGTGGGACCAAGATGAAGTTAAAGTCATTGCACGCAACCAGAATCTCACGTTGACCCTAGGATGTTTTGGAAAAGTTGGATGGTATGTACGTTATACATGTCTAGATATCATAAACTGATTCATGGTGCAGCACTAACGGAACCATTCACATATCCTATGCTCATGCTCATGATCCGCAGCTTCAGAACTCAGACACTTTCTACCTTCGCCAAGTATCATACCCATTGACGGTAACGGTTTACCACATGCTCGAGTGCAGCAAGATGGATATTTTACACTTCCCATCGTATGGAAGGTCATTGTCAGGGACTGACGAGGCAACCAAAGATAGATTCAGCTCTCTCACATTTGATGACGGCGACTGGTGTCTATTTTCTCTTGAAGTCCGTAACACATATGGCGCTCCCTTTGACGTGACACTCGAAAGGACCCAAGATGGAGAATCAACGGCATCATCCACCACAACAATACCCCCGGGCTCGGTTTCTCGGTAGGTGTTTCCATAAACCTTGTGTTTACTGATGCTGGACCAATTTTTAGCCTTGTCATGGCAATCAAAAAAACACTGATCGACGAAGCACTCTGGTCTAAACCAATTCCAACTCTTTCTGATAGACAATTTGTCGTTGCGCAATCCAGTCTTTCGCGACGTGAAGAGCAGGCCCAGCGAGAACTATTTTGGTACCGGGAGGAGTTGTTTAAATGTGTCCGTGGCCGGTGGAGAGAGGTAAAGTTGTCCAAATCATTAACCAAACTCTCCACTTATATCGGACCTAAGACTGGAGGTGTACGATCGGGAGTGCTATCGTTCAGGGCACAAAGGATGACTTTACCGATGCTTGAAGCTTTCAGGAAGGAGATTGCACACATTACTTTGACCTTACTTTCAACCCACGAACTGTCGGAGGGGGTTCCTTCTCGTGGGGCACAATTCTATCCCCAAGCCAATGAATTCGTCCAACTGACAATGAAAGTCACGAACTTGACGTGTATGTCCGCTATCTTACTATTCTGAAGAATTCGCTTATCTAACGAACCATCATCAGCCACACCACTTGTTTTCACCGTAGATTTGGAGACAACACCTTTAGAATATGTACTGCACGAAGGAGGTCTCACTGATCTTCCCATCGGTCGTTTGCGAAGCGGTGAATCTCGAGAAGTCACAACGTCGTTGTGCTTTCTCACGGCAGGCCATTTCGAGATATCAGCCCAAGTTCGAGGATTCGGTGCATTTGAAACGGACAACAGACAAACACGAACCTATATTACAGCAGTGGTGGGGAGGGAATAGGCACCATTCGTGATGTGCGTCTGGATGTAGGATATTTAATTTATAACAGTATGTCATATTTGACGGGGACCAGGGAACCGTTCACGTCATCAGTACATATACATGATTGAATCTCAGTCATAATCAGATTCTTCTTGGCTGAATGCTGCTGAATATGCCAGAATCGTCGCATAAACCAGTCTGAAATGTCGTGAGCTTCCAAAAATGTGGAGCTTTAAAAGTGACCCACCCTCCCCCTATAATTGACATTACGCATGCCTTCGGATCTATGACGTTCGAGTGTGCAAGCACAATTGGAAGTGCGAAACCTGTCACGACAAACATGGATGTGATGAAGCGTCCAAAGTCTATTGGCGCAGAGCCTTCATAGTTTGAGGATAATTCGTCGCTTCCGCAGTGGGCGAAGAGAGCGTTGGGGAGGGGGGCGAGAACAAATGTCAAGGCTATAACCCTGAGAGGTCAGATGGTTCAAGGGAAGGGAGGTTTGGGCATACCAACCAGTAGCGGCAGCCAATTCTGCCACAGTGCGCAAGAAAGAATGATAAGCAAGAAACCAACGGCGAGGACGAACGACAGAAGAATGACAGCTAAATAGAAGATGGTCAGGGGATACTTGAGGATTCAGAATGAATGTAAGACGCACTCCTTAGTCCGGCTGCCATTGGAGAGGAATAGGAATGTGAGCGCTCAGCGGCCAGGCAAGATGTTGTTGGTGGCTATGTCCTTGTTTGGCAGTGGGTTCAAGGCCGTTCAAGGTCTGCACTCTGCACCTCACTGGTGCTTATGGCCACCTTTTCTCCTTCTCCTGCACCTCGTCGCTCTTCAAGACTCCAAACTCGTGGCAACTCTCCGACCAGATCTCAAAGGTCACTTCGACTCGCGCAAACTTCAACCCTGAACCAACTTGTAGATGGCACTAATTCCGTCGCGTCTGGTATGGATTTGGACGACCGAGCATCAATCTTTACGGACAAGAGTCTCTCCAGGATGGGAAGTGACATTCTTTTTGCGAAAACAGACGAGATGTCTGTTTCATTCTATGCAAATCTTCCCTTAGAAGTCAAGCAAGTCCTCAGGACCTCAGGTGCAGTACATATTTCCGATAATATTTGGTTAACCTCACCCCCCCCCTTGCAGACTTCAATACGGACCCATACTCTGGGGAAATTGATACAGTAACCGGATTCGCTCTTGTTGCTTCTGTACAGACGTGTTTTGTGTGGCAACATTCTCAGGTGTGGTTGGACCTCCACCTTCTGTCAGTTCATGGTCTTATTATTATTATGAAAAGGCAATAAAGGGGATTCCCACCTGCTATATATTTCCATCCCCTCAAGATTCTAGATCACCAAGACCGCCATTCCATTCTCTTGTTCCTCAAGGCTCTTCACGCGAGCCTGGTTTGATTTTGGTTTCTGTGGCTGGTTCAGTTCGCTTCTGGGACAGCATAGGAATTGGATTAGCTGGTGGTGAAAATTATTTTTCGTCGGAATTAAATGATATGGAATATGACGAAGAGGTTACAAACCTTATTCGTGCTGATGTGAGCCTGTTTTTATCCATTAACGAACAGCCCTGCCTATCTCCAGACAGACACAAACATATATTCTTTCAACATCCTACGGAAGCCTCTATCGCTTCGTCCTCACCTCTACTGGTGGGAAGTATCACCTGGCAACACGAAGATTTGCACGGCCCACCGCATCCAACTCCTTTTCTCGACTTCTTCCGTCATTCCTTTCCCCGACTGCTTCCTCCTCCTCTTACGATAGCAAAGACAAATCTAGGCACATACATGCTGTCGTTCTTGGCCTCCAAACTGGGAGCGGCGATCGAGAAGTCTGGGCACTTGCCAATGGTCATATTCAGCAATGGAGCATGAAGTCCGAAGGATGGGAAGACCATCTCTTAGACCTTGATTTATCCCCCCTTCTATCTGAGCAGGTCCAAAAAACCCTGGCTCCCAAAGGATTTGATAACTCATGTCACGACCTTGAATTGTCCGACTTGGCCGTATTCGAGTGAGTCTGTCTTGCTCTACTAGATTTGTCAATTAAGATTGGACATGTTTAAGTGACCAGAACATCGCCGTTCTGGTCTCGTATACGGGGCAAGAATCGACGGATGATGACTTGCGGCGTCTTTATGCCCTGGCGGAATTGAAACCCTCGATTTCTGGATTTGAAGTTCACCGTTTGAGTCGTGTTCCATATCAGACGGTCAGCATTCCGTATTTCATCGACGCCCTTCACTTATTTACAGTCGCTCAGACAAGTACCCCCGGACCTCCTGTGCATCCCCGAATTCAATTAATCTGCCGAGGGTCCATCATCATTGTTCAGTTTGGCGATGCAGTGGCTCTCTGTTCTCGAGGTGACACCTTGTTTCCCTGCCTTTCAGTAGCTTTGCTTACCTTGTTCTTTTCCTTCCAGGTTCTGGCTACCGAGACAGACTAGAATTGAAGTCCTCCAATGACAGAACTCTTGGCGTTGGTGTCGGTCTTTCAATAAATCAGCCATTGATTTTGACTGCCACAACCATGATGAAAATATCTTTGGATTTAGAGAAAATCAAAAACTTCAAAGAAGAGTAAGGGTTTGCTCACGCTAGGCATAATTTACACTGAACCCTGATCTTGTAGGACTGGCAGTATGCATCTCATCAAATCTATCATGATGCAGGCCATTATATATGGCTCTTCTCCATTGGTACTCTACGTTTGCCTTACAAACGTCTCGGATGATTCTCATTTATGGCTTCTAGAATCCGCTCCGATTCAGCTTCCCTCCTGAAATCAATGCAGCGGCCTTGATGCAAGGAGCGCAGCAACTTAGTTACGAAGTCTTAAAATCTCGTCAGTCGTAATCATTCGGTCCATTGGACTATTGCCTAATACCAGTTTTTATTAGATCCCGAGGTGGTTCAGCAGAGCCCTGATATGACAGCGCAGCTGAACGGACGAAAAGAAAGACTCAGCTGGCTTGTCGGTTTCATCAACGAGAACGCTGCCTTGTTGAAGGTCAGCAATAAATGGGTCTGTCTTTCGGGACGCTCAAATTGTCCCCTTTCTATCTAGATGTCACAATCCAGCCGCCAGCAATTGGCAATGGATGCAGAAAAACTATATGCGTCCCATCAACTCTGGTTGAATTATAATCGACATCTCCCGTGCGTAATTCTCATGTTTGAATTAGACAATCGGCTATGCTGAATTCATCATCACAGTTCCTCGTCTTTCCAAAGTGTTCTGAAGGAAGCAGTCGTGAAGTACATGGAAGAAATCGGCGAGAGTACTCAGGAAGATGTTATGAGGGTATTCTTCCGTTCACGAGTCGCCGATATTGGTAAGTTATTGAGCAAATTTTCGGACGTCGTCGCTGCTGTTTCAAAACCATCAACGGGAAACGTGAATGCCCTCCTTTCAGAAGCAAACAGTGTGATTGTGGTAAGTTTCTGCGGTCAAAATATACCAATCTTGTTGTTGATCATGGCCTCAGACGGTTCTGAGATCTGCGTTCAAGTATCGAGCGTATAACTTGGCCGTTTACGGCATTGAGCTTCCAATGATCAAACCCTGGTCAAGCAAGCCAAGCATTATTGACGCCGTATTGACCCTGTTCGACCTTACCAGTAAATGTGTAGAATCCACGCCTGAGTCCCGGACTCATGTCAGGGATAAGGAACCGCTCTCTCAGCTACCTCCTCTCGCCGGTGTGTTGTTTGAATGTATTAAGGAGAGATTAGATTGGCTTTCCAGGTACATAATTCAAGTTTTGTCTCCTTCCCTGTCTGACCATTACATGCACCAGTTGCGGAAATGAAGGCCAACGCGAGAAAGAAGAGCTCCAACAAAAGTTTTCAAATCTGCGACCTGAGGTCCTTGAAACATTGCGTATGCGCAAGCCTTCTCTAACCTGTCATGATCTCATTTTGCCCTGGTTTTCAGGAACATGTGGTCATGAAGAGGCGGCATATTCTCTAGCAGAACATTATCAAGATTTTACCAGTCTCGTTGCTCTCTGCCACCGGGAAACAGTTTTCCCTCCTGAAGATAATCCCAACGCCGAACGAATACAATCATATATCCAGCAATTCAAAGAGGATTTCACGACAGAACTTTTCCAGTGGTACATACAACATGGTGGGTACTCCTAATTTATTGCTATCATATGGTCCTCATCCATTCTTAGGTGAAATTCGGACCATGTTTAACCAGGAGGCCCAAACGAGAGGGTATCTGGACATCTTTTTCAAGAAGAGGCCCAACATAGGCATTTCGTGGATACACGATATCGGCACAGCAAACTGCATACCCGCGGGTTCAGCGTTACTCCAAGGTGCAGAGGCTGCTGTAAACCTGGAAGTAAAACATGTAAGACTTCTCTATACTGGAGGCTCTTCATTCACAATTAATTTGATAGATTATGCTCAGTATCGGAAAATTATCGTATTTGGCCGAAATGCAAGCTACGAATATCCCAAGCGATTCGGAACTCGATGGTATTCCGTTCTCTGGTTTGCTATGCTGTCTAACAAACCTTGTTGTGATCAGCATTCCACAGTAGCCTTGATTTCATCAGCGTTCAGGAAGGGGTCTTGGAAGAATTACGTTCCAATCCACCTCCCACTCGTACACGACAAACTCTTGAAGGCCAAATCGACGCCATCGTACATTCAAAAGGCGGAGAACTTGTCGGAAAAAATGCATTTACCTCCGTCAGTTACTCTAGCCTATGTCTGTTTCACTTCCGATGTTGATTATTTTCCCTAGGTGTTTAGAGATTGCCTGCGACAACTGCTTCAAGGAAAAGCTTTATCAACAGAAGACCTCGTGGATATCTTGACTCTAAAGGATAATAAAACATCGTTAGAGGATTATTCAACAAGCATACATCTCCTGCTGTCCACTAAAGTGGGTTGCAGCGGCTTCTATCTCTCCGCCTCATTTTGTTGATTGCCAAATTTAGGATCTACCGGAAGCACGTAAAGACGCCGCATTAAGGACTGTTTGGCGGCGTGTTTATCTACATGATGAGTATGTCTGTCGTTTTTCGTGTTATGTGAACGTGCTGAATTTCAAGATAGCTGGGAAAATATCATGAAAACGAACGGTGTTTCAGACCATGTTTTGGCAGAACGACTGGATGACACCGCTTTATTTTCTACAATCCTCTCCGTCTTGCGCAGAAAAGATGGCCAAATTATTCAACCAAGTGAGGCTCTAGTGATTCCCTCAAAGAGTGAGATCGTGTCCCGGTGGCCTGGTATGTCGGAGGACCAAGTAAATTCCATCATCATGGATTACAACTATGAACAAGACACTCTTGGTGATGTAGAGCCAAGCTTGACTAACGCAAAGCTAGTTTCTGCCGTTGTGGAGCGAGCAATGGAGGCACTCGACATGGAGGAAGGGCAATAATGGCTATCTAGGATTCAATTAACTCTACTCGCCGTTTGTAAAAGCGCAAATAGTAACAACCAAAACTCCATGAATGAAATAGTTTCCATATAATTGAGATCACCTTTTGGTCACTTCAAGAACGATGCAAGGAAATCTTTCAGCTGTTGGGCCTGCAATCGTGCAGCCAGGACGATGAGTTGAAAATTTCGAGTCCTCCATTCCATTGTGTAGCTGTCCGTCCAGCTCTTCTCTTGCATCACCCATTGCTTGTGAAATGCAGATAGCGCCTTCTCCTTATCACGCGGGGTGGCTGACGTAGGAAGGCCGCCGAGGATGGCGTCTCTAGCGGCGTAGAAACGGGTGTTGCTCTTTCCAATAGTAAGAATATTTCACAAGCCAATATTGGGGCACTCACGTCCAACCAGAAATTTTGGTGTAACGAATCAAGTTGTTGTCTCAACAGACGGAATTGCAGTTCGTAATTTCCCAGAACTCTTGTACTTCCGTCCTTAAATTCAGAGAGGGAGTACGGGTGTCGCAAATATGGAAGGCGCAGCTTCGAAGGAGGGCCATCGTAAATAACAGGGCGCATATGCGAGACAAGATTGGGAGGTGCAACTAGGTCCCTGCGGGTTCTTGACATATGGAAACCATGAGTCCCAAGTGAGGAAAGGGATGCTTTCCGTGCGATAGCTTGACTGTGCGATAGAGACAGCATCACCACTGCGAAGGAACAAGGCCGCGCCCGGGAGATTCCGATACATGAACTAAGTAATTCATCTGAGTACTCAAGTACTTACGCCGGACGTTTCGTTTGGTATGTTAGAGTCCCCTCCTAAATAAATAATTATGATTCCCTTATGAAACTCAGAGGCAGGTTGAAAAACGTCTGCCATCTGCTCTTGGGACGATGGAGTTTGAAGATTGGAACCAATCCTTCAATCACTCAAGGACTAACATCGTTGCTGGCAAGCTGTTGACAGTTTAATGGTACAAATGTTTATTGCAACTTTGATATATACAGCCAGATTTCAATGTTAGCGAATAATGATACTAATGAGATTTCACGCCAGAGTGGTTCCAGACCTAACCTGAGCGAATGTCGGTAAGTTTGTCTGGAAAATATACAGGCTGAAAACACACCTCTTTACCCGTCTTCTTAATCTTAGCGAGAACGTCGTCGTAAGGAAGCGTGGCCGTCACAAGAACTTCCTGGGTCGCGAGGTTAACATTGTATTCGGTCACCCCTACGATTATCGTATCTTTAGGAACGCCGACTTTGCCAGAGTTTGTGGTACCTCACCATCCGTCTTCGCTTTCTCCAAGACGCGACTTACAGCACCGGAGCACCCAGAGCAGTCCATCTAGATGAGCATTGCCTGAATTAGTTCGACGATTCATCATCACAAGGGCTTGAGCTCGCCTTGACATCGAATTTGTATCTGTGTTGCTCATTCTGCAAGAATGGTTAATATATCTTTCAATACGCAAGGCAAGTGCGCACCATGTTGAGATGCGTAAGTCAAAGTGAAGTGTGGTTTGTGGAAAGAACAGCGGATTAGGGAATGCTGCTTTATAAGTCTAAAGCGCTTGATCTTCGGTAATTTAGGTAACTTCCATCTTATCGATGATCGAATACCGAATTCCTTCCGTGTAAATTATGTATATAATATCGTTAGTCACCTGAACTATCTGTGAGTATGATGTAATTCTACCGTCTCTTCCCCTTCTGTAGCAACTGCTTCCCAACCATCAGCGATTCGCGAACGTCCCCTCAGCTTGTCAATAATGTCTTTAAACCATACTGACAGCAATGCTTATTCAGGCGGAAGGAGTCAGCGATTGATAAAAAAAAATACTCACGAGCGATGCGAGAACCGTCTTTATCTTCAGTAGTTTGGGTTAAATAGTATACGGGAATTCCGGCAAGCACGAAGCCTATTAAATAATTTCACTTCCCACCACCAAATCAATATCCACCCGATGCACATACCTAGTACAGCAATTGCCTCAGCTGGCGCGGCGATAATGGGCATACAGAGGAGGAACAAGGCAACCTAGAGCCTCAGTGTAAATGCTAGGCAGATGGGAGGATAGGAAGAAACATACAGCACAAAAGGTCAAGGGGGTGATAATCCAAGTCCTGTACGGTCTGAGAAACAAGAATTAGAATTTTGAACGACTATGTGACCAATACAAACCTTTCAAGCATCGGTTCCTTTATTCGTAAAATGACAAGTCCCAAGACCTGAAAGCAGAGGTTGGTCAATCAAGAAATGTGGGCTAGTTGAGACTAACTGTAAGGAAGTAGAACGCCCAGGAGGCTACTACGGAAAAATTTATGAGAGACCTGAAACCGCTTCCAATCATGATGAAGGCGATGGTGATAGCTGCTTGAAGAAGGGCCGCGTTTAATGGTGTCCTCCGGGTCGAGTGAAGCTTGCCAAATATGGTTGGTAGATAACGCTCTCGGCTGGCTGCGTAAACCAGTCGGGACGAGGTAAAGAACGATCCTAAGACAACAAGTTTAGTAGGACAGTGGGAAATAGTAGTTCGTAATATACCATTCAGAGCACCAAAGCACGAGAAGGCCACCATAAAGGCAAAAACGCTTCCACCGATGGGGCCAAACAACGCTCGTCCGAAATCCATGGCCACAGTGTTACTCATGCCCACAGTGTTCTGGAACAGAAATGCGAAAAGTTGTGCGAAAGCCTTAAGTAAATACGCACTTTTTCCAGAACGACAAAATATGATACATTGGCCAAAAGAAACAGAAGCTGCCCATGCCGAATGAATAAGAACATTGGAGACAATGAAATCGAATGAACGGACTGTGACGACGATCATGCTTGAATGTATTGCACGGGGTATGTTTTTCTCCGGTTGGGTGATTTCTCCACCCACGAAATTGGCTTGATCCCACCCGTCAAAGGCCCAGAGCCCGGAATACAATGCTAATGAATACGACGATGGACTTGTACTTGAACCAGCAAAAAGAGGTCCTTTGAGTGAACCCGAGGCCTTTCCACGTGCAAGTTGAACAATCCCTAGAATCGTGACAAGAATCTCCAAGGGGATTAATTTCTTTCTCCTGAGAGCATGGATAGGGGATACGTACAAGGGAGGTTACCTGAAATACGGTTAAGTCGGCAAAGAAATTTAAAAAAAGACATGAATGGCAACTCACTTTGACTGTTGTGAAAATCACCGCAACACGAGGGCCCAGTCTTTTCGCTGCCACACACAGTATGGTGACAAGGATGACGGCTCCTGTCGCAGTGAGTTTGATGGCCCATTGAGGAATGGCATCTGGTGATACCTCATCACTGGTGCTTTGCCAGAACAGCCGGTTCATATATTCTGCAAAAATGAGACTAATGACCGCATTTCCACCTATTCTGCGTCAAACCTAGTAGGTGGATAGTGGAATCTTACAGTTCACGAACCTGGTTTAAGAGCTATGATAGCAGTCCATGCAAAAAGGTAGGAAACGAGAGGTCCATAGGCGTATGAAAGGTACGCCTGCGCCCCTCCATTCTGTGGAATAGCGGACCCCAGTTCGGCGAAACTACTCGCGCCCGTCCATGCCAAAAGACCGGATATCAGCCAGACCACAAGGCTAGCACCCACGCTGTGCGTGTTGGCGACGACAACGCCTGGAGATGAACTGGGAATAATGATTCAGGAGCCTGACAGCCGCTTAGAAATTTTCCTACAAAATGCCTGAGCCTATCTGGTTGCAAAGATCAGAAGAGTGAACTTGTAAAGTTGTGCATGCATACCTGTAAGCCCACGACCAAGGCAATCCCTGTCACCGATATCATATCATATGAAGCTTCACATTGAATACCAAACTATAGTTTACCATTAATGAGGCTGATGTTCTTCTCGGCGCCTTCGCCTTGGATATTTCCTGGGTCTGTGACACTGGCACTCAATGGCAGCTAGAATGGAGACGTCGGTGCGTGTTATACGTAGTTGCTTTGTTTGCTCTACACACCAGATCATGTTGAAAATCAAAACCAGAAACAGAATATGATCTAGGCCTGGAAAATGTTTGTGAAGAATTCTTGACGTGAGGACGTATTCCATACCGTCGGTAGGTGCTTGGTCCGTCAGAAAGCTCCAAAGCTCTCAGCGAATCGTCAGAGTCTGTGGAATGTCGTGAAAGAGGAGTAGGAGGATATGTCATGGAATTTTTGAGCACAAGGTATTCATCCCTCGCATTATCATGGTTGGACATGAAGATTGTAGAACGAAGGTATTTATGCAAAATGTCATCACGCTCAACTAGTAACCATACATGCTGACATAATCTGAAGTAACTTTTTCAAACGCTGTTGTACAAGTGTTGTAAAAATCAGAGTGCACAGTCCTTGTGCTTTCTGCTACCTGGTCTGGAATAGAATTCTGGCTTCAAATGAGAGGAATGAGAATTTTAAACCTACGCGTTTCTCATGGAACGAGGCTAGGACGGAGAATTGTCTGGACAAGTGTGCTAGCTCCTAGTCATCCATTTCACCCTTTCTGTCCCCAAGCTCCAGATGTCGTGCACTTTCCATCATGTTCTTCAGGCGTTGCCACTCCATGTCGATAATCTTCCTCTCGTCAAGCCAATCGCACAGCCCATCTGCATCATTCAGGTCTTCAGGAGGCTCTTTGCCCTTGAAGAACGCGATAGGATGGAACGGCTTTGAGGAAGATGTCTTCAGTATCTTAAGTTCTTGTAGAATGCTCTGGAACAAGCCATACTAAAGGAATTCTATTCAGGGGGCCATGTTGCGAGGAGCCTTTTGCTTACCTCCCAGTGACAAAAGTGATGAAAAACTCTCGTTCTCCTAGCACAAAAACGGCCAAGGTGAAATTCTTTGGAGGTTTCTTCTTCAGAATCATAACCTTCACTAGGAATCTAAAACGATGTTTTCAGGAAAATATGATGTATCAATCAATTGCACTCACGGTTTCGAATCCGCTTTTATTGTATTGAAATCCGGATAAGCGGCCGAGCAACGTTGACATCCTTCCCCCAAGATGACAGGCATCACAAGAAGGAACTGCGAAATCGAGCTCAACGAGCTGAAATTCGGGGTACTTCTCAAGACTCCTTGTGAACGCTGGTTTCCAAACCGAAGAAGAGACCAAGGAATCTCTTAGCCCGGATAGCTTTCTACGAGTAACTTGCAATGGAACAGAGAAGTATTCCTCCTCTGAAAAAGGTGTTTAAGAAGAAAAGTCGTCATATTCATGGAATATAGGCAGACCTTGCATCTGTTGCTCCATATACGCACTTCGACCCGCAGGTGGTTGAACAGCAACATGTACAAAGAACTGGAAGATCTTCTTAAATTGGAGAGACAAATCTTGATGGGTTTCCATGCTAAACTGAGGAGGCAGTTGGAAAACCTCGCCGTCTTCAACAATGAAAGTATCGGATTCGTCACTCAAAGACTGATGAGTATCACTGTGCTCGCCCGTGGGTTTCGAACCATCGAATGGCTCGCTTGATTCCATCTCCTCATCGTCGGTTTCCTTTTTGTCAGGCTCATCCTCAAGTTTGAGTTTGCGTCCTGTGCCACTCATTAGTCACCGCTAAACGGGAGGTGATGTCTGAATACTTTTCAGTTTTTCTAAATTTTTCTGAAACGCAGTTTTGCGACGGGTTCTTAACCTTGAATCCAAGACTCCTATGGTGAAGGGTGCAAATATTATGCAACGTAATGTATAGAGACAGAATGAGCATACGATCTTCGTCTACTTCATTTACCAGTTGCGCCACATCTTCGTCGGATGAAATTCTTGCACTCGAGGGCTTGCCACGGCGAATACGAGCCCTTTTCAGGGGTGGACCCTTGAGTTCATCAGAGTCCGAAGGATATGATTGCACCTTCAAGGATTTGCGACGGAGCCTTCTTAAGTTTCGAGTCGGTGGTGGAGTGATGGCAGGTGACATGGGGGCCGTCACACTCGTCACAACAGTCGGAATTTCGAATTCACTTCACGAGTAGTGCATACCAACAACTCAAAACCTATGGGCGACACAGCGTTCTCTGGTGTATCGCTGTTCAGCTCATGTGTCGTGATCCTCTTTTCTCTGTGCTTGTATATCCTCCTTAATTTATGAGGAAAAAATGGAGGGGAAATATTCCTGACAGGTAAAATTCGCAGTGTCGATGGAAGGGTTGGTCTGCGGCTGACATGATGACACCTCCCACACACCACGTTTTTTCCTGGTGTAAACCATTTTCTCTGCAGTCCACAATGGCTCCTGGTGACCAGTTGGCGCATTCATCGACCCTACTATCTCAATCCGCAATGCAAAAACACGCTACCGAGACCAAACCAACAAATTCCGTGAGCTTTCCGCTCCATACCGAAAATGCAACGCCATGGACCAATGATTGCTCTGTTTCAGGACCCTCCATTTAAAGAGTTCCAACAAGTCCTGGCATTCATTTCTTCCCTCGGCTTAGCCACAGCCGCATCCTGCGCATTCAGCCTCGTCGGGGTCACATCCTCCTTCAGCGATTCGGGCGACGCCGCGAAAGCTCAAATAAAAAACAGCGGTCTCTTCCTCGGCTGGTCATCAGCATGTTTCATCGTCGCCATCGGCTTCGTCGCAGCGACTCAGTTATTATACACTGAACCGGTGATCACTCATCTGCTGGGAAAGAAAGAGACAAGCCCGGAAAAAGTCATTATTCGGGTGGGATTGGCATGTTTTGCGTGGATCGCTCTGGGGTTCCAGACGGCGGCGATGATCTTGTTGGGTCAATCTTTGAAAGTTTTCGCCCCTGGACCGGTGTATTTGGCTAATTTTGGGTTGGTGGCCAGTGCAGTGCTTGTGGTGATTGTGACGTTTGTGGGCATGATGTCGGAGCGTAAGGGACGGAAGAAGTTGTCGATTCTTTGGACGTTTGGTGGGTTGGTCCCGTGGTTGGGTACACAATTTGGTAAGCGATTTTTTGTTGTTCGTTGGTTGGACGGATATTGCAACGCGGTATTTGCAGATTCGAAAGAGGCAAGGTCCAATGATGGGACGAGTGTTGCAGCAGACGGTAGTCGCGCAGAGATATGATGGGAATTCGACCATCACCCTATGGAACATCACGATTAAATGCATAGCATTGCCACACATGGGACTCTATTAAGGGTAGCATGATTATTGTAGCTCTAGTTCTGAATGCAACACTTAAATTGAATGGGAAGCAGACGATGACCCCGTCTCCCCAGCATTCCTGAGGAAACGCTCCTGATAGCGCTTAACCCAATTAGCTTCCCCGAAATTTGACACATCGACTTGAATCCAGTCTATCCGACTGAGAAGGAGCTCCATATTGCGGTCATTGTAATACAGGTGACCGCCTTTAGGGTATTTGATCAAATGTGTCTTTGTGTTGAGGTCATCATCGACTTCGAAGATCGTATATTCAGATTCGGAGGGAGGGATGGAATAGAGGGTGCCGTGAGCGAAGTAGAACACCTTTTTCACGGCTTGGCGGTAGCCTAAGAATTGAGGTGGAAGAGTTGGAGCGCCTATGAAAAACTACATGAGCGAGAGAAGTAATAAAGGGAATATCTGACCGTCGTTGAATCCCCTAATAGAGTATTCGTTGACAGAAGGTTCACCGTGTCGTCTCTGATACGATGAAACGGTGTGTTCCCAGTATTGCGCTAGCGCAGAGTTCCCGAATCTTGGGCTTCCGAAGAGAACGAGCTTCAATGGTAGGGATGTAGATGAAGGTGGGATAGATTCGGCCTTGAAATCGTCTGTCATAACGTCTAGGGCGAGCAGACAGCACATCACTGCCCCAAGACTATGTCCCGTGAACACAATCTCCTCAACTTCGTAATCCAGCTGAGCTTTAGCTAATTGCTTTAGTGCGACTGTCCGTAAACCATTATACATCTTCCAAAAACCAGCGTGTACCGCACATCCACTTCCGTAAGGATATCGTATCAGCAAAGCCTCCAAATTGTGAAGCGACTGTGAAAGAGATGATGTGCCGGAAAACGCGAGGACAAGCTGTTTCCTCTCGGCTCGATATGCAACATACCCTTGCAAATTGGACACTGTTCCGTGAAAGGCGGAAAGGAGACGAGAGCTCGGAGGGGCGTCGTAACCGTCAAGTGGGAAGTCAGGTTGTCGAAGAATGTCCATGTGCTTCCATATGAACTCTGGAGAGAGATGGCCGTGTGCTAGCTCTGCGAATTGGCCGATTTCAGCCAGTTCTTCTTGTAGTTCGATTGGAGCCAAGTCGGTCGAGGTGAGGGTATGTGAGGAATGCGTGCCGAAGATCCTGGAGGCCCATCGGAAATTTTCCATTTTTTCAGAGGCGTACACTCCTGCTTGTTCATCGGATAAGGGTGTATGGGGTGACCAGAGCCATCCGAACATAATGGTGAGACGAATGTTACCTTTGGGTAAGTAGGGGGTATTAGCGATTTCACATTCAAGGTTTTTGGCAGGCGGTTTGAAGGAGCTGTATTTGCTACTACTAATATGGTACCATTTTCCCGCATTCCCATTCACTGGTCAGCGTCACGACAACGGTCTCTTGTCTTGTCAAGCTCCTCCATGGGCTGTTTATAATCTGAGGCCTGGAAGGGAGTTGCTGTGCAGTGCGCTCTCGTCAGTTCCTGTCATTATAAGCTGATACAATATTATTTCTTATTGTTCAAGTGTCCACTCCTGGATTACAAAATTGGTAGATGTCTGACGTTTCTGAGTCACCAGCCTTTTCTCATCACAGGGAATGTATTGGATGTTCAACTCGATAACATGAAGGAAGCCTCATGTGTACTAATCTGTATTTGAATCTTGTACATTTATTTAATGCCACGTACAAGGTAGTGGCACTGCTGGCATAGGGTTATTTATTTCGACCAAAAATGTTTTTCAAACATGTTTACATGTTTCAAACAATTGATTCGCGCATAAATATTTCATTTTCTTTGACAAAAACTTCCTTATAAGGAAATATTTCCAAGTTTTTTACGACAGAAAATGATGAATTTACAAAATAGATAATTGATTCAAAAATGCAAACATGTTTAAATCATTTTTGGTCGACATCAATAACCCCATGCCAGCAGTGTGGGTCATGGGAAGACGGGTTTGAGTTACATATACATAAAGCTGGTCATATGCATTTGCTCTGCAAAAGTATTTATAAACATCTCGATAAGTACAAATTGAGCGACACGAAAACTGAAAGCCCTAGCGCAGTCGGCGAGATGAAGATCGTGTTGTCGATACATGGTTTCGCTTTCTTGAATCGACCAAAGGTTCGACGAGGGGGATTTCCTCCCCTATTGCTTCCCCCTTACTCGACTCGCCAGCTTTCAAGGCTATTCTGGTGTTTTCTGACGTTGGGGATGCTGATCGACTGCGTTTTACGATGTCGCTCAGCTGCTGTGTTGCTCCAGGCGGCGACATGGAGTCGTTCACAAGCGTGGGCAGCTCCCTCTGCTGTTTCCAAGCTTGTAAAATGTCTTCTCGACTTTTCGTCAAGGACCATTCATTGTTGTATTGCCACTTGCGTTTGCGGGGGGTGTCACCGGTGGGAACATCATCTTTAACTCCCTTAGTCGCTAGATTGTACGCCGCCTGTTCGATAGATTTCAGGCTCCTGGTCGAAATTTCTTCGTAACGTTGTGTATCTCGGGCTTGTTCTCCAAACTGATCGTCATTAGTATGCTAGTATTAAAACGGCTTTCAGGGTGAACCTCCGACTTACTCGGGATAGCGTCTTGTTCGTGAACGTCTCAATTGTCTTGGCTGAGGCGACAAGCAAATCTTGCTGAGAAGAACGGTGGGCGTCAAATTGAGCGTGGATGTTACTCGTGGCGTCTATTCTGGCACGCTTCAACCTTGTATGCTCCTCGAAAGCTACAGTTGGCAAAAAATTACTCATCATATGATTCAAATGAAAAATGCGTTAGCATACCTGTGTGAGCCGATGCTTCCATGGCCTGTGTTTGTTGATACACCCAACTTGAATGAGACGCTACTGATCCAAGGACGGTTTGTTGAATTCCACCAAAGCTGGTTTTCATGAGTTCTCGCGCCCTTGAGGCAGTCTAGGCATTGCATTGAATAAGTATTATACGGTAACAGGAATGGATCACACCCACCTCTTCTGCGAGCTTTTTGGAATCGAATACCTGGTCATTCACTTCATCCAGATAGAGCCCAGATTTCCTAGTTCTAGCGACCATGTCCTCGTGAGCAGAAACTTGCTGTACATAAGTTGAGTTTAGAAGGTCCTCAACTTCCTTGTTACTGCGCTGTAGATTCCCAATAGACTCCTTCAGGCTGTCATCTCGCTTCTGCATAAAATCACCCAAAAGGCCGGAAACTCGTTGGAGTAAATCATTTTTTGCCTTCTCTCCGTTCTTCCTCTCCTCGAGGAGCATCTTAGCCAGAATTTCGTTTTGCCGCTGAAGAGATGACATCTCCTTCGCTACCAGGTTTTTTGCTAGAGCTTGGATTTCATCGAGTGCTGAAAGCTCTGTGTTGAGGTAGACCTGGATCTTCTGAGAAATTTTTTCGATGAAAGAAGATAGGGTAGTGGACGATTCCTCCAAAATGGTAATCTGTTCAATGTTTGTAGTCGCTGACTCCTCGCAGAGTCGATTGCAGGTCGCCGCCAACTCATTTCCCCACGATGAAACCTCTGTATTGAAAGCTTCTCTGGTGGTCTCGATCTGATGTTTGAGGACAGCGATGGAATTCTCCTCGATGACCTCTCCGCATTCAATTCTCTTGAATAATTCTTGGGCCTTGTCGAAATGGTCGGAAATTTCCCGAATACGGTTTTCTAACGCAAACGCATGCGAGGATTGGTATTCCTTCGTTTCTTGTTCTAGGTTGTTTCTCGTGTCATGCAACATTTGGCTGAACTCGGCGAGTTTCGTTGTAAGGATGTTTGTCAATTTGGAGATGAGTTTTTCGTTTTCGGAAACTACGAGGCGGTTGGAGAGGTGAAGCGTCTTGTTTCGATCTGGTATACCTTTCAGTTGTTCGTTGATGACAAGGAAAAAAAAAGGAATCCCACCAAGCTTTTCAAACAGCCCTTCGACGTCACGTAGTCCTTGAGTAGCAACATTCTTGAGGCCTAGAGCAACCCCATTCAAAGCGATTTCGGTTTCCTGGTGTGCTTGTCTCACGATAACCTCCTGCCCATATGCAGCAGTGACGCGTTTCAGCTCCACTTCACGTTCGCGGAGAATCTGTTCGGTAGCGTGCAATGTGGTCGTAGTTTCGTGAAGTTCCTCTTCCCTTCGCTTAAGGAGGGCGATACTTTGATCGTACTCATCGCGGACATTTCGCATTTGATTCTCGACGATTTCCACCTGTTTCCGAGCTTCTAGGAGCTCCGTTTCCTTGAGTTCGCTTTCGTTATTCAGTTGATTCCAGGTCTCCTCTGAGACGTAGATGCCATTCTTCTCTCGTGCAGCCAGCAAGTCAGCTTTTAAGCGCTCAATCTCCCCAACGTATTCCTTCAACAAGGAGTTACGTGTCATTCGCTGATTAAGTTCAGGCTTGTTCTTGATGGACTTTGCTCGGAGAGCGTAATCAAGGGTGGATAGTGTTTCCTCAAGGTTGGATCGCGCGGGTGATATTGTAGCAATTATGCAGGTCTTCGTTCGACCTCCAAGTGAGTCTTGAAGCAATCGGGTCAGCTTGGATTCCCTGAAGAAGGCAAGGTTCAAACGTGCATCAACCAAAACATAAGATATGCGCACCGGTAAGGAACGTGCTGAGCCTTATCCACAAGTGCGTTTATGACCCGACCGAGTGTGAGTAAGCTCTGATTGATCATTCCCGCCTCTCTGGCCCTCTTGTTTTCAGCACCCGATCGTCCAATGTTTTCTGACCCAGCCAAATCAACAAGGTTCAGTTTTCCAACTTTGAGCAGGTCATCACCCATTGGGGTGGCCTCCTTGATATGGACGGTAATGGAAAAGACGGAGTGAGATCGACTCGAATGATCGTTGAATTTTGTAGCGGCGATCTGCCGGCGTTCGCTACCTTTGATCAGCAGAGCTAGAGCCGTTTTTGAATCCTTCACAGCGACTTCCTCAAGGCCTTGAATAAAAACCCCGCGTTTCGTTGCGTCGTCGAATATTTTCAATCCTCCTTCCGCACCTCTGGCATCCTTGGCTGTCATAGCCATTGGTTGCATTAAAGTAGTCGGCGCCGCAAGATCGTTGGCCAATAGGTCGCGGAGTTCTTCGTTATATAGCTCTATAAAGGAGATTTTGACAACGAAATCGGTATATGCCTTTTCTAGCTCATGGAAAAGGCGAAAAAGAACTCGAGGGATGATTCCAGCATGGGCAGAGGGGTTGCCCATTGGAGTAGGGCATAAATCTCCTTGCATAGTATAGCTATTAAAAATTTTAAGAGCCGAAGGGCCTGTAAAAGTGATTACTTACGTTTTACCCGTTCCTGTTTGACCATACGCGAATAGAGTGCAGTTATATCCCATCATGACTTCATCCAACATTGGCCCAACAACATCGTGATAAATCATACTCTGAGTTGCTTCTGGGCCGAAAACCAGATCGAATGGATATGTCCGCGTCGGGGGCAGGGTTACAATACCCAGGCTTGAGGTGGGAGTGGACGTTTCGATGGTGAGCTCCTTGGTTTTCGCACTGTCGATTTGGACAATCCCAGGAGAATTTGCTTGTACTTCTCGTTCGGAGCGTACCCTACAGCGTAGAATAACTTGTATGTGTGTTTCAGAGTCATCTTGACGCTTTGTATTAAGAGGTGCGTTGCTAGAGTCTTGCAGGTGAGGGGCAACCCGTTGTGAAGATGTCGGTCTTGACAGAGCGGATTGAGAACGCTGTTGGAGTGGTGGTGGTGGCATGGGGTTGGTGTTGTTGTTCAGCCTAGCACGCGAAGAGGCTGGCCGACGAATAGCCATCGTTGGAGGGTGGAAGAGCGAAATGTCGGTGTAATCAACACAGACGCGTTTGTCACGTGATGGCGCAACCCCGTGAGCGGCCCGTTCATTCTTCACTCTAAATGAGGACGCATTCTCTATCACTGTCTTCTAACTACTCAAAAGATGGGAAAACGCAAAAAATCTTCTAGAAAGCCAGGTCCCTCCAGACAGAAAGTGCCCCTCGGTAAGAGACGTTGTATCCTCAAGGCACAAGAAAGTCTAATAGCCTTTCAGATACCACATTCACATGCTTATTTTGTCACCATGATAAGTCTGTCACCGTAAGGCTCGATAGGAAGGAAGGGGTAGCGCAACTTGTCTGTCGGGTTTGTGATCAGAGGTATCAGAGCAAAGTCAATCGTATGTCCAGTTCCGAATTGCTTTGTCCCAGAAACTTAGTGCACCTCAGACTTGACTGAACCCATTGATATATATTCTGAGTGGATCGATGCTGCGGATGCTGCCCAGCGCGAAGAAGTTCCACGCCGAACAGTTGCATCATCGAGTCGGCCACTCCCAGCCCCGCCATCTGTAGACAGCGATGAGGAGTAGCGGATCCTGCCATCCAATGCAAAGCCTAGTTGCAAGATTTTCCATCATTGGGCAAGTTTAAATCACCGAATACGAGTGGCACAGCTGTATTTCCATGAATCCCACACGGCTATTACAATTGTTCACGATTATAATCCACCAGATCAGCTTCAGTTTATATAATATCATTAATCTTCAACCTTGTCCTAAAACAGGAAAAGGTCGTTATTCCATGCTATTGCGATTCCAGGAAAAACTTGGGAATAATAATTAAAACTTGTCCTCAATCTATTACGAAGGCGATACATATAACAGATACAAACAGACGGACTAACATTAACCACAGACAGTGCAACGCCTTTCTTGGAATCTTGGACCGCATTTACGGTGCTTGTTCATGTTATTTTGATTAATTCTTTCAGCTGTAGAACGAAATCGCTGGCGTTGAGCCACTTTTAGCCTGTGTCTGCAGCAGTGTGCCTCTACTCCTTGTAAGGGCCAGCAACGATCACCAACCACCATGGCAAGTTCCACCAACATCAAGGTCGTCTGTCGGTAGGGCCATTACTTATTCATATCTCAATTGAACTAATCATAACTTCTTAGGTTTCGTCCTGTAAACGCGATTGAACAGCGTGAGGGCGGGGACATCGTGGTTGCTTTCGATGAAAATCTCCAGACAGTACAACTCAAATCGAATCAAGTTGGTTCTGGTCCAGAAAAGGATGGTTTTACTTTCGATAGAGTCTTTCCTATGGGAACGAAGCAACATGAAGTCTTCGATTATGGGGTCAAGGAGTGAGTATTATTTCATGAAAGATCTATCAACAGTGAACACACGCTGATAACTTTATTTGTGATCAGCATCGTCAGAGGTGTGTATCAAAGTTACCTGGATTTCATGACTCGGATTCCTTTCGACCCTTCGCTGACGCAACCTGTAGATGTCCTCGATGGATATAATGGTACCGTCTTTGCATATGGACAGACTGGTAGTGGGAAGACCTTCACGATGATGGTACCCGAAAGCTCCTTAGATTATTCTCAGCGCTAACACTATTGCTGTAGGGAGCAGATATCGACTCGGACGAGTTAAAGGGGATCATCCCCCGTATCACAGAACAAATATTCCAGTCCATAGTGGAAAGTGATGCCCACTTGGAATACCTTGTTAAAGTCTCATACATGGAAATTTATCTTGAACGAATCAGGGATCTGCTCGCTCGTGCGTTGTATGCGAGTCTTACGTTGAATTTCCATTGTATTGATTATTGATTAGCTCAGAACGACAATCTACAAGTTCACGAAGAGAAGTCCAAAGGAGTATATGTGAAAAACCTCTCGGATTATTATGTCAGTAGTGCCACGGAAGTTTACGAGATTATGAGGACAGGCGGTGCGGCTAGAGTGGTGAGCTCGACAAGTAAGTTTTTGATCGTGATAAAGTAGTGTTTGCTTGATGTTTTTTAGACATGAACGCCGAGTCATCTCGCTCTCATTCCATCTTCTTGATCACAATCCAGCAGCGAAACACGGAAACTGGTGCCCAAAAAACTGGCAATTTATATCTTGTCGACCTTGCTGGTTCAGAGAAAGTCGGGAAAACAGGAGCATCAGGCCAAACCCTGGAAGAGGCCAAAAAAATCAATAAGTCCCTGTCAGCACTCGGTATGGTCATCAACGCCCTCACAGATAGCAAGGTCAGTACCCCCCAAACAATTTAAGTAATATTCCTCGCTGACCATTATTGTTCTCCAGGCCAAACATATACCGTATCGCGATTCTAAGTTAACTCGAATTCTCCAAGAATCGCTGGGAGGCAATTCCCGCACAACATTGATCATTAATTGCTCACCGTCATCGTACAACGAATCCGAGACACTCTCCACCCTGCGTTTTGGCATTCGTGCGAAGTCAATTAAGAACACTGCTCGCGTCAATGCCGAATTATCGCCACTCGAACTCAAAGGTTTGCTACAAAAGGCTCAGCTCGCAAACACGTCTTATCAGAAGTACATTACTCTTCTGGAAGCAGAACTAGCTCGATGGCGATCGGGAGAAACAGTGGAGGAAGCGGAATGGGCGCTGCCTGGCAAAGCAGCCATGGCGTCAACAGCATCAATGACCAAGAAACCACCTACATCGCCTCCACCAAGTACCCCTGCATCGACTTCACGGAGCATGACTCCTGTAAACCCTAGCATTGAAGGATTAAGGTCCGACCTCGAATCTCGACCCCAAACGCCTACAGTAGTCGGGCTGGACAAAGATGAAAGGGAAGATTTCTTGCGACGCGAGAACGAGTTGAGCGACGCTCTTGCTGAGAAAGAGTCTACACTCTCGGCGGCTGAGAGGCTGGTCAAGGAGTTGAGGGAAGAATTAGCCTATTTGAAGGAACAGGAGGCTTCAGTTAGCAAGGTTTGTTCCCCTATTCACCTTTGGGATTGTTGCTTAACCCGCCCCTTTACTCATCTCCAGGAAAATAAGGCCATGTCGAGCCAGCTGAACGAACTCAGGCTTCAGGTCGAGAGATTAGACTACGATAATAAGGAAGGGATCATCACTGTGGATATTCTCAAGGAACAAAACCAAGACGCAAAGGCCGAGTTAGAAGAGTTAAAGAAACAAATATCCGACTTGAAAACCGCCCAGAAAGATGCGTCTGCCGGAGATAAGGAGAAACGCAAACAGGAGAAGATGGCTATGATGATGGCCAAGTTTGATACTGTGAGTCCATAACGGTAACTCTAACATCCAATCGCAATATTAATCCTTTTTCTATGGAAACAGCAAGGTGCTTTCTCCGAGAAGGACGAACAATTACGCCAACTTCTTTCCAAATTAGACAACATGGACCAAGACGCTCCTGAGGTATTGTCATCTGAGGACCTTACAGCCATAAGGAGGCAACTTTCCGAAGGGCAAACTTCTGCAAGAGAAACTGTAGAACGACTAAGGCAAGCACACGAAGAAAATGACATGATTACACGTCGGAGGGATGAACTTGAAGCCCGTGTAACAGCATTGGAGATGGAGTACGAAGAATTATTAGGTGCAGTATATAACCCTTCTGCAAGTATGTTCCTCGTTCATATCTTTCCTTTTTTTTTCGAGCAGAGAAAACGATACACGAGGAAGAGGTCAACAATGTCGACGTAGCCGATTTAATGGCCGATCTCAAGGTTAGTTGCATAGCTATCAATCAAGGTTGCATTCTCATACTTCTTTCAAGAATAAGCTGGAGATACAATACGCCACCAAGCGTGACGCCCTTTTGAGCGAAGTTGCAGACCTGAAGCAACAACTTGAAGTCAGGAATAACGAAGTTCGCAGCCTCAATGCCTCTATTGACAGTTTGAAGAGTGTCAATGAGGAGCTCAAGGTCAGACTTCATGGCGCGCAAAAACAATTCGCTTACTCACAACTGTCTTTGACCAGCGTGCCTTCGCTGTTACCTCAGCTGGTATCGAAGGTGGAAAGAATCTTGCAGAAAGTGCACAAGATCTTGAGCGCACCCGAAAGGCTATTAACGTTCAACTTGCGGAGTTCGATGGCGTCAAGAAGTCACTTATGCGGGATTTGCAGAACCGATGCGAAAAGGTAGTTTAAACAAATCGGAATACTTTTATTGCTGAAGAACTTTGTTTGCTAGGTCGTAGAATTGGAGATTCAATTAGATGAAATGAAGGAACAATATACCAACGTGATACGCAATAGCAACAATAAAGCGCAACAGAAGAAAATGGCCTTCCTCGAGCGTAACTTAGAACAACTCACTCTAGTCCAGAAACAGGTGATTTTATTTCTCATCCTTAAAGGCGCATTCTCAACCCCAACCAGCTTGTCGATCAAAATTCAACCTTGAAGAAGGAGGCAGGTATTGCAGAACGCAAGCTGTTGGCCCGTAACGAGCGGATACAGAATCTCGAGGCTCTCCTCCAGGACGCAGATCGCCGGCTTTCAATCCAGAACCAAAAGTTCGAAACCCAATTGCAAGCCGTCAAAGAGCGTTTAGATCAGGCTCGAGGTGGGCATTCTCATCCATTGAATTCCTGACAGAAGCTGAATCTGAATTCACCGTAGCTCAAAAATCCGTCACATCGTCGACGCTGAATTTCGGCCGAATCGCCAAACCCTTACGTGGAGGTGGAGGTGCCAATAACATTTCTGGTCCCATCGCTACAACCAGTGGTGGACCGTCAGCAAACCCCCTTGCAAGGCTCCAGAACGAAGAAGCAGGGTGCGTTAACTAGACTTTTTTTTCCGAACCATTTTTACTTACCGGAACGCCCACGTGTTCCGTTTTTACCTTGCAGATCAGGTGAGTTTGGTTCCTAGTGTCCAATGTACGCGTTCGTCCATCACTAACGACCCTTGCCCTGCTCGGCATATTAGCGAAACGGGCATCATGGTTTTTCAATTCTCGTTAAAATGTTAAACGATCATAGTTTTCACTGCCAATTCGGAACTTCCACACTTGTATTTCGCATAGCATTTTTTCTACCTCTCCACTAGAAATACATCATATTCCTCGGACACGCACGCGGTCGGAGGACATTGACTGCACATGACGAACTTGATCGACGTTGGAGAAGCGCCAGCTCAGGCAATCAAAGCATTGAGTTTGCCACCTTCCTGCACCCTTCCCAGCATCTGGATTTGGCGGGGACCTGACTACACCCAAATTAGGACAGTCCGGGGGTGAGCTATTCCAAATTTGCTCTTTTTGAAACGCGGATAATGATTGTGTGACATATTGCCATATTGCCTCCGTTTAACTCATTTAATTCCGCGTTCGGTGCTCTCCCCTCCATTTCTCTGTTAGTCTGTGTCCCAGGCCTGAATGGCCAATTCTAAGGGTCCACCATTTTCTCGCTCCCTTTCTCTTCCATTCTGTCGGCCTAATTTCTCCCCACGCATAAGCACAACTCGTCTTTTACACAAGCGCTCATTCTGACCTAGCCACCTATCATAGTGAGTCGCGTCGTCGAATTTGTAGCGCTGCCTCTAGCCACTTCTTCTTCGCGGGGTCGTTTAAACACGCGTCTGAACTCCGATCCGTTTGCATACGAATCAGTTAAAAAACTAACAACCCGTTTTAAATATATAGATTCAAGTTGACCCAGATATTACCTCGCTCCGAAGACTCTTGCCACCACGAACTGGAAATAACATGGTCGCCCCCTTTCATTCCTTTGGGAATGCAAAGATGGAGTCACAAAACTCTGACACCGCCCTTCAGCTCGCAGACGACGGGTGGGTGACGGCAAATCCAATCCCAGACCAGGTACAATTTGACCTTCAGGCTCGGTCGTAGCCAAGAATACTAAATCCTTTTCAAAGAATATGCATCCCCAGATTCTCTATTCGAGACAGGAACAGTCGCCACCCATTGTTTCCGTAAGTAACATGCCTCATATCGACTTTTCATGGCTGATCCTTAATTCAGAATGAAAGAGTACCTCTCGGAAACCCATGGCTCGCCTCTTCGACTACAATGAATCTCAGCTCAGGATTTCCTGTTGTAAGACATACTTCTTCTCCACCAGGAGGACCCGTGTTGTCAAATTTATATCCTCCCCAGTCTTCCATTCCACCTCATAACGTTTACCTCGAGTCCCTTCAAGCCTCGATGACCTCACCGCCGAGCGGGTTTCAACGAGCTTTAAATGTCGCGCCGATGGAAGCGGAAAGATTCATTGGCCAAGTTGCACGACAAGTACCACCTCAATTTTTGAACAACCCATCGATGCCACCTTTCCCGCAAGCACATGGCTCCTATAATGCATATCCTACACTTGACTACCGGAATTATTTTACAACACTACCCCACGAGTCATCGAGAGACTTTGGCTTTGGGTTCGACCCCTACCGACCGCCTCCAGGCACCCATTATCCTTTTCCTCATAATAACCACAGTAATGTCTTTACTCACGGACATTTACCCCCTCCGGGCAATCCTCCGCATAACTTCCAACAGCATCACCACCTCTCCGGATTTCTTCCAATTGAATATGGTCCAACAGGAATGATCCACCGATCATTCTATCCACCCCCCCCTCATATGGTGCCTTCCCCACCAACAATGCACCAAGCCACGCTTCGTGGAAACGGACCCATTTTGAACGCACAGGCCAATGGCCGTCCTCCCCATCGCCCTGTCCTTCCCAGGCACCTTCCTGTCAATAACTCCCCCCGAGTCAAAGTAAACAAAGTCAGCCAACAGTTGTCACGGCTGGAATCTGGCCAATCTTCAATTGGAGGGAATCGGCAAATTCGTCGCATCAACAACCTCTCACCTTCAACGCGCAGCTCACTGCTTGAGGAGTTTAGGACGAACCGAGATAAACCCTGGACGATGAAGGTGGGGATCCATTCTTCCATTCTTCTTGCTTGCAACCCATCTGCATTTATAGGAAATACGTGGATACATCATTGAATTTAGCGGCGACCAGCACGGCTCTCGCTTTATCCAGCAGCAACTGGAAGAAGTGGGCGATGATGAAAAGCAGAAGGTTTTCCAAGAAATTGTTCCCCACAAAACCGATGACCTCATCCGGGATGTTTTCGGTAACTACGTAATTATATTTCGCCTTGTTCTGCATTTCTCTGCATTAACATTCCTCCAATAGGTCATCCAAAAATTCTTTGAATTTGGAACCCCAACTCAAAAGGATATTCTTGCGCAAGCTGTCGACGAACAAATTGTTGAGCTCTCTCTTCAGATTTATGGATGTCGCGTTGTCCAGAAGGTACTGTTTTTGTTACACTCCAAACCTTCGGAAATTCAAGGTCTTTGAAAATAGGCAATCGAATATATTTCAGGGGACCAGCAAGCAGATTTCATCCGCCGCCTCGAGCCACATATTCTGACTTGCGTGAAGGATGCCCACGGGAACCATGTTTGTGAAACGCCAGCGTTCTCGCTTTTCAAGGATCTCATTATCATCGCATACGGTCTAGGTTATCCAAAAGCTTGTCGAAGTCGTAAAGCCGGAGCGCCTCACATTTCTTCCACTCCTTGCTGAACATATCCTCGATCTTGCCACCCACCCTTATGGATGTCGGGTATTGCAAAGGTGTTTGGAGCATCTTCCAGACGAATATACACAATCGCTTCTAGAGGCTATTCACCATTACACCATTGAACTTATGCAAGATCAATATGGGGTAGGTTTAAATTACCACGGACTGCAAAATACAGGCAACTTACACTTAGGGTTCAATCTTAGAACTATGTAATCCAATTCATCCTGGAGCAGGGTCATGACGAGGATAAAGCCATCGTCGTTTCACAGATACAGGGTAATTTGGTTAACCTCGCCCACCACAAGTACGCATCGAACGTTTGCGAAAAGGCCCTCATCTGCACTGACTCTGCAAGTCGAGAAGTGCTGATCAGCGAGATGATGGCTGTTCGTCCTCCCAATACTGAAAGTCCGATCTTGATCATGGCAAAGGATCAATATGCGAGTGAGTAGCCTCTTGGTCGCCTTCCGTGGAAAAGCAATGCTGAGGCATCGATTTAGATTATGTTCTCCAGCGAGCCTTAACTGTTGTGGATGGAGAGCAAAAGGACCTTTTCTTCAACGAGGTGAAGTCCATGCTCGCTGTCCTGCGGAGGTCCACGACAGCATACTACAGGCCACTTGTATCAAGTAAGTCTTTTTGTGAAATCTTTATGCAAGCTCACTGACCAGCGGTTGCACCTTTAGTGGAGCGTTTAATGGACAGGTACTTTGACAAACAAGTCGCAGCGGGAAGGGTGCTTCTTGAGAATCGAATATTAAAATACTGAAGCATAGCCAATCATTTGATTCTCACTCTTGCACCGTATAGTTCCTTCTCCCTTCCTTTTAAGGTTATTTCGAAAACTTCACAACTCTATGTCGCTATAATCACCCACACGCAATTCCTACCAACCCTCTAGAGTGTAATAGACGATCAAACATCTTGCCTAAATAATTCCGCTCTTCTCGAATCCTTGCACCTTTTTTGTTTTGAACTTATATTCAACTACACTATTCAGAGCTAAGTATTCACATGTTCAGCCTACATACACACTGCATATCCAATTTGCGTTGCTTTAAGTTTAAATACTTATTATTACAATATTCAATAATGTCACGGTTTGGCACTGAGAGTCGAACCAAATGGTAAACGGTATTGTTCACGCTCAGCTTATCAGCTTACGAATACTAGTAGAGTACTTAGAGGAACTTCAGACTCCGAGTCACTTCATTCCAACTTCTACCACCTTTCATCGGGCTTACGTAGTGCAAATTCCCTAAAACCTTTATATGGTAGAGACCCTAGTTGGTGTTCGAGTGAGGGCTAGTGAGGATACTTAGTGAGGATAGGTTTTTGTAGATTGTGACGTGCAAGTAAACTTGGTAAAGCCAAAGTAAAGCGTACCAAATATCTGTTTGAAGTAACTCGTGACACACTATTTAGCACACTCCTCCACGTAAAATCTCAACTGTCAAGGGCCTTGGACGGCATTTCAGACAAAATGAATGGCGTTGAAGCGGCGGCGTCGCTGTTTGGCTCTGAGGGTTCAGACACCGACTTGTTTGCGATGCTGGGAACAGACACCACCTCGATTGGTGACCCATTACCCCTCGACAACGACCCTCGCTTTCTTGCCTCGGAGGAACAAGCCTATGATCTTCCATCCCACGCCGCGACATATGATTCTTCCGTGCTTGCAGAACATTCTCCTTCAATAGTGGCGCATGAAAGTGTCGCAGAGACTTCGAATCATGTCCATGATTTCAGCCACCAAGGGCAATGGGCTCAAGGAGAAAAGAACAATCCAAATTTGAATTACTCAGGTGAGTTTTTCTGCAATTGCTTTTAGTCATATCCTAAGAGAACTTAGCCTTGAATCCTCCTCCTCCGAGTACAAGTCATGACGATTACTCGCGCACCTCCCAGACGCAGCCAACGACGCAATCTTCGTATAGGAGCCATGACCCGCAAACGCAAGGGCCATCAGCGCTCCAGTCTGCCTATTCACCATATGCCCCGCCTCAGGCCACCACGCATTCAACATACAGCGCATACGACCCGCCACCTCCACTAAGCACTCATACGGCTTATAGTGCGTATTACCCTCCACCTGCACAGCAGCCAACGCTACAGCCACCTCATATTAAACCGCCCGTCTACGCGCCTTACCACGTTCCCGAGGCCTCAGTGACGGCTCCTCCTGATCTCGGGTCCACACCGCCGACCTTGCATCCCACGACAGGATACAATAACCATCAATTCATGCAACCTGTCCAGGCCTCCGTGACATCTTCCATTACAAGACCCAAAATATCCAATGCTTATGATCCTCCTTTTCCTGCCATCAAACCAACAAGACGCGGTGGTCATTCAGGCGGTACCCACCCTGTCACCTCTTACAAAGGATCCCCCCCAACGACTTCTTATGCATCTTCTAATGGGTCTTCTCCCGCTTACTCAGATCCTCATTACAAACAGACCAGTGCCCTTCAGAAAGAGTACAGACCTGCTTCGGTTGAAGACTCTCCCCATGCGAATTTCTCGGAATCGCTGGCAGACATGGATGAGTGGCCTTCTGGTAAACACTCACAGGATTTCCTCCCCAGTAGCAACCCAGAACAAACAACGATTTATCACACCGAAGGCGAAGAACCCTCAGCATATCAACCAGCAAACTCTGGGTCTGGTATCGGAAATATACAAAACAACGTTGCCCATGCATACTCCCATAAACCTTCTCTGGAAATCCACGAGGCTGCTTATTCATCTCCCGAACTATTTCCTTCGTCTACCGAGTCAACGTCGCGCGGTGCTCTAGAAACTGCCAGTTCCGCAAGGCTTAACAAGTCACCAACACCACCAATACTGACCACCGAAATTTCGCACGTTCAAAGCGGACAGCTCGCCTTTGGAGGCGCGCTTTCTGCGAGCGATAACACCAATGGCCATCCATCCCAATTTAACTCGTTTACACGAAATCCCATTCCCAAACGAGATCAGTCCGTGAACAAAGAGTATTTCGACCCTTATGCACCGAAGGTCATTCTTAAGCCCAACAATTCCATTCCCAGGACGTCCTCTCCATTATCTGTCTACCACGGGCGGCAACACGAAACAAGAAAGCAATCTGTTAATCTTGGGTCCGACTTGAACCTTGTCGCACCATATGAATCCCTTTCTATCCCTGCTGGTGCTGGAATTTCTACGCCTCCTGCGAATTTAATGAATGAAGGTTATTCTTCTCACCCGGGATCGAACCGAACGGAGGCAAAGCTTTCATTTCAGGACGTCCCAATCAAGCCCACTGTGGCGCAATATGCTCCTTCTCCCTCTCTTATTGGTGCGAATGACCCTTTATCCCGGACTTCCGCACGTGCGCCGGTAGTCACATTCGGGTTTGGAGGAAAGATGGTTACTTGCTTCTACGGTATGCCAGGATTAAATGCTGGATTCGATGTTGCCTTCTCTTCCAGGACCTCGTCGGAATTGAAGGTTCGCACATTGCAGACATTGCTTCCAGAGTCAGCAATGAATTCTCCCGGGCCTTCCTACCCTGGACCACTGTTGTCTGACCCAGGAGCGGCTTCAATAAGCATCGTGAGACCGAATGTCGCGAATCAAACTAAGACCAAGAAAACTGCGCTGCTTTCATATCTTGCTGAGCGTGCTAGTGAAATCCACCAAGGTCTGGGTTATCTGGTCAATGGCGAGAAGCAAGCAGCGGAAAATAAACTCATCCTCGTAAAATTGCTTGGGGTAATGATCGAAAATGATGGGCGTCTACTGGGAACGTATGTGCAAATAAATCATTTACTGGAAGTTCTGTTGACGAAATGATTAACCCAGGACAACATCTGATCCTGTTGTACGTTCGATATTAGTTCCCAGACTTGAGGCCTCTCCCGCCTTGCAAGATGCAACTTCGCTTCAAGGTCTTGTTTAATTCACAGGCGTTGCGCCAGTCTCACTCACGATTGCCTCATTTCTAGCATCCTTCAAACCTGGCCCTTCCGATGAGCCACCCATCAGTGTCACCACTCTCCGACCCTCTGCTCTGGATAGAATTGAGGAACTTCTCCTCCAGGGTGACCGCCGCCAAGCTTATCAATTCGCAGCGGACGAACAACTCTGGGCTCACGCAATGATTATTGCCAGCAGCATCGACAAGGAGGCATGGAAAGAGGTTATTAACGAATTTTTGCGGTCAGAATTGGGCACCAAGGAAAATACAAGGAGCGAATCTTTCATCTCACTAGGTAATCAGCCTCAGCGTGGCAGAGAAAGCATAAGAGTAGCCTACAGCCTCTTTTCTGGACAAGGGGCTTTATCAGGTACTTGGTCTTTCGTTTCCAACTATTCTCCCCAGTGATGTACGAAATTTCAGTCCAAGAGTTGGCCACTCCCAACCTGTTGCAGAGAGGATTTGGACGTCTTCTACCTCCTTCAATAACACCTCGCACTCCAAATTTCGCCCCAATACAACCTCCAAGCTCCAGCGTACCTCTCGAGTCTCTTGCGAAATGGGCAGAAATAGCTGCGATGGTTATATCATCCCCAATGACCACAGAAACATCGGCAGCATTAACTGCTCTTGGGGATCAACTTCTTGCCAATGACTGGGTAGAGGCTGCCCATGCATGGTGAGCATCTCTTTCTGCGTTCTTGTTGATAGATCCTTACGAATAACGTAGTTATTTGCTTTCTCCTCAAACTTCTGTAATTGGTGGCCTTGGAAGTCTCTCGGCAAAGATTACAATAGTCGGCTCGAAAAACCCAGCGGACATCATGAAAGATATGGATCCATTAATTTTGTCTGAGATTCTAGAATTCGCGCTAGCTCTTGTCCCTGCTATCAAAGGGCAAGATGCGTTCCATGGTATGCCACATCTTCAGGCCTATCGATTTATCAGGGCAGTATCGCTTGCTGAAGTTGGCGACATGCAGCTTGCCAATCGGTAACATTTCTTTTAAAACGTATGCTTGACAAGGACCTAAAAGTATTATCTAGATACTGTGACGCAATTGCAGCTTCTTTACATCAAAGCTCACCGTACACCACCCCCGCCCTCTTGGCGCAGCTACAAGGTCTCCAACAACGCCTATCGGGCGTCTTCCATGGTGATAAATCTGGCTCGTGGATTGGAGGGAAGCTCAGCAAACCCAGCCTTGATACTATTGGTGGATGGCTCGAAGGGCGCTTTACCAAGCTAGTCACGGGCGAAAGCGATTCCTCTACACCAACGGCGGATGACACCAAGACATCGGAGCAAACATTTATTGGCCCATTTGCTCATTACAGTACAATCTCTTCGACCACGCCCTCTGCTCGCTCATCTCCCCAGCTACCGACCTCTAATCTCACCTTCCCACCTCCCCAACGAACCTCTTCTGCAATGGCTACGGCAACACCCTATTCTCATCAGATAGAGAGGTCATCTTCTGCAATGGGATACATGCAACAAAAACCTGCTGTGCAAACATCCTTGAGGAGTTCCAGCTCTGTCGCTTCGTCTCAATCTTCCCCTGGCGGATTCGGCTTCAATGGCTATTCACGCGCAGAAGACCTTAACGCACCCAATTCTGAAGGAGTGGCGCCAGACGAACTCGAGACTCCCATTCAAGGAGGGTCGTCCTGGTGGGGGTCATCGAATGATAACAGTCAGCTAGCCGTCACTCCCACTGCGACTACTTTCATGCAAGTTGAAGAATCATCGATTCCAGCGAGTAGCGATGGGCTTATATCTTTAATGGATAATCAACCTTTTTCAATCGGACCTAACCATGTGCCACCACCACCAAGCTCCTTATCTCAAGAAATTGATGATGAAGACGACCTTGGCCTAGGAAACTCTAAACCAAAGAGCATCCGTGTAGAAAACCAGGAAAGGAGCCCAGTCGCAACAAACGAGCAGACTCCAACCAAGGACGCCCCTCGACCTGAGAAGAAGGCTGGTAGGTCCATTGACACTATCAGTGTCTGAAACATGCTCTGAAATGCTTTATTCTTCTCTTAGAACCACCAGCAGCGAGTGGCGGTTCATGGCTTGGTCGATGGTGGAAAGGAAGTGATTCAACGACACCCGGACCGATAAAAGCTAGTCTAGGTGAAGAATCAGCATTCTACTACGATAAGGAACAAAAGAAATGGGTGAATAAAAAGGTAATCTTATTATTTTCCAAAGTCATGTCAGTGCGCTAAGAAAAAACTATAGGCTGGCAATGAGGAACCCCCAAAACCTGCAGCACCTCCTCCTCCGCCCTCAAGAGCGCAAACAGCTTCTCCCGGCATGAGTGGTCCCAAGGCTCCACCTCAGTCGGGACCGCCACTCCGTTCAGCATCGGCCATTGACTTGACGACAGAACCGCCAACCAAGGTCCCAATGCGTATCCGATCAAATCTTGCACCCCCAACGGAGTCTGCTCCCAGTACACCAACGGGAACGAGGCTGAATCCATCAGGACCTCCGCCTCCTATGAGGCCAAAATCACAGGCCTCAAAGCGTAATATCCGTAGTCGCTATGTTGACGTTTTTCAACAAGAGTCCGGTGGAGCTTGATGAACAACACGAAGCAGCTGTCCTCCATAATTATTCTCATATCTTTGTAGATGCGTCACCCACGGATTTTCTATGCTTATTCTTAAAGGATGTACATGAGACATCATTGGGCTGGTTAGATTTTCATTCCCAAGATCTCATTTTGTTATCTACAAGAATAATTTAAAGGGGTATCCTAAAGAAATGGAATGGATTAGCCCAATTTTGAAGGCGGGGAAATCTGCTTTACCTTTGTTCTTTACTCTGAAAATGGAAACCAAAACGGAGTAGATGATCATGATGACGCCAGTCCACAAGTACACTTGGAGACGCTGTCGTTGGGGTGATGATTGAAGTGGAACGACCAGAATCAACATAAGGAACGCAAACGACAAAAGTCCGTCTTCAAAGTGTGGTCAGAGGTATAGCGAGTCCGAAGTAAATCAGTTAAACACTTACAGATGAAAGAAACCACTTGAACTTCTTGTCCAAATTGATTCTGATACCCAGCAGCTATCCAGTTGCCGTCTCCACCATTGTAGGGCACATTTCGAATTCGAGTGAACATGTAGCCAGAAGTCATGACAAGGGAGGTAATGATTGTTACGGTTGCCCATGTCCATTTATTTTGCACGATTGGAGAGACAAATTTGAGGAAGAGGAGGGATCCAAGAAGGCCAGTGGCGATAGTGATCCAGCGAACCCAGTCGATGGGGTCTTTGTAAGGAACAGCGACGGGGGTGAACCTTGACACAAAAGCAGCGAGTGGGCCAGCTTCAAACCCTCTATTGATGCATATGTTAATAGATGAAATGAGGCCGCGTACATTGCAGACATACTCAGAGAAGTCATATTTTACTGGGGAGGTATTCCCACTGGTAGTCTTCCTGGGGCCTTCTGCAGGAGGATATTGAAAGACAACTGGGGCTGAAGCTATCCCAAGCTGCGAAAAGCAAAGAATGTGAGGTTTGATAAGTTGGACTCAGGGACCTCGGACGGACCCGTTGGAAAACTGAAGCTCCTTCATCAAAGTCCAGTGTAGCAAAGAAGTGTTGATCTCTCGTGTCTGGTGAGGTGTAGGTCCAAGCCTTCCCAACGGCATTCCAAGACGGGTCAAATTCTCTGTTGATAGCTGAAATCAAATGCTACTGAATATTATGAAAGACCGACCTGCAAGGATTGCACCTGCGCCTTGTGTCCAACGCGGTGAGCTGGATGGTAGCCGACCAAGTGCGGCGTGGGGATGTGAGGAGGTCAAAGGTATCGGGGTTTAGCCTGATGACACCATTTCCAGCGGAGGCGAGCTGAACAAGTTGTTGCTGGGGAGTTGCGGCGAGGACGGAGGAGAGGGCACAGAGTCCCGCAAGGAAGACAGCTTTCATTGCTGGTTGCAAATCGGATGCGTGTCACCGTAACATTTACTTTATGAGTTGGGTCACGTGGTTTTGCATATTTTGGCAAAGTTGAGCAGGAGTGGATAGGACGTTGATGTCGTCTCATGCGCTCCTTCTCCGTCTTTTCCTGTCTTCTTCCTTCTTTTCCGTTCATGTCGCCCTCAAGTATCTTCTCCTTTATATCGATAACATAGGCATCACCTACTATCTAACCCGAAGACTTCGAGAACTTGACATCCACGAATTGCGCGATGTGTGGGGATTTATCTGGTGAACACCACTTCATCTGCATCGGAAGCGCACGTCTTGACCATATACCCCAAGCCACCTTCTCGTAACTAGGCCCACGAAATCTCGTGCGCTGGAGTGCTTTGTCGTTGAGATTGCTCAGCGTTCCACCCACGTTGCTTTGATCGTCAGTCCTTCCTTGCCATTCTCCCTTTTACTATCCCTAATTTGATCCCTCAGACTCTGTGGTTCATGCAAGCAAGCCTTAATGACCTTTCCACGCATTGCGACTCTCCGTCATTTGTTATATGTCAACGTGTTCTGCACAAATGTCATGAAATTGTTTTCGGAGATCAGCTCCTTCCCTCATCATCTCCCTATCCCGGTTTCAACCTTCCGGCATATTCTCGTCGCTCTAAGGTAAAGCACCATGTAGAACCCGTTTTTGTTGGCCTTGGTATCCTCCTTGCAGGCGCACTGGGGATGCCAAAGCTCGCGGAGGTTACAGGGCAAGTCGTCATAGAGCAAGGGCGGGCGGATGAAGAAGGAGATAATTTGCGAACATTTCAAGTAGATCATGAAGATGCGCCTTCACATGCACTTTCAGCCCAATCTACTACTCAATACGAGACCGATGATAGCGATAGCCCCTCCAGCCTCGAAGAAGAGATCCCCTCCATAAATCTACCTCCTCAAACCCCAAAGCCGATCCATGGCGTGATTACTCGCCGCCGGACCTTGGGTGCCCAAACTCTTCCCGCCCTCCCCCTCCACCTGCAAACCATACGAAAATCCAGGTTATCTGAAGACCCATTGGGCCAACTCGACTCTGAAAATGGGGCGATGCCTTTTCAGTCCTCTCCATCCCTTACCTCCGCCAGAACAACACCACGGTCTGCCACCGTAATCCAAGTCGATACTCTTTTGGAAAAATACGACAAGCAATCTCAGATGCATTTACTCCGGGGCCATTATTTCTTGTCTGAGGTTAGTTCATTGCGCATCCTTAAATTCTATGGTTTTGAAATCCAAAAAGGTTCAATTCTTACTCAGCCTTGAGAACATATGCAACCGCCTAGTTATCGTGCCTAAGCCTGCGCGTGTGTCTGCACTTCGAGCAGAGCTGACCGCCCTCAACCACAAACTTCCGGCCGAGGTATGGGTCCCGTCTTCCTCACCGCCCCTATCCTTGTTTATTTATTCAGGTGTGTATGCCAATGTGGTGTTCCACAGCGGACACCATTCACCATGGTCTTTCAAAACATCACCGAATCGTCCGTATCCCCCCTGGAGAGGCCGTCGTACTCAACTCAGCCGAGCGTGCTCCTTATTTACTTCTTATTGAGATTCTCGGTGAAGACCTGGATTTCGATCCCGGAAAGAGAGCTAACAAAGACGTTTTGAGGAAAGTGGTAACGAAGGAAGTAGGACAGAGGGGCAGTTGGCAGGATTTCGGCCTTGCAAGTTCTATGCGGAAGGAAATTGCGACAGATTTTGAAGCACCTATGCGGACACCCTTCTCCTCGATGCCACAATCCTCTCTTTTCCCAGAGGGTTTTCCAAATACTGCATCCTCTAGCACTTTCTCCAATGACGAAGAGGAAATAGATCTTGTAGAGCAACTTTTTGGGGACGATCAGCCTCTTCGATCTCGAATGTTTGACATTGAAGATTCTATCGTTTTGCCCCCCACACCCAAAAACAGGGAGCTTGATATGGCCACTTGGGCTCGCTCCTCACCTCTACTTCCTTCAGAAGACATAAGAGCACGACAGATTATGTCAGTCCTACATTTCCATTCGCCACCCCTCACTAGAGCAACGACATTGTCTCCATCTCCATCCCAAATTTCCACATATGAAAGCGAAGCCTCCCGCATGCTTTCTCTCGACGAGTATTCTGAACGAATGCGTACTGCGGCTATCATGCTTGCACAATTAAATGCAGATCAAGGGCGGGAGCCACTGACAGGGAAGCCCAACGGTTCTGTGCGTTCAGACAACATACTAGACCGCTCTGGTGAGTAGCGACGATAGTCTTTTAACGAATGATGAGCTAAAGCGTTCTTTAGGCCGACATCAAGGCTCACTAGAAGTCTCGCAACCAATGTCAAGTCGAATGAGGCTGCCCCGTGCAGAGGCCTCAGCCATTCGCGATCGCATTATGAAGGAGATGCTTTCTCTTGAGGAAGAACGAATGGAACGTATGAAAGGCAGTGAAAGCGACATTATGATACGGGATAGCATCATCAGTGGAAGCAGCAAGTCGGCTGAAGATGAAGGAATCATTCGTCGCGAACTCAACAAGGTCGATCCGTCGGCAGTGGTCTTTAGTGAATCTTGGGCCACAAAAAAAGTTTGTTATCTTTTGATACTATCTTGATTTTCATACCGACCTTTTCTCTGCAGAGTCGGATACGTCATAGCTCTCCTTATGGCCATTTGGGTAGGTTTTTGTTTGCTTCACCCTGTTCGAGCGCTCATCCTCAATGAGCCAACTGGGATTGTGTTTCCGTGATTGTTAAAACTGGTGGCGACCTGCGTCAGGAACAGCTTGCTGTTCAGCTCATCCGCGAATTTCAAGGGATTTGGACAGAAGAGAAGTGCGCGTGCTGGGTGAAATAGTACGCTCTCTCGTTGATTTGAATGTATATTTGTTTATGGTTTTGCCTAGTTTCCGTATACTAATTACTGGGTCATCCTCGGGGCTTGTCGAAACGATCACAGACGCTGTATCAATACACTCAATCAAGAAGGCGGAATATGCCAAAAGATTAGCAAGTGGAAGGCTTGGTCATGTGACATTACTGGATCATTTCATCGCGGTCCGTTTCTGGTACCCTGGTCCTAGCTTTATCCTAACATCTTTCTCCCATAGACTTATGGAGACCCATCGTCTGCCAAATTCGTGAGGGCACAGAAGAATTTCGCGAAATCGTTGGCAGGTGAAGAGCTTTTTCTTAGTTGTTTGATATTGTACTCACAGACCTAAAGGCTACTCCATCGTAACTTACCTCCTTCAAGTCAAGGACCGACATAATGGCAATATTCTCATCGACCGTGATGGCCATTTAATTCACATTGACTTCGGGTTCATCTTGAGTAACACCCCCGGAAACATTGGCTTTGAGGCCGCTCCCTTCAAACTTCCGCCAGAATATGTGGAGGTCCTAGGAGGGGTCACTGGAACTCCCTTTCTTGAATTCAAAACATTATTCCGTGAAGGGTTTGAGGCTGCACGGAAACATTGTGACAGGATTCTTAGTGAGTGCTCTTGTTTCTGTCAGAAACTCCTGGCATAACTTGTTACCTACAATAGCACTTGTAGAGCTCATGCAAAAAGGCAAGCGAAATGCCACATACAAACAGGAATAATCGCTGACCTGGAGGTTTAGATTCCATGCTACCTTGCTTTGCGGTTTCGGGAGATCAAACGGCAAACCAGCTTCGAGATCGGTTCCAGACAACGCTGACGCACGCCTTAATCGAGGATCATGTCAATCGGCTCATCGACAGCTCGTTGGGTTCGCATTGGACGCGACTTTATGATTCGGTGAGTGACCCTGTCTCATTTTCTTGGGATCCTACCCCATTTCTCACTCTTGATTACAGTATCAATACTATTCACAGTCTATCTTGTAACATTCCTTTCAACTTTTGAGTTCAGTCGTTAACACAGTTCCGCAATTATCCATGATGGAGCCAAGATGGACCTACAGGAATACATAATCTACCGTCTTACAGGTGGTATATACAGCATCAACCGAACAATCTATCATATCGGTTTAAACAGGAGTACCATTCATAGTCTATGGACGCAGATAAGTTAGATTCACAGCGAAATCCTTCGAAAAGATAATGCGTACCAAAGTTCTGTGTACTATCACACCAACATTTTCCTTTTTTGTGTGCTTCTCCTTGTGGGCAATGCTGGAATGGCTCATGCCGATATCCAATATCGTTGAAAAAGTGCTAGAAGTATTTTAGCGGTTGGAAGACGGATTTACGAGACAAATGATCCTACGATTTGATCCTTTCTTGCGAACAACGCAGCACCAATGCTGTGAACAGGAGCATCGCCCCAGCGCTAGACCACATTTTCAGCACTTCAGGTTGAATCAACAACATTTAACCCATTCACCTCATAGTAAAAGCCACCCTTCTCGTCGAGGAAGTCAAAGAATTTCGAGTAAGCTTCGCCCCTCCATAGGTCAAGATTACCAATCTCAAAGTTACTCCAGACTAATTGCACATTAAGTTTGTTATTTTTGAGTAGAATCGGGCATGATTGTACGCACAGTGGCAACGATTATATGATTCACCGCCATCATCGGAAAGGAAGGCCATAGCGTTGTCCGGTGAAACCAGTCCGGGATTCGTGTCAATAAATTCTAGAGGGCGTGTAAGTCCCCGTTCGGTGAAAACCGAAGAGCTCTGGAAATAACCTTTTACTGCTTTCCATAGAGTAGGGATGGTAGCTTCGTATTCATAAAGTGACACAGTGAAACCTGTTCAAAAACGATGAGGGAAGATACAAAAGAAATCCATGCGGAATACTTACCATACATCTTATTCTGGTCTTGCATGATCAGGAATGGGTCGTAGTCGAGATCGCAGAAGAATTTGACATCCGGTCTGTACGTTTCATAGGTAAGATGATCATATTGCTATACCGACGAGGAAATGGACTCACTCCACCCTAAAAAAAATGTCAGATGAGGCACTGAGCAGGGGATATAACCTCAAACTGACCTCCAGTAATATTGAAATGGCTTCAAGAGTTCATGGCGATAGAAAAACTGGATGGACTGTCAGGATTTCTGTAGCAGAGGGTG
>Ga0307513_10000557_pt1 | contig 53384 bp, 49 predicted proteins | sample 15_EM_MG_FD_202174 | JGI IMG/M metagenome (GOLD analysis project Ga0307513, IMG submission 202174) | Populus trichocarpa ectomycorrhiza microbial communities from riparian zone in the Pacific Northwest, United States - 15_EM | ecosystem: Host-associated > Plants > Roots > Unclassified | place... | reverse complement strand
TCAAACTCATGACGTTCTGTGCTTTCCATGGCATACGATCCTCCCGGCTGATTCGCCGGAAAGTGTCAACCATGTCCCCGCACACCTGTCCATCATGTGTCCGGTCCGTACAGCGACGCAAAAGAAAAGTGAGTTGCCGCCGGGCAACCCCCGGCTTGTTGGCAAACCTTTAGCCCAGGAAGCAAAAACGGCTTCGACAGGCTCAGCCCGAACAGTGGAAGATGTGGCGTTAGAGGATCGCCGGCATGGATCCCGGATCAAGTCCGGGATGACAAGGCCAGGGAAGTTTTGCTATTAATTGAATAGCTGCTCGCGCCCGTGCAATAAGGGTCAGAAGCACATTTCACCAATAGATTCGTGTCAGCAGCGCCCAAAACGCCCAAAAATTTATAAGAAAAAAACCTGTAGCCCTTATTCCACGGGCGCAACCAGCTACAAATTCAATAGCAAATCAAGGCCCACCATACAACCACGGCACATCCAGCAAACGCTCACCCAGCAGTTTCATCGAGAGGTCCCTGCCCCACCGCACCATGCCATCAGCATGAAAAACCTGCCCATTGCGAATGGCCCGCGCCTGCACCCGCGCATTGCGCTCCCAGCGGTTCAGCGCATAGCGGCTGAGCAGGGTGGGCACATCGAAGGCCGGGTCCAGCGCCTGCGTGAGGGCACGGCCTAGCTCGGCGGCGTCCTCGATGGCCATGCCCGCGCCTTGGGCCAGATACGGCCGCATGGGATGGGCGGCATCACCGAGCAAGGCGACACGGCCAAGCGCATGCTGGTACGCACCCTGCATCGGTGGGCGGTCGCACAGTACCCAGAGCCGCCAAGCGGGTACCGCCCGCGCCAGGTTCTGCAAAGGCGTACAGCTGCCAGCCAATGCAGCGTGCAGGCCGGCGCCATCGGTACCCTGATCCCAATTGTCGAGATCGTCCCCGCTGCGCCCTTCAACGATGCCCACCACGTTGAGCGACTTGCCACCGCACACCGGGTACTGCACCACATGCAACTTGGGGCCGAGCCAGGCCGTGATCTGGGTTGAGCGCAGAGTTTCCGGCAGGTCAGCCTGGGGCAGCAACGCACGATAGGCCAGATGGCCAGTGACGCGTGGCGGCCCGTCGCCCAGCAGCCATTGACGCACCGGGCTCCACAAGCCGTCGGCACCCACCAGCACCTCGCCTTCCACCGGCGGGTCGTCGCCGCTTTGTACTGTCACGGCTTCGGCGTTCTGGGCGAACGCGCTCAAGGTTTGATTGAGTTTGAGAACAACGCCGGCTTGCTGTGCTGCCACCAGCAGCAGGCCGTGCAGGTCAGCGCGGTGCACGGTGGCATGGGGTGCGCCATAACGCTGCGCGATGGTGTCTCCCAGGCGCAGAATACCCAGTGTCTGGCCCGAGATGGCGCTGCGCACCTCGAGGCGATCAGGAAAAGCGGCCACTGCCGCCAGCGCATCTGCCAGGCCCCAGCCATGCAGGACTTTGACAACATTCGGCCCGAGCTGGATGCCCGCACCGACTTCGCTGAACACCGGCGCGCGCTCATACAGGCGCACATCCCAACCCGCCCGCGCACTGGCCAGCGCAGCGGCCAGCCCGCCAATGCCGCCCCCGGCGATCAAGGCCTGCAATTGCGTCCTCCGGGCGTCAAATTGTCACGCCAGCAGTTGCCTGAGCACCTCACCGCGCGGCCGCGCGGTGATTCAACACAACGCCTTTTGTTCTCATGCAGCCAACAGCTGCCTGAGTACAAAAGGCAGAATGCCGCCGTGCTGGTAGTAGTCCACCTCAATCGGCGTGTCGATGCGCAGGATGACTTCCAGCTCCTCGCGCGCGCCGTTTTCACGCGTGACGACCAGCTTGGCCCGGCTTTGCGGTCTGAGGGTGGGATCGGGCAGCACGTCAATCACCTCGTTGCCGGTCAGACGCAGGGTCTGCCATGAATCGCCGGGCAGAAACTGCAGCGGCAACACGCCCATGCCCACCAGGTTGCTGCGATGAATGCGCTCAAAACTGCGCGCCACCACTGCCTTGATGCCAAGGAGCTGGGTACCTTTGGCGGCCCAGTCACGCGAAGAGCCGGTACCGTATTCCTCGCCCGCAAAAATCACCGTTGGTGTGCCCTGCTGCATGTACTGCATGGCCGCGTCGTAGATGAATTTTTTCTCACCGGACGGCTGGAAGAGCGTCACACCGCCTTCTTCACGCGAGCCATCAGCGCCCGCGGGAATCATCAGGTTCTTGATGCGTACATTGGCAAAGGTGCCGCGCATCATCACCTCGTGGTTGCCGCGGCGTGCGCCGTAGCTGTTGAAGTCGGCTTTATGGACACCGTGGTCCAGCAGCCACTTGCCGGCCGGCGAACTGCCGCTGATGGAACCGGCGGGCGAGATGTGGTCGGTGGTGATGGAGTCGCCAAAAAGCGCCATGATGCGCGCGCCCTTCACCGACGCAACGTCTTTCTGCCCCCCCGCTGCAGGATCCATGGCGAATCCTGCAAAGAAAGGCGGCTCCGCAATGTAGGTGCTCTTGGGCCAGGTGTAGGCATTGCCGGTCACGCCCTGGATGTTTTCCCACAACTTGCCGGGTTCGCTCTTGACCTTGGCATAGTTCTCGCGGAAGGCCTTGCCGTTCATGGCGAACTTCATCAGCTTGTAGATCTCGTCACTGGTCGGCCAGATGTCGCCGAGGTAAACGTCCTTGCCGCCCCTGCCTTTGCCGACGGGCTCGGTCATCAGGTCGCGCATCACAGTGCCGGCAATCGCATAAGCCACCACCAGCGGGGGGCTGGCCAGGAAGTTGGCCTTCAGGTTGGGGTGAATGCGCGCTTCGAAATTGCGGTTGCCCGACAGCACGGCCGCGCACACCAGGTCGCTCTTGTTGATGGCCTCGTTGATCTCGGGCGTCAGGTCGCCGGCATTGCCGATGCAAGTGGTGCAGCCGTAACCGGCCAGCGCAAAGCCAAGCTTCTCAAGATAAGGCAGCAGGCCGGTGTTGGTGAGGTACTCGGTGACAATGCGCGAGCCGGGTGCCAGCGAGGTCTTGATGTGCGGCTGCACCTTGAGGCCCGCTTCCACCGCTTTTTTGGCCAGCAGGCCGGCCGCCAGGAGCACGCTGGGGTTGGAGGTGTTGGTGCAGCTGGTGATCGCCGCAATCAGCACATCGCCGTTGCCGATGCTGATACTGGTATTTTTGGTTTCGATCGGCACTCCATCCGATTTGGCCGCAGCCAGGGTCGGACGATTGCCTTCCATCTCGGCAACCATGCGCGGCGCACCTGGCGGTGTGGGCGGTGCGCCCTCCGAGGTGTCGGGCTCAGTCTGTTCGGTGTGCTGCAACAGATGGCGCGTGGACAGCATGGCGGCCGGCTGGTTGAAACCGTTCTCGGCGATCGGCTTGCTGAACAGCGAGGCAAACTGGCTGGCCACCTGGCCCAGCTCGATGCGGTCCTGCGGGCGCTTGGGGCCGGCCAGGCTGGGCGTCACGTCGCCCAGGTCGAGCTTGACCACTTGGGAGAAATCGATCTGGCCCGGCAGCGGCACCCCGAACAGGCCCTGCGCACGGAAGTAGGCTTCGAAGGCTTCGATCTCCGCCTTGGTGCGGCCGGTGCCGGTGAAATACTCGATGGTTTTTTCATCAACCGGAAAGAAACCCATGGTGGCGCCGTACTCAGGCGCCATGTTGGCAATCGTCGCGCGGTCGGGCAAGGCCAGCGTGCGGGTACCTTCGCCAAAAAATTCGACGAACTTGCCGACGACTTTTTGCTTGCGCAGTTCCTCGGTGACGCGCAGCACCAGGTCGGTGGCGGTGACGCCCTCGCGCAGCCGCCCGGTCAGCTCGAAGCCAACGACATCTGGCGTCAGCATGTACACCGGCTGGCCCAACATGGCTGCCTCGGCCTCGATGCCACCCACGCCCCAGCCGACCACGCCGATGCCGTTGATCATGGTGGTGTGGCTGTCGGTGCCTACCAGGGTGTCGGGGTAATAAACGCCGTCGGCACGCTTATGCACGCCACGGGCTAAATACTCCAGGTTAACCTGGTGCACGATGCCGAAGCCCGGCGGCACCACGCCAAAGGTGTCGAAGGCCTGCATGCCCCATTTCATGAACTGGTAGCGCTCGTTGTTGCGCTGGAACTCCAGCTTCATGTTCAGGTCCAGCGAATTTTTCTTGCCGTAGTGGTCCACCATGATGGAGTGGTCCACCACCAGGTCTACCGGCACCAGGGGCTCGATGCGTTTGGGATTCTTGCCGAGCTTGATGGCCACACTGCGCATCGCGGCCAGGTCGGCCAGCAGCGGCACGCCGGTGAAGTCCTGCAACACCACGCGCGCGACCACAAAGGGGATTTCCTCGGTGCGGTCGGCATTCGGAAGCCAGTTGGCCAGCTGCCGCACATGTTCGGTGCTGACTTTTTTGCCATCGCAGTTGCGCAGCACGGACTCAAGCACGATGCGCATGGACACCGGCAGCCGGGAGATCTTGGGAAATTGTTTGGCCAGTGCCGGCAGGGAGTGGAATTTGCCGGTTTTTCCTGACGCGGTGGTGAAGGTTTTGAGGGTGCTGGCGAACTCGTGGGCCATGGCTAACTCCTGATCTTGTGGTTTTTCGCTGTTGGCTATTGTCATCCTACAAGGCTTAACCGCGATGTCTGTAGGACTTGGCCCGGAACACCGGCAACAAAGGATCAGATGCAGGAATCCGGCAGGTAACGCACCGCAAGCACGCCCTCAATAGCCCGCAAATGGTCCAGCACCGCGTCGCTGACCGGGCTTTCCACGTCGACCAGGGTATAGGCCATGTCCCCGCGCGACTTGTTGACCATGTTATGGATGTTCAGGCCTGCCTGCGCCATGGCGGTGGAAATCTGCCCCAGCATGTTGGGCACATTGGCATTGGCAATCGCCACCCGGTAAGCGGATTCGCGCGCCATGACCACCGCCGGAAAATTGACGGCGTTGACCACATTTCCGTGCTCCAGGTAGTCGCGCAGCTGCCCGGCCACCATGATGGCGCAGTTTTCCTCAGCCTCGCGGGTGGATGCACCCAGGTGGGGCAGCGCGACCACACCGGCATGGTGGTTGAGCGCCGCGGAAGGGAAGTCGCAGACGTAAACGGCCAGCCGCTTCGCGTCGAGCGCCGCCAGTACCGCGGCCTCGCTGACCACACCTTCGCGCGAAAAATTGAGCAGCACCGCACCGGAACGCATCAGCTTGAGGTTGTCGGCACTGACCAGGTCGCGCGTGGCGGCAACCAGGGGCACGTGCAGCGTCACGAAGTCCGAACTTTTCAGCACCTCGGCCACACTGGCCGCCTTTTTCACCTGCGCTGGCAAGCTCCAGGCGGCGTCGACCGTGATGTCGGGGTCGTAGCCAAGGACCTGCATGCCGAGCTTGATGGCCGCATCGGCCACCAGGCAGCCGACCTTGCCCAGGCCCACAATGCCCAGCGTATGGCCGGTGAGCTCAAAACCGGCGAAGGTTTTCTTGCCTTCTTCCACCGCCTTGTCCATGTCGGCCATGGTGGTGTCCAGGCCGGCGACAAAGCGCAGCGCCGGCGCAATATTGCGCGCGGCCAGCAGCATGCCGGTCAGCACCAGCTCTTTGACTGCATTGGCATTCGCGCCGGGCGCATTGAAGACAGGCACACCGCGCGCGCTCATGGCCTGGACCGGAATGTTGTTGGTGCCGGCACCGGCGCGGGCAATGGCCTGCACGCTGTCGGGCACTGCCATGGCGTGCATGTCGGCCGAGCGCACCAGCACGGCGTCGGGGCGGGCCAAGTCTTTGCCCGTGCTGTAACGCTCCACCGGCAGGCACTTCAGGCCGTTGGCCGAGATCTGGTTAAGCAGCAGAACCTCGAAGCGCCGGCCTGTTGTTTCAGCCATGGCTGGCCTCAAACTCCTTCATGTAGGCCACCAGGGCCTGCACGCCTGCAACCGGCATCGCGTTGTAGATGGAGGCACGCATGCCGCCGACCGAGCGGTGCCCTTTGAGCTGCAGCATGCCCCGTGCCTGTGCGCCCTTGAGGAAGGCTTCGTCGAGCGACTCGTTTTTCAGCTTGAAAGGCACGTTCATCAGCGAGCGGTCTTCGCGCGCCACGGGGTTGTTGTAGAAGGTGGTCGCATCGAGGTAGTCGTACAGCACCGCCGCCTTGATGCGGTTGTGTTCTTCCATGGCTTTCAGGCCGCCTAGCGCCTTGACGTGCTTGAACACCAGGCCGGCGATGTAGACCGCGTAGGTCGGCGGTGTGTTGTACATCGAATCGTTGTCGGCCTGCTGCTTGTAGTCGAACACCGACGGGGTTTGCGGCAAGGCGTGACCGATCAGGTCGTCACGCACGATCACGATGGTCAGGCCCGAGGGGCCGATGTTCTTCTGCGCGCCGGCATAAATCAGGCCGTAGCGGCTGACATCGATGGGCCGCGACAACAGGTTGGACGACATGTCCGCCACCAGCGGCACGGCACCGGTATCGGGCGTCCAGTGGTATTCCACCCCGCCTATGGTTTCGTTCGAGCAGATGTGCACATAGGCCGCCTTGGGGTCGAGTTTCCAGGTGTCGAACTTCGGCACGCTGGTGAAACCCGTGGCTTCGGCGCTGGCGGCCACGTTGGCCTTGCAGAAATGCTGGGCTTCCTTGATGGATTTTTTCATCCACTCGCCGGTGTTGACAAAGTCTGCACTCGCGTGGCCGCGCAGCAGGTTCATCGGCACGATGGCGTTTTGCCCCAGGCCGCCGCCCTGCAGGAACAGCACCTTGTAGTTGGCCGGAATCGCCAGCAGCTCGCGCAGGTCGGCCTCGGCCTCGGCATGGATGGAAATGAACTCCTTGCCGCGGTGGCTCATCTCCATCACCGACATGCCGGAACCGTGCCAGTCGAGCATCTCGTCTGCGGCCTGGCGCAGCACGGGTTCAGGAAGGGTGGCCGGGCCGGCGCTGAAATTCAAAACGCGTGTCATGAAGAGGGCTTTCTAGGAGGAAAAAGAATCGGTCCGGCCCCCTGGTGAGAGGGCCAGACCGCACAGCATACAAGAAAGTCCCGCGCCGGCCCCCGGCGCTGTTTTACCAGCTCGGCTCGGCCACGGCCTTGCGCAAGCCCACCCACTGCAGCTCGGCCAGCAGGCCCACCGCCACCGCCTGCACGGCAATGAACACCTTGCCCGCCAGGGTGGGCGTCACGAAATCCCCCAGCAGCAGCGCCAGACAGCCCAGCACCCAGAGGAAGTTGGCACCGATGAGCAGCCAGACCAGCGGGGCCGGCACAAACTGCCGGGTGGCGATGAAGCCGATGCCGGCCACGTAGCCAAATATCGCCCAGCCCGTGGCTACCAGCAGGGTTTCCGGCAATCCAAGCAGGCTGGCCAGCAAACCGGTCACCAACAGCTGCAGGGCGCCCGTAGCCGCACCGGTGGCAGCGTCCAGCCACAAGACACGGCGCAGGAATTGGGGCGATGCGGCCAGGGAGGAGAAGGATGCAACAGCAGACATGATAAAAAACTCCTTGAGTAAATTAAAAGACAGCGGACAGCGACCTGATTCAGTTGCCGCAGCCGGCTGTCCATCGCTGCGGTCATGGCGCCATGATTGCCGCCGAGGTGCGCAGCGTCGATAACCTCGCAGGTAATGGCATCCGGCCCTGCCTGCCTTACGATGGCGCCATGAATGCCAGCCTTCACCCACCTGCCCGGCCTGCCCGCACCACCCCACTGCCGTTTGGTGAGCACCTGCGCCACTGGCGCCAGCACCGGCGCCTGAGCCAGCTGGACCTGGCCAGCGAGGCCGACATCTCGACCCGGCACCTGAGTTTTGTGGAAACCGGCCGCGCCGTGCCCAGCCGTGAAATGGTGCTGCGCCTGTCCGAACGCCTGGCCATTCCCCTGCGCGAGCGCAACACGCTGCTGGTGGCCGCCGGGTATGCGCCCATGTACCGCGAACGCCCGCTGGACGACCCGGCGCTGGCATCGGCCCGGCAGGCGGTGGAACTAATCCTCAAGAGCCACGAACCCTTCCCTGCGCTGGCACTGGACCGGCACTGGAACCTGCTGGCCGCCAACGCCGCCCTGCCGCATCTGCTGGCCGGTGCCGACCCTGAACTGCTGCAAGCCCCGATCAATGTGCTGCGCCTGAGCCTGCATCCGCGCGGCCTGGCCAGCAAGATCGTCAACCTTGCCCAGTGGCGTAACCACCTGTTCGAGCGGCTGCGCCAGCAGATTGCCGCCACGGCCGACCCGGTGCTGGCCGAGCTGCTGGCCGAGTTGCAGGCTTACCCCATGCCGGAAGGGGCGGACGACACCCATCTGGCAGGCGAACACCTGGGCGTGGTCATGCCCTTCCAATTCCGCACCGAGCACGGCGTGCTGAGCTTCATCAGCACCGTCACGATTTTTGGCACGCCGGTGGACGTGACGCTGCAGGAGCTGATGCTGGAGACCTTCTTTCCGGCGGACGAGCTGACCGGCGAAGTTTTGCGCAAGGTGCTGTCGCCCGCGTGATCGCGCGGCGGCCGGGCTTGGCGCACCATGCACTCAGGAGACAACCATGAGCGAAAGCACCCACCACCGAATCTGCCCACTGTGTGAGGCTTGCTGCGGCCTGGAACTCAAGGTCAGGGACAGCAAGGTCATCAGCATCCGCGGGCATGACAGCGATGTGTTCAGCGCCGGCTACATCTGCCCCAAGGGCGTGGCGCTGAAAGACCTGCACGAAGACCCGGACCGGCTGCGCACGCCGCTGATCAAGCGAAATGGGGAGTTCGTCCCGGCGAGCTGGGCCGAAGCCTTTGCCGAGATCGAACGCCGGTTGCCGCCCATCCTGGCGCAGCATGGCCGCCAGGCCGGCGCCATCAGTGTGGGCAACCCGTCGGCGCACAAGATCGGCCTGCTGCTTTATTTCGCACGCCTGGCCAAGGCTTTGGGTTCGCGCAATGTGTTCTCCGCGTCCACGCTGGACCAGATGCCCAAGCAGCTGTCCAGCGGGCTGATGTTCGGCCACTGGCTCAGCATTGCCGTGCCCGACATCACGCGCTGTGATTTTTTGCTGGTGCTGGGCGCGAACCCGCTGGCCAGCAACGGCAGCCTGTGGACCGTGCCCGACTTCAAGGGCAAGGCCAAGGCCATGCAGGCGCGCGGCGGCAAGCTGGTGGTGATCGACCCGCGCCGTACCGAAACCGCGGCCATGGCAGATGCCCACCACTTCATCCGTCCCGGGGCTGATGTGTTTTTGCTGCTGGGCCTGGTTCACACGCTGTTCGACGAAAAGCTGGTGCAGCTGGGGCGCCTCGCATCTCTGGTTAATGGTGTCGAAGCCGTTGAAGCGGCAGTGAAAGACTTCAGCGCCGAGGTGGTGGCACCGCGCTGCGGCATCGAAGCTGCATCCATACGCGGCCTGGCGCGGCAACTCGCCAGCACGCCGCGAGCCGCGGTGTATGGCCGCATCGGCACCTGCACGCAGGAATACGGCACGCTGGCGAGCTGGCTGGTGGATGCGCTCAATGTGCTGACCGGCCACCTCGACGAGCCAGGTGGCGCGATGTTCCCGAAAGCCGCCGCCTTCGCACACAACACAGCGGGGCAGCCGGGCAGCGGCCGCGGCATCACGACCGGGCGCCACACCAGTCGCGTCAGCGGCGCGCCCGAGGTGTTTGGCGAGCTGCCCATGACCTGCCTGGCCGAAGAAATTGAAACGCCAGGCCCCGGCCAGGTGCGCGCACTGATCACGGTGGCCAGCAACCCAGTGCTGTCGTCACCGAACGGCGCACGGCTGGCGCGCGCACTGGACAGCCTGGACTTCATGGTCAGCATGGACATCTACGTTAATGAAACTTCACGCCATGCCGACGTGATCCTGCCCGGCCTGTCGCCGCTGGAGGACATGCATTACGACGTGGCGTTTCCGCAGTTTTCCTGGCGCAACCACGCGCGCTATAGCGCGCCGGTGTTTGCCGCGCCTGAATGCCAACCGGCGGAATGGGAAACCCTGCTCAAACTGTCGGCCATCGTGCAGGGCCAGGGTGCGCAAACCCCGGCCCGCGAGATCGACGACCGCTACTTTGCCGGGGACGCAAAAAAGCTGTTTGGTAACACGGCGCAGGCGGTGATCGATGCTACGCAAGGCCTGCATGGCCCGGACCGCCTGCTGGAAGTCGCGCTGCGCGCCGGCCCTTATGGCGATCAGTTTGGCCGTAAACCCGACGGCCTGAACCTGGCAAAGGTACGCGCCGCGCCTGACGGCATCGACCTCGGTGAACTGATGCCGCGCATGCCCGAAGTGTTGCGCACGCCTTCAGGCAGGATTGAACTTGCACCACCTTCGCTGCTGCAAGACCTGCAGCGCGCCACGCAAGCCATTGCACAACCCGTGCCGGCCATGGTGATCGTCGGCCGGCGCGACGTGCGCTCGAACAACAGCTGGATGCACAACCTGCCCATACTCGCCAAGGGACCGATGCGTTGCACCGCCTTGGTCCACCCCATCGATGCGAAACGCCTGGGCCTGGCCGACGGCGCGCTGGCCCGCATCAGCAACCAGGGGCGCAGCATTGAAGCGCAGGTGCAGGTGAGCGAGGAGATGATGCCCGGCGTGGTCAGCCTGCCGCACGGCTGGGGCCATGGCCTGCCGGGTACGCGCATGGCGCTGGCGGCCGAACGGCCCGGTGCCAACCTGAATACGCTGCTTGATGAAGACTGGCGCGATCCGCTGTCTGGCAACGCGGTGCTCAGCGGTGTGCCGGTGGAGCTTCAGGCCATCGCCGCTTGAGCCACCTTCTCGAGAGGATATGAATGAAAAGTGGCATATGCCCTTATTCTGCGGGCGCAACCAGCTATTCTTTTAATAGCAAATCAGGAACACCCTTAGTCTGCCGACATGCCGCAACTGAGGTTGACCACGGTGCCGGTCATGGCGCCGGCCTGTTCCGACGCCAGAAAAACCGCCGTGTTGGCGATCTCGGCCAGGCGTGGCAGGCGTTTGAGCAAGGTGCTCTCGGCGGCGCCGGCCAGCATCTCGTCAATGTCCATGCCCGCGGGCAAGGCGACCTGGCGAAAGACCTCCCGGCTGTGTGAACCCAATGTCACGGCCTCGGGAATCGCATGCGAGCGCATGCAGAGCACACGCACACCGTCGGCACCCAGCTCGCCGGCCAGGTGGCGCGACAGGGCTTCAACACCCGCACATGCCACGCAGTGGCCCAGGTAACCCGGCCCCGCCATTTTGGACACCGGCGTCGACAGCATCAGGATGACGCCCGCGCCTTCGTTGACCATGTGCCGCGCGACCGCTTTGGCGGTGATGAAGTTGGTGCGGGTATAGGCCTCCACCGGATAGCTGTAGTCGGCCAGCGAAAGACCGGCCAGCGGGACACCCTGTACGTGAAACACACCCACGGCGTTCAGCGCGATGTCGATGCAGCCCGCCTTGGCGGCGACGGCATTGGCGTGCCGGTTCACCGCATCTTCATCCAGCGCATCGACCAGCGCGGTTTCCGCCATGCCGCCCGCGGCCACGATGTCGCGTGCGACAGCATCCAGTTTTTCAGGCGAACGACCGGCCAGGAAAACGCGGGAACCTGCCTTGGCAAACGCTCGCGCAGCGGCACCGCCGACAACACCACCCCCACCGTAGACCACGGCTACCTTGCTTCTGAGAATCATTTTTTTGGCGCTTACAGCTCAACCAAGGTCTTGAAGCCCCCGAAGAACATGCGTTTGGCGTCAAAGGGCATGGCTTTCGGATCCATCATCTCGGCCAGGCGCGGGTCACCCATGACCTTGGCGTTGATGCTGTCGCGCTGCTTGCGCGAGGTGTAGACAATCCATGAAAACACCACCGTCTCACCGGCTTTGAGCTTGACGCTTTGGGGGAACGAAGTGAGCTTGCCCGGCTTCACATCGTCGGCCACACACTCGATGTATTCAAGCGCGCCATACTCGCGCCAGATCTTGCCGGCCTTGCGCGAAATGCGGCGGTAGGCATCGAGTTTGTCCGTGGGCACAGGAACAACAAATCCATCAACATAACGGCTCATGTGAAATCTCCTTGCTTGGTCGTTAAAAATACAAAAGGGCAGCGGCCTACTCGGCGCCCTGCCCTTTAGCCTGCGCGTCTGCGCTGCCCGAATGCACGGCAGTCCCGGTGCGCATCAGCGCTGCGCCCAGCACCGCTGCCGCGGCAGCAAACACGGCACCCAGTAAAAAGGCCAGCTGGTAGCCGCTGTTAAGTGCGGCCAGTGCATCCGCACCGCCGGCCTGTAAGTAGCCGGTGCGGGCGGCTGCCGCGCTGGCCAGCACAGCGAGGCCCAGCGCGCCACCCATCATGAAGGCGGTATTGACCACGCCTGATGCAATGCCCGACTCGCTGGGCGTCACATCGCTCATGGCGGCCAGCAGCACGGGGTTGAAGGCCATGCCTGCGCCTAGCCCCAGCAGCAGCATGCCCGGCAACACGTCGGCCACGAACTGGCCGCCCACCGGTGCCCGTGCAAACAACGCCAGCCCCAGTGCCGCCGTGAGCAAGCCGGCGGCCAGCGGCAGCCGTATGCCAAAACGCATGACGATGCGGGCCGACAGCCCCAGCGAAAATGCGGCCATGATCAGGTTGGCCGGAAGAAAACCCAGGCCGACCTGCAAGGCGCTGTAGCCCAGCACCAGTTGCATGTACAGCGCGGAGATGAAAAACCAGGCAAACATGGCGGCGGCCCACAACACGCCGACGATGTTGGCCATCGCCACATTGCGCAGGCAAAACATGCCCAGCGGCACCAGCGGCGTGGACACGCGTGATTCGATGCGCAGGAAAACAGCCATCAGCACGGAAGCAGACGCCAGCAACCCGAGTGTTTGCAGCGAAGTCCAGCCGGCTTCATTGCCGTTGACGATGGCATACACCGCCAGCATCAGCGCCGTGGTCACCGTGACGGCGCCCCAGATATCCAGCCGCGCACCCGCGGCCTGGCCACGGCCACCGGGCAGCAGGACCAGGCACAGGGCGAAGACGGCCGCGCCTATGGGCAGGTTGACGAGAAAAATCCAGTGCCAGTTGAGGGCATCGGTCAGCACGCCACCCAGCAACACGCCGATACTGCCGCCGCCTGCGCAGACAAAACCGTAAACACCCATGGCCTTGGCACGCTCGGCCGGTTCGGTGAAGAGATTCATGATCAGCGAAAGCGAAATCGCAGAGACCACCGCACCACCCAGGCCCTGCACGGCGCGCGCCACAATCAGCAGCCACTGCGAGTTGGCCAGCCCGCAGGCCAGCGACGCCAGCGTGAACAGCACCAGGCCGGCCAGAAACAGTCGGCGCTGGCCATACAGGTCGCCCAGCCGGCCGCCCAGCAGCAAAAAGCCGCCGAAGGTCAGCATGTAGGCATTGACCACCCACACCAGCGAGGTTTCGGTGAAAGCCAGGTCGGTGCGTATCGACGGCAGGGCCACGTTCACGATCGTGGTGTCGAGCACGATCATCAGCACGCCCAGGCACAGCACCGTGAGCGCCCACCAGCGTTTGCGGCTGTCCATGGAGTGCGTCATGCGCGCTGCTCCTTAGGGAAACGCTGAACAAGTCCCTTGCGGCGCGCGATCAGCGGGGCTCGGGCGGCCTGCTGCGTTGAATTTCTTGCCAATAGCTGGCTATTGGCTGCGAAATCCGCCTTGCATCCCATCCCGATCCGGCTGCCGCGCATCCGCCAAGACTTATTCAGCGTTTCCTCAGGGCCTGAAGCCGAAGCTGCAGGCTGCCGTGAAAGACTCAGTATCGGGAAGACCATGGTTTTCTTTCCTGAAAGAGTGAAAGGGCACCGTACCCGCATTGATTGATAGATCGCGCAGGACCGTCGCTTTCATTAATTGCCTGATTCCTGCCTAATGCTTGTGTAGCTTGTGTACGGCGTACACAATAGCATAACAAAGATTGGAAACAGTGTCCACATAGTCCGCGTTTGTCGCCTCGCCAGCTTAGCTTCCGGCATGATTGATTGCTACTCATTTAATAGCTGTTTGCGCCCGTACGGAAAGGGCTGGAGGCACTTTTTCTTATCAACCATCGGCTGTAGTCCATCCCTAACAGGCTGGGCTGTCGGCCTGCACTGACAGCCAACGGAGGCCGGGGCTGATGACGGCTCCTGCCCCGACGCCTAAGGTGAGGGCTTGAACATCCAACCGATCGCATCCCATGCCCTTTATTTCCTTCAACAGGGCCACCGACCCGGCAGCGCCCGACGACCTGCGCGTCAATACGGCAGCCGTGCTGTACGTTGAGGCTTCACGGCCCGATCTGATCGGGCAAACCACCATTCACCTGCTGGGCCAGGGCACGGCAGTGCACGCGGTGACCGAATCGATTGGCACCGTGGTCACCAGCCTGGGCGCCCTGGTGGGCTGCAAGCGCCACTACCTGGCACCGCCTCCCGACGACGGCGCCAGCACGGTCTATATTTCAACGGCCAATGTCAGCCATGTGCGGCCCAACCTGCCCGCCTCGCCGGAGTTCTGGTATGTGAGGTTTGTCGATGGCTCGGAAGTGCGCATTGTCGACCCCTTACCGGACGGGCTGTAGCAAACCGAATTTGCTGCAAGAAGATGAGCCCTACAGTTCAAAACTGTAGGGCCTTTTCTTGTTTAAACGCCGGTACTCGCCCTGTTCATTTCCCATTTGCTCCCAAAACGGGAACATGGTAGAGTTCATCGATGCGAATGATTGCCCTGGGCACCCTGCGCGATTTCTGGATCAAATATCCCGATGCAATGGAACCGCTGAGCGCCTGGTATGCCATCACCAGCCGCGTCCGTTGGGCCTCGCCCGCAGACGTCAAGGCAGCCTATCGCAACGCCAGCTTTTTGGCGGAGAACCGGGTGGTGTTCAATATCAAGGGAAACGACTACCGGCTGGTCGTGGCGATGCACTACAACCGGCAAATCGCGTACATCCGTTTTATAGGAACCCATCGCCAGTACGACCAGATCGACGCCAGCAAGGTCTAAATGAAAGGTGTAACCACCATGAACATTCACCCCATCCACACCAAAGCCGATTACCGCGCGGCGCTGCAACGCATAGACGCGGTTTGGGATGCCAAACCCAAGTCCCCCGAAGCCGACGAGCTGGAAGTACTGAGCCTGCTGGTCGAAGAGTATGAAAGGAAACACATCACCATGCCTGAGGTGGACCCAGTCAGCCTGTTGCTGCACGTGATGGAAGCGCGCCAACTGAGCCGCAAAGACCTGGAGCCTTACATCGGCTCTCGCGCCCGCGTGGCCGAAGTGCTGAACCGCGTGCGGCCGCTGTCACTGGAAATGATTCGGCGGCTGTCTGCAGGGCTTGAGCTGCCTGCAGATTTGTTGATTCCGGGGTATGAGTTGAGGGAGGTGGCTTGATAAGTTGCAGCTGGATGCGTTTCGCACCCTCCTTTCTTCTCTCACTTGCAGCTTGCAGCATGTCCGTTGAAGCGGCGACCTCAGAAAGCGACTTCTCAGGAACATGGGTTGTTGATCTACGCACGCCGACTGAGCGCAAAAACAAACTTGATTGCGGACGCGCGACTTTCGAGCTTTCTCACGAAGGAAAGAGGATTTCCGGGAATCATATGTTCGCCGCTCCTGGCTGCGGAAGACTCAATGAAGGAGGCGAAGGTACGGTCAAGGGGTATGTTGTGGGTTCGACGGCATTTCTTGTCGTGACCAGCGGAAGAAGTGGGGCAATTGTCGTGGGCAAGGCCACCAGAGTTGCGAATTCGCTGCATTGGATTGTTCTTGATGAAATCAAGCCTGGAGAGCCGCCAGAAGATTCACCCCTGATTCTTCACAAAGGAATTTTGAAACGCTCTACCTCAAAATAGCGCATCCAGCAGTCCAAAACAGGCGGGGCAACTGTTCACCGAAAGAGCTGCATGTGGAAGTTTCAGCTCAAAATTCACTGTTTACCTATGGTGTTTGATCGATGAGCGAGAGTAGCTGATGAGTAGCAAAGTAAAAAGCGGCCCGCAGGCCGCTTTTTACTTGTCGTGCGTGATCGCCATCAGGCCGGCACGCCGTCTTTCACCGTATCCGCCATATCCGTATAGTCCTTGACCTGGTCGAAGTTCAGGTACTGGTACACCGAAGCGCTGGCAGCGGTCAGCACACCCATGTCGGCCATGTATTCGGCCTTGGTGGGAATACGACCCAGCTTGGAGCAGATGGCCGCGAGTTCGGCGGAGCCCAGATACACGTTGGAGTTTTTGCCCAGTCGGTTCGGGAAATTGCGCGTCGAGGTCGAGAACACCGTGGCGCCCTCTTTCACCTGCGCCTGGTTGCCCATGCACAGGCTGCAGCCCGGCATTTCCATGCGCGCGCCGGCCGAGCCCAGCACGCCGTAGTGGCCTTCTTCGGTCAGTTGCTTGGCATCCATCTTGGTGGGCGGTGCCATCCACAGCTTGACCGGAATGTCGCGCTTGTTTTCGAGCAGCTTGGAGGCTGCGCGGAAATGGCCGATGTTGGTCATGCAGCTGCCGATGAAAACTTCATCGATCTTGCTGCCGGCCACTTCACTCAGGGTCTTCACGTCGTCCGGATCGTTCGGGCAGGCCACGATGGGTTCGTGGATGTCGGCCAGGTCGATCTCGATCACGGCGGTGTATTCGGCATCGGCGTCGGCCTTGAGCAGTTGCGGGTCGGCCAGCCAGGCTTCCATGGCGGCGATGCGGCGTTTGATGGTGCGCACGTCCGAGTAACCCGAGGCAATCATCCACTTCAGCATGGTGATGTTGCTGGTGATGTACTCGATGATGGGCTCCTTGTTCAGGTGCACCGTGCAACCACCGGCGGAACGCTCGGCCGACGCATCGCTGAGTTCAAACGCCTGCTCAACCTTCAGATCGGGCAAACCTTCGATTTCAAGGATGCGGCCGGAGAAGATGTTCTTCTTGCCCTGCTTGGCGACTGTCAGCAGCCCAGCCTTGATGGCGTAAAGCGGGATTGCGTTGACCAGGTCACGCAAGGTGATGCCGGGCTGCATTTCGCCTTTGAAACGCACCAGCACGCTCTCGGGCATGTCCAGCGGCATCACGCCGGTGGCGGCGCCGAAGGCCACCAGACCGGAACCTGCGGGGAAGCTGATGCCGATGGGGAAACGCGTGTGGCTGTCGCCGCCGGTGCCGACGGTATCAGGCAACAACATGCGGTTCAACCAGCTATGAATAATGCCGTCGCCCGGACGCAGCGGAATGCCGCCGCGGTCGCTCATGAACTCGGGCAGTTCGTGGTGCATCTTCACGTCGACCGGCTTGGGATAAGCGGCGGTGTGGCAGAAGGACTGCATCACCAGATCGGCGGAAAAGCCCAGGCAGGCCAGGTCTTTCAACTCGTCGCGCGTCATCGGGCCGGTGGTGTCTTGCGAGCCGACCGAGGTCATCTTCGGTTCGCAGTACGTACCGGGGCGAACGCCCTGGCCTTCGGGCAGGCCGACCGCGCGGCCCACCATTTTTTGCGCGAGTGTGAAGCCGCGCTCATTGGCGACCGGCGCCTGCGGCAGGCGGAACAGCGTCGAGACCGGCAGGCCCAGCGCCCAGCGCGCCTTGGCCGTCAGGCCGCGGCCGACGATCAACGGAATGCGGCCGCCGGCACGCACTTCGTCAAACAGCACATCGCTTTTCAGCTTGAACTCGGCGATGACCTTGCCGTCTTTCAGTGCCTGGCCATCGTACGGACGCAGCTCGATCACATCGCCCATGGCCATCTGGCTCACGTCGAGTTCGATCGGCAGCGCGCCCGAGTCTTCCATGGTGTTGTAAAAAATCGGCGCGATTTTTGAGCCCAGGCAAACACCGCCGAAACGCTTGTTCGGCACAAAAGGAATGTCCTGGCCGGTGAACCACAACACCGAGTTGGTCGCGGATTTGCGTGAGGAGCCGGTGCCGACCACGTCACCCACGTAGGCCACCAGATTGCCCTTGGCCTTGAGTTCTTCGATGAACTTGACCGGGCCGCGCTTGCCGTCTTCTTCCGGCGTCACGCCGGGGCGGGCATTCTTGTGCATGGCCAGCGCGTGCAGCGGAATGTCGGGGCGGCTCCAGGCGTCGGGTGCGGGCGACAGGTCGTCGGTGTTGATCTCGCCAGCCACCTTGAAAATGGTGAGCTGGATAGCCTCCGGCACTTCCGGACGGCTGGTGAACCACTCGGCATCGGCCCAGCTTTGTAGCACGGCCTTGGCGTACTTGTTGCCCTGGTCGGCTTTTTCCTTGACGTCGTGGAACTGGTCGAACATCAGCAAGGTGTTTTTCAGGCCGCTGGCCGCCTGTTCGGCGACACTGTCTTCGGCGTCGTCGAGCAATTCGACCATCGGGCTGATGTTGTAGCCGCCCAGCATGGTGCCCAAGAGCTGCGTGGCTTTTTCGCGCGAGATCAGCGCGCACTTTTCGGTGCCGTGCGCCACGGCGGCGAGGTAGCTGGCCTTGACCTTGGCGGCCGCATCAACCCCGGCCGGCACGCGGTGCGTGATCAGCTCCACCAGAAAGGCCTCTTCGCCTTTGGGTGGGTTCTTCAGCAGCTCAATGACCTCACCGGTCTGCTTGGCAGACAGCGGCAACGGTGGAATACCCAGCACGGCGCGCTCGGCCACATGGTTGCGGTAGGTTTGTATGAACTCGGGCATCATGGTTTTCTTCTCCTGTACTCAAAAAATTGGCACGGTCAATGCGCGTGCGGTCGCGGTCTGTTATTGGGCTTTGGCCGGGGCAGTTGCTGGCTGAGCAGAACCCGTGCCAGCCGGGGCTGGTGCGGGCTTGGCAGCTGGCAGGGCCTCCAGAATGCTCGTCGGAGGGTTCTTTTTCATCTCGTCGGCAAAAGTCAGCTGCGCCGGGCTCATGCACTCGTCGGCCAGGCGCTGCCCCAGCTTCTGGCTCATCAGCATCGACTTGTTGCCCAACTGGAGCCACATGGCGCCTGCACGGCCGTCTTCCAGGCGGATGGCGCCGGTGCGGCTTCCGACCGGGTGCATGCGAAAACGCTGCTTGCCGGTCTGCACCAGGAAGAAGCCCGGGCGTTTTTCGTTCGGCGTGATGGTGACGGAAGCACCCAGCTCGCAGGGAATGGTGCCGACGTAAACCCGCTTGGCGAGTTCCAGGTCTTCAGGCGTCAAGGTGACTGTCGGGTCATCGTCAATGGGTGTCATTTCTTCCACGACCTTGGCGGCAGAGCGCTTGATCGGTGCGCGCTTGGCGGCCTGCGTGGGCTGATCCGAAGGGGCTGCTGCAGCCTTGGGCGCGGCTTTGGGGGCGGCCGTCTGGGCCAGCAACAGGGCGGGGGCGGCCAGCGCCAGGGCAGAGAGAACGAGGTGTTTCATGGAAGGTCCTTTGGAACGGTCAACAGTCAATCGGGGGATCAGTGGAGCGGGACAGAAAAATACGCCTGCGCCTCGTGCGGTAAAACACGGCCGGTCCGGTGCGCCCGCTCCAGCACCTGCCAGAAAAAGCGGTAACTGGCGCGGTCATGCAGCTGGCCTTCAAAACTGATGGGCGCCCAATCTGCACGGGCGCCAGCAGCTATTATTTTTGTAGCGCCTTCGATCTCGCCTTCGCTGGGCGCAAAGGCCTCCAAGATGGGGCGAATCTGGGCCGGGTGAATGCTCCACATGCGGGTGTAGCCAAATTCGCGGGCGGCTTTTTGCGCAGCCGTCTTCATGGCCGCAGTGTCACTGAATTCCGTGACAACGCAGTGGGAAGGGACTTTGCCATGCGCATGGCAGGCAGAAGCGATCTCAAGCTTGGCGCGCACCACCAGCGGATGCGTGAACTGCCCACGGCTGCCCATCGCCTCACCGGGAATGGCGCCGCCATGGCTGGAGACGAAATCCATCAGTCCGAAACTGATCGACTGCACTCGCGAGTGCGAAGCAATCTCGAAAGCGCGATGCACTGCCGCCGGCGACTCCAGCAGCACATGCAGGGGAACACCGGTTTGTCCCACGGCAGCAAGAGACGCGGCGGCACGCTCGACGTCATCCACCGATTCGACCTTGGGCACCATGATGTGGCTCAGGCGCTGGCCTACCTTGCCGGCGATGGAGGCGATGTCCATCTCGAAGGCCGAGTGGTCCACCGCATGGACACGCACAGCCACCCGCGCCTTGTCGCCGGCCAACGCAACCAGCGCAACCACCAGCGCGGCATGGTCTGCCTCGCCGCCGACGGGAGCGCCGTCTTCGCAGTCGAGGGTGACGTCAAAAACGCAAGTGCCGAACTCTTCGGTCATCTCCGCCTGCAACTGCAGGCTTTTTCGCATTCGCGCCTCGACGCCGCTGTAGTGGTCGCAGACCGGAAGAAAACCGGTTTGCGCCTGGGCACCAAGCAGAACGTCGCGGGGATGTTTCATTGAATAAATGCGATTTCTCGGGCCGTAGCGAGCGGCTCACGGGCTAGGCGCGGGTGGCAGGCAACCGGTGTGCACTTAAGGTGCATGAGGATTGCCTGACTCCCGCAACAACGCCCCCGAGTCGCGCAGTAGGCCATTACAGGAGGTGCTTGACGCCGTCCTGCTCGCCCTTAAGCTCGTCGAGCGTCTTGTTGATGCGTTCCTGGCTGAAGGCGTCGATTTCCAGGCCCTCGACCAGTTTGTATTCGCCGCCCTCGCAAGTGACGGGGAAGCCGAACATGATGTCCTTGGGAATGCCGTACTGACCGTCCGACGGAATGCCCATGGTGACCCATTTGCCGTTGGTGCCCAGCGCCCAGTCGCGCATGTGGTCAATGGCAGCGTTGGCAGCAGAGGCGGCAGAAGACGAACCGCGCGCCTCGATGATGGCGGCGCCGCGTTTGCCAACCGTGGGCAGGAAGGTGTTGGCATTCCATTCCTGGTCGTTGATCATCTTGGCGACGCTTTCGCCCTTGATGGTGGCAAAACGGTAGTCGGCATACATCGTGGGCGAGTGGTTGCCCCAGACGGTGAGTTTTTCGATGTCGGCCACGGCCTTGCCGGTTTTGGCGGCGAGCTGGCTGGCAGCACGGTTGTGGTCCAGGCGCAGCATGGCGGTGAAATTCTTGCGTGGCAGGTCAGGCGCGCTTTTCATCGCGATGTAGGCATTGGTGTTGGCGGGGTTGCCGACCACCAGCACCTTGACGTTGCGGCTGGCAACCGAGTTCAGGGCCTTGCCCTGGGCGGTAAAGATGGCACCGTTGACGGCCAGCAGCTCGGCACGCTCCATACCGGGGCCGCGGGGGCGCGAACCGACCAGCAGTGCGTAGTCGGCGTCCTTGAAAGCCTTCATGGGATCGTCGTAGGCCTGCATGCCCACCAGCAGCGGGAAGGCGCAGTCGTCGAGCTCCATCATCACGCCCTTGAGGGCCTTTTGCGGGCCTTCCACCGGCACTTCCAGCAATTGCAGAATCACGGGCTGGTCTTTGCCCAGCATTTCACCGGAAGCGATGCGGAACAACAGCGCGTAACCGATTTGACCAGCGGCCCCTGTAACGGCAACACGGACGGGTTTTTTGCTCATGATGGAGAACTCCAGGAAGGTTGTAAATCGGTTGGATGGGTAGAGGATGAGGTAGCTTGCGCAGCTTGGGGCACCTGAAAACGCATGTGAACTGCGTCACACCGGGCAAGCCTCGCGTTCGACTCAGCCGAAGATTTTACGCTGGAAAACCTGGAGGCGTCAATTTGTCTTATGTCTTATATAAGATATGATTACACGGATTCAAACCCCTCCCCATGGCCGCCCTCCCCACCCCGACCGCCGATGATTTTGCAGGTGCCACGCCGGCTTTCAGCCCGCTGTACCAGCAGATCAAGGGCCTGATCCTGCAGAGCCTGCAGTCCGGGGAATGGAAGCCCGGCGAAACCATTCCTTCCGAGATGGACCTGGCCGCCCGCTACCGCGTGAGCCAGGGCACGGTGCGCAAAGCCATTGACGAGCTCGCCGCCGACAACCTGGTGGTGCGCCGCCAGGGCCGGGGCACCTTTGTGGCCACCCATGCCGAGCAGCATGTGCAGTTCCGCTTCCTCAAGCTAGTGCCAGACAGCGGTACGCCGGGCAGTGAAGGCCCGGCACAACGCGACATCATTGACTGCCGCCGCGTGCGCGCCAGTGCCGACATTGCCCGCGCGCTGGCATTGCGTACGGGCGACGCCGTGCTGCAGGCGCGCCGGGTACTCAGTTTTGCCGGCACACCCACCATTCTGGAAGATCTGTGGCTGCCCGCCGCCCCCTTCAAGGGCCTGACCGCCGAGCGGCTGGCCGGCTACCACGGCCCGATGTACGCGCTGTTCGAAACCGAGTTCAGTGTGCGCATGGTTCGCGCCGAAGAAAAAATACGCGCCGAGCCTGCCACCGACGGGCGCGAACTGCTGCTGGAAGTAGCGCACGGCACGCCCCTGTTGAGCGTTGAACGCATTGCCTACACCTATAACGACGTGCCGATGGAACTGCGGCGCGGTTACTACCGCACCGATACACATTACTACCGAAACACCTTGAGTTGAGCCCCGCTTGAGCACCGCATTTCATTGCCTTCAAGAGCAACCAGCCGGCGCTTCCGCGCAAAACCACGCGGACTGACCGGGACCTCCTGTCATGTTCATGTCAGCTTGCGCCACTCCACTTGCGCCAAACGAAAAGTTAATGGTTTCCCCTCTCGCTTTTCCGACAAAAACTTGCTGCCATGGCCCGAACCGGCCAGATGGATGCTGCGTTGCAATAGAATTCGGATGTTTTTAGTTGTAATTGCGTCGCGCTCGCCGGGCAGTTACCAGGCAGTTACAAGACCTCTCCCCACGAAAGCCCAACAATGACAGAGCTGGCATCCAAACAGCGTCCAAAGCGGCCCGAGTTCCGCAACATCAACGCCTTCAAAGACCTGACCACCTACCGCATGACAGCGGCGGCCTGGGTGTCCATCCTGCACCGCGGTAGTGGCCTCATCATGTTCATCCTGCTGCCCTTCATCATCTGGATGTTCGACACCTCGATTTCTTCCGAAATCTCGTTCGACAAATTCAGGGCGGCCTTCAACGTCGGCATGTTGGGTTTGCCGGGCTTCATCTGGAAGCTGGTGGCGCTGGCACTCATCTGGTCCTACCTGCATCACTTCATTGCGGGCATGCGCCATCTCTATATGGATGTCACGCATTCCCTGAGCAACGAGTTCGGCAAGGCCACTGCGCTGGCCACACTCGGCCTGAGCATTTTCCTGACACTGGTGCTGGGCGCCAAGCTGTTCGGCATCTACTAACAAGGAGCAAGACATGTCTGTGAACTACGGCTCCAAACGCCTCGTTGTCGGCGCGCACTACGGCACGCGCGACTGGCTGGCCCAGCGCATCACCGCAGCCCTGATGGCCCTCTTTACCGTGCTGCTGCTGGCACAGGTCATCTTCAGAAAAGGCCCGATCGGCTACGACCAGTGGGCCGGCATTTTTTCTTCGCAGTGGATGAAAGTGCTGACCTTCACGGTGATCATCGCGCTGGCCTACCACGTGTGGGTGGGCATGCGCGACATCTGGATGGACTACGTCAAACCTGTGTGGCTCAGGCTGTCCCTGGAAGTGTTCACCATTGTCTGGCTGGTTGCCTGCGCCGGCTGGGCCATTCAAGTCCTGTGGCGCTTCTGAGCCGCTTCTGACCCACGACTGAAAAACAAAACATGACTGCATCCTCCAAGCTTCCCAAACGAAAATTTGACGTGGTGATCGTCGGGGCCGGCGGCTCCGGCATGCGCGCTTCGCTGCAGCTGGCGCGCGCCGGCCTGAACGTGGCCGTGCTGTCCAAGGTGTTCCCGACACGCTCCCACACTGTTGCTGCCCAGGGCGGCATCGGCGCCTCGCTCGGCAACATGTCCGAAGATAACTGGCACTACCACTTCTACGACACCGTCAAGGGCTCCGACTGGCTCGGTGACCAGGACGCGATTGAATACATGTGCCGCGAAGCGCCCAAGGTCGTGTACGACCTGGAGCACATGGGCATGCCGTTTGACCGCAACCCGGATGGCACGATTTACCAGCGTCCCTTTGGCGGCCACACCGCCAACTACGGCGAAAAACCGGTGCAGCGCGCCTGCGCTGCAGCCGACCGCACCGGGCACGCCATGCTGCACACGCTGTACCAGCAAAACGTCAAGGAAAAAACCAGCTTCTTCGTCGAATGGCTGGCCATGGACCTGATCCGTGATGCCGCCGGCGATGTTGTCGGCGTCACCGCCATCGAGATGGAAACCGGCGACGTTCACATCTTCGAAGCCAAGACCACCTTGCTGGCCACCGGTGGGGCCGGCCGTATTTTTGCGGCATCGACCAACGCCTTCATCAACACCGGAGACGGCCTGGGCATGGCGGCGCGTGCCGGCATCCCGCTGGAAGACATGGAGTTCTGGCAGTTCCATCCGACCGGCGTGCATGGCGCCGGCGTCTTGCTGACCGAAGGCTGCCGCGGCGAAGGCGCGATTTTGCGCAACAGCAACGGCGAGCGTTTCATGGAGCGTTATGCACCGGCCTACAAGGACCTGGCACCGCGCGACTACGTCTCGCGCTGCATGGACCAGGAAATCAAGGAAGGCCGCGGCTGCGGCCCGAACAAGGACTACATCAACCTCGACATGACCCACCTGGGTGCCGAGACCATCATGAAGCGCCTGCCGTCGGTATTCGAAATTGGCCATAACTTTGCCAACGTCGACATCACCAAGGAACCGATTCCCGTGGTGCCCACCATCCACTACCAGATGGGTGGCATCCCGACCAACATCCACGGACAGGTCGTCACGCAGGACGCCGGCAACCAGAGCCAGGTCGTCAACGGCCTGTACGCGGTCGGTGAATGCGCCTGCGTCAGCGTGCACGGCGCCAACCGCCTGGGCACCAATTCGCTGCTTGATCTGCTGGTGTTCGGCCGGGCGGCCGGCAACCACATCGTTGAATACAACAAGACCACGTCGCACAAGGGCTTGCCGGCCGATGCAGCCGACGCCACGCTGGCGCGCATTGCCCGCCTGGACAACGCGACGGAAGGCGAATACGCGCAGGATGTGGCCAATGACATCCGCGCCGCCATGCAGCAGCACGCCGGCGTGTTCCGCACCCAGGCCATCATGGACGCCGGTGTCGCCAAGATCGCCGAGCTGCGCAAGCGCGTGAGCAACATCGGACTCAAGGACAAATCGAAGATCTTCAACACGGCACGCATCGAGGCCCTGGAAGTCGAGAACCTGATCGAGGCCGCCCAGGCCACCATCGTTTCTGCTGCCGCCCGCCACGAGAGCCGCGGCGCGCACTCGGTTGATGACTACGGCGATACGCCCGAGCACCCGAACGGCCGCAACGACACCGACTGGCACAAGCACACGCTCTGGTACAGCGAAGGCAGCCGCCTGGCTTACAAGCCCGTGCAGATGAAACCGCTGACCGTCGACTCCATCCCCCTGACAGTTCGCTCCTTCTAAAAAGACAAGCGGAAACCCCATGACCAAACGCACCTTCCAGATTTACCGCTACGACCCCGATCAGGATGCCAAGCCCTACATGCAGACCATCGAGGTCGAGCTGGACGGCAGCGAGCGCATGCTGCTCGACGCCCTGATGAAGCTCAAGGCACAGGACCCGACGATTTCCTTCCGCCGCTCCTGCCGCGAAGGCGTCTGCGGTTCGGACGCGATGAACATCAACGGCAAGAACGGCCTGGCCTGCCTGACCAACATGCGCACCCTGCCGGGCACCATCGTGCTCAAGCCCCTGCCGGGCCTGCCGGTGGTGCGCGACCTGATCGTCGACATGACGGACTTCTTCAAGCAGTACAACTCGATCAAGCCCTACCTGATCAACGACAACGTGCCGCCCGAAAAAGAGCGCCTGCAGAGCCCCGAAGAGCGCGACGAGCTCAATGGCCTGTACGAGTGCATCCTGTGCGCCAGCTGCTCGACGTCCTGCCCCAGCTTCTGGTGGAACCCGGACAAGTTTGTCGGCCCGGCCGGCCTGCTGCAGGCCTACCGCTTCATCGCCGACAGCCGCGACGAAGCGACCGCCGAACGCCTGGACAACCTGGAAGATCCGTACCGCCTGTTCCGCTGCCACACCATCATGAACTGCGTCGATGTCTGCCCCAAGGGACTGAACCCCAGCAAGGCCATTGGCAAGATCAAGGAAATGATGGTGCTTCGCACTGTCTAGAAATATGGCCCCCACGCTTGTCGCTTCGCGTACTGCGCTGCCCCCCAAGGGGGCGCGTTTCGCCTTGGGGCGGCCCAGCGGCGAAACCATGGTCCCCACGCTTGTCGCTTCGCGTACTTCACTGCCTCCCGAGGGGGCCGCTGCGCCTGCGGCCCGGCAAAGCCGGTTCCGCGGCCCCGGCTGGCCTGGTCACGCCTTCGCTTCGCTCGGCTAAACACCCAACTGAACCATGCAGTCAACAGACGAACTTCTCGGTGAACGGGCATTGAGCAAGCTCAAATGGCGCTGCCGCCGGGGCCTGCTTGAAAATGATTTGTTCATCGAGCGGTTTTTCCGCAAGCATGAAACGGACTTGACCGTCAGGCAGGCCAAAGGTCTTGATGATTTAATGGATTTGTCCGACAACGACCTGCTGGATTTGCTGCTAAAACGTAAAGAACCCGGCGAGTTACCAGCCACCAGCGCTTCCACCGCAGAAGCACTGGAAGTACTGAGCATGATGCGGGTCCCATCGCCCGCCCACTGAACGCCTTCTCTGAATTGATGTAGAAAGAACCTAGAAATGAAACTCGCTGACAACAAAGCCACCCTCTCCTTCAGCAACGGCAGCCCCAGTGTCGAATTGCCGGTGTACCACGGCAGCGTCGGTCCCGACGTCGTGGACATCCGCAAGCTCTACGCGCAGACCGGCATGTTCACCTACGATCCGGGCTTCCTGTCCACGGCGTCCTGCCAGTCGGCCATCACCTACATTGACGGCGACAAGGGCGAGCTCCTGTACCGTGGCTACCCCATCGAGCAGCTGGCTACCAACTGCGACTACATGGAAACCTGCAACCTGCTGTTGTACGGCGAGCTGCCGAATGTCGAGCAGAAAAAGGATTTCGTCAGCCGCGTGACCAACCACACCATGGTCAACGAGCAGATGCAGTTTTTCCTGCGCGGTTTCCGCCGCGATGCGCATCCGATGGCCATCATGACCGGCCTGGTCGGCGCCCTGTCGGCCTTCTACCATGACAGCACCGACATCACCAATCCCGAGCACCGCGACATCTCGGCGATCCGCCTGATCGCCAAGATGCCGACGCTGGTCGCCATGGCCTACAAGTACACCGTGGGCCAGCCCTACATGTACCCGAAGAACAACCTCAGCTATGCGGGCAACTTCCTGCACATGATGTTTGCCACACCATGTGAAGAGTACAAGGTCAACCCCGTTCTCGAACGCGCGCTGGACCGCATCTTCATCCTGCACGCAGACCACGAGCAGAACGCCTCGACCTCCACGGTCCGCCTGTGCGGCTCGTCCGGCACCAACCCGTTTGCGGCAATTGCTGCCGGTGTGGCCTGCCTCTGGGGCCCGGCCCACGGCGGCGCCAACGAAGCGGCACTCAACATGCTGGGCGACATCCAGAAAGCCGGCGGCATCGAAAAAATCGGCGATTTCATCAAGCAGGTCAAGGACAAGAACTCCGGCGTCAAACTCATGGGTTTCGGCCACCGCGTCTACAAGAACTATGATCCGCGCGCCAAACTCATGCAGGAAACCTGCAAGGAAGTGCTCAAGGAAATGGGCCTGGAAAACGACCCGCTGTTCAAGCTGGCCATGGCGCTGGAAAAGATTGCCCTGGAAGACGAATACTTCGTTTCGCGCAAGCTCTATCCCAACGTGGACTTCTACTCCGGCATCGTGCAGCGCGCCATCGGCATTCCGGTGCCGCTGTTCACCGCGATCTTTGCGCTGGCCCGCACCGTCGGCTGGATTGCGCAGCTCAACGAAATGATTGGCGACCCCGAGTACAAGATCGGCCGCCCACGCCAGCTGTTCAACGGTTCGGTGACGCGCGATGTGAAGCCCCTCGCCAAACGCTGATCCGGTTGATTGGCCTGTTCGCGTGAACCAAGCCCGCCCGTGGCAACACCGGCGGGCTTTTTTGCGGCCCTTGTCCTCCAGGAGCTTTCTTGAAACCCCTTCAAACCGCCGATGAACTGCGCCAGGCAGTGGCCGAAACGGCGCCGGCCCGCGCCTGCAGCTGCGCAGTCGGCGCCTGCGCCGGCTGGGAAAGCATTGCCGAATACCGCTGGGAAGCCAGCCAGATGACGCAGGTTGGCACCCTGCGCGACCCAGCCCTGGACGAGCCGACCCTGGAAGAGCACCACCCCCGGGGCACACGTTACGACTCGCCGGACGCACCGGTGGCCATCTCTTTTTTCCCCTACAACCGCTGCGATCTCTGGCACTGCGCGCGATGCGACCGGCATTTGCTGCGCTACACCGAGTTCGGCGGCTACAACGTGGACCCGCGCGTTCGGGCGCTGGATCCGGGCAACATTGTTGATTGAGGTATCCGCTACCATTTCGATAGCTGTCTTTGCCCGCGCTATAAGGGCTCCGGCCCTAAAACGCTGATCAATTCCGGGAAAACCGCTGGGATGCCCCAACCGGCGGGCAAGTCACCCATCGCATATCGCGATGACAAGGTCTTCAATAAGCCTTCAAAATACAAATTCATCGTGAATCGCGATGACTTTGAAGCCCATGAAAACCTCCGAACGCAGTTTTGCCCGCCGCATTGACCTGACCTCGCTGCAATTGTTTGTCGCAGTGTGCGAGCTCGGCAGCATCGGCAAGGCGGCGAAGCGTGAATTCATCGCAGCCTCGGCCGTCAGCAAACGCCTGTCCGACCTGGAGGCCGCGCTCGACACGCCCCTGCTCTACCGCCACACGCGCGGCGTGGACCTGACGCCGGCCGGCCAGAGCCTGCTGCACCATGCACGCTCGGTGCTGTTCAGCCTCGAAAAAATGCAGGGCGAACTCAGCGAATACGCCAACGGTGTGCGCGGCCACGTGCGCGTGCACGCCAGCATCTCGGCCATCGTGCAGTTCCTGCCGGAAGACCTGGGCGCCTTCATCGGCCAGCACCCCGAGGTCAAGATCGACCTGGAAGAACACCTGAGTACGGAAGTTGTGCGCGCGGTGCAGGAAGGCGCCGCCGACCTCGGCATCTGCAACACCGCCGACGGCAGCGGCGAGCTGCAGACCCTGCCTTACCGCCAGGACCGCCTCGTCATGATCGTGCCGCGCGGTCACGTGCTGGGTGCGCAGGATGCCATTGCTTTTGAAGACAGTCTGGACTTCGATCACGTCGGCCTGCACTCGAACAGCTCGATTTACCTGGCCATGCGCGATGCCGCGGCGCTCGCAGGCCGCACCATCAAGCTGCGCATCCACGTGACCGGGCTGGACGCCATGTGTCGCATGATCCACAACGGCCTGGGCGTCGGCGTGATGCCGCAACGCGCGTTCGAATTGATGCACGGCGTTGGCGAGCTCGAATCGGTCGCACTGACCAACGACTGGGCCGAGCGCCGTATCGAACTGGTGGCGCGCGATTTCTCCAGCCTGCCTGTCACCGCCCGCCTGCTGGTCGATCACCTCACAGCGCGCGCAGTTGCTACCGAACCCACCCTGCCCACTTAAAATCAAAGACCACGAAGGAAAATCACATGGGACGCACCCTCTACGACAAAATCTGGGACGAACACGTCGTCCACACCGAGGAAGACGGCACCGCCATCCTCTACATCGACCGGCACCTGGTGCATGAGGTCACCAGCCCGCAGGCCTTCGAGGGCCTGCGCGAAGCCGGCCGCAAGGTCTGGCGCATCAGCTCCATCGTCGCCACCGCCGACCACAACACGCCAACCACCGGCTGGGAGCTCGGCTACGACGGCATCACCGACCTGGTCAGCAAGGAACAGATCACCACGCTGGACAGCAACATCGCCGAGTTCGGCGCGGCAGCGTACTTTCCCTTTCTGTCCAAGCGCCAGGGCATCGTGCATGTCATGGGCCCGGAGACCGGCGCAACACTGCCCGGCATGACGGTGGTCTGCGGCGACTCGCACACTTCGACCCACGGCGCCTTTGGCGCACTCGCGCACGGCATCGGCACCAGCGAGGTCGAACACGTGATGGCCACGCAAACCCTGCTCGCCAAAAAGGCCAAGAACATGCTGGTGCAGGTAGACGGCACGCTCGCCCCAGGCCTGACCGGCAAGGACATCGTGCTGGCCATCATCGGCAAGATCGGCACCGCGGGCGGCACCGGCTACACGATTGAGTTCGGCGGCCCGGCCATCCGCGCCCTGAGCATGGAAGCGCGCATGACGGTCTGCAACATGGCGATCGAAGCGGGCGCCCGTGCCGGTCTGGTGGCGGTCGACGCCAAGACCATTGCCTACGTCAAGGGCCGGCCGCTGGCGCCCACCGGCGTCGAGTGGGACCAAGCGGTGCAGTACTGGAGCACGCTGCAGTCCGATGCCGACGCCAAATTCGACACCGTGGTCAAGCTAGACGCCAGCCAGATCCGGCCACAGGTCACCTGGGGTACTTCGCCCGAAATGGTGCTGTCGATCGACGACCGCGTGCCCGACCCGGACAAGGAAAAAGACGCCAGCAAACGCGACGCCATCGAGCGTGCGCTGACCTACATGGGCCTGCAGCCCGGCAAGGCGATCAACGACATCCTGGTGGACAAGGTGTTCATCGGCTCCTGCACCAACAGCCGCATCGAGGACATGCGCGAAGCCGCCGCGATGGTGCAGAAAATCGGCCAGAAGGTGGCGGGGAACGTCAAGCTCGCCATGGTGGTGCCGGGCTCCGGGCTGGTCAAGGAACAGGCCGAGCGCGAAGGCCTGGACAAGATTTTTGTCGCTGCGGGTTTTGAGTGGCGCGAGCCCGGCTGCTCCATGTGCCTGGCCATGAATGCCGACCGTCTCGAGCCGGGCGAACGCTGCGCCTCCACCAGCAACCGCAATTTCGAGGGCCGGCAAGGCGCCGGCGGCCGCACGCATCTGGTGAGCCCGGCCATGGCCGCCGCCGCAGCCGTACACGGCCACTTCGTCGACATTCGAAAATTCACATGAACCACCCCCGTCTCGGCTCACTTTGTGTAGCCGGATCCCCCCTCGAGGGGGCGGCCACTGTGGACCGGCAAAGCCGGATCCACGCGGCCACTTGAAAAGACGGCAAACGCAGCGCTTCGATTTATTGAAGGAAAGATCCGTATGAAAAAATTCACCGTACACAAAGGCCTGGTCGCGCCCATGGACCGGGAAAACGTCGACACCGACGCGATCATCCCCAAGCAGTTCCTCAAGTCCATCCGCAAGACCGGCTTCGGCCCCAACCTGTTTGACGCCTGGCGCTACCTGGACGCGGGCTTTCCGGGCCAGGATCCTGCCACACGCAAGCCCAACCCGGACTTCGTGCTGAACCAAGCGCGCTACAAAGGCGCGTCCATCCTGCTGGCGCGCAAGAACTTCGGCTGCGGGTCGTCGCGTGAACACGCGCCCTGGGCGCTGGACCAATACGGCTTTCGCGCCATCATCGCGCCCAGCTACGCCGACATCTTTTTCAACAACAGCTTCAAGAACGGCTTGCTGCCCATCGTGCTGAGCGAGGCACAAGTTGGCCAGCTGTTCGACGAGGCGCTGGCTTTCCCCGGCTATCAGCTCACCATCGACCTGGAACGCCAGGTGGTGATCAAGCCGCAGGGAGAAGAGATTCCCTTCGAGGTTCAGGCCTTCAAGAAATTCTGCCTGCTGGGCGGTTATGACGACATCGGCCTGACCTTGCGTCAGAGCGACAAGATCAAGGCGTTTGAAGCCGAACGGCTGGCGACCAAGCCCTGGCTGGCTCACACCCTGAGCTCTTGACTCTCCGATTTCCTGAACAAAACAGGCCGCCAGCCCTTATGGGCCGGATGCAAACAGCTATCAATAAAAGAGCAATCATGAAAATCGCAATTCTTCCCGGTGATGGCATTGGTACCGAAATCGTCGCCGAGGCTGTCAAGGTCCTGAAAGCGCTGGACCTGAAATTTGAAACCGAGACCGCACTGGTCGGCGGTGCAGCCTACGAAGCGCACGGCCATCCGCTGCCCGAGGCCACGCTGAAACTGGCGCAAGCTTCCGACGCCGTGCTGTTCGGCGCTGTCGGTGACTGGAAGTACGACAAGCTGGACCGTCCACTGCGCCCCGAGCAGGCCATCCTGGGCCTGCGCAAGAACATGGGCCTGTTCGCCAACTTCCGGCCTGCCATTTGTTACCCGCAACTGGTCGATGCCTCCAGCCTGAAACGCGAACTGGTGGCCGGCCTGGACATCCTGATCATCCGCGAGCTGACCGGGGACATCTACTTCGGCCAGCCGCGCGGCCGGCGCGTTTCGCCGGACGGGCACTTTCCGGGCGCTGAAGAAGCTTTCGACACCATGCGCTACTCCCGACCGGAAATCGAGCGTATCGCTCACGTCGCTTTCCAGGCGGCACGCAAACGCGGCAGCCGCGTGACCAGCGTCGACAAGGCCAATGTGCTGGAGACCTTCCAGTTCTGGAAAGACGTGGTCACCGAAATCGGGCTGCAATACCCCGACGTCGCACTGGACCACATGTATGTGGACAACGCTGCCATGCAGTTGGTCAAGGCGCCCAAGAAGTTCGACGTGGTGGTGACCGGCAACATGTTTGGCGACATCCTGTCCGACGCGGCAGCCATGCTGACCGGCAGCATCGGCATGTTGCCCTCGGCCAGCCTGAACACCAAAAACCAGGGCCTGTACGAACCCAGCCATGGCAGCGCGCCCGACATCGCCGGCAAGGGCGTGGCCAATCCGCTGGCCACCATCCTGAGTGCAGCGATGATGCTACGCTTCAGCCTGAACCAGCCCGAAGCGGCCGTGCGCATTGAAAAAGCCGTGGACGCCGTGTTGACGCAAGGCCTGCGCACCCCAGATATCTATAGCGAAGGCACGACCAAGGTCGGCACGGTGCAGATGGGCGATGCGGTGGTCAAGGCATTGAAATAAGCCCCCACGGTTGCTCACTGCGTGTAGCGCCCTGCCCCCCGAGGGGGCCGCTGCGCCTGCGGTCCGGCGAAGCCGGTCCCGCGGCCCCTGCTTGGATTTCACTCAAGGTCAGCGGTGAACTGACGTTTTTTTGCCGCAGAACAAGCCTCCCAGGGCCGGTTTAATGCACGCGTCTGCCGCAACAAGGCCAGCCTGGTTAAAATAGCCGCATGCGTAAAAACCCCGCTCTCATCCGCTTTATCGCCGCTTCGCGCGCGATCAGCGCTGCGCCGGTTTTTGCCCAGACCACCAAAACGACGACCATTAAAGGCTAGCAAGCCCGGTTCGTCGTGCCCTGCCGGCCCGATGGGCCGGGTCAAAAAGTATTTTTTTGAAAAGGGGCAATCCAATGAAACTCGCAGGCAATCTCACAGGACTCGTCGGCTGGCGCGGCATGGTCGGCTCGGTGCTGATCGACCGCATGCAGGCTGAGGGCGACTTCGACCTGATCGAACCGGTCTTCTTTTCGACCTCGAATACCGGCGGCAAAGCCCCGGCGCAGGCGAAAAACGAAACCACGCTGAAAGACGCGTTCGACATTGGCGCCCTGAAGAAGTGCGACGTCATCATCACCGCCCAGGGCGGCGACTACACCACCGAGGTCTATCCCAAGCTGCGCGCTGCGGGCTGGACCGGCCACTGGATCGACGCCGCATCGACCCTGCGCATGAACGACGACGCCATCATCATCCTGGACCCGGTCAACCTGCCGATCATCCAGAAGGCGCTAGCCAAGGGCGGCAAAAACTGGATTGGCGGCAACTGCACCGTGAGCTGCATGCTGATGGGCGTGGGCGCACTGTACAAGGCCGGCCTCGTCGAATGGATGACCAGCATGACCTACCAGGCAGCTTCGGGCGGCGGCGCCCAGCACATGCGTGAGCTGCTGACCCAATACGGCACGCTCAACAACGAAGTCCGTGCGCTGTTGGACGACCCGAAGTCCGCGATTCTGGAAATCGACCGCCGCGTGCTGGCCAAACAACAGTCGCTGAGCAGCAGCGAGACCGCCAACTTCGGCGTGCCGCTGGGCGGCTCGCTGATCCCCTGGATCGACAAGGACCTGGGCAACGGCATGAGCAAGGAAGAGTGGAAAGGCGGCGCCGAGACCAACAAGATCCTCGGCCAGGGCGCCAGCTTCGGAACCGCTGAAACCCCGGTGGACGGCTTTTGCGTGCGCATCGGAGCAATGCGCTGCCACAGCCAGGCGCTGACCTTCAAGCTGAAGAAAGATGTACCGCTGGCCGACATCGAAGCCATGATCGCGGCCGACAACGAGTGGGTCAAGGTCGTACCGAACACCCGCGAAGCCAGCGTGACCGACCTGACACCGGTGGCCGTGACCGGCACCATGACGATCCCGGTCGGCCGCCTGCGCAAGCTGGCCATGGGGCCCGACTACCTGGGCGCGTTCACGGTCGGAGACCAGTTGCTGTGGGGTGCGGCCGAGCCCTTGCGGCGCATGCTGCGCATCCTTTTGCAGCATTGAAATTACGGACTGATGGCTGTTTGTGTGCAGCCATCAGCCGTAACCAGTTGTGACATCTCGTTGTCGTCAGACAACAAGTAGAAGTTGTAAGTTGATGCTAACCCCGCGTGTCAAAACTTAAGTGCTGTCTTAGCTTGTCAGCCTAATGCCTTGATGTTAATGTTGTTTTGTCGAAAATTAGCGTTGAGGTTTTTGTGCGGACCAGCAGAATAAAATTTAATGCAAACCGGGCACCGGAGGCTCCAATTCCCATGAAACAAGCAGGCCGTTGGCGTAAAGGTGGCGTTGCGGCTGCCATGGTTTTGCTGGGTGGACTTTCCAGCCTGCCGGCACATGCCTTGGGACTGGGCCGGGTCATCGTCCAGTCCGCTTTAGGCGAACCATTACGGGCTGAAATCGAAATTGTCGAAATCAGCGCCGACGAAGCCGCCTCCCTGCAGGCCAGTGTCGCCAGCGCCGATGCATTCCGGGCCGCCGGCCTTGAATACACGGCGGCGGTGACCAATGTCCGGATCAGCCTGCAGAAGCGAACCGACGGCCGCTCCTACCTGCGCTTGAGCAGCGACAGGCCCGTCAGCGAACCCTTTGTTGACCTGATTCTCGAAGCCCGCTGGGCATCCGGGCGCATCGTGCGCGATTACACGATGCTGTTTGATCCCCCGAATCTGCGGGCCACGGCACCTGCCATGGTAGCCCCTACTGCCCCCTCCGTTTCGCGTCCGCCTCCTCCCCCCGTGGCCACCCTGCCCGCGCCAGCTGCTGCGCCGGCACCGTCAGCCGCACCGGCACCTGTGAGTCCGCCACCTTCCAGGCCGGCTCCGGTCGCCCAGGCACCCACACCGGCAGCTCCTGCCGAAAGGGCGCCAACGACCGATGGACAGAAAATTGTGGTGAAGCCCGGCGACACCGCCGGAAAAATCGCGGCGCAAGCCAAACCGGCCAGCGTCTCGCTGGACCAGATGCTGGTGGCGCTGCTGCGCAGCAACCCCGATGCCTTCGCTGGCGGCAACGTCAACCGCCTCAAAGCCGGTGCCGTGCTCGATGTACCGGCAGGCGACCAGGCGGAATACATTCCTGCCGCCGAAGCAAGCCGGACCATCGTTGCCCAGAGCAAAGACTTCAACGAGTTCCGCCGCAAGCTGGCAGAGGGTGCGCCGGCGAGCCAGGTCACCAGCGCAGACCGTCAAGCCTCGGGCAAGGTCCAGGCCAAGGTTGAAGACAAGGCGCCCGCCGCCGCTACGCCCGACAAACTGACCCTTTCCAAAGGTGCAGTCCAAAGCAAGGCCGCCGAAGAAAAAATCGCGCAGGACCGCCAAGCCAAGGAAGCGGCTGCCCGCGTCGCAGAACTGTCGAAGAACATCAGCGACCTGAACAAGCTCAGCGCGCCAGGCACACCGACCGTACCCGCCCGTCCTGTGGCAAGCAGCCCCGCCACACCAGGTGTCGCCGTAACCACCCCAGGGACCCTGTCTGCAGCATCGCCTGCCGGTGCATTGCCGGCAACGCCCGCCGCATCGGCACCAGCTGCATCCGCAAGCTCCGCAGTCAGTGCTGTTGCGCCGGCCATGTCCGCGGCAAGCAGCCCGGCCGAGGCAACAACGCCAGCCCTGGCGGCCAGCGCACCAGCATCGGCGCCTGCTGTAGCCGCTGCACCCGTCAAAAAACCGGTGGTAGCAGCACCCCCGCCTCGACCCGAACCCAGCCTGATCGACGAACTGCTTGAGAACCCGCTGATGCTGGCCGGAGGCGCGGCTTTGCTGGTGCTTTTGGCTGCTTTCGGCGTGTACCGCGCGCGGCAGCGAAAAAACGCCGTTTCGGTGGACAGTTCTTTCCTTGAGAGCCGGCTGCAACCAGACTCTTTTTTCGGCGCCAGCGGCGGCCAGCGCATAGACACCAATGAAGCCAATGTCACGGGCTCGTCCATGGTGTATTCGCCGAGCCAGCTAGACGCCGCTGGCGACGTGGATCCTGTGGCTGAAGCCGATGTCTACCTGGCCTATGGGCGTGACTTGCAAGCCGAGGAAATCCTCAAGGAAGCCATCCGCGTGAGCCCCACGCGTGTGGCCATCCACGGCAAGCTGATGGAAATCTATGCAAAACGCCGGGACACCAAAGCTTTTGAAATGGTGGCTGCCGAGGCTTTCAACCTGACCAGGGGCCAGGGCATTGAATGGTCACACATGGCCGAAATGGGGCGTGAGCTGGACCCAGCCAACCCCATGTACCAGCCCGGCGGGCAGCCCGCCGCAGCCGGTCACGTGGCTGCCGCCAGTGCCATGGCATCTGCCGGGCAAACCCAGCCTCAGCCCCGGGTCGCCAGTCCAGCGCCCGAGCCAGCGGCCTCCTCGGTTGATTTCGACCTGGACCTGGACTTTTCGCTGGGCGATGAACCCGAACCTGTCGCTCCCCCCCCGGCCCCCGCCCCGAAGCCGGTGGCACGTCCGGAACCCACGATGTCCCTGCCAGCTGTGGCCGCGGCCCCTATCGACAATGGCATGGACTTCAGCTCCGCCACGGTGGCCATGCCCGCTGCCGTTGCCCCTGCGCCCGTCAAAGCGGCACCGGCCCCTGCAATGGCCGGTGGCGACCTGAGTTTCACCGCCGAGCCCCCAGCGACAACCGCCGCAGCGAATCTGGATACGTCCGGAGGCATGCTCGAGTTCGATCTGGGTGCCCTGTCACTTGATCTCGATGGCCCGACCACCGAAAGCCAGAAAATCACTGCGGCAAGTGCTCTCGCACCGGCTGTGGAAAGCGACGATCCGCTGGAAACCAAGTTTGCGCTGGCTGAAGAGTTCCGCGCGATTGGCGATGTGGACGGCGCCCGCTCCCTGGCCGAAGAAGTGCTGGCGCAATCCAGCGGCTCGCTCAAAAGCAAGGCCCAGGCTTTTCTCAACGCCCTGGCCTGATTTGCGCCTTTTCCCTGGGGGTCGCCCGTGAGGATCGCCCTCGGCCTGAGTTACAGCGGCACCGGTTACGAGGGCTGGCAAAGCCAGCTCTCGGGCAACACGGTCCAGGACCAGCTGGAAAAAGCACTCGGCAAGTTCGCGGCCCAGCCCTTGCGCACCCTGTGCGCCGGGCGCACCGACGCCGGGGTCCATGCGCTGATGCAGGTGGTGCACTTTGACACCGAACTTCAGCGCGACATCCCCTCCTGGGTACGCGGGACGAATGCTTTCTTGCCGCGCGACATCGCGGTGCAATGGGCGCAGTATGTGCCTGATGAATTTCATTGCCGCGGCAGCGCCATCAGCCGGCGCTACGCCTACGTGTTGCTGGAGTCGCCTGTGCGCCCCAGCGTCGAGGCGGGGCGCGTCGGCTGGGTTTACAGGCCCATGGACGAGGCAGCTGTCCGCGCGGCGATTGCCCACCTGATCGGCGAACACGATTTCAGCTCCTTCCGGGCTGCGCAGTGCCAGGCGAAGTCGCCCGTCAAAACCATCAACCGGATCGAGGTCTCGCGGCGCGCCGGCTACTGGCGTTTCGAGTTCGAGGCCAATGCCTTTTTGCACCACATGATCCGCAACATCATGGGTTGCCTGGTCGCCGTCGGCCAGGGCAACCACGCTCCCGGCTGGCTCGCAGAGGTTGTTGCTGCGCGCAACCGCGACGCGGCAGCCCCGACCTTCTCGCCCGATGGCCTGTATTTTCTCGGCCCCCGCTACGAAACCCGTTATGGCCTGCCGGAATCCACACCGGCCTATGATTGGATAGCATGACTGCCCCCACGCTTTTCACTTCGTGTAATGCGCTGCCCCCCGCGGGGGCCGCTGCGCCTGCGGCCCGGCTAAGCCGGTTCCGCGGCCCCTGCTTGAATGAAGAGATCCTCTGTGGTGATCCGGCCAGAGGTAGCTTATGAGCCATTCTTTTCCTCCCCGCACCCGCATCAAGATCTGCGGGCTCACCCGCGAGGAGGACGTGGACGCCGCAATGGCTGCCGGTGCCGACGCCGTAGGATTTGTGCTTTACGCCCCCAGCCCGCGCTACGTCAGCGCCGAGCGCGCCGCCGAGCTGGCCAGCCGCCTGCCGCCCTTTGTCACGCCAGTGTTTTTGTTCGTGAATGCACCTGCTACTGAAATCATAGCTGCCTGCACCCGTGTACCAACGGCATTTCTCCAATTTCACGGTGATGAAACACCCGAAACCTGCATCCAGGCAGGAAGGCCCTTCATGCGCGCCGCGCGTATTCCGCTAGAAAACCCCGCCTCTGGTGGCACCCCGTTTGATCTCGTAAAATACGCGGAAGACTTCAAAGCGGCCCAAGCCATCCTGCTCGATGCACATGTCGAAGGTTATGGCGGCGGCGGCAAAACATTCAATTGGTCACTTCTTCCTCCAAGCGTCAACGCTCACCTCGTTTTGTCTGGTGGACTCACACCTGCAAATGTGACCGATGGCATTTTGCAAGTACGGCCGCGTTGTAAAACGCTGGCCGTCGATGTCAGTTCGGGCGTCGAGGTTTCGAAAGGAATCAAAAGCGCCGAAAAGATCCATCAGTTCGTTGCGGCCGTTCGCGCCGCCGACGGCTTACTTGCGAAGAACCATGTACACCTACCAACAACCTGACCCGACGGGCCACTTCGGGATTTACGGCGGCAGTTTCGTTTCCGAAACGCTGACCCATGCGATCAATGAGCTGAAAGACGCTTACGCCAAATACCAGCACGACCCGGAATTCCTGGCGGAATTCCACTCCGAGCTGAAACACTTCGTGGGCCGGCCTTCCCCCATCTACCACGCTGCGCGCATGAGCCGCGAACAGGGCGGCGCGCAGATTTACCTGAAGCGCGAAGACCTCAACCACACCGGCGCGCACAAGATCAACAACACCATCGGCCAGGCCATGCTGGCCAGGCGCATGGGCAAGCCGCGCATCATCGCGGAAACCGGCGCCGGCCAGCACGGCGTGGCCACCGCCACCATCTGCGCGCGTTACGGCCTCGAATGTGTGGTCTACATGGGCAGCGAAGACGTCAAGCGCCAGAGCCCCAACGTCTACCGCATGAAGCTGCTGGGCGCCACCGTGGTGCCGGTCGAATCGGGCAGCCGCACGCTGAAAGACGCGCTCAACGAAGCCATGCGCGACTGGGTCGCCAACGTGGACAACACTTTCTACATCATCGGCACCGTGGCCGGGCCGCACCCCTACCCAATGATGGTGCGCGACTTCCAGAGCGTGATTGGCGAGGAGTGCCTCACCCAGATGCCGGAGATGACAGGCGGCAAACAGCCCGACGCGGTGATTGCCTGCGTGGGCGGCGGCAGCAATGCCATGGGCATCTTTCACCCCTACATCGCCCATGAAAACACGCGCCTGATCGGCATTGAAGCCGCTGGCGAAGGCATGGACAGCGGCAAACACTCGGCCTCGCTGCAGCGCGGCAGCCCCGGCGTGCTGCACGGCAACCGTACTTACGTGCTGCAAAACGAGGACGGCCAGGTGACAGAGACCCACAGCATCAGCGCCGGCCTGGACTACCCCGGCGTGGGCCCTGAACACGCGTTTCTGAAGGACATCGGCCGTGCTGAATACGTCGGCATCACCGACAAGGAAGCGCTCTCGGCCTTTCACTACCTGTGCCGCACCGAAGGCATCATCCCGGCGCTTGAATCAAGCCACGCCGTGGCCTACGCGATGAAGCTGGCCAAAACCATGCGGATCGACCAGTCCATCCTGGTCAACCTCTCCGGCCGCGGCGACAAGGACATCGGCACCGTCGCCGACCTGTCGGGCGCCGACTTCTACGACCGGCCGTCGATGCGCGGGCATACGGTCAAAGGCAGCGGCAAGGAGGCGTCATGAGCCGCATTGCCTCCACCTTCACCGCGCTCAAGACAGCAAACCGCAAGGCCCTGATTCCCTACGTCACGGCCGGTTTTCCCTATGCCGACATCACACCCGAGCTGATGCACGGCATGGTGGCCGGCGGCGCCGACGTCATTGAACTCGGCGTTCCCTTTTCCGACCCCAGCGCCGACGGCCCCGTGATCCAGAAGGCCGGCGATCAGGCGCTGGCATTGGGCATAGGCACGGTACAGGTGCTGGAAATGGTGCGCACCTTCCGCCAGAAGGACAGCAACACACCCGTCGTGCTGATGGGCTACGCCAACCCGATCGAAGCCTACGACCTCAAACGCGGCAAAAACGCCTTTGTGCGCGATGCGTCGGCGGCCGGTGTGGACGGCGTATTGGTGGTGGACTACCCGCCCGAAGAATGCGAGGCCTTCGCCGCCACCCTGCGTGCGCACCAGATGGACCTGATTTTTCTGCTGGCGCCAACCTCCACCGCCACCCGCATGGCGCAAGTGGCCCAAGTGGCCAGCGGTTATGTGTACTACGTCTCGCTCAAGGGCGTCACCGGCGCCGGCACGCTGGACCTGGGCGCGGTGGAGGCCATGCTGCCACGCATACGCGAACACGTCAGTGTGCCGGTCGGCGTCGGCTTCGGCATTCGCGATGCGGCCACCGCCAAAGCCATCAGCCGGGTGGCTGACGCGGTGGTCATCGGCAGCCGCATCATCCAGCTGATCGACGGCCAGCCACGCGGCCAGGTGATACCGCTGGTGCGCGATTTCCTGGCCGGCGTACGGGCTGCGCTGGATCAGCCAGCCGGGCCTGGAGACAGCGCATAATCCCCTTTCTTTTCCGGTTTTGCCCCCGCCGGCACCCAGTGCACCGGTCCGGGCGGCCCCCTACAAGGACGAACCCATGTCTTGGCTAGAAAAACTCCTCCCGCCCAAAATCACCCCGACCGACCCGACCGAGCGCCGCAGTGTGCCCGAAGGCCTGTGGGTCAAATGCCCCAGCTGTGAAGCCGTGCTCTACAAGACCGACCTGGAAAAAAACCAGAGCGTCTGCCCCCAGTGCAGCCACCATCACCGGATGGACGCGCGGGCCCGGCTGGATGCCTTCCTGGACGCCGAGGGCCGTTACGAGCTCGGACAGGAAGTGCTGCCGGTTGATCCGCTTAAATTCAAGGACAGCCGCAAATACCCCGAGCGCCTGAAAGAAGCGCTGGAAAACACCGGCGAGACCGACGCCCTGGTGGTCATGGGCGGCGCCGTGCACAGCATTGGCGTGGTGGTGGCGTGCTTCGAGTTCGACTTCATGGGCGGCAGCATGGGCAGCGTGGTCGGAGAACGCTTTGTGCGCGGCGTGCATGCCGCCATTGAACAGAAGGTGCCCTTCATCTGCTTTACCGCCACCGGTGGCGCACGCATGCAGGAGGGCTTGCTGAGCCTGATGCAGATGGCCAAGACCAATGCCGCACTGACACGCCTGGCCAAAAAAGGCCTGCCCTACATCAGCGTGCTGACCGACCCGACCATGGGCGGTGTGAGTGCCGGCTTCGCTTTTGTCGGTGACATCGTGATTGCCGAGCCGAAGGCATTGATCGGTTTTGCCGGGCCGCGCGTGATCGAGTCCACCGTGCGGGTCACCCTGCCGGAAGGTTTCCAGCGTGCCGAGTTCCTGCAGACCAAGGGTGCGATCGACTTCATCTGCGACCGGCGCGAGCTGCGCAAAACCGTGGCCAATTCGCTGGCCATGCTGCTGCGCCAGCCGGCAGACGCCGTCGCCTGACGGTCCGCCATCCTCAGCTGTAACGGCCGGGGATTGCTATCCAATTAATAGCGTATGAAGTCCGGCCTATAAGGGCTTCTGCCCTGTTTCATTCATACAATGCCGGTCCGGCACGCCGTTTCGGCCATGGCTCGAGCATGGGGAACCGGGATCGTGGGAAGATGTTGTTCAGCCAGAACTTTTTCGCCAATTCCCCGTCCTGCATTGATGCCTGAAGCCCTCACCCTTTCCTGCCTGCCGCTGTTCCCGCTGGGCACCGTGCTCTACCCCGGCGGCCTGCTTCCGCTGCGCATCTTCGAGGTACGCTACCTCGACATGATCAGCAAATGCCACAAGACGGGCGCGCCTTTTGGCGTCGTCGCACTGACCCAGGGCTCTGAAGTGCGCAAGCCGGAAGACGGCCCCAGCGGCGACGGTTTTGCCAGCGAGGTTTTCAATGCCGTCGGCACCCTGGCCACCATCAGCAGTTTTTCCGTGCCGCAGCCGGGCCTGATGGTCATCCGCTGCACCGGCGCCCAGCGTTTCGAGATTTCAAACCGTGAAAAGCTCAAGCACGGCCTGTGGATTGCCGACGTCACCCGGCTGGAAGACGACCAGCCCGTCAGGGTACCCGATGACCTGCGCGCAGCGGCCAACGCGCTGGGCAAGCTGATCAAAACCCTGCAGGTGCGGGCCGTGCCCGATGACCAGATGCCGCTGCAGCCACCCTACCGGCTGGACGACTGTGGCTGGGTGGCCAACCGCTGGTGCGAGCTGCTGCCGATGCCGCTGGAGCTCAAACAGCGCCTGATGGAGCTGGACAACCCGCTGGTCCGGCTGGAACTCATCAGCGACATCCTGGAGCGCACCGGCATCGCCATGTGAGGTGCAGCCCGGCCTGTTGTGCCGGTAACCTAAAATCAGGACTTTGCCGCCTTCTGCCGGCCGGACGCCCACCCGCGTCCGCGGGCATGGGCGCTGTTGCAGTGGCCCGGCGCGCTGCCATTTTTTCGAAAAAACCTGCTCGCTCCTACATGTCCAATCACACCCCTACTCCTCCGGCCGGCCCCGCTACCCCCGTGCATGATGAAAACCAGCTCATGGCGGAGCGCCGCGAGAAGCTCAAGGCCATGCGCCAGCAGCAGGCCGAAGGGAACGGCGTGGCCTTCCCCAACGACATCAAGCCTTCACACCACGCTGCCGAGCTGTTTGCAGCCCACGGCGACAAAACCAACGAACAGCTCGAACCGCTGGCCCTGAAGGTCAGCGTGGCCGGCCGCATGATGCTCAAACGCGTGATGGGCAAAGCCAGTTTTGCCACACTGCAGGACAGCTCTTTCGGCCCCTCGGGCGGGCGCATCCAGCTCTACATCAACAACGAAGGCGTGGGCGAAGAAATACACGCCGCGTTCAAGCACTGGGACCTGGGCGACATCGTGGCCGCCAGCGGCACGCTGTTCCGCACCAAGACGGGCGAGTTGTCGATTCACGCCACCAGCCTGCGCCTGATCACCAAAAGCCTGCGCCCCTTGCCCGACAAATTCCATGGTGTGGCCGACCAGGAGGTCAAATACCGCCAGCGTTATGTGGACCTGATCACCGACGCGGCAGCACGCCAGCGCTTTGCCAACCGCAGCAAGGCAGTCTCCAGCATGCGTAACTTCATGGTCGCCAACGACTTCCTCGAAGTCGAAACGCCCATGCTTCACCCGATTCCGGGCGGCGCCAATGCCAAGCCTTTTGTGACGCACCACAACGCGCTGGACCAGCAGATGTTCTTGCGCATTGCGCCCGAGCTGTATCTGAAACGCCTGATCGTCGGCGGCTTCGAGCGCGTGTTCGAGATCAACCGCAGCTTCCGCAACGAAGGTATCAGCGTGCGGCACAACCCCGAGTTCACCATGATGGAGTTCTACGCCGCCTGGTGGAACTACCTGGACCTGATGACCTTCACCGAAGACCTGATCCGCCACGTGGCACAGCAGGTCACCGGCGGCACCGTGCTGAGCTACCAGGGCAAGCCGGTGGACCTGAGCCAGCCGTTTGAACGCCTGACGATCCGCGAGGCCATCCTCAAGCACACCGACGCCGGCGCCAATGTCGACGACGCCGCCTGGCTGCTCAACGCCCTGAAGAAACTCGGCAAGTTCAGCGCCAAGGACAGGCTCGACGCCCGCTCGCTGCCCAGCCTGCAGGTGACCTATTTTGAAGAGATGGTTGAAGAAAAACTCTGGCAGCCCACCTTCATCATGGAGCACCCGACCGAGATCTCGCCGCTGGCCCGCGCCAACGACACACGGCCCGAAGTGACCGAACGCTTTGAGCTCTACATCACCGGCCGCGAGTTCGGCAACGGTTTCAGCGAGCTCAACGACGCCGAAGACCAGGCGGCACGTTTTCTCGCCCAGTCAGACGCCAAGGAGGGTGGCGACGAAGAAGCCATGCACTACGACGCTGACTACGTGCGCGCCCTCGAATACGGCATGCCTCCCACCGGCGGCTGCGGCATCGGCATCGACCGCTTCATGATGCTGCTGACCGACAGCGCCAGCATCCGCGACGTCATTCTGTTCCCGGCGCTGCGGCACGAGGCTTGAGGTCAATGCTTGAATTGAGCTGAGCCACCGAACGGCGGCGGCCAGAGTGAATTGTTGGCGCCGATCATCACCGGAGAATTTTCTCCATCGCCTTGCCTTTCGCAAGCTCATCAATGAGCTTGTCAAGGTACCTGATTTTCTGCATCAGCGGATCTTCAACTTCCTCTACGCGGACACCACACACGACACCTTTGATAAGCGAAGTGTTTGGATTGATTTTCGGTGCCTGATTAAAAAAGGTTTCAAAGTCACTGTGTTGTTCGAGCTGCTTCTCCATGCGCGCCTGGTCATAGCCAGTCAACCAGCGGATGATCTGGTCAACTTCATCTTTCGTGCGATTTTTACGTTCCGCTTTTTGCACATACAGCGGATATACCTTGGAGAACTTTGTAGTAAAAATTCGATGCTTAGGCATCTTCACTCCTCCAGTGGAAGCTACTACCGTTGCCCGCCGGCCATGCAAATCTGTGTTCCAGCTTCCTGCGGTCGATGAACACCGGCATGTCCGGCTTCAATGCCAGACAGCTCACGATAGGGCAATCAGTTCAGCCTTGTCTTTGACAAGGTTTGCGGAACGACCGGTTTCGAGCAACGTCTTGAGATCGCAAAGAACAATGCTGAAGCCCTCGGCCGCGTTCACGGCCGCACTCTCGTTTTCAATGCCAGTTACTTCGACGGCAAGGCGCGAGGTACCGCTGCCGAGTGCTTCGAAAACCATGTTGACGCTGTTGCCGTCGGACCAGTCAAAGGCGATGCGCCTTTGGTCTTCAAACGCAGTGACGGTGACGGTTTCGGCTGCCCCCGGCACCATGAAGCGCCATCTGACCTGAGCTCCTTTTCCGAGGGGACCGGTCGTGCTTTCCAACCAGAACTTCGTGATCGTATCGGGACTGACGAAGGCGTCGAACACCTCAGCGACAGGGCGACGAATGAGCATGCTGGCCTGGGCAATATGGTCTTTCATGGCGGTCCTCTACTTGGTGCGGTAAAGAAATGCGTCAGTCCGCACTTTACGCCTTCCGACGCCTGATTTTGGTGCGTGATAACCACGCTTGTAGTACGGCCAGCTGTTGGGCGTCGTTTCAACCGCAGGGTTAGGCGTCACTTCGCGCAGGCGGGGTGTTTTCAGCTTTTTCCCGAATGCTTCACAACATACTCCAGTACAACCACACCGCACGGGTAGCAAGTCGCACGTCGTGCCATCAGATCAGCACGCCCCCGAATGTCCTTGAGCATCTTGCGCCCCTGTCCCAGGACGGTAGGGTTGATGTAGATATACATTTCGTCGATGAGCTGTGCGTCCATGAGCGCCGACGCGAAAGTAGGGCCACCGTAGGCAAGAATGTCCTTGCCCGGTTCGCGTTTCAAGCGGGCCATGCCCTCGGCCAGATCACCGCGAAACAACTCGGCATTCTTCCAGCGTGAGCTCGGAATGGTGCGTGTGACTACAAGCTTGGGAGTGGCAACGATTGCTGCGGCGAACATGGACTGCGGATTTTCAGTGTCGGAAGCTATACGCTCCCAGTGGTCAAAAAAGCCCTCTTCTGCCATCCTTCCGCTGATCAGGATGCAGTCAGATGTTGTCGTCAGCTTGTTGTGGTGCGCTCGTAAATCATCGTCCCAGGGCCAATCCTCAGACCATGGCCAAACCATCCAGCTCACATCGTCATCCGCGCCAGCGGTGAACCCGTCGAGCGACACCTGCATTTCAAGTTTCAGTTTCCGCATGATTGCCTTTCGTTAAGTGCGGGACAAGGTATCCCAAAGCAACGACGAACGAGGCGGGCTGGAATCGACAACCTGAGACTCGGAGAAACCCTTGCTCGAAGATCGAGAGCGGCGGCCATCGCGCTCTTCAGTTGCGAAAGGTCGCAACGACCGCCGAACGCGAGGTGTGTGGGGTGCGCCGCTGGTCGCTGGATGTGCAGGCCAGAAGCCACCACAACAAGGCGGCCTGTGCGCTGGCCCGGCGCGAATTTGTTATGCCATGTTGCGCAACGGAAAATTAGGCCGCTGCGTGCTCATGTGTAACCACTCGAACTATCAGACATAGGCAATCCAGCTGCGGATGATGCATAGAAAGGCAGCCTTCCGAGCCTTAAAATCGCTCATGTTTTTGAACACGACCGCCGCCCGGTCTCGGGCGAGCCACTTCAAAAGTTTCTCGGGGTCGTCAATTAACATCCCTTCGGGCGCGACGTTTCTAACCTTGGCTCCAAGGTGAAGAATGATTCCAACTCCGCTTTTCTCGCGCAGATTCGTTGTTGCGAAATACTCAGTGGTGCGAAAGCTGGGAGCATTCCATTTGATACCTTCGGCAATGCTTGGATCTGCGCCCAAGATCGCACTTCGAATTGCTTGAATTTCGTCTTTGGACTTGTGATCGAGAGCAAGCATGAACTTTTCTACTGCTTTCGTAGAGTCAGCGGCGGAGGTATGTAGGGGTGTCTGCTTTGTGAGCGCCACAATCGTCTCCTTTTACGGTCTAACGCCCACGCTCACCGGCGGGCCGAGCAACGCGAGGCCCGTCCGAGTGCAGCGTGTTGTTAGGCGACATGACCTATCTCCGAGTCAGCGCGCGCGTCGGTAGTGCATGGCGACCGCACCGTTGCGGAGCGGCTTCGCCGAGATCAACTCGAGCCGTCGCGTGCTGGACAGCCCGCCCTCGTACAGGGTCGGGCCGTGGCCGGCGATCCTGGGATGGACGAGCAATTTGTACTCGTCGATCAGATCCAGCCGGTCCAGCTCGGTCGCGAGCTTGCCGCTACCGAGGAGTACGCCGTCCGGGGTCGCGTCCTTGAGCTTCTGTACGTCCGTGCGCAGGTCGCCGGCGATGTGATGGCTGTTGGTCCAGGGAAAGTCCTTTCGCGTCGACGACACCACGTACTTCGGCTTGGCCTCCAGCTTGACCGCCCACTCGCGCATCGCCGGCGGTGCCTCCGCGTCGCCGCGGGCGACCGCTGGCCAGTAGCTCTCCATCATCTCGTAGGTGACGCGGCCCCACAGCATCGCTCCGCTCTCGTCCATAAGGCGGGTGAAGAAGGCGTGTGTCTCGTCGTCGGCGATTCCTTCCTGGTGGTCGACACAGCCGTCCAGGGTGACGTTGATACTGAAGGTCAAGAGTCCCATGGTGTCCTCCGTTCGAGATACGCAACGAGCCGCTCGCCGTCTGGCTCCAAGGGCACGAGCCCAATTCGCGACGTACTCACCCTGCGTCGCCTAACATAAGGGTGACCGGCTACCGAAGGCGGTCCGGTTGACTGATGGGATGGACTCCCCCTGTTTTTTGCGCCAAATTGGCGCTCTGGTTTTCATTGGCGTGGAGATCAGATGTTTAAACAAAAGGAGTCCGACATGAATGCTACTACCGTTGCCGTCGATCTTGCAAAGTCTGTGTTCCAGCTAGCCGTGGCCGATGCGTCTTGGCGAGTCGTTGAAACCCACCGCCTGAGCCGTACCCAGTTCGAGCGCTGGTTTGCCAACCGCGATATTTCCCTGGTCATCATGGAAGCCTGTGGTTCAGCTCACCACTGGGGTCACTGGTTCAAAGGCCTGGGCATTGAAGTTCGCCTGCTGCCAGCCCAGTACATCCGAGCCTACGTCAAACGCAACAAAACCGATGCCGCTGATGCTGCTGCACTGCTGGAGGCAGCCCGTGCTTCTGATCTTCACCCGGTGCGCGTCAAATCGGTGGAGCAACAAGCCCTGCAGGGCATGCACCGCATTCGCAGCCTGTGGATGGGCACACGCACCAGCCGCATCAATGCCTTGCGCGGGCTCTGCCGGGAGTTTGGCATTGCCATCCCTGTGGGCGCACGTACCGGCATCGAGGCGATCAGCCGCGTGCTGGCTGATCCCAACACGGCCGCGCCCGATCTGATCCGGGGTACGGCCAGGCTGTTGATCGAAGAAATCCGCCTGCTCGAAGCCCGCATTGCCCAACTGGAGGGTGAACTGGCCGCCCTGGCCAGACTTAGCCCGGCCTGCACTCATCTGCTGAGTATCCCGGGCGTCGGCTTGCTGACGGCCACGGCGATGGTGGCCGCCACTTCGGGTGATGTCAGTCACTTCAAGGATGCGCGGCATTTCTCTAGCTGGTTTGGCCTGACGCCCAGGGAGTACAGCTCTGGAAACAGCCGCTACCTGGGGCGTATCTCCAAGAAGGGGGACCGCTATCTGCGCATGTTGCTGACCCATGGGGCCAGGAGTGTGCTGCGCGCCTCGAAGGTGGCAGACAACGCCGGGCGCGAGGTCTGTGGGGTGCGGCGCTGGGCGCTGGATGTGCAAGCCCGGAGCAATCACAACAAGGCGGCCTGTGCGCTGGCCAACAAGCTGGCGCGGATTTGTTATGCCACGCTCAGGGACAAGGCGCCGTTTGGTGAACAAACCGTGCGGCTTGGCAAGAAGATCAACAGGGAGAGCTTTGTGATGCCGGCCTGAATGGCAAGCATCTCAACAGCCGTCATCAAAAAGAAGTATTGAACACTCATCCACGCTTGCGACGAGATTGATCGACCACCATGGCCAGACGGGTTCCCCACACACCGATAGACGCCGATAACTCTTCCGGCAGCTTGCCTGCCGTTTGTACCGACTGGCGCACCGGTGACGCAGATTCCATGTCGGCACGGACCACAGCAGAGTCCACTTCAGATGCCGGATATACGACTGCAGGCGCTTCCCAAACAGCCAGCCTATCGGTCAGTTTCTTGCCGTTGAGGGGGAGTCCATATATGAAGGGTTAGGCGTCACTGCGGCCGCGACGCAGTGCGAGTGCCAAGCCTATGAGGAGCCACAGCGGACCGCCGAAGACGAACATAAGATTCAGCAAGCGGTCAAAGCCATCGGCTGATTCCCCCCAATGCCGAATGCCAAGAACAAACAGCCACGCTCCCCAACAACTGAGCCCGACGCCTGCCAGCCGTCGCAGCCATCCGCCAGCACGTACCAACCTGGAGCCATCGGGTATTGGAGCGGCCATGTCGCCGGGCTCGCCGCGAAGCAGCCCCCAGCACCCTGCCGCGCAGAGGACAAGCATGAGGCTCATGGCCCGGAACTGGGTCCAGTCCGACTTGCTGTAGGGCCCGGAATGGGGCCATGCGTACGACCCTTTGTAGGGTCCGAACAGGTGGATTGCCAGTCCCACCACGGCAATTCCGACGAACAGGCCCAGGCCCTCCATCCATAGCTCCGGGGAGTCTCGGCGCATCCGGCGTTCCAGCGCCGACAGTGGTCGAGGCGGAGATGACTTCGCCCAAACGAACAATGCGAACGCGATGCTGGGCAAGAGCCAGCAAAGATAGACCGCCAAGTAGCCAACACTCCGAGGCGGACTGATGAGAACCAAAAGGTGCATCCCCGCGCCGAGGGCGAAGACCGTTGCGAATGCGATTCGTGGGCGCATGAAGAAGTGCGATGACGCCTAACTTTGATATATCCCGCAAAACCGCGGAATAACATGGCCGACAGTCAGATAACACCGGCGGCTCTGGTTCAAAAAATCATTTGAAAGCATAGGCTTATCTCACTATACTGTATAAATGAACAGGTATAACAATCCTGCCAAAGTCGCCGCACCTGCTTTGCAGTCCACGCGGCTACTGGACCAGGTGCGTGAGCGGATTCGGTATTTGCACTATAGCCTTCAAACCGAGAAGGCTTACCTGCATTGGGCCCGATTCTTCATTCGTTGGCACGGGCGGGACGGCAAAATGCGGCATCCGCGCGACATGGGCAAAGCCGATGTCGAGGCTTTCCTGACCATGCTTGCGGACGAGCGCCAGGTTTCTCCGGCCACCCACCGGCAGGCGCTAAACGCCCTTCTTTTTCTTTACCGGCAGGTGCTGGACCAGGACCTGCCATGGCTTCAGTCCATAGGCCGACCGCCGGAGCGCAAGCGCATCCCGGTTGTGCTGACCACGGGGGAAGTCCAGTCCGTACTGGCCTTGATGGACGGGGTGGAAGGCCTGTTGGCCCGCATGCTTTACGGCACCGGCATGCGCCTGGCTGAGGGCTTGAGCCTTCGTGTGAAAGACGTTGATTTTGACCGGCAGGTGATGATTGTGCGCAGCGGCAAAGGGGACAAAGACCGCGTGGTGATGCTTCCCCGCGCGCTGGTGGTGCCGCTGCGCGACCAGTTGATGCGATCCAGGGCTTTATGGGCGGCAGACCGCGCGGCTGGCCGCAGCGGCGTCTACATGCCTCACGCGCTGGACGCCAAATACCCACGGGCGGGACAGACATGGGCTTGGCAATGGGTTTACCCGGCGCCCCATTTATCGGTGACCCGCGCTCTGGCGTGGAGCGACGCCATCATCTGTTTGAAGAACGCCTGGGGCGACAGCTCAAACGGGCCGTATCACAGGCCGGAATCGCAAAACATGTAACGGTGCACACGTTGCGCCACAGCTTTGCCACCCATCTCCTTCAATCGGGCACTGACATACGCACGGTGCAGGAGCTGTTGGGCCACTCTGACGTTAGCACCACCATGATCTACACCCATGTGCTGAAGGTTGCTGCAGGCGGCACGGCAAGCCCGCTGGATGTATTGGTCGTCTGACTCGCTATAAATTCCATAGCTGCTTGCGCCTGTGCTTAAAGGGCTAGCGCGCATTTTCGTCATGAACAATTCAGCAAACAGGCTCACCGCGACCAAAAACGCGGGAATTCATGCATCAAATCGGCAGTTTGCCCAAGTGGTACGGGCGCGAACAGCTATCAAATTACTAGCAACTGGTGCGCAGCAGCGCGCTACAGCAGCCCCGCACCCGGCAGAAAAACCGGCGGTGGTTCGGGCGGTGGCGGCTCTATCTGCGCGGGCTCGGCCTTTTCTACAGGCATACGCAAATCATCCAGGTAGTCGCGCGCAATGTTGACGGTGCTTTTCACGCCGAGTGATCCGAAGCGTTTGGCCAGCCACTCTTTGCCGCAGACGATGCCCAAATCGCGCAGGGAATGAATCAGGCCTTTGTCTGTGGATGACTTGCTGGCGGCGGTGAATTTTTCCAGCGCCAGGCCGCCATCGATGCGATGCATCAGCACGTCTTTGTAATGCGCGCCGTCGAGCTTGCCTTCGGCCAGCAGGCGCTTGACGAAATCGATCGCACGCATTTCGGCAATCAGCGCGGCGTTGAAGGTGATCTCGGTCATGCGGTCCATGATCTCGCCGGGTTTTTTGGGCAACTGGGTGCGTTGGATGGGGTTGATCTGCACCAGCACAATGTCGCGACTCTCGCAGCGGTAGATGAGCGGGTGAATGGCCGGGTTGCCGGAGTAACCACCGTCCCAGAAGTGGTCGCCGTCAATTTCCACGGCCTGAAACACCATGGGCAGGCAGGCCGAGGCCATGACCGCGCTGGCCGTGAGCCGCTTGCCGGAAAACACTTCGGCCTTGCCGCTGCTGACGCGTGTGGCCACCACGAACACTTTGGGCGTGTCATGGCCGGCTGCGGCCAGGCGTTCAAAGTCGATCTGATTTTCGAGAAAATCCTTGAGCGGATTGATGTCGAAGGGGTTGCGCTGATAGGGCGAGAGTGCATTGGACCAGTAACGTGTCATGGCGTCGGTCCAGAGCTTGCTGGACCAGTTGCCGCCCCCCATCAAGCCGAACAGAATGCCGAAAGGCGCCTGCTGCATCTTGTTGACCGATTGCGAGAGCGAAGAAGAAATCGCCCCGAGATCGACAATGCCGTTCCAGAAATCGTTCAGCGCCTGGCGCGCCGCGTCATGCCGCGCGGCCCGGGGCTTGCCCTGCGACTGGGCAAAGCCGTGGGCCACGGCCACCGCGTTCATGGCGCCGGCACTGGTGCCGCTGATGCCTTCAAGGTCCAAGCGCCCGTCGTCGAGCAGTGCGTCCAGCACGCCCCAGGTGAAAGCGCCGTGCGAGCCACCGCCCTGCAGCGCGAGGTTGACGCGTGGTGAGTGAGGGTCTGGTACGGTGACAGACTCTGGAGCAGCAGGCAGGTTCATGCATTGAGCTTAGCAAGAAACGGACGCGAACTAAAATTGACGTTGTCCCCTCTCATCCACAACGCGCCCCACCAAGCATCATGAACTACCTGACGGGTTACCCCGACACCCTGCAGAGCCAGGTGCGCGAGCTGGTCGCCCAGGACCGCTTGGGCGCCATGCTGCTGAAAAAGTATCGCAGCGCGCACGACATTCGCACCGACAAGGCGCTGTATGACTACGTGATGGACATCAAGAACAGTTTTCTGCGCAATGCCGACGCGCTGAGCAAGGTGGCCTTTGACAGCAAGCTGCAGGTGATCACCCATGCGCTGGGTACGCACACCACGGTGTCGCGCGTGCAAGGCAGCAAGCTCAAGTCGAAACGCGAGATCCGGGTGGCCAGCCTGTTCAAGGAAGTGCCCATCGAATTCCTGCGGATGATCACGGTGCATGAGCTGGCGCACCTGAAAGAAAAAGCCCACGACAAGGCGTTCTATCAGCTGTGCACTTACATGGAGCCTGACTATCACCAGTTCGAGCTGGATTTGCGGCTGTACCTGACACACATGGCCGCCGGCGGTGAAGCGCCATGGCCTATGAGTCGGTGATCCTTCTGCTATCTATTTAGGGGCTTAGGAAGCAAAGTTCGTTAAAGAGGGTTGCTGCGAAGCAAGGATAGCAGCGCTTTGTAGAGGCTGGAATGGCGGTGATTGAACCTGAACTCCGTTTCTTTCAGGTGCAGATAGAA
>Ga0307513_10000556_pt1 | contig 53559 bp, 49 predicted proteins | sample 15_EM_MG_FD_202174 | JGI IMG/M metagenome (GOLD analysis project Ga0307513, IMG submission 202174) | Populus trichocarpa ectomycorrhiza microbial communities from riparian zone in the Pacific Northwest, United States - 15_EM | ecosystem: Host-associated > Plants > Roots > Unclassified | place... | reverse complement strand
CCAGCGGCTCCGGAGCGGGCCGGTGGGGTGCTCTGCGGAGCGAAGTAAAGGAGGAGGCGGCGGCCGCCAGGCCGCCGCCGGGGGACATTCGCGGAGCAGAGCACCCCGGCGGCCTGCTCGCGCGCCACTCTCCGCACGCGAACGACAACGACACCAGCGAATGACTGCAACGGGCCGAGAAGCGACACTCGACAACGACGGTGTTTCATCCTAGTAACCACTGGAGCCACGTGCCGCGGCATCGGCCGGCGGCGCCTTGAAGCGCGCGGCCAGCGATCGCGCGGCCTGCGCCAGCAGCGTCGCTTCCACCCCGACGGCGACGAAACGCGCACCGATTTCGATGTAATGCCGGGCCAGCGCCTCGTCCACTGCCAGGATGCCCGGCGCCTTGCCGGCGGCCAGGATGCGCCCGATAGCGGCATCGATCGCCGCGCGCACGTCCGGATGGCCGGGCTGGCCGAGGTGGCCCATCGATGCCGAAAGATCGGCCGGGCCGATGAACACGCCGTCCACACCGTCCACCGCCGCGATGGCATCCAGCTGGTCCAGCGCGGCCACCGTTTCCACCTGCACCAGCAGGCACAGCTTGTCGTCGGCTTGCTTCAGGTAACCCGGGATGGCATTCCAGCGCGACGAACGCGCCAGCCCCGAGCCCACGCCGCGCACGCCATGGGGCGGGTAGCGCATCGCACGCACGAGCGCGCGCGCCTGTTCGGCGTTCTCGACCATCGGCACCAGCAGCGTGGTGGCACCGATCTCGAGTACCTGCTTGATCAGCACCGTGTCCCCTTGCGCGATGCGGACCACCGGGTGCGCGGGGTAAGGCGCGACGGCCTGCAAGGCCGCGAGCATCGAACGCAGATCGTTCGGCCCATGCTCGCCGTCGATCAGCAGCCAGTCGAAGGCGGCGGTCGCGCACAGCTCGGCGCAATAAGGGTCGGCCAGGCCGAGCCACAGGCCGATTTGCGCGGCCGGCCGTGCCAGCGCCGCCTTGAATGGGTTCTGCGCGGGCTGCATCAGACGAAGTGCACCGAGATCGAACCGAGCCGCCCGTAGTCGGCATGGAAGGTGTCGCCCGCGGCGCAGGCCACCGGGCGCGTGAACGAGCCGCCGAGCACGATCTCGCCGGCGGCCAACCCTTCGTCGTGCGCCGCCAGCTTGTTGGCGAGCCAGGCCACGCCGTTGCCGGGATGCCCCAGCACGGCCGCGCCGAGGCCCGACTCTTCGATGACGCCGTTCTTGAACAGCAGCGCGCCGGCCCAGCGCCAGTCGACGGCATCGGGCCGCATCGGCCGGCCGCCGAGCACGATGGCCGCATTGGCGGCGTTGTCGGCGATGGTGTCCAGCACCTTGCGCGGCGCCTTGCTCACGCGGTCGGCCTGCTCGATGCGGGCGTCGATGAGTTCGAGCGCCGGCACCACGTAGTCGGTGGCGTTCAGGACATCGAACAAGGTCACGCCCGGGCCCTCCAAAGGACGCGCCAGGATGAAGGCGAACTCGACTTCGAAGCGCGGCACGATGAAACGCGCGGCTTCGATCTCGCCGCCGTCGCGCAACAGCATGTCGTCGAGCAAGGTACCGTAGTCCGGCTCGGTGATCTGCGACGCCATCTGCATCGCACGCGAGGTCAGGCCGATCTTGTGGCCGATGGTTCGGCGGCCATCCGCAAGCTTGAGCTTGATCCATTCGCGCTGGATCGCATAGCTGTCCGCTATTCCCATGTCGGGGTGGCGTCTGGAGAACTGCTCGACCTGCACGCGCGTGCGCTCGCTGTCGTGAAGCTCGTGAGCGAGTGCAACGTGAACGGTGGTCTGCAGCATGCATGTCTCCTGGCGCCGGTTCCGCAATGGCCGTGCACGCTTTGATGTGCCGCCAGTGTCGAAGACTTGGCCCGCATCGACAATCAGTCGATTCAACGGAGTTCACAAGCGCGGCTTGATAATCGAGCCATGCCTTTGACCCGGTTCACGCTGCGCCAGCTCGAAGCCTTCGTCGTCGTCGGCGATCTGCACAGCTTCAGCGCAGCCGCGGAGAGACTGGGCATCACGCCGCAGGCCGTGAGCCAGCAGGTCGCCGAGCTGGAAGACGTCATCGGGTTGCGCCTCTTCGACCGCACCACCCGCCGCGTCACGCTGACCAGCGCCGGGCGCGACTTTCTGGCGTCGGCGCAGACCACGCTTCGCCATGCCCAGGCCGCGGAAACGGCTGCGGCGGACCTTCGCAACCGTGCCGCCGGGCTGGTGCGGGTCGGCGCCCCGCTGGTCCTGGCCGCCACGGCCTTGCCGGCGGCCGTGAAGGACTATCTGGCCTTGCGGCCGAAAGTGTCGGTGCGCATCCGCGATCTGACCGTCGAGAGCCTGGTCGACAGCGTGGCCGCGGGCGATGTCGATCTGGCGATCGGCCCCGACCGCGCCACGGGCCCGGAGGTGCAGGCCCAGCCGCTCTTCGACAGCCCCTGGGTGCTGTGGTGCTCGCCCGGCCACCCGCTGGCCAAGGCGCGCGTCGTGCGCTGGGCCGATCTGCGCCAGCAGGCGCTGGTGGCCGCCGGCCGCGACCACGAGCGCAGCGTGGCCCAGATGCGTGCCAACGCGCCGGATGACACCCGCATCACGCCGGTGGACGTGGTCGACAACGTCTCCACCGCCCTGGGCATTGCGGCGCAAGGCCTGGCCGCGACGCTCGCGCCGGCCTACGTCGGCGTGCTCGCCAGCACGATGGGGCTCGTCATGCGGCGTGTGGTCGAACCCGAGACCGTGCGCAAGGTGTGCCTGTACCGACCCCTCACGCGAGCCCTGTCGCCGGCGGCCGCTGGATTTGCCGAGCATCTTGCCGACTGGCTGCCGCGCTGGTCGAACGGCGGCGTCAAGGCCGCGCGCAAGCGGGGATCTCCGGCGAGTCGCTGAGTTCGGCCCAAGGCGATCGATACCTTCGCCGTATGCACTTTCATCCGAAACTGGTATTTCCACATATCGCTCGTTCCTCCTAGCATGGGTTGACACCCACTCGACCCGTAGACGGAGAACAAAATGAACGAGACAACCCGCCTGGCCTTGGCCGCCGCGGTGATCGGCCTTGGCGCGGCGACGCCGGCCTTCGGTGCCGCCACGAGCTACGAGCTCGACACCAGCCACACCTGGGTCGTCTACGAGATCGTGCACTTCGGCACCTCCACGAACCGCGGCCGTTTCCCGATCAAGGCCGGGAAGGTGCAGATCGATCCGCAGGCACGCACCGGCCAGCTGGACGTCACCCTCGACACCACGGCACCTTCGTCCGGCGTACCGCCGTTGGACCGAATGATGCAAGGCGAGCAGCTGTTCCGCTCGACTGAATTCCCGACGGCGCGCTTTGTCTCCACCGAGATGCGCTTCGATGGCGACAAGCCTTCGGAAGTGAAAGGCGAGCTGACGCTTCTTGGCGTCACGCACCCGGTGACGCTGAAGAGCCAGCGCTTCAACTGCTACACCAACGCGATGCTCAAGCGCGAGGTCTGCGGCGGCGACTTCGAGACCACCATCCAACGCTCGCGTTGGGGCATGGGCTGGGGCCCGCACATCGTGGCTGACGATGTGCGCCTGCTGATCCAGGTTGAAGCGGTCAAGCAGGTGAACTGAGCGCCCACCAAGGCTCATCAAGGCCCATCAAAGCCAGACCACAGATCGGCCTTTCGGACTCTTTTTTTCGCAGTCCGCACCGGTGGAAGAACCACCGGCTCCGCGTATGGAGCCCACGAACGACATGGAGACAACGACGATGAAATTGCTCTTCCTGACGGCGCTCGCCGCCGTCTCGGCCAGCGCCCCACTTCACGCGCAGCTGGTGCGAACCGAGCGCAACATGTCGCTGGAGCTGGCGTCGCAACTGGCGATCGACGCGATGGTCAGCTGTGCGGGCGGCGGCTTCAATGTGTCGGTTGTCGTTGTCGATCGAGGCGGCTCGGTGCGCGTCTCGCAGCGCGGCGACAACGCAGGTCCGCACACCTTGCCGTCGGCCCAGCAGAAGGCCTTCACGGCAGCTTCCGCGAATTCGACGACGCAGTCCATGGGCGAGCGGGCGCAAACGCCGAACGGCCCCGCCTATCTGGTCCATATCCCCGGATTTCTGTTGCTCGGCGGCGGCGTCCCGATCAAGGCCGGCAACGACTTGATCGGCGCCATCGGTGTGGCCGGCGCGCCGCGTGGCATTCAGGACGAGCAGTGCGCGATGGCCGCGATCGAGAAATCGCGCGACAAACTGAAATAGATCGCGGCCGCATCCGAAACATGGAACCCATCAGCAATACCGCCGCAGCGGCATCGGCGCCCGATGAACCGCCCGATGAACGCTACACGGCCGTGGCGATCGCCATTCACTGGCTGGCGGCGGCGCTCATCGTGTCGACGGTGATCATCGGCGTGTCGATGGTGGACATGCCCGTCTCGCCGGCACGCCTGAAGATATACAGCTATCACAAGTGGATCGGGATCCTGATCCTCGTGTTGTCGGCCGTGCGATTGGGCTGGCGGCTGACCCACAAGCCGCCGCCCAATCCGGATGCCGTGGCGTGGCGGCGCAGCGCCGCCCATCTGACCCATGGCGCGCTGTACGTGCTGTTCTTCGCGATTCCCCTGGTGGGCTGGGCGCTGACCTCCGCGTCCGGGTTTCCGGTGGTCGTGTTCGGCGTTCTGCCGCTGCCGGACTTCGTGCCGGTCGACAAGGCATTGGCGGCATTGCTCAAGCCCTGGCACCGGGGTCTCGCCTTCGCGCTGGGCGGTTTGGTGACGGTGCATGTGCTGGCGGCCGTGACGCATCGATTCATCGATGGCCATGCCGTGCTGCAGCGCATGAAGCCGCGGCTGCGCTGAATGAACGCCGATCCGAGTTTCTGGGCGGTCTTCGGCCTGGCCCTGGCGGGAGCCGGGTTCGGCGCCGGCTTCCTGGGCGGGCTCTTCGGCGGCGGCGGCGGCATGATCGTCATCCCCGTGCTGTACCACGTGTTCGGCGCACTCGGCGTCGACCCGGCGGTGCGCATGCATCTGGTCGTCGGCACGTCGCTGGCCGCGGTGGTGCCGCTGTCGATTCTGGGCGCCCGCTCGCACTGGCGCCAAGGCAATGTGGAGCTGTCGCTGCTGAAGCCGCTGATGCCCGCGGCGCTGCTCGGCTCGCTGGCGGCCGGGTTCGTCGGCCGCTGGCTGGACGCTCACGTTCTCGCCTGGGTGTTTGCCGGAGCGGCCTCGTTCACGGTCTGGAACATGGTGATGCGGTCGCAGCCGGCGCCGGCCGCACAAGACCGCGCGGCCTCGGTGCCGATGGGCGCACCGGCCCTGGGACTGGTCGGCGCCGGCATCGGCTGCGTGTCCACGCTGGTGGGCATCGGCGGCGCCACGTTGACGGTGCCGGTACTCGATCTGCTGGGCACGAGGATGCGCAGCGCCATCGGCACCGCATCGACACTGGGCATGGCCATCGCGCTGCCCGGCGCGCTGTCGTTCGCAATAGCGGGTTCGATAGCCGGCGCGGGCGCCGAGCACCTGCCGCCCGGCAGCGTCGGCTACGTCAACTGGGTGGCGGCGGCGATGCTGTCCGCCTGTGGAAGCCTGGGTGTCTCCACCGGCTCCCGGCTGACCAGGAAAGTGGATGAGACGCTGCTGCGGCGCCTGTTTGCCCTGCTGCTCGCCGCGAGTGCGACGCGCATGCTGCTGGCGACCGCATGACCTCCGTTCGAACCGAAACCCCGACATCTTGAAGAAGGACCCTGCCGTGAGCAACGACCTCGATCCCTGGATCACCGCAAAGGCCAGCAACCCGGTCGTCGAGCGCCTGCGCAAGGGCTTGCCGGTCACGGCCTTCGGCGTGCGCATCAGCCGCACGCCCGACATCGCGCGGCTGGCCAAGGCCAGCGGCCACGACGTCATCTGGGTCGACCTGGAACACAGCAGCATCCCGATCGACGCAGCGGTGCAGATCTGCGCCACCGCCATGGACCTCGGCATGACGCCGTTCGTGCGCGTACCCGAACGCGACTATGGCGTCATCGGCCGGCTGCTGGACGGCGGTGCCGCCGGCATCATGGCGCCGCGCATCGACACGCCCGAGCAGGCCGCCGACATCGTGGCGGCGTGCCGCTTCCCCGGCCAGGGCCACCGCTCGGCCATCGCCACCCTGCCCTATGTCGAGTACCGCAAGCTGCCGGCCCCGGTGCTCTACGACACGGTGAACCGCAGCGTGGCGGTCAAGGTGCTGATCGAAAGCCCGCTGGGCATCGCGAACATCGAGGCCATCGCGAATGTGCCCGGCGTCGACTTCATCGGCATCGGCACCAACGACCTCAGCGCCGAACTCGGCGTGCCGGGCGAATTTCGCCACCCCTTGGTCCGGGCGGCGCATGAAGCCGCGCTGGCCGGCTGCCTGAAGGCCGGCAAGCCGCTGGCCATCGGCGGCGTTCCCGACCTGGCCTACGGCGCGGAACTCATTCGCATGGGTGCCGCGCCCTTCCTGATGACGGCGATCGACACCGATCTGCTGCTGGCTGCAGCCACCGAGCGCGTCCAGAAGGCCCTTGACTCCATCAACCGCTGAAACACCATGCCTAAAGAAATCTCTTCTCCGACGCGGCACCCTTCGACGCTGGCCCGGCCGGCGTTCGACGTCCCGGCCGGTTCCTGGGACTCCCACGTGCACGTCTTCGAATCGGAAAGCCAGTACCCGAGCGTGGCCGACCCGCACTACACCTGCCCCGACGGCGCGCTGGACAAGCTCAACGCCATGGCCGACGAGCTCGGGATCGCCCACTACGCCATCGTGCAACCCAGCTTCTATGGCACCGACAACCGCTGCATGCTGGACGCGCTGGACCGCGCCGGCGCGCGGGCGCGCGGCGTGGCGATGGTGCACGACGGGGTCACGCCGGACGAACTGCAGGCCATGCATGCGCGCGGCGTGCGTGCGCTGCGGCTGGACATGTTCCTGCGCCGCGAATGGCCCTTGGTCGACAAGATCGCCTACATCGAGAAGTGCGTGCAAATGACGCGCGATCTCGGTTGGCACATCCAGTTCTACACGCCGGGGTACGTCGTGCGCGAGCTGATTCCCTACTTCGCCGACCTGGACGCCGATTTCGTCATCGACCACATGGGCTACATGCTGGAAAGCGATGGCCTGACGCGCGCCGATTTCGACCGCTTGCTGCGCACGCTGCAACAAGGCAAGGGCTGGCTCAAGCTCTCCGGGCCGTACCGCATTGCCAAGGACGGCAACTATGCGCGCCTGGTGCCGCTGGCGCGGGCCATCGTTGCAGAGTTGCCGGGCCGCGTGATCTGGGGCAGCGACTGGCCGCACATTCCGAACGGCGCGCGCGACACCGGCGAATTGCTCAACATGCTGGTCGACTGGATTCCCGATGCCACGCTGCGCAAACAGGTGCTGGCCGACAACCCGTCGCGCTTGTATGGCCTGGCGACCCAAGACTGACCCAAGACCTACATCAGGAGACAGTCCACATGAAGCTCATTCAAAGCTTGGACACGAACGGTGCCCGGGCGGCCGAAACCTTTGTCCACGATGGCCGGCGCTACCTGGTCATTCCGCAACTAGCAATGGACGTGCCGGGCCAGCCGGCAAAGATGACGCTGGGCAACAGCAATATCGATACGTTGGTGTTCACCTGGAACGATGGCCGGTTCGTCGCCCACGGCACGCTGCCCGTGCCGGGCGGCGAGGACGCGGAATACTTCCGCATCGGCGAGCGCGAGTTCCTGGCCACCGCCAGCCTGCGCATGGGTACAGGCACGGGGCCCTATGACCTGAACTGCCAGTCGGTGGTCTTCGAGCTGGAAGAAGGCCAGTTCAAGCCGTTCCAGTCCTTCCCGACCTTTGCCGCAAAACAGTGGACGTTCTTCGAGGCCGGCGGCCGCCGGTTTCTCGGCCTCGCGCAGGGCGCGGTACTGGAAGGCTCGGAGCCGCGGCACCCGGCCAAGTCCGTCATCTACGAGTGGGACGGCAAGCTGTTCCAGCCCTTCCAGGAAATCGATTCGTCCTGGGGCTACAACTTCGCGAAGTTCGATGTCGATGGGCACGAGTTCCTGGCCTACGCCGACAACATCGCCCCTGCACAAATCTACCGCTGGACCGGCACCGGCTTCGAGCCCTTCCAGACGCTGGAAGGCAAGACCAGCCGCGCGTTCGCCTTCTTCCGCGCCGCAGGCCAGGCCTGGCTGGCCTTCGCCTGCCTGCATGGCGACACCGTGCTGCTGCGCTGGGACGGCCAGCGCTTCGCCAAGCACCAGGTGCTCAGCGGCCCCGGCGGGCGCGAGCTTCACTGGATGGCCAGCGACGGTGAACAAGGCGGCAAGCTGGTCGTCGTCAATTTCATCCTGGGCACGCGCGACGCGCCGATCCCGCAAGTGAATTCGGCGATCTACCGTTTCGAAGGCGAGGGGCTGGTCCTGGAAACCGAGTTCCCGACGCTGGGAGCGACCGATGCCGCTGTGTTCAACGAAGGCGGCCACACCTACCTGGTCGTGTCCAACAGTCTCAGTGCCGAAGTTCGTTTTGCGACGCAAAGCTGCGTCTACCAGCTGGACTGACCAGCAGAAAGATTTCCATCGTGCAGCAAACAATCGTCAGCCAACAGGAATACCAGAGCGCGGAGTTTCTGCGCCTGTTCGAAACCTACACGGCCAACGCCGACAGCATCGGCGCCAAGCTGAACAACGCGGCATTGAACGCCGGCCGTGGCGCGCCGCTGATCGTCGCCACCGGTGCGGACTTCGTGCTCTATCCGGGGCCGGGCCGCGACCCCGAAGTCGAGGGCTATCGCCTGACGACACGCGGCTTCAAGGAGCTGGCTGCGGTGTCGCACTTCGGGCCGGCCGTGGCTTCGCTGGTGAAGATCCGCGAACTCGATCCCGATGGCCCCGTCTGGCGGACCGAGACCGAACGCCTGCTGCAGGTCACCGAGGCAGCACGCAAGGCCAATTCGCCTGCGCTGTGGCAAGACCTGATCGCCGTGCCGGCCTATCGCGGTCGAGAGACCGCGATAGCCAACATGGTCCACTACGCCTGCGAAGTCACCGAGACCTACCTCGAGCGTGCGCTCGCGAATCCGCAGACCTTCACCGCAAGCGACATGCGGGAGGAATATCTCGAAGCACGCGGCAGCCTGCCCGGTGCCGTGGTGCCGGTCAACAAGCTGATGATCGCGACCTTCTTCCTGGTGGGGCTGGACACCGGGCACCGCGTCATCAGCTGGTTCGATCGCCACAGCATCGACTGGGCCGACGCGATGGTGTTGATCGTCGGCCGCCAGGGCCGGCCCACGGCCGGCGTCACCTTGACCACCAACGCCGTCGCGGCGATGATTTTGGGCGCATCCCGGCACAAGCTCGGGCTGGAGCGCATCTACATCGCACCGCACGCGCCGCCGTTCAACGTCACGCGGCCGATCGATCTCGACGAGATCCGTGCGCAGGAAGAACCGATGCGCAAGCTCTGGTGGTACACCCGCGCGATGAGCGATCTAGGCCCGATGATGTACGAGGGCTACCCGAAGTTCGTGCCCAGCAAGAACAGCCGCCCGAAGCTGGAACCGGACACCACCGAGGTCAGCGAGATGCCGCAGATCGCAGACCCCGACGACTGGCGGGCCTTCAACACGCGCATGCGCGTGATCATGGAAGACCCGCGGCAGCTGCTGGCGGGTTGCGTCATCGACTATGCGGTCGACCAGCTGCAGGCCCATGACAACCGGCCCGAGAACGTCGTGGTTCCGGGCCTCGACGGCGTCGACTATCCCCAGTACTTCAACTGACCGCTGCAGGAGCAGATCATGAGCGTCCGACCTCTTTCCCTGACATTGACTGTCGCCGCGATCCACTGCGCGGCGCTGGCTCCGCTGCCGGCCGCCGCACAAGACGCCTGGCCGAGCCGGACCATTCGCCTCGTGACGCCCTCGCCGGCCGGTGTCGGCTCGGATGCCTTTGCGCGCCTTTACGCCGAGCATCTGGGCAAAGCGCTGGGCGTGACGATGATCGTCGAGAACAAGCCCGGCGCCTCCGGCACGCTGGGTACCGATGCGGTGGCCAAGGCCGCCCCGGATGGCTACACGCTGCTGTTCTCGACCAGCCTGCCCTTGACCACGGCGCCGCACCTGTTTCCGAAATTGCCCTACAAGCCCGCGACGGATTTCGTGCCCGTCGCGCCACTCTACCGGGGCGGCTCCTTCGTGATCGCCGGCAGCGCGTTCACCGGCACTTCGATCAAGGATCTGGTGCGCCAGGCCAAGGAGAAGCCCGACACCCTGCTCTACGCGTCCTACGGCGCGGGCGGCACCGCGCACCTGGCCATGGAGCAATTCCAGGACGCCGCCGGCGTGCAGCTGGTGCATGTCCCTTACAAGACGAGCGCCGTCACCGACGTCGCCAGCGGACAGGTCACGATCGGCTTCGAGCCGCCGGTGTCGACCCTGCCCCACATCAAGAGCGGCCGCATCAAGGCACTGGCCTACACGGGCGACAAGCGCAGCACCATGCTGCCGGACGTGCCGACGCTGGCCGAGTTCTACCCCGGGCTCGAGATCTTCACCTGGGTCGGCATCTGGGCACCACAAGGCACGCCGGCACCCATCCTGCGAAAGCTTCAAGCCGCGATCGCCGCCGCGACGAAACTGCCTGAGGTCCAGAAGGCGATCACCGATGTCGGCAATGAATCGATGTCCAGCACGCCGGCCCAGATGCAGGCGACAACGGCGCAGGAGAGCGACAGGATGGGCAAGCTGATCAAGGCCAAGAACATCGTCGTCAACTGAGTCGATGGACGTCGCCGCCTGGCCGGGCGCAGACCCGCCGCCGTGGGCGGCGACTGCCGTTACCATCGGCGTCCAGCCCTCTGTATCGACCCTGCGCTTGGAACTGCGTCACCTCCGCTACTTCGTTGCCGTCGCCGAGGAACTCAATTTCACCCGGGCCGCGGAGCGGCTGCACATCGCGCAGCCGCCGCTGAGCACGCAAATCCGCCTGCTCGAAGAAGAGTTGGGCGCGCAACTGTTCGAGCGTGAAAAGCGCCGGGTCTACCTGACCCAGGCCGGCCGGGAGATGCTGGACCGCGCGCGTGCCATCCTGGCCGCGGCCGAGCAGGCGAAAGACGCCGTCCGGCGCACGGCCAACGGCGAAACCGGTGAGCTGCGGCTGGGCTATGCCGCGTCGGCGATGTTCACCGAGGTCTTGCCCGGGGCGATCCGGAACTTCCAGAAGCGCCATCCCCGCATCCGGCTGCATCTGCTCGAGGTCCCGTCGATCGATCAGCTGTACGCGCTGCACAACCGCGAACTCGACGTGGGCATCCTGCGGCGCCCGGACACAGCCATTCCGGCCGGCGTGCACCTGGAAGACTGGTACGAGGCGCCGCTGGTCGCGGCATTGCCGAAGGCCCACCGGCTGGCTGCGCTGGACGAGTTGCGCATCACCGACTTGAAAGACGAGCCGCTGATCCTGTTTCCGCGCCAGTCCGGCATCGGCCTCTACTGGCGGGTCGTCGATCTGTGCGTCAAGGCGAAGTTTCGGCCCCGCATCGCGCGCGAGACACGCGACTACGCGGTGATGATCGGCCTGGTGTCGGCCGGCGTGGGCATCGCGCTGGTGCCGTCCGATACCCAATGCATCGGGCTCGAAGGCGTCACCTACAGGCCGGTACAGGGCAAGGATGCGGTGTCCGCGATCGAGATCGCCTACCGGCCGGACCATGGCGACGAGCACCTGGCCCATTTGCTCGACGAATTGCGAGCGGTGCGCGGCTGAGAGGCCGACTCTATTGCTGGGGGATCTTCGCCTGCGCGACGACGCTGCGCCAGCGCTCGATCTCGCGCTCGATCATCGCCTTCATCTGCGCCGGCGTGCTGGGTGACGCCTCGCTGCCCAGCGTCGCCAGCGTCGCCTTCACCGCAGGATCTTCGAGCGCTGATCGCACGCCCTTGTTGAGCAGCTCGACCACCGGCGCCGGCGTGCCGGCCGGCGCGGCGAGTCCGAGCCAGGAGCGGATCTCGAAACCCTTGAGGACGCTCGCCACTGCCGGCACCTCGGGCATCGACGGCCATGGCTGTGCACCCGTCACCGCCAGCGCGCGCAGACGGCCGGACTTGATGTGCGGCGTGGCCACGGTCAGTGTGTCGGCCAGCACGTCGACGTCGCCCGCGACCACCGCCTGCACCGGCGCGCCGCCGCCCCGGTAGGGCACGTGCAGCAGCTTCACACCGCCGGCCGTGGCCAGCAGTTCCCCGACCATGTGCTGCGTCGAGCCCACGCCGACGGAGGTGAAGGTGACATGCTCCGGCTCCTTGCGTGCCATGGCCAACAGCTCGGCGAGGGTGCGCGCCGGGTGCTCGGCGCGCACCGCGACCACGAACGGAAAGCTGGTGACCGTCGTGATGAAGGCGAAGTCCTTGACCGGGTCGAAGGGCAGGCTCTTTCGCAAGACCGCCGAGACGGTGTGGGCGCCGGTGAGCATGACGATGTTGTAGCCGTCGGGCCTGGCCCGTGCGACGAAGTCGCTGGCGATCACACCGCCGGCGCCGCTCTTGATCTCGACCACCACCGTCTGCTTGAACGTGTCCTGCAGCCGCTGGGCCACCAGGCGCGACACCACGTCGGCGTTGCCGCCGGCGCCGAAGCCGTGCGTGAGTTGCAGCAGTCGGTTGGGAAAGACGTCCTGCGCATGGCTGCGCGGAAGCAGCGCAAGGCCGGCGGTGCCGGCCACGAAGTGCCGTCGGGCGATCGAATGCATGGTTTTGTCTCCGCAGCGTCTTCTTCGGGAATTGTTTTCTAATTGCGGCCCGAGGAACAGACAGATGTCCATCTATCGAACATGACAAGCAACTCCGATGCTGGATCGCTGAAACGCGGCGTGGTGCTGCTCAAGCTGCTGGCCACCGCGGGCGCGCGCGGCATGGCGTTGACAGAGCTCGCAGAAAAGGCCGGCATTCCGCATCCGTCGGTGCACCGGCTGCTGGGGCAACTGGCTGCGGAGCGGCTGTCGGAGTTCAGCAGCGAGTCGCGCCGCTACAAGCTCGGGCCGCTGGCCTTCGAGTTGGGGTTGGCCGGCTCGACGATGTACGACATTCGCGACCTCTGCGAGCCCGCGATGGACATGCTGGCGCGGGAGACGGAAGACACCGTCTACCTGGTGGTGCGCAGCGGTTTCGACGCGGTGTGCATGCACCGCAAGGAGGGCAGCTTTCCGATTCGCACGCTGGTGCTCGACGTGGGCAGCCGGCGGCCGCTCGGGGTGGGCGCGGGCGGGCTGGCCATCCTGGCGGCCATCGGCGACGAAGAACGTTCGCAGATCATCGAACGCGTCGCCCCCCATCTGGCAGCTTTTGGAAAGCTCACGGCAGAGGATCTGGCCGACGCCTGCCTGCAGGCCCGGTCATCGGGCGCGGCGGTGGTCCAGAACCGCGTGAACCTGGGCGTGAAGGCGGTAGGCCTGCCGTTCTGCAATTCGATCGGGCAAGCCGTGGGGGCGTTGAGCGTTGCAGCCCTGTCGCAGCGCCTGAACCGGCGGCGCACGCAGCAGGTAGCGGATCTGCTGCGCGAGGCGACGCGGTCGGTGGAAATGCACTTGCGCAAGCGCAAGTCGTAGGCAGGGTCCGCTTCGACTTTTCCCGAGTCCGTCACCCCGATCGAGACAGGTCGACGCGGGATGCCCGGGGCAGGGTCGCCCGCACGGTGCCGGGCTATCGATGTGAGGTCACGGATTCAGACCCCTTTCGCGACGGACAGATGACGCGCGCGAAACTCTCCAGGTCCGATGCCCAGCGCTCGCGTGAAAGCACGCGTCAACTGTTGTCGACCCGAGAATCCGCAGCGCAACGCCACCTTCTCGAGCGGGTCGCGGCCACCGGCGAGCAGCTCGCGCGCGAGTTCGACTTGGGCCTGGGCCATGAAGCGCGCCGGCGCGAGGCCCAGCTCCGCGTTGAACATGCGGGTGAGCTGCCGGCTGCTGACAGCGACATGGCTGGCGATCTCTTCGACCGTCACATGCGATTCAAGCCGAGCCAGTGCGAACTCGACGGCCCGTTCCACACGGGTCGAGGAACTGCGGTAGGTCGCCAGCGCCGAGCTGTACTGGGAGGTGCCCGAAGAGCGCACCCGCGAAACCACGAAGTCGCGCGCCACCAGCAGCGCCAGCGAGCGCCCGAAATCATCAGCCACCAGGCTGAGAGCCAGATCGATGCCGGCGGTGACGCCCGCTGCGGAGAAGAGATGGCCATCATTCACATACATCGCATCCGCGTCGACCGCCACGTCGGGGAATTCGGCGCGCAGCCGCGCCGCCTGGCGCCAGTGGGTCGTCGCGGCGCGCCCGGCCAGCAGGCCGGCTTCGGCAAGCAGGTAGGCGCCACCGCAGACCGAGCCGATGCGCCGTACCAGCGGCTCCACGGCGCGCAGCCAGTGGAGCAGCTTGGCGTCGTGCCGCGCTTTGGGGACGCCCGGGCCGCCGGCGACGACCACGGTGTCGAAGTACGCGTCGGCCGCCACAGGCAGGGCCGCGGTGCCGATGATCAGGCCGGAAGAGGTCGCCACCTGGCCGCCGTAGGTCGACAACACCGTCACGCGGTAGCGCTCGGCTTCGTCGAGCGGGGGCGGCCGCCGCGCGTGGAAGTTGGCGTGGGAGAAGACGTCCGTCGGCCCCGCCACGTCCAGCAGCAGAACACCTTCGAAGGCGACGATCGCTATCTCGCGGGTCCGCCAGGCGGCTTTCATGCCGAGCCCCGCCGCCGGCTCAATCGGCCACGAAACCGATCGCCTGCACCAGTTGCTTCCATTGCCCGTACTCCTTGCGCATCGACGACAGCAGTTGCTTCGGATCGGTGTCCGAAGGTTCCAGCCCGGCTTCCAGCAGCCGTCTCTTGACTTCCATGCTGCGCCCCACGTGCCCGATCGCATCGCGGCAGCGGGCGAGCACCGGCGCCGGTGTCCCGCTGGGCAGGAAGTAGGCGAACCATTCGCGGTTGACCAGTTGCGGATAGCCGAGCTCGGGAAAAGTCGGCACACCCGGCATCTGGAAGGTCCGCTGGCTGCCGGTCACGGCCAGTACCTTGATCTTGCCGGCCCTGTGCAACTCCAGCATATCGCTCTGCGCAACGAAACCGAACGGGACTTGCCCCGCCATCAAGTCCTGCAGGACGGGAGCCGATCCTTTGTAGGGGACGTGGACGAGTTCGGTGCCGATCGCCCTTTGCAGTATCACCCCGGAGAAGTGCAGCACGCTGCCGGAGGCCGGGGAGGCATAGAACGCGAAGCGCGTGTCGCGTTTGATCAGTTGCACCGCCTCAGTCAGCGTGTCGGCAGGCGTCGTGTTCGCGGCGACGAACACGATCGGTGCCGTAGCGATGGCCCCGACCGGCTCGAAGTCTTCGAATGGCCGGTAGCGCAAGGACTTGTAGGTGTGCGGGTAGATCACCATCGACGAGCCGATAGTCTGCAACAGCTGGCTCCCGTCGGTGGGCGCCGCCTTCACCAGTTCGATTGCCAGCTGTCCCCCGGCGCCCGGCCTGCTGTCGACGATCACGGTGGCGCCCAACTGCTGCCCGAGTTCGCCCATCACGATCCGCGCCAGGCGGTCCCCGGTGGCACCCGGCGGAAAGCCCATCACGATGCGCACCAGTGGCTGGCTGTGCGCGAGCCGGGGTGCGCCCATCGCAGCCCACCCGCCTACGGTACAGATGCCGTGGCGCAAAAAGTCTCTCCGGTCGTTCATGCAGATCCCCCTGGCGGTATGACGGAAGAGTCTGCGGCAGCAGCCCTGCAGGCATCGGACAACTTCGAGTCAGCACCGGACAACGGCCGTCCCCGAGCACTCTCCCGCCAGGCCTGCCGGCCCTGTTGCTAGCTTGCGAGCCTGTCTCGCCATGACACGAACTTGTCCGATGCCCGCCGCGCGCCTGCGACAGACTCGGGCCTTCGCCACACCCCCAGGAGAACGGCAAAAATGGTCGACACCGCACCAACGAAGCCACCCTTCCAGATCGGCATGCTGGTGTTCCCAGGCATGACGGCGCTGGACTTCGCGGCCCCATTGGAATTCTTCGCGCGCATGCCCGATACCCGGGTGCATGTGCTGGCGAAGACGATGGAGCCGGTGGCAACCGACATCGGCATGCACACCATGCCGACCCTGCGCATGAAGGACGCGCCGCGGCTCGATCTGCTGTTCATCGGTGGCGGACCCGGCATCAATGCACTGATGGAAGACCAGGAAACGATCGCTTTCCTGGCCGCGCGCGCACCCGAGGCGCAGTGGATCACTTCCGTCTGTACCGGCGCACTGGTGCTGGGCGCCGCGGGCCTGCTACGCGGCTACCAGGCGGCCACGCACTGGGCCTCGATGGAAGTGCTGCCGCTGCTGGGCGCCACCCCGGTCCATGAGCGCGTGGTGGTCGATCGCAACCGCATTACCGGCGGCGGTGTCACGGCAGGCGTGGACTTCGCGCTGACCGTCGCCGCGCAGTTGCACGGTGTCGAGTGGGCCCAAGCGATCCAGTTGGCGTTGGAATACGACCCCCGGCCGCCGTTTCCCGGCGGTTCGCCCGCCACCGCGGCGCCCGAACTGGTGGCCACCGTGCGCGCGAGCCTGGGCGATTGGACCCAGGCGCGAGTCGATGTCGCCCGGCGCGTCGCGAAGAACAACGGCTGGCCCGAACCCGCCCGGGCTTGAGAGGCCGGAGCTGGCCCGAAAGTCCAACGAAGAAGGCAGCACGATGAACATCGAGTGGGACACGCTGCGCTCGCCGCAGTTCAGCCGCGCCGCGGCTGCCGGAGCCGTCGTGATCCTCCCCATCGGTAGCACGGAGCAGCACGGACCGCACCTGCCCGTGCAGGTCGATACGCTGCTCGCCGACGAAGTGGCGCGCCGGGCCGCCACACTGTGCGCGCCGGAGATGCATGTGCTGGTGCTGCCGGCGCTGTGGGTTTCCCTGGCCGAGCATCACATGGGTTTGCCCGGCACGCTGACGCTCGACCACGCCACGTTGCTGGCGTTCATTCGCTGCATCGTCCGCTCGCTGGTGCAGCAATGCCATCAGCGCGTGCTGCTGTTGAACGGCCATGGCGGCAACATGGCGGCGCTGACCGCCATCGTCGATCAACTCGGCCCCGAACTCGACTTGCCGCTGGCCACCACCACCTATTGGGTCGCGGCGGCCGAGCGCTTCGCGAGCATTCTCGAGGGCCAGCTCAGCGTGCTGCATGCCTGCGAAGCCGAGACGTCGATGCTCATGCACTTGCGGCCCGAGCTGGTGGACGCCGCTGCGGCTTGCACCGTCGAAGCGCCGGCCACCGGCTTTGGGCACAACGGCGGCGTGCATCGTTGGCGGCCGATCGGGCACTGGTCATGCAGCGGCGTGGTCGGCGTGCCCCGACTGGCGACGGCCGAGAAGGGAGCCCGGCTGTTGCAGGCCGCGGCCGAGGCTGTCGCCGAGCGGCTGCGCGACGTGGACCTGTGGCAACGCTGATCATCCCTACTCGCGCTCCAGCAACCCTGCCGGCCTCGGCGCACGATGTTCGTGCGCGCGCGGCCTGCTTGCGCCGCACGACAAGCCCGCCGCCCAGCAGGCCGGCCAAGGCCAAAACCAGTGAAGGAGGCTCGGGCACGGCGGGGGGCGGGGTCGGGTCGAGCAGGATCAAACTGAACGCGAAGCTGGCGTCGCCTGCATTCAGGAGCGAATTGCCGCTGAAGGAGCCTGCGAATGCAACCAGGTTGTAGTCGCCGCTGGCCAGCGTGCCGGAAAAGTCGAACGCGCCGGTCGACTCCGAACCCTGGACCACGATCTCGCCGCCGGCACCCAGGCGCTCCAACTGCAGGCTGGCGAAAGAGCTCGCGTCGCCCGACGCCGCCAGAGTGGCGCTGCCGACGAAATCAACGCTGCTGGTGAGCGTGAAGAAGAGAGAGAAGATCGAGCTTGATTCGGCAACGCCGCCGTTGAAGAGGCGCAGTGAACTGCTGCCCGAGCCCACGAACGCCAGCCTGTCGATGTCGGAGACTTGCTCCGCACGGGCCTGGGCCACATCGCCCGTACCTGGCAACTGCGCTGACAGCACGAACTCGTTGAAGAGGCCGGACGTGGCCACCGTCGACTGGGTCTGCTCTGCGCTGAGCGAGGTCGCGGCGCGGATACTGCGTTCGGCCGCCGTCACCGCCAGGCCGGCCTGCGCCGGTGTGGCGGCCATCAACGCAGCGGCCCATGTCGCCGCCGTGGCCATCGACTTGAACGTGCCGGCAGTCATAGCGCGGCCGTCGCGTCGTTTTGCCCGCGCCGGCGCACAACACCGCAAGCCAGCAGGCCGGCGAGTGCCAATGCCAGCGAGTGAGGCTCGGGCACGCCGGTGGGCGGGTCAGCCGGCTCGGTGAAATCCAGGCGCAGGTTGAACGAGGCGCTGCCGAACTCGTTGGGGTCGATATTGCTCGAAGTGGCGAGCGCGACCAGGCTGTAGTCGCCCGGGCCCAGCGTGCCCGAAAACGTCAGCAGACTGTCGACGCCCGACTCGACGATGCCGCCCCCGGCGCCGAGATGCTCCAGCACAAAGCTCGCGTGCGAAAACGCATTGCCCGCCGCTTGCAGCAAGACGGAGCCATCAAATTCGAAGCTGCTGCTGAGCGTGAAGAACAGCGAGTACACCGACTGCGCGCGGCCACCGGCGCCGTTGGACAGGCTGATCAAGCTGCTGCCATTGCCGCTGAACGACAGCGCGTCGATCACGCTGTCTTGCGTGGCCTCGGCCAAAGGGCCGCCGCGAAGGATTTCCGACCGCACCACCTGGCTGAATGCGCCGGAGGTGGTCGATACCGATGCTGAATCAAGCGCGCTGGCCGTGGTGTCGGCACTGATCAAGCGCGAGGCCGAGGAGACCACCGGGCCGGCGTGCGCCACCGTAGCGCCGATCAGGGTGGTGGCCAGCAACGCTGCGGCAGCAAGCGACTCGAGCCCGCGGCCAGCAACGGCGGCGAGATGGTTGTTGGAGTTTGCTTTCGTCTGCATGGCGACTCGGTTTCAAGGTGGATGGACAGCGCTGATGCTCATCCATCGGGGCTGAGGGCACCACGGGGCACTTGTCCCGGGTCTTGGAGCCGCGCCCTACGGGCAGCACCGGAGACGGGACTTTTGGCCCGCTTGCGGCCAGATCCCGGCCGGCCACCCCCGGACCCGGGGGCCATTCAGGCCGGCGCCGTCACCCGCTGCCAGGCCGCGCCGGCCAGCGTGTCCGTCAGCCTTCACGTTCCCGCCTTCGCTGTTGCACGCGTGGGTGAACCCGTCAGCGAAGGACAAGACGGTCGCGATCCGTAGAAAAATAGTCGATTATATTATCGATAATATAGGTGATATTCTGTAGCCGCAAAGCTCGAACAAGCTCTCACATTCCGCGGACGCCGAACCGCAACGAACGGAGACCCCATGCCCACGCCCGCCGACCCCGCCAAACCCGATCCCGCGCCCCACGCCACTGCCCCGGCCGACGCATCGTCGGGATTCGCCAAGGGGCTCACGAACTACGGCGACCGCGGCTTTTCGCTGTTCCTGCGCAAGGCGTTCATCAAGGGAGCGGGCTACACCGACGCCGCGCTGGACAAGCCGGTGATCGGCATCACCAACACCGCCAGCGCATACAACCCCTGTCATGGCAATGCGCCGCAGCTCATCGAAGCGGCCAAGCGCGGCATCATGCTGGCCGGCGGGCTGCCGATGGAGTTCCCGACGATCTCCATCCACGAGAGCTTCTCCCAGCCCACCAGCATGTTCATGCGCAACCTGATGTCGATGGACACCGAAGAGATGATCCGCGCGCAGCCGATGGACGCTGTTCTGCTGATCGGCGGCTGCGACAAGACCGTCCCGGCCCAGCTGATGGGCGCGGCGTCGGCCGGCATCCCCGCGATCCAGCTGATCACCGGGTCGATGCTGACGGGCTCGCACCGGTCCGAGCGCGTCGGGGCCTGCACCGATTGCCGCCGCTACTGGGGCCGGTTCCGCGCCGAAGAGATCGATGCGGACGAGATCGCCGCCGTCAACAGCCAGCTCGTCGCCAGCGTGGGCACCTGCTCGGTGATGGGGACCGCCAGCACGATGGCCTGCATCGCCGAAGCGCTGGGCATGACGATGCCGGGCGGAGCGTCGCCGCCGGCCGTCACCGCCGACCGCATCCGCATCGCCGAGCAGACCGGGACGCAGGCGGTGCAGATGGCGCGCGACCGGCTGACGATCGACCGGGTACTGACGGCCGAGGCCTTCGAGAACGCGATGCGCGTGCTGCTGGCGATCGGCGGCTCGACCAACGGCATCGTGCATCTGACGGCGATCGCCGGGCGCATGGGCTTCGACGTGGACTTGAAGGCGCTCGACCGTCTGGGCCGCGACACGCCTGTGCTGCTCGACCTCAAGCCTTCCGGCGAGCACTACATGGAGGACTTCCATCACGCCGGTGGCATGGCCACCTTGCTGCGTGAACTCAAGCCGTTGCTGCACCTGGGTGCGCTGACGGTCACCGGCCGCACGCTCGGCGAAGAGATGGAACGCCATCCGCCGGCCTTCCCGCAGAACGTCGTGCGCCCGATGGCCGACCCGATCTATCCGCAAGGCGGCATCGCTGTCCTGCAGGGCAATCTGGCGCCCGGCGGCGCGATCATCAAGCAGTCGGCGGCGAACGCCCGGCTGATGGAGCACGAGGGCCGCGCCGTGGTGTTCGAAAACGCGCAGGATCTGGCCGACCGCATCGACACCCCGGACCTGGACGTCGACGCCGACGACGTGCTCGTGCTGAAGAACATCGGCCCCAAGGGCGCACCCGGCATGCCGGAGGCCGGCTACATCCCGATCCCGCTGAAGCTGGCCAAGGCCGGCGTCAAGGACATGCTGCGGATCTCCGACGGGCGCATGAGCGGCACTGCGTTCGGGACCATCGTGCTGCACGTGACGCCGGAAGCGGCGGTCGGCGGGCCGCTTGCACAGGTGCGCGATGGCGACCGCATCGGGCTTTCGGTCTCCAGGCGCGAACTGACGCTGCGGGTCTCGGCCGAGGAACTCGCCCGGCGCGCCGCCGACAACCCGGTGACCGCCCCGACTGCGGAGCGCGGTTACCGCAAGCTGTATCTGCAGACCGTGACGCAGGCCGACCAGGGGGTGGACTTCGATTTTCTGCGCGCCCCGTTCACGCGCGCGACAATTCCCGCGGCCAAGACTTGAGCAGCCCCGCGCTGCCGCGTTGACCACGATGCCCCTAACTGCCCCTGCGCACCGCCCGGTTCGCCCTGCGCCGCGAACACCGGCAACCCAGCCTGCCACCGAGTTGCCGCAGCTGGTGAGCCTGCTGGAGGAGGACATCGTCTTCGGCCGCCTGCACCCGCGCGAACGCCTGGTCGAAGACGAGTTGATGGAACGCTTCGGCGCCAAGCGCCATGCCGTGCGTGAAGCGCTCGCGGCGCTGGACCACATGGGCCTGATCGAGCGGCGCCGCAATGTCGGCGCGCTGGTGCGTTCGTTTTCGGCAAGGGAAGTCGAGGAACTCTACGCCGTGCGCACCTTGCTCGAGGCCGAAGCTGCCCGGTTGATCAAATACCCCGTGGCTGCCGATCGCCTGGAGCAACTGGTCGCGGTCCAGGCCGAGCATGACGCGGCCGTGGCGTCGCAGGACGCGCGCAGCGTGTTCCGCAGCAACCTCGCCTTCCACCAGGCGCTCTTCGGACTGACCGGGAATGAAACGCTGCGCAGGGCGATCGCCGAGTACGCGCGGCAGGCGCATCCGATCCGCTTCGCGTCGCTGGTCTCGCCCGACTATCGCGAGCGCGCGCGCACCGAACACTGGCTGATGATCGAGGCTCTGCGCCGAGGCGACCGGAAAGCGCTGATCGCCCTCTGTGCCGCCCATCTGCTGCCGTCGCGTGATGCCTATCTGGCGGCCAACCGGCTGCGGTCATCGACGGAGTCAACTCGCCCGCCCAACGCGCCGCGCTAAGTAGGCCATTTCACAGGCGCATGCCACCGTCGACATCGATGACGGCGCCATTCACATAGCTCGCGGCATCCGTGCACAGCCACGCGACGATGCCGGCGCAATCGTGCGGCTGCCCCAGACGCTTCAGCGGAATCCGCTCAAGAACTGATTGCCGATAGACCGGGTCGGCGAGCACATCGCGATTGCGCCGGGTTTCGATGGCGCCGGGGCGCACGACGTTGAATGTGACATCGCCGCCTGCACAATCGCGCGCCCAGCTGCGCACCGCATGGGTCTGGGCCGCCTTCAACGCGGCATACAGCAGGTTGTCGCGGCGCGGCCGCTCTTCCTGGACCGAACCGATGGCGATCACGCGGCCGTATCGGCGCGCCTGCATGCCCGGCACCAGCCCGGCCACCAGTTGCAGCGTGGCCAGCAGGTTGACGGCGAACTGCTGCTGGGCCGACGATCGGCTGATGCCAAGCGGGTCTTCGCGCGGATCGATGGCCGCGCAAGGCACCAGCACGTCGATGTCCCAGCCGCGCTGCGCAACCGTGGCCAGCGCCGCGTCGATGGCCTCGGCCTCCGACACGTCGGCGTCCAGCGGCAACACGTCCACGCTCTCGCCGGCCAGGTCATTCGCCAGCGTTCGCAAAGCCGCCGAGTCCTTGTCCAGCGCGACGATGCGCATGCCGTTGCGGCCCAGCGCTTCGCAGATTGCACGCCCGATGCCCTGGGCAGCGCCGGTGACCAGTGCGGTATGCGGCAGGTGCGGCAGCGGCGCGGCGCCGCGGCTCATCCGCCGAACACCAGCGGCCGCACACGCCGGGTGGCGTCGGTCATGGCCTGGCGCGCGGGCTTCATGCCGACAATCGCGCTTTGGGTTTCTTCGATGAAGATGTCGTGGGCGCGCGACTGTTCGTCGAACGCCGGCAGGTGTGCGCGGGCCTGCGCCAAGGCCTTCACTTCCGCCGCGGCGAAAGGCTGATCGGTCAGGCTCCGGTAGGTGGAGATGCGTGTCGGGCCGTTGCCGTTGCGGGCCATCTGCAGCGTGCCGTTCTTGCTGCTCAACGAGCGGATGAATTCCCAGGCCTGGCGCTTGTTGGCCGAGTTCTTCGGGATCATCAGCGCCCAGAATTCGACCGGGGCGTTGTAGACGCCCTTGCCGCCGGGGCCGGCACTGATGGGCGGCGTCATCGGCTTGATCTTGCCGGGGTATTTGCTCTTCGCCGGGTCGTTGAGCACCGGCATCCGGGCGAGCGAGTTCAACGACATGGCGCAGCGCCCCTGCTGGATCTGCGCCGCCACTTCCTCGTTGGTCTGGGTCGCGAAGTTGCGCGGCAGCGCGCCGCTCTTGTACAGGTCCGCCATCGCTTCGATGAAGCGGATCATCGGCTCTTCGGCGGCCACGATGCTGCGGTCGGCCAGCATGTAGTCGGCGCCGATGCAGCGGCTGAGCGTCAGGAAGTGCGACGCGAATTGCGGCGCGAACGACAGGCCGACGACCGACGTGCCGTCGGCGCGCTTGAACGTGAGCTGCCGCGCCGCGGCGAGCACGTCATCGAACGTCTTGAAATTCGGCGCGACGCCGCGTTCCTTGAAGAGATCTTCGTTGTAGACCAGCGCGTTCGTCGAATGGCGGACCGGAATGCCTTGCAGGCCGGCGCTGGTGCGAAACGGCTGCAGCAAGCCCGGTGCGAAATCGGCCAGGTCTTCGATCGGCGCCTCTTTCATGAAGGCGTCCAGCGGCTCGAAGAGCGCCAGGTTGCGGGCGTTGGCGCGGCCGTTCAGCAGGAACGCAACGTCGATGGCGGTGGCGCTCAACGACGCCTCGCGCAGCAGGCGCTCGTGAATGGCGTTGACGTCGCCCAGCGTGACCCAACTCACGTTGAGCTTCGTGGCCTCGCGAAAGGCCGCTGTAGCGTCGCCGCCGGCGCCGGTGGTGGCTGCGTTCTGGTGGACGCGGTGGGCCAGCACGGTGATTTCGCCCGCTTGCGCACGCGCCGCCGGCAAGACGCCGGCGGCCATGGCGGCGGCACCACCGGCGAGAAACCGGCGCCGGCCGGATGGGTTGCTGCACTCACTCATCGAGCTTGTCTCCTGCGGGCGGCTGCCGGCAACGCGGCGGGTTTGGCGGGCCGGCGCGCCGGCTTCCGGGCGGCGGCTTGCTGCCCGGCGGACGGGCCGCCGAAGATCGATTCGACGGCACGGTCGGCGGCCGCAAAATGCGCTTCCATCGCGACTTGCGCGGCCTCGCCGTCGCCGGCAATCACCGCATCGGCGATCCGCCGGTGGCGCGCCAACGTCGCGTCCCAGTCGCGGCCGGCAGTGGCCTGATAAGCGTTGAAGCGCACCATCATTTGCTGGATCAGCAGCTCCAGGCCATGCATCTGCAGCACCAGCAACTGGTTCTGCGTCATGCGCGCCAGGTGGTTGTGAAAGGCCTGATCGGCTTCGATCCAGCGCTGCGCATCGCCGCGAGACTGCTCCATTTGCTGCAGCAGGCCGGCGAGCACGGCCAGGTCTGCGGCGGTGCGGTTTTCGGCGGCCAGCCGGGCGATCGGCGTCTCGAGTATGCGGCGCAACTGCACCGCCTCCAGCAGCCGCTTCTGGCCGCCGCCGATGGCCAGCCGGTAGAAGCGCTGCAGCGGGCCGCCGTCGAGTGCGCGGATGCGGCTGACCTTGCCTTGCTGGACCTGCACCACGCCCAGTGCCGCCAGCTCGCGCAACGCATCGCGCGCGACCGGCTTGGAGACGTTGAAGGCGGCAGCCAGCTGGCTTTCGGACGGCAGTGCATCGCCGGGCTTGAAACGCCCGTCGACGATGGCCTGCGTCAGCCGTTCCAGCATGACGTCGCCCAGCCGGCTGGGGGCGGCGGGCACGGCGTCACTCAGGAAGTCCCATGTCGGGGCGGTTGGCTCGGTTTGCATCAGCTCTTTCCGATCATGGGGCGCAGTGTAATGGACTGGAGACAGTCTAAGCAACTTAGCATATAAGTTATACTGTTTGCCCATCGTCATCGCGCTCGGCGAGCGCGGCTCACCAATCCAGTCCAAGGACATGCCGTTGACGGAGTCTCACTGGGTCTTGAATGCACAGTCGCGCAGCGCGCTGCCCTTCATCGCGCCGGCGCTGGCGCTGGTGTCGGCGACGATCGTGCTGCCGGCGGCCTATGTGCTGTACCTGTCGCTCAACGCGTCGAGCTTCGGCCAGGCGCCGACGTTCGTCGGCCTGGCCAACTACGAAAAGATTCTGACCGACCCGTACTTCTGGCGGGCCATGCGCAACACCGTCGTCGTGGTGCTCGGCGTCGTCCATGCCGAGCTGTTGCTCGGGCTGGGCATTGCCCTGCTGCTGGCCAGCGGCGTGCCGATGCGGCGGCTGGTCTTTTCGGCCCTGATCGCGCCCTACGCGGTCAGCGAAGTGGCGGCGGTGGTCATGTGGCGTTATGCGTTCGATCCCGACATCGGCATCGCGACGCACGCGCTGGGCCTCATCGGCATCGGCCCGCTCGAGTGGTCGGTACACCCGTGGCAGGGCTTGCTGATGGTGGCGCTGCTGAGCATCTGGCTGCACCTGCCCTTCACCGTCATCATCATCTACGCGGCGCGGCTGGGCATACCGAAGGACATCTACGAAGCGGCGCGCATCGACGGCGCCACGCCATGGCAGCGCTTTCGCTGCATGACGCTGCCGCTGCTGATGCCGGCACTGCTGGTGGCGATGCTGTTCCGCTACATATTCGCCTTTCGGCTGTTTTCCGAAGTCTGGCTGCTGACCCAGGGCGGGCCGGCCAGAACGACCGAAGTCGTCGCCGTCTATCTCTATCTGGAGGCGTTTCGCTACAGCAACTTCGGCGCCGCGGCGGCCACCGGCTGGATCATGGTGCTGGCTTGCATGCTGCTCGCATCGTTCTACTTGCACCGCCTTTACCGCGACATGCAAGGCCATGCGTCCTGATCGTCGGCCGCGCTCATTGAAGCGCGTCCTGGCCCGCGCCGGCAAGGGGCTGGCGCTGGCCTTGCTGCTGGTCTGGTCCTGCGGCCCGATCGTGCTGATGGTGACGGCCGCCTTCACCCCCGAACGAGACATCTTCGGCGGCGCCGCCACGGCCTGGAAGCCGACGCTTGAGAATTTCCATGCGTTGTGGAGCCGCTGGAGCGATTTCTTCCGCGCGCTCGGCAGCAGCCTGGTCATCACGGCCGGCGCCACGGCGCTGGCGGTGGCCACCAGTCTGCTGGCGGGCTACGGCTACTCGCGCTGGCGCAGCGCCTTTCTGGCGCGCACGGCATTCGGCCTCATCGTGCTGCGCCTGCTGCCGCCCATCGTCTGCACCTTGCCGCTGTTTCCGATCGTCAACGTCCTGCGCCTGAACGACACGCATATCGTGCTCATCGTGCTGTACGCGGCCTTCTTCGTCTCGCTGGGCACGATGGTGATGCGCGCCTTCATCGACCAGATCCCGCGCGACCTGGACGAAGCCGCGCTGGTGGACGGCGCCAGCCGCTGGCAGATGCTTCGGCTCGTCATCATGCCGCTGGCGGCACCCGGCATGGTGGCGGTGGCGATCTTCGTCATCGTCTTCGCGTGGAACGAGTTCCTCTTCGCCTTCATCTTCACCGCGAAGAACGCGAAGACGGCACCGCTGGTGCTTTCGGAAATGATCGGCTCGCTCGACGGCGCCGAATGGGGCGTGCTGTTCGCGGCGACGACCGTGCAACTGCTGCCGCTGCTGGCCTTCGTCATCGCCTGCCAGAAATACCTGATCGAAGGCCTGACCGCCGGTTCCACGAAGGGATGACTTCCATGAACGTTCTCACCCACGCACCCACCGCCGCTGATCTGCTGCAGACACTGCGGCTGGCGCAACCGGCCCTGTCCCGTTTCGACCCGTTGCCGCGAATCATCAGCCTGGACGACTTCAACCGCGGCTCATGCGGTTTCGTGCAGCTGATCGGCAACTACGAAGGTTCGCTGGACAGCATGCTGCCCGAATACGCCGGCTTCCGGGCACCTATGATCAGCACGCTGAGCCATTGGGACACCGGCAGCCAGGGCGCGATGGGCGGCGACTACGCGCTCAAGCTGGCCACCCGCGCCGAGGCCGGCGCGCAGAGCGTGGCGATCAAGCGGCTGACCTTTCGCAAGCGCGCGCCGATCCGCCTGGAGTTCTATTTCACGTTCAAGCCCGAGGCCAGTGAAATGCGCCTGTCCGAAGCCGACGTGCGATCGTTCGGCTTCCTGCTCGACCTGCAGACGGGCGATACCGACAGCGATGGCGCGCGCGTGATGCCGCATCTGCGCTTCCTGAACGCCAGCAACGGCCAGCATGCCCAGCGCTGGCAATTCAAGCGGCGCAGCAAGGCCGTGCACAAGCTCGGCACCGAGGACAAGGTCGTGTCCCACTTTCATCTGTCCGAAGACGACTGGGAAGACTTGGCCGGCGGTGGGCAGCGCCTTTGCTACAACGAGATCCCGACCAAGGTGAACTGGCACTACGTCTGCTTCGACTTCGACCTGCAAACCATGCAGGCCACCGGCCTGCGCTGCAACGACCGCGTGTTCGATCTCGGCGCCAGCCACGACTGCATCCGGTTGCCCGCGATGCCCAACCTCTGGTGCATGCTCAACCTGGCCTTCTTCATAGAGGCCGACAGCGCCAAGCGCGCTTTCCTGTACCTGGACGGCGTCTGCCTGTCCGGAGCGCTGTGATGCTCCGCCACAGCCACACGGCGGTCATCGCGCGCAACGAAGTCTGGGCCGGCTCGGCCGAGACCGAGCCGTACGAGGCAGGCTGGGCGCGGGAAGCGGTGGTCTTCATCACCACACTGTCGAGCAGCGGCCTGGCCGAAGGCAACCGCGCGGCGCGGGTGCAAATCTCCCCCGACGGCATGCGCTGGGTCGATGAAGGCTCAAAGCTCGACGTGCCGGCGCAGACGGACGGCGTTTCGGTCGCCCGCGTGCGGCACTTCGGCAACTGGCTGCGCGTGGTTTCGGAGATGCCCGCCGCCAGCCGGGCCGCGGTGCTGGTCACGCTGCATCTGAAGTAGACACTTCTCTTGCGGCGTGCCGGTCCGTTCACCACTCCGCCACGCTGCCGTCCGCGCTGCTGGCGCGGCCGGACGCGCGCGGCGTGCCGGCCGCCGTGCGCCGCCCGACGCTGCTGGTGTGCGGGCGACAGGATGCCTGGAGCCCGCTGGCGCGCCACGGCATGGGCAAGACCTCCGCCAGCGCCAAAACCAGCGTCAAACCTCGCGGCAAATCAAAGGCCTTGACGATTTCGACCCGAGGCCCAGCGCCGAGCGTCAAGCCAAGGCGTGGGACGCAAGCGGGCCCCACTGCCGGAAAGGGCTCGGCCGTGGTGCGGAACCAGAGTTGTCTTCGTCTGGTTCGCCGCGAATACCCTTGCAGGCGGGCTCGGCAAGCAGGCGCTCAAGTCGTCGGCCTCAGATCAGAGCGCCATGTTGCGGCAGGCCGTGTCGTCGTATCACCAGAATCGGCGGTTCATGCCACGGCCTGCAGATCGAGGATCGGAAGTTCGAGCACGAAGCTGGCCCCTTTACCCGGCCCGTCGCTGTGGGCCGCCAGCGTGCCGCCCATCTCCCGGGCAGCCAAGGCACAACTGTGCAGACCGAAACCGTGTCCGTCTTTTCGGGTGGTGAAACCGTGCGCGAAGATGCGCGTCAGGTTCTCGGGAGCGATGCCTTCGCCGTTGTCGGCGACCCGGATGCGCAGCGTGCGCTCGGCGCTCAGATCGACCTGCAGCGTGATCTCGTGCATCTGGTCCGGCTTGCCGTCCATCGCGTACTTGGCGTTGCTGATCAGATTGATCAGGATCAACAGCACGCGATGCCGGTCCAGCGGCAACAGCGGGACTTCGGCGAAACGCTTCACCACGGCCACCTGGTGGCGCGTCAGCGCGCCGTTGTTCATGCGCAGCGCGTCGTCGACCAGGTCGCGGATCAACACCGCTTCCGTCACTCGGGGCGCACCCGCATACGACTGCTGGGTCGCGACGACCTCCTTGATGTGGTCGATGCTCTTGACCAACTGGTCCAGCTCTTCGGCCATGCCGTGCTGCTCGGCCGCCAGGGCCTCGGCGAGCCGGTTCAGGTAGTCGGGCAGGTGCCGGCCTTTTTCGTCGCTCGTGAAGAACCGGCCCAGATCGCCGGCGTGTTGGTTCATCAGCCCGAGCGCTCTGCCCAGTCCGGGCAGCTTCGACCCGCGCAGCTGGGCGCTGACCACCCCGGCCGAGACGTTGACGCTGTTGAGCACGTTGCCGACGTTGTGCAGTACGTTGGTGGCGATCTGCGCCATGCCCGCCTGGTGCGACCTTTCGCGCAACTCGGCCTGCACCTGCCCCATGCGCAGCGCGGCGCGCACCCGGGCCTTCAGCTCGGCGGGCGAAAACGGCTTGGCGATGTAGTCGTCGGCGCCGGTCTCGAGGCCGCAGACGCTGGCGTCGGCTCCGCCGCGCGCGGTCAGCAAGATCACCGGCACGTGCGACAGGCGCGCGCTGGCCTTGATGCGCGCGGTCAGGCCGAAGCCGTCGAGCCGCGGCATCATGACGTCGGAGACCACGATCTCGACCGACACGCGCTGCAACAGCTCCCAGGCCGCTTCGCCATCCTCGGCGGTGACCACCTCGCACTCGTCGCCCAGCAGCTCACTGACGTAGGCCAGCATCTCCGGGCTGTCGTCGACCACCAGCGCGCACGGCCGCGCGCCGCGCGCCGGCAGCAGCCCGGCTTCGGCTTCGGCCGCCGGGCCCGGCCTGGCCGGCAGCTCTCGACTGCCCTCCTGCAGCCGCAGTTGGCGCAGCGCGCGCCGGTCGGCATCGCACGCCTGGGCCGCGCCGACCGCAGCCAGCGCCGGTAGCCGTTCGGTGCCGCGCGGCAGCCGCACGAAGAAGCGCGAGCCTTGGCCGGCCTGGCTGGTCACGCCGATCGTGCCGCCCATCAGCGCGGCCAGTTCCTTCACCAGCGCCAAGCCGATGCCGGTGCCGCTGTAGTTGCGCGTGGCCGAACTGTCGATCTGCGAGAAGCGCTCGAACAGCAGCGACAGCTTGTCCGGCGCGATGCCGATGCCCGAATCCTCGACCGCGAAGTCGAAACAGTCGGCATCGACAGCGGTGGCCTGGACCCGGACCCAGCCGTGGGCCGGCGTGAACTTGATCGCGTTGCTGATCAGGTTCAGCGCGATCTTTTCGAAGTGCTGCAAGTCCAGGCAAACGCCGGCGAGCGCCGGGTCGACGTCCCAGGTCAGCGCGCAGTGTTTGCGTTCGGCCGCGACCGCGGCGTCGCCGGCCAGCACGGCGATGGTCTGCACGAGGTCGACGGCCTCCCAGTGCAGCTCGAACTTGCCGGCCTCCGCCTTCGAGAAGTCGAGGATGTCGTTGACCCGGTTCATCAGCAGCAGCGCGTTGCGCCGCGCCCGGTCGAGCTGGGCGCGCCAGCCGGTGGGCGGCGTCGCGACCGCCAGCAACTGTTCGAGCGGCGCCAGGATCAAGGTCAGCGGCGTGCGCAGTTCGTGGCTGACGTTGGCGAGGAAGTCGCTCTTGGCCTGGTTGGCGGCCTCGGCCGCACAGCGGGCGCGCGTCAGTTCGGCCTCGAGTTTGCTGCGCTCGTCGATCTCGGCCTGCAGTCCGGCGTTGGCCGCGGCCAGTTCGCGTGCGCGCCGGCGGTTCAGCAGCAGTGCCCAGGCGACCGCGGTCAGCAGCACGCTGACCAGCAGGCCGCTGACCAGCACCAGGCGCGGCCGCTGCGTGTCGACGCTGGCGTCGAAGGCCGGCAGCGAATCGAAGCGCAAGCTCCATTGGTGGCCACCGAACTCGAAGCCCTGATCGCCACCGAACGAGGTGTGCTGGGGCGCCGCCGCACCCTCCAGGCTGTCGTACAGCGGCTGGCCTGCGGGCGCCCCGCCGTCGAAGATGCGCAGGCGGATGTCGCGCAGCGTGTCGGGACCGAGGATGCCCTGCATCAGGTCGTCCATGCGGTACGGCGAACACACATAACCTTGCAGCGCGGCGCGGCGCTGCTCGGCCGTCGCCGGCGTGTCGCCGGGCTGGTAGACCGGCAGGCACATCATGAAGCCGTTCTGCACGCCGTCGCCGGTTTCCTGGATCAGCCTGACCTTGCCCGATGCCGCCGGGAGGCCGCTGTCGCGGGCCCGCAGCAGGGCGACCCGCAGTGCTGGTTCGGTCAGCATGTCGTAGCCGAAGGCGCGTGCATTGCGCCAGTCGAACGGCTCGATGTATATGACCGAGCTGTAGTCGGCGCGCTTGCCGGAGGGCCGGATCTCGTAGTCGGGAAAACCGTCGGCCCGGACCTTGTCGAGGTGGGAGGCCAACTGTTCAGGCCGCACCGCGTCCACATAGGCCATGCCCTGGATGCCCGGAAACCGCTTTTCGATCTCGAGGGCGCGCACGTAGTCGCGCCATGCGCTGCGCGTGACGCCGCGCCCGGTGGCGAACATGCCGACACCGCCGCGCAGGATTTGCTCGTAGGCAAGCAGGCGTTGCTGGATCGCGAAACGGCCTTCGGTCAACTTGAAGTCGAAGCGGTCGCGCGCGATGCGGGTTGTCTCGGCCGCCGCGCCGCGCCACAGCCACAGCGTGATCGACAGCAGCAGCAACAACAAGGGCACAAGCGCTATGACCGGGGCCTGGCCGGCGGCGCCGGCAACCGCGCCTGCCAGCCGCTGCCAGGCGGCCCGCGCCGCTGCCAAGCGCGGCCCGTTGCGGGCCGGCGCGGGCAACGGCGAGACGAAGCTGTCGTCCATGTCTGTCGTGGCGTTCGATGGCAGTGGTGGTTTCGGGGGCGTCGAGGCTCGATGCGAAATGCCCGTCGCGTCGCACGAGCCGGTCGACCTCGGCGTGTACCGCACTATCGTCCGTTGCCGTCCCCGACTTGAGTCGGCACGCCGCGCCGCCCGCGCAGCGTGCGTATGCCGCGAAGCCGGTAAAAACCCTGATCGAGGCCGAGCGAATTTCGCCGATCTCCAGGGACGCCGCCCCACATCCGGTCGGTGGTGATCGCGCGCGGCGCCGCCGCGCGGCGCATTCCCTCTCGACTGAGTGAGCCCATGAACATCTTTCTGAAAACCGCCCTCGGCGGGCTGATCGCGGCGTCGGTGCTGGCTCCGCCCACGGCCTGGGCGCAGACGAAACCGCTGACGATCGGGTTGGCCGTCGCCAACCTGAACGCCGACTTCTTCAACCAGATCAAGCAGTCGGTCGAAGCAGCAGCCAAGACGAAGGGGATCACCGTGATCACGGTCGACGCCCAGGGCGACGGCGCGAAGCAGGTGGCACAGGTCGAGCAACTGATCGGCCGCAAGGTCGATGCGCTGATCTACATCCCGGCCGGCGCCACTGCGGCCGGCGTACCGGTGAAAGCCGCCAAGGCAGCCGGCATTCCCGTGGTCGCGGTCGACCGCAACCCGCCCGACGCGCCGGGTGATACCTTCATCGCCACCGACAGCGTCGCCGCCGCGCGCACGCTCGGTGAACACCTGATCAAGCTGACCGGCGGCAAAGGCAGCGTCGCGGTCATCCAGGGCCAACTCGGCACCACGCCGGAGCTCGACCGCGACCAGGGCTTCACCGAAGCGCTCGCCAAGACACCGGCGCTGAAGGTCGTCGCCAAGCTGCCGAGCACGGCCTGGGGCCAGAGCGAAGGCTTCGCGATCGGCCAGGGCATGCTCAAGCGCGATCCGACGATCACCGTCTTCTTCGGCCGTGCCGACGCGTTGGCGCTGGGCGCGGCCCAGGCGGTCAAGGTGGCGGGCCTCGACCACAAGGTCATCGTCGTCGGTTTCGACGGCGACGTGGCGGGCCTGAAGGCCGTCAAGAGTGGCGTGCTCGAGGCGACGATGACCCAGCGGACCCAGGCGATGGGCCGGCTCAGCCTGGACTCGGCGCTCGACCTGATCGCCGGCAAGAAAGTGCCGCCGGTGCAACTGCAGGCGGCCGCATTGACGACCAAGGGCAACGTCGACCAGTACATCGTCGAACATCCCTGAACGGCCGACGCGGTGCCACACGCTGAGTGAGTGCCGCTCAGTTCACCACTCCGCCACGCTGCCGTCCGCGTGCCGCCATTCGGGGTTGTGCCAATCGGGGGTCTGCCGACTCGCGTGGAGCACGCGCTCCTCGTCGACTTCGACGCCCAGGCCGGGTTTCGTCAGTGCCTGGATGTAGCCGGCCTCGATGCGGAAGTCGTCCTTGTTGATCACGTAGTTCAGCAACTCGGCGCCACGGTTGTAGTGGATGCCCATGCTCTGTTCCTGCAGCATGGCGTTGTACGCGACCAGGTCCACCTGCAGGCAGGCGGCCAGCGCCACCGGCCCGAGCGGGCAGTGCGGCGCCAGCGCGACGTCATAGGCCTCGGCCATCGCCGCGATCTTGTGGCACTCGGTGATGCCGCCGGCGTGCGACAGGTCGGGCTGCAGGATCGCGATGCCGCCGCCTTCGAGCACGCGTTTGAACTCGAAACGCGAGTACATGCGCTCGCCGGCTGCCAGCGGGATGGCCGTGAAGGCCGCGAGGCGCGCATAACACTCGGCCTGTTCGGCGAGCACGGGTTCTTCGACGAATAGCGGGCGCAGCGGCGCCAGTTCCTTCAGCAGCACCTTGGCCATCGGCAGCGCGACCCGGCCATGGAAGTCGAGGCCGAAGTCGACCGTGTTGCCCAGTGCCGCGCGGACCTCGGCCGCCACCGCCACCGCCGCGTCGACGGCGTGGTTCGAGGCTAGCATCGCCATCTCCTCGCAGCCGTTGAGCTTGAAGGTGTCGAAGCCGCCTTCCATCAGGCGCTGCATGTTCTCGACGACGTCGCCCGGCCGGTCGCCGCCGACCCAGCTGTACACCTTCATGCGGTCGCGGACCCGGCCGCCGAGCAGCTCGTGGACCGGCACGCCCAGGGCCTTGCCCTTGATGTCCCACAGCGCCTGGTCGATGCCGGCGATCGCGCTCATCAGGACGGCACCGCCTCGGTAGAAGTGGCCGCGGTACATCGTCTGCCAGAGGTCGTTGATGCGCCGCGGGTCCTTGCCGATCAGCGTTTCGCCGAACTCGCGGACCGCCGTCTCGACGGTGCGGGCGCGGCCTTCGAGCACCGGCTCGCCCCAGCCCGAGATGCCTTCGTCGGTCTCGATCTTCAGGAACATCCAGCGCGGCGCCACGCGGTACGTGGTGAGCGAGGTGATCTTCATGCGGCCGCCGCAACGGACTTGCGAGTCTGGAGCCGGTCGGACAGGTCGGCCTCGGCCTGTTCGATGAGCACCAGCGCAGCCTGCTGCGCCGCTTCGGCGTCGCCGCGTTCGATGGCCACGCAGACGGCTTCGTGCATCGGCAGCGAGAACGCCGGTCCGCCGGGTTTTTCGGAAATGATCCGGAAGCTCGCCTGCAGGATGGCCGACATCGCTTCCTGCATCTGGCGCAGGTACTGGTTGCCGCAGGCCGACAGGATGATGGCGTGGAAGTCCAGATCGGCCTTCACGTAGTTGCCCTTGCCGGCCACCGCACGCTCCATCGCCATGTAGGCGGCCCGCAGCGCCCTTCGCGCGTCATCGCTGGCGCGAAGCGCCGCCAGCCGCACGGCGGCGGGTTCGACCACGCGGCGCAGCTCCGCCAGGTCGCGCGCCATCGTCGGATCGACCTCGATCGATTCGGCGCGCCACGTGATCACGTCGGGGTCGAAGAGGTTCCACCGCGTCGGCTCCAGCACCAGCGTGCCGATCCGGCGACGCACCTCGATCAAGCCCTTCGCCGCCAGCGACTTGATGGCTTCGCGGATGACGATGCGGCTGAAGCCGAAGCGTTCGCCGAGCTCCGGCTCCGACGGGAGGATCTGTCCGGGCTTGAAGCGACCCGAGCAGATGTCACGCCCCAACTGACGCAGAACCTGCTCCTGAAAGGTCGCGCGCGGGCCGGCGGTGCGTGTTGGCATCGGAGATTTATATCACGTATGACGAATGTCTTTGATATCTATCGAGTCCGATGGCATTGATCGGGTTTTCACCTAGAACAATTACACCAGGACGGCCTTGATTAAACATCATACGTATTATAAATTTAACGGCGTCAGGAGACCTGCATGCCGAGCCCCTTGTTCGATCTTTCCGGCCGCACCGCCCTTGTCACGGGCTCGACGCGCGGCATCGGTCTCGCGCTTGCTCAGGGCTTGAGCGAAGCGGGCGCCACGGTCGTCGTCAACAGCCGCCAGCAGGCCGCCGTCGACGAAGCGCTGGCGCTGCTGAAGAGCCGCGGCCTCGCTGCGCACGGCGCGGCCTTCGACGTTGCCGACGAAGCGTCGGTGGCCGCGGCCTTCGCTGCGTTCGACGCACAGGGCCTGCAGATCGACATCCTCGTCAACAACGCCGGCATCCAGCACCGCAAGCCGATGCTGGAGCTCGAACTCGCCGACTGGCAGCGCGTGATCGACACAAACCTCACCGCCGCCTTCCTGGTCGGCAAGCAGGCGGCGCAGCGCATGGTGGCGCGCGGCCGCGGCGGCAAGATCATCAACATCGGCTCGCTCACCAGCGCGGCGGCGCGCGCAACGGTGGCGCCTTACACGGTGGCCAAGGGCGGCATCAAGATGCTGTCGAAGGCGATGGCCGCGGAATGGGCCCGGTTCGACATCCAGGCCAATTCGATCGGGCCCGGCTACATCCTGACCGACATGAACGAGGCGCTGGTCAAGGACCCGCAGTTCGACGCCTGGGTGAAGGCCAGCAACCCCGCGCAGCGCTGGGGCAGGCCCGAAGAACTGGTCGGCACTGCCGTCTTCCTGGCGTCGGCGGCCTCGAACTACGTCAACGGCCAGATCATCTACGTCGACGGCGGCTGGCTGTCGGTGCTCTGAAGGTTCTCGCGCGACATGGCCACCCTCATCACCGACGTCAAGGTCATCCTGACCGCGCCCGAGGGCATCAACCTCATCGTCGTCAAGGTCGAGACGAACCAGCCCGGGCTGGTCGGCCTGGGCTGCGCGACCTTCGCCTACCGCCACCTGGCGGTGAAGTGCCTGGTCGAGGAGTACCTGAAGCCGCTGCTCGTCGGGCGCGATGCCGACGCGATCGAGGAACTCTGGCAACTGATGCACCAGAACGCCTACTGGCGCAACGGCCCGATCGAGAACAACGCGATCTCGGGCATCGACATGGCGCTGTGGGACATCAAAGGCAAGCTGGCCAGGATGCCGCTGTACCAGCTGTTCGGCGGCAAGTGCCGCGAAGGCGTGCCGATCTACCGCCATGCCGACGGCCGCGACCTCACCGAGCTCTGCGACAACATCCAGCGCTACCGCGAACAAGGCATCACCCACATCCGCTGCCAGAGCGGCGGCTATGGCGGTGGCGGCTTCGGCCCGGCCCCCGCCAGCGCACCCACCGGTGCGCCGAGAGGCATCTACCTGGATGCGCGCAAGTACATGCGCGACACCGTCAAGATGTTCGACGACATCCGCAGCCGCGTCGGCTTCGACGTCGCGCTGTGCCATGACGTGCACGAGCGGCTCAAGCCGATCGACGCGATCCGATTCGCCGGCCAGCTCGAGCCCTACGACCTGTTTTTCCTCGAAGATGCGATCGCGCTGGAAGAAGGCGAGTGGCTGCGCCAGTTGCGCGCGAAGACGAACATCCCGCTGGCGCAGGGCGAGCTTTTCAACCACCCCTTCGAGTGGCGCACGCTGATCAATGAGCGGCTGATCGACTTCATCCGCGTGCACCTGAGCCAGATCGGCGGCATCACGCCCGGGCGCAAGCTGCAGATCTTTGCCGAGCAGTACGGTGTGCGCACCGCCTGGCACGGCCCCGGCGACATGTCGCCGCTGGCGCACGCGGCCAACATCCACATCGACCTGGCCGCGCGCAACTTCGGCGTCCAGGAGTGGTCGGGCACCGAGCCGCCGAACTTCGTCATCCAGCAGCTCGGGGGCCCGCGCGAGGCCCTGCTCGACGTCTTTCCCGGCCTGCCCGAATACCGCCAGGGCTACGTCTATGCCAACGACAAACCCGGCCTCGGCGTCGACCTCGACGAAGCCCAGGCCGCGAAGTACCCCTGCGACGCCGGCGTGACGACCTGGACGCAGACGCGGCTGACCGACGGCACGCTGCAGACACCTTGACGCGCGATTTCCCTCGCTCGAATTCCACCCCAAGAACGGAGACAAGACCATGAAGATCAAGACCCCCGCCCGCCCCATCGCCCTCACTGCGCTGGCCGCCCTCGCCTCGCTCGCGCTGGCATCGACCGCGGCCTTCGCCGAGGTCAAGGCCAAGATCGGCCACGCGATGCCCGACACCCATCCGCAGGCCGCGGCGATGGTCAAGTTCACCGAACTGGCGTCGACCTACACCCATGGCAACGTCAAGATCCAGGCCTTCTCCAGCGGCGTGCTCGGCAGCGACGAGAAGGAGCTGCAGGCGGTGCAGGCCGGGACGCAGGAGTTCTACATCGGCACCTTGGCGCCGCTGTCGACGCGCGTGAAGGAAGTGCAGGTCTGGGATCTGCCGTTCATGTTCCAGAACACGCACGAGGTGTATGCCCTGCTCGACGGCGCGTCGTCGAAGAAGATCTTCGAGAAGATCGAACCCGCCGGGCTGGTCGGCCTCACCTGGACCGGCATGGGGTTCCGCAACCTGTCCAACAGCAAGCGCAGCGTCACCAAGCTGGAAGATGTCAGCGGCCTGAAGATCCGCGTCATGGCCAACCCGGTGGCGCTGGAGACCTGGAAGACGATCGGCGCCAACGCCGTGCCGATGGCCTTTGCCGAGGTCTTCCCGGCGCTCGAGATCAAGGCGCTCGACGGGCAGGAGAACCCGCTGCTGCACATGTACGCCAACAAGATGCAGGAAGTGCAGAAGTACATCTCGGTCACCAACCACGTCTACACGCCGGTGGCGCTGGTGGCGTCGAAGAAGTTCTGGGACACGCTGACGCCGGCCGACAAGACCGGCGTCCAGAAGGCGGCCGTCGAAGCCGGCCTGCTGCAGCGCAAGCTGCTCGACGAAGGCGACGCCGAGGTCGCCGCCAAGTTCAAGGCCGCGGGCGTGACGCTGAACACCGTGAGCCCGGCCGAACTGGCGCGCATCCAGGACAAGGTCAAGCCGGTCGTGGCCAAGTTCGCGCCGATCATCGGCGACGACTTCGTCAAGGGCTTCTACGCCGAGATCGACAAGGCAAGAGCCGGCAAGTAGGTCCGCGTTGGGCGGCCCGTCCGGGCCGCTCCTGCCGCCATCCATCAACCCGGGGTTGCCATGGGCAAGGTTCTGAAATCGCTCGCCGATGCGCTGACGCGCGCGCTCGAAGTCGTCATGGTGATCTGCATGGTCGTCATGCTCGTCATGGTGTTCGGCAACGTCGTGCTGCGCCTGTTCTTCAACACCGGCATCGACCTGTCGGAAGAGATACCGCGCTTCGCCTTCGTCTGGATGACCTTCCTCGGGGCCATCGTCGGCATGCGCCGCCGCGCCCACCTCGGCGTCGACATGCTGGTGCAGGTGCTGCCGCTGTTCGGCCGCAAGGTCTGCTGGGGCATCAGCCAGGCCATCATGCTGGTGTGCTGCCTGTACATCACCTACGGCACCTGGCTGCAGCACGACATCATCCAGGGCAACGCCTCGCCGGTGGCCCAGATCAGCATGCTGTGGGTGTTCGGCGTCAGCTACGTCACCGGCGTCTCGATCTCGATCATCTGCGCGTCGAACCTGCTGCGCCTGTTCGCCGGCAAGGTGCCCGAGAACGAGTTGATCGACGTGCATGAAGAAGGCATGAGCGAAGCGCTCGAGACCGAGCAGGAACTCGCCGTGCAGACGGCACAAGCGTCGACCCGCGGGAGCGCCAAGCCGTGATCATCCTCGTCTTCATCACTTCGCTGCTCGGCCTGATGGCGCTGGGCATGCCGGTCGCGTTCGCGCTCATCGGGTGCGGGCTGGCCATGATGTTCTTCATGGGGGTCACCGATGCACAGATCGTGATCCAGAACATGTGGGACGGCGCCAACAGCTTCCCGCTGCTGGCGGTGCCGTTCTTCATGCTCGCCGGCGAATTCATGAATGCCGGCGGCATGACCCGCCGCATCATCGTGATGGCGATGTCCTGGGTCGGGCACATCCGCGGCGGCCTCGGCTACGTGGCGGTGGTCGCGGCGGTGATCATGGCGTCGCTGTCGGGTTCGGCGGTGGCCGACACGGCGGCGCTGGCCTCGGTGCTGATTCCGATGATGCGCAAGGCCGGCTACGACGTGAACCGCTCCTGCGGCCTGATCGCCTGCGGCGGCATCATCGCGCCGGTGATCCCGCCGTCGATCGGCATGATCCTGTTCGGCGTCACCGGCGGCGTCTCGATCACCAAGCTCTTCATCGCCGGCATCGTGCCCGGCGTGATGATGGGGCTGGCCATCATGCTGGCGTGGCGCTGGTCGATCGGCCGCGACAAGGTCACGGCCGAACCCAAGCGCACCACCGCCGAGCGCGTGGTCGCCACACGCCAGGCGTTGTGGGCGCTGGTGCTGCCGGTCGTCATCGTCGGCGGCCTGAAGTTCGGCATCTTCACGCCGACCGAAGCCGCGGTCATCGCCGCGGTCTACTCGCTGTTCGTCGGCCTGGTGGTCTACCGCGAAATCAAGCCGCGGCAGCTGTTCCACCTGTTCTACCGCGCTGCGGAAACCACCGCGGTCATCATGTTCCTGGTCTCGGCCGCCGGCGTCTCGGCGTGGCTGATCACCACCGCGAACATCCCGCAGCAGTTGGCCGACCTGGTGCAGCCGCTGATGGGCAACAAGATGCTGCTGACCTTCGCGCTGATGATGATGGTGCTGGTGGTCGGCACCGCGCTGGACTTCACGCCGACGGTGCTGATCATGACGCCGGTGCTGATGCCGGTGCTGAAGCAGGCCGGCATCGACCCGGTCTACTTCGGCGTGCTGTTCATCATGAACAACGCCATCGGCCTGGTGACGCCGCCGGTGGGCACGGTGCTGAATGTCGTCTGCGGCGTTGCGAAGATCCCGATGAGCGGCGCCATCAAGGGCGTGATGCCTTTCATGATCGCGCAGACGCTCGTGATGCTGCTGCTGGTGGTGTTCCCGCAGATCGTGATGTGGCCCTTGCAATGGATGACCCGCTGACCATGAAGATCGTCTTCCACGGCTCGAATGCAGCCAACTTCCGACAAGGCTTCGAGCAACTGATCGAACCCGGGCACAGGGTCGTCGATGTCGGCGATGCGCTGACTGCGCCGGGCGAGGCCGGGCACTACGCCTCGGCTGATGTGATCGTGGGCATCAAGCTCGATGCCTCGATGCCCAGGCCCGAGAAGCTGCGCCTGTACCAGGCGCCGGCCGCGGGCACCGACGCCATCGACCTCACGCTGCTGCCCGCCCAGAGCGCGCTGTGCAACTGCCACGGCCACGAGGATGCGATCGCCGAGTACGTGTTCGCGGCACTGCTGGCACGCCACGTGCCGCTGGCGCAGGCCGATGCCGATTTGCGCCGCGGCGAGTGGACTTTCTGGGCCGGGCGTCCCAAGGCGCTGCGCAGCGAGCTGGGGGGCCAGACCCTCGGCTTGCTGGGCTTCGGCCACATCTCGAAGGCCATCGCACTGCGCGCCAAGGCCTTCGGCATGCGCGTGCATGCGGCCAACCGCGGCGCGGTGGTGAGCGAGCATGTCGACCACGCGTATGCGCTGACGGACCTGCATGCCTTCCTGGCCGGCGTCGATGTCGTCGTGGTGACCTTGCCGCTGACCGCGCAGACGCAGGGCCTGGTCGACGGCGCCGCCTTGCGGGCGATGAAGCCTGCGGCCTGGCTGGTCAATGTCGGCCGCGGACCGGTCGTCGCCGAGCAGGCGTTGTACGACGCCCTGCGCTCGCGGCGCCTGAGCGGCGCCCTCATCGACACCTGGTACCAGTACCCGACACCCGATCAGCCCCAACGCGCGCCTTCGAAACTCGACTTCGCGGCGCTCGACAACGTCGTCATGACGCCGCACATGTCGGGCTGGACCTCAGGCACGGTGCATCGGCGCCAGCAGATGATGGCCGACAACATTTCCCGATTGGCCACGGGGCGGCCACTGCTCAACGTGCTCAGGCCCGCTTCCACCGACCAAACCCACGGAGACTGACGATGAAGAGTTTTTCCCGACGCGTTCTGACTTGCGCCACCGCGGCCGCGGCCCTGGCCTGCGGGGCGCCCGGCGCTCTTGCAGCCAAGTTCAACCTCAAGTTCGGCCATGCGGTCAACACCACCGACGGCCAGCACGCCGCGGCGGTGAAGATGGCCGAGCTCGTCAAGCAGCGCACCAATGGCGACGTCGAAATCACCATCTACCCGGCCAACCAGCTGGGCAACGACGCGGCGATGATCAACGGCGTGCGCGGCGGCACCATCGACATCGTCTCCAGCGGCGCGTCCAACTACAACGGCATCGTCGCCAACACCGCCGCGATGGAACTGCCCTTCGTCTTCCGCAGCGCCTCGCATGCCTACAACGTGCTCGACGGCGCGGTCGGCACCAGCGTGCTCAACGAACTCGCGCCGCACGGCCTGAAAGGCCTGGCCTACTGGGAGAACGGCTGGCGCGCCTTCACCAACAACAAGCGCCCTGTGCGCACGCCCGATGACCTGAAGGGCCTGAAGATCCGCTCGACGCCGAACCCGTACCACATCCAGGCCTTCAAGCTGCTGGGCATGAACCCGTCGCCGATGGCCATTGCCGAGCTCTATACCGCGCTCGAGACCGGCGCCTTCGACGCCCAGGAGCACCCGATCAACGTCACCTGGTCGGCCAAGTTCTACGAGGTGCAGAAGTACCTGACGATCAGCAACCACGTCTATTCGCCGCTGATCGTGGTGATGAACAAGGCCAAGTTCGACAGCCTGCCGGCCAACGTGCAGACCATCGTCGTCGACGCGGCGCGCGAGGCGGCGAAGTACCAGCGCGAGCTGAATGCGGGCAACGCGGGCAAGGTCGTGGCCGAGTTGAAGAAGTCGGGGATGCAGGTGGTCGAGAACGTGGATATGGCGCCGTTCCAGCAAATCGTCTCGGCGTCGATCGCCAAGACCTTTGCCGAAAAGAACGGCGCCGCGCTGCTGCAGGCCATCGAGGCCACGAAGTAACGGGCCGAGGAAGATCGCATGACGAAGCTCAACGCTCTCTTCTTTCGGCTCGCCGAAGCGTTGCTGGTGCTGCTGTTGAGCGCCATGGTGGTCATGGTGTTCGGCAACGTCGTGCTGCGCTACGGCTTCAATTCGGGCCTCGACTTCTCGGAAGAGCTGTCAAGGTTCTTCTTCATCTGGATCACCTTCCTGGGCGCCATCATCGCCATGCGGGAGAACGCGCACCTCGGACTGGACACGCTGATCCGCGTGCTGCCGCGCGCCGGCAAGAGATTCTGCTTCGGGCTTTCGAATGCGCTGATGCTCGGCTGCTGCGCGTTGATGTTCTGCGGCACCTGGCGCCAGCATCACATCAACGCCACCACCCTGTCGCCGGTGACCGGCATCCCGATGATCTGGGTCTACGGCGTGGGCTATCTCGCCAGCCTGGCGATGGGCGCGCTGATAGCGGGCAACCTGTTCAGGCTCGCCACAGGCCGCATCACCGACAAGGACCTGATCCAGGTCCACGACTCGGAAGAAGACGCGCTCGCGCATGCCCAGCCGGAAGTGAAGGCGGCCGCGAAATGACGATCCTCGTCTTCGTGATCTCACTGCTCGGCGCGATGGCGCTGGGCATGCCGCTGGCGTTTTCGCTGCTGGTCTCGGGTGTGGCGCTGATGCTGCACCTGAACCAGTTCGACACCCAGATCGTGTCGCAGAACCTGATCAGCGGCGCCGACAACTTCCCGCTGATGGCGGTGCCCTTTTTCATGCTCGCCGGCGAGCTGATGAATGCCGGCGGCATGAGCCGGCGCATCGTCAACTCGGCAATGGTCTGGGTCGGTCACTTCAAGGGCGGCCTCGGCTATGTGGCGGTCTTCGCCGCGCTGATCATGGCCAGCTTGTCCGGCTCGGCCGTGGCCGACACGGCCGCGCTGGCGGCCGTACTGCTGCCGATGATGCGCAAGGCCGGCTACCGCATCGACCGCTCGGCCGGGCTGATCGCCGCCGGCGGCATCATCGCGCCGGTGATCCCGCCGTCGATCGGCTTCATCCTGTTCGGCGTCATCGGCGGCGTCTCGATCTCCAAGCTCTTCATGGCCGGCATCGTGCCCGGCCTGCTGATGGGCGCCGCGCTGATCCTCACCTGGTGGATCGTCGCGCACAAGGACCAGGTCGAAGTCGCGCCCAAGGTGCCGATGGGCGAGCGCGTGCGCGTCACCGCGGACGCCTTTTGGAGCTACCTGCTCGCCTTCACCATCATCGGCGGCATGAAGGCCGGCATCTTCACGCCCACCGAGGCGGCTGTCGTGGCGGTGGTGTATTCGCTGCTGGTGGGCCTCTTCGTCTACCGCGAGATCAAGGTCACGCAGCTCTACGCCATCGTGCTGGCCGCCGGGAAGACCTCGGCGATCGTGATGTTCCTCGTCGCCGCCGCGCTGGTCTCGGCCTGGCTGATCACGGTGGCCAACATCCCGAGCCAGATCGTCACGCTGATGACGCCCTTCATCGACAACAAGACGCTGTTGATGGTGATGCTGATGCTGCTGGTGGTGGTGGTCGGCACCGCGCTGGACTTCGCGCCCACGGTGCTGATCCTCACCCCCGTGCTGATGCCGCTGGTGCGCCAGGCTGGCATCGATCCGGTCTATTTCGGCGTGCTGTTCATCATCAACAACGCCATCGGCCTGCTGACGCCGCCCGTGGGCACCGTGTTGAATGTCGTCTGCGGCGTCGGTCGCGTGCCGATGCATGACGTCATCCGGGGCGTGTGGCCCTTCCTGCTCTCGCAGCTGATCGTGCTGGCACTGTTGATCGCCTTCCCGGCGATCGTCATGGTGCCACTGAAATTCTTAATGGGCTGAAGCCCCCTTCACGGACTGAACTCATGGACGCACTCGTCATCCACGCCCCCGGCGACCTGCGGGTCGAGGACTTTCCGACACCCGCGGTCGAGGCCGGGCAGATGCGCGTGCGCGTGCGCGCCGGCGGCATCTGCGGCTCCGACCTGCACTACTACCAGCACGGCGGCTTCGGCGCGATCCGCATCCAGCAGCCAATGGTGCTGGGGCATGAGGTGGCCGGCATCGTCGAAGAGGTCGCCGCCGGCGTCAGCGGCATCAGCGGCATCGGGCCCGGCAGCCGCGTCGCCGTCTGCCCGAGCCGGCCCTGCGGGCGCTGCCGTTTCTGCCAGCTCGGGCTGCAGAACCATTGCCTGGACATGCGCTACTACGGCAGCGCGATGCGCATGCCGCACGTGCAGGGCGCGTTCCGCCAGGAAATCGTCATCGACGCGACCCAGGCGCACCCGCTGGCAGGCGGCATCAGCGACGCCGAGGGTGCGATGGCCGAACCGCTGGCCGTGGCGCTGCACGCCGTCAACCGCGCCGGGCCGCTGCTGGGCAGGTCGGTGCTCGTCACCGGCTGCGGGCCGATCGGCGCGATGGTGGTCATCGCCGCGCGCCGCGCCGGCGCCACCCACATCGTCGCCACCGACGTCGTCGCGCAGCCGCTGCGCAAGGCCGCGAAGGTCGGCGCCGACGAGACGATCAACGTCGCCGAGCAGCCCGATGCACTGGCCCGCTACGCCGCCGACAAGGGCCAGTTCGACGTGCTGTTCGAAGCCAGCGGCAACGAACGCGCGCTGCGCGCGGCCTTCGACGTCGTGCGCCCGCGCGGCGTGATCGTGCAACTCGGCCTGTCGGGCAGCGAGCTGACGCTGCCGTTCAACACGGTCGTCGCGAAGGAGTTCGACCTGCGCGGCGCCTTCCGCTTCCACGAGGAATTCGGCGTCGCCGTGCAGTTGATCAACCAGGGCCTGGTCGACCTGAAACCGCTGATCTCGGCGACGCTGTCGTACCGCGACGCCGGCCGCGCTTTCGCGCTGGCCGCCGACCGCACGCAGTCGATGAAGGTGCTGCTGAGCTTCGACTGACGAGGCCGGGTGCATGACCCGTGCCTGTTGAACAACCTGATCCGAAGGGAATCCGATGAAGCTCCTGACCCGCCGTCTTGCCGTCAAGGCACTTGCCGCTGCCGTCGCCATTGGCGGCACGTCCATCGCTGCCGCGCAGGATGTCAAACGCGCCAAGCTCGGCCACTCGTTCACCGATGCGCACCCGCGCGCCATCGCGATGAAGCAATTCGCCGCCGCGGTCGAGAAGGCGACCGGCGGCAAGGTGGCCTTCGACGTCTACGGCAACTCGACCTTGGGCTCCGAGGAGAAGATGCTGATCGCCGTGCAGAGCGGCGTGCAGGACGTCTATCTCGGCGCGCTGTCGCCGGTGGCAGCGCGCAAGAAGGAACTGCAGATCTTCGACTTCCCGTTCCTCTTCGGCACCGACGCCGAAGCCGCCTACGTGCTGGACGGGCCGGTCGGCCGCAAGATGCTCGACGGCCTGGCCGACATGAACATGCACGGCCTCGTGTGGGCCGGCGGCGCGTTCCGCAACCTGTCGAACAGCAAGCGGCCGATCGGCACGATGGCCGACATGAAGGGCCTGAAGGTCCGCGTCATGCAGAGCCCGATGGCGCTGGCGAGCTTCAACGCGATGGGCATGAACGCCGTGCCGATGGCCTTCACCGAGGTCTACCCGGCGCTCGAGATCAAGGCACTGGACGGCTACGAGCACCCGGTTGTCGACATGTACGCGAACAAGATGTTCGAGGTCCAGAAGTACCTGACGATCACCAACCACGTCTACACGCCGGTGGCGCTGGTGGCGTCGAAGAAGTGGTGGTCGGGCCTGACGCCCGAACAGCAGAGCACGGTGCAGCGCGTCGCTGAAGAGACGCGCACTTTCGAGCGCGCCGAAGAGCTGCGGCAGGCCGCCGACGTGGTGGCGCAGTTGAAGGGCAAGGGCATGGCCGTGACCGAGATGCCAGCGGCGGAACTGGAGAAGATCCGCGCGTCGGTGCAGCCGGTGATCGACAAGAACACCGACGCCATCGGCGCCGAATTCGTGCGCTCGTTCTATGCCGAGCTGAAGAAGTTCCGGGCCGGCCGCTAGCTTGCAAGAGGATCCGCGTCACTGCGCGGCGAACGCTTCCTCGGCGCGCTCGCGCAGCCAGACCTCGATCTGCGCAGCCGGCTGCGGCCGCGCATACAGGTAGCCCTGCGCGGTGGTGCAGCCGCAGGACCGCAGGAACTCGGCCTGGCTTTCGGTCTCGACGCCTTCGGCCACGATCGCCAGGTCGAGCGCCTGGCCGAACGCGAGGATGAGCTTGACCACCTGCGCGTCGCCTTCGTCGCGGTCGGCATTCATCACGAACGAGCGGTCGATCTTCAGCACGTCGATCGGCAGCCGGCGCAGGTAGGCCAGGCTGGAGTAGCCGGTGCCGAAATCGTCGACCGCCACCAGCACGCCGATGCCGCGCAAGCGGGCCAGCACGCCGGAGATCTCTTGCGGGTTGACCATCAGCACGCTCTCGGTCAATTCGATCTCCAGATCGGACGGCGATATCTGGTACTGCCGCGCCAGGCTGGTGATTCGTTCGACCAGGTCGCGCTGCTGCAGCTGCCGGGCCGAGACGTTGACCGCGATCTTGACCCGCCCCAGCCCCCGAACCTGCCACGCACGAGACTGTCGGCAGGCTTCTTCCAGCACCCAGTCGCCCAGGTCGCCGATGATGCCGGTGGTCTCGGCCAGCGGGATGAACTCGGCCGGCGGCACCAGCCCGAGCTGCGGGTGGCGCCAGCGCACCAGCGCCTCGACGCCGCAGGGCGCGCCGGTGGCGAGCGATACCTTCGGCTGGTAGAAGAGCTCGAGTTCGCCGTTCGGCACCGCGTGGCGCAACTGCATCTCCAGCTGCAGCCCCTGGAGCGCCTTGTCCGTCATCACGGGCTGGAAGAATCGGTAGGTGCCGCGGCCAGCCGCCTTGGCCGCGTACATCGCCGCGTCGGCGTGCTTCATCAGATCGACGGCGTCGATCCCGTCGTCCGGAAAGCAGGCGATGCCGATCGACGCGCCGACCTGCATCGCATGGCCGCGCAAGCTCACCGGCTCCGACAGGCTGGCGATGATGTTCTGCGCCACCAGCCCGTAGTTCAGAGGCATCTCGACGCGCCGGAGCAGGACCACGAATTCGTCGCCGCCCATGCGCGCCACCGTGTCCGACTTGCGCAGGCAGTTCTTGAGCCGGTCGGCCACCTGTTTCAGCAGGCCGTCGCCGCTGTCGTGGCCGAACGAGTCGTTGATGGCCTTGAAGCGGTCCAGGTCGATGAACATCAGGCCCAGCGGCTCGTTGTCGCGCCGTGCCGATGCGATCGCCTGTGCCAGGCGATCGTGCAGCAGCACCCGGTTCGGCAGCCCGGTCAACGGGTCGTGGAACGCGAGGTGGCGGATGCGCTCTTCGTTGCGCCGCAGTTCGGTGATGTCATGGAACACGCTGACATAGCGCTCCGGCCGGCCGTCGCTGCCGGCGACCATCACGATGTTCAGCCAGGCCAGAAAGTCCTCGCCATCGCGGCGCCGGTTCCACAGCTCGCCTTGCCAGCGGCCTTCGCGCTCCAGCATGGCCGACATCTCGCCATAGAACGCCGGGCTCTGGCGCTCGCAGTGCAGCAGGCTCGACGGCTGGCCCAAGGCCTGCTCGGCGCTGTAGCCGGTGAGGCCGATGAAGGCCGGGTTGACCGACACGATCCGGCCTGCCGGATCGATGATCATCACGCCGTCCAGCGTGTTGTGGAACACGCTGGCGGCAAGCTTCAGTCCGACCTCGTTGTGCTTGCGCTGGACGATGTCGTGCTGCAAGGCCTCGTTGGCCGCGCGCAGCTCGCCGGTGCGCTGCTCGACCGCGTCCTCCAGGCGCGCCATCTTCAACGCCGCGACCTGCGCCAGCTGCCACTTGGCGGTGAGCGCGCTGGCCAGCTGGTAGACCTCGACCGCGTCGAACGGCTTCTTCAGAATCAGCAGCCGGTCGCGCACGTCCAGCCGCGCCAGCAACTCGTCCCACGAGTGGTCGGAGAACGCGGTGCAGATCACGATCTGCAGCTGCGCGTCGACCTGCCACAGGCGTTCGATCGTCTCCATGCCGTCCCAGCCTGGCGGCATGCGCATATCGACGAAGGCCAGCGCATAGGGCCGGCCCGCCCGCAGCGAGGCCTGCACCTTGGCCAGGGCTTCCTGGCCCTGGTAGGCCGAGTCGAGTTCGAACGCGATGGCTGGCGCCTTCGGTGCTTCGTCGAACAGCGCCGCCTCGACGGCGCCGAAATCCGCATGATCCGCCGTACGGGGCATGAGGATCTTGCGGAAGTCCTCGTGGATCGCGGGCATGTCGTCGACCAGCAGGATGCGCCGGTTCTGCGGGTCGGCGACCGTGACCACCCGCGTCGTGCCGCTCTCGCAGAGAACGTCGCTGTCCGTGTCGTCGTCGGCCGCGAGCAGCCCGAAGGCGCTTGCTTGCCTGAAGATCGCCTCTGGCGCGTTCACGCGGGGCCTGGAACGGCGTCGATCACGAACCGGGCGCCGTGCTCGTCGACCCGCGCCGATTCCTGCGCAGGCGTTGGCATCGCAGCTGTGGCCGGCGCGGATCCCCTCGTCATGGTCTTGCCCATGGTCAAGGTCGGTTCGAGTTTCATCGTTGGCTTCCCGGGAACACCTGGACGTCGACCGCATGCGAAAGTCTGCAGGCCGTGGGCGGCCCGACCGACCGTCGACCAAGAGCGGGCCGCGCAGAATGGGTTCCGCACAGCATCATCTTCGGCAGGCCGGCGGCGATCTTGAGGTCGACCCGACCAGCAACGCAGCGCCGACCCGGGGGCTGGCCTCGAAGTCACGGCCTTGTCACCGCGCCCGCCTAAAACGTCGAACGCCTGATCCAACTCCGGAGTTCCGATGATCCCGTTCTCGTGCTTGAAGTCCCTCTCGGTCGGCTTGGCGCTGGTCGCCGGCTCGTCCATCCCGCCGGCGCAGGCGGCGGACCCTGGCGGCAACGCCTTCCGCGACGACCCGTCGTTGGCCAACCCCGCCGAGAGCCAGGCCCGCTACAACACGCTCGACAACCGCCGGCCGCGCGTCATCGCCCACCGCGGCGCGTCGGCCTACTTCCCGGAAGAGACGCTGGAGGCCTATCGGCTGGCCATCGCGATGGGTGTCGACGTGATCGAGCCCGACATCGTCGTCAGCAAGGACGGCGCGCTCGTCGCGCGCCACGACGTGATGCTGAACGCATCGACGAACGTCGCCGACCACCCCGAATTCGCGAGCCGCAAGCGCGCCGGCGAGAACGGCGACGGCGAGCCGGTGGCCGCCGACTGGTTCGTCTGCGACTTCACTTTGGCCGAATTGAAGACGCTCGGTGCCAAGTCGCCGAACCACCCGGCCGCCAAGGCCTATGACGGGCTGTTCCGCATCGCCACGTTCCAGGAGATCCTCGAACTGATCAAGCAGAAGGCGAAGGACACCGGCCATGTGGTCGCGGTCTATCCGGAGACCAAGGCGCCGAGCTACCACCTGGGCCTGTGGGGCAACGGCCTCATCCCGGCACGCCTGGAAGACCTGCTGATGGCGGCGATCAATGCCTACGGCCTCAACAGCCACGACGCGCCGATCTACGTGCAGAGCTTCGAGCCGACCAGCCTGCAGTACATGCGCGGCATCGGCTCGCTGGTCAAGCAGGTGCAGCTGATCGACGCCTACGACATCGACTTCAAGACCGGCGCGATGATCTACGGCTACGACGCCGCACACCGCGTCTACAGCCAGCCCACCGACTGGAAGCTGGCCGGCAGCAACAAGCTGTTCGACTCGATGCTGACCCCTGCCGGCCTGGCGCAGGTCAAGTCGTATGCCGACGGCATCGGCCCGTGGAAGCCGATGATCGTGCCGGTGAAGTGCAGGCTCGACGCGGCCGGCAACTGCATGGACCTGGACGGCAGCGGCGCCTTCGACGGCTACCCCGACTCGATCCAGCAACCGGCCACGTCGCTGGTGGCCGATGCCCACCGCACCGGCCTGTTCGTGCATGAATACACCTTCCGAAGCGAGAAGGGCTACTACAACGTTCCCTTCGACGCCCGCGCCAACCCGGTTCTGGAGTTTCTGACCCACTACCGCCTGGGCGTCGATGGCGTGTTCTCGGACGCGCCGGACACGGCGCTGTACGCGCGCGAGAAATTCGCGCGTGAAATGCCGCGCTGAAGGGTGGCGCCCTTGGACCCGCACAACGAGGATCTGATCCGCCGCATCCACGAGGACCTGCGCGACGATTTCGACGAAGAGCTGGAACTCGAACTCGACGACCGCAGCCTCGAGCCGGCCGCCGACCCCGGGCCTGCCGACAGGGAAAGCCGGCGCCTGTACGATCTCCGACGACGAGCAGCGATTGCGTTTTCTCGGGCGCATACACGACCCGCTGAAGCAGTGGAAGCTGAGCCCGATGGACCTCGAGTCGCGCCGCCGCTGGGAGGAGTACACGAAGGCCAAGGAGATCATGCTGGCGCGCACCCACATTCCCGAGGCGCCGTGGTTGGTGGTCATGGCCGACCGGTGCCGGAAACCATGGTGGTGCCGAACGCGTATTGAACAGCCGGCCGGTGAAGGCCGGACCGGCGGCAGCGGCGGATCAGCCGGGCTTCTTCGGGCGCCCCGGTTTCAGCGGCACCAGCGCGTCGAGCGCGGCGCGCAGCCGGCCATCGTCAAGCGCCTGCAGAACCTGCAGCCCGGCGCGCAGCAGTTCGCTCTTCTTCGTTGGGCGCTGGAAGCCGAGGGCACGCCCCTTCAGGCGAGCGACCAGGTCGAAGTCGGCCTGCGGCATCGTGAAGCTGTCGCGGACCAGCTTCGCCTTGAGCTTCACCGCCTTGGCGGCCGGCGCGGGCACAACGCGCTTGGCGACTTTCGTCGCGGCCTTCTTCGCGACCGGCGGCGCCGGCAGCGTCTTCCGCGCGGGCGGTCTCGCCTTCGCTGCGCCGGGCTTGGCGGGCGACGTGGATGGGGCCATGCGGGTCTCCGGTGATTTCGTATAAATCGTTTATACTAAATCATGGATCGACGGTCAACGGCGGGTCAAGACCGGTCCGGCACTGTCGTCGAACCGATGTGAAAATCGAACGACAAGCGATCACAGCCGGCCCCTCGGCGCAGGCTGCTCGCGAAATCATGCTGACGTCATCCGTCATCCAGTCATGCGACCCTCCGCCTTTTGATTGCCGGAAACATTCCATGTCCAGACTCCACCAAACCCTGCTGCACTGCATCCACCTCTCGGTTGCCGGCGTCTTGCTGGCCGCGTGCGCCAGCCCACCGCCGGCATCGCTGAAAACCTTGGACGGCAAGCCGCCGCTGGTCGCCGCGCACCGCGGCGCCTCGGGCTACCTGCCCGAAGAGACGATCGAGGCCTACGTGAAGGCCATCGAACTCGGCGCCGACTTCATCGAACTCGACCTGGTCTCCACCCGGGACGGCGTCCTGATCGCGCGCCACGACCCCAACCTGGCGATCAGCACCGACGTCGCCCGCCACCCTGAATTCGCCGACCGCAAGCGCACGAAAAGCGTCGACGGCGAGGCGCAGACGGGCTGGTTCTGCGACGACTTCACGCTGGCCGAGATCAAGACCCTGGGTGCGATTTCGACCGACGCCCAGCGCCCGCAGGAATTCAACGGCCGCTTCAAGGTGCCCACGTTCGAAGAGGTCATCGCGCTGGCCAAACGCCAATCGTCAGACCGCGGCCGGACGATCGGCATCTATCCGGAAACCAAGAACCCCAGCTACTTCCGCCAGCTCGGCCTGCCGCTCGAAGACAAGATGCTCGCGCTGCTGGCCGCTGCCGGCTGGAGCGGCCGCGACTCGCCGGTCATTCTGCAATCCTTCGAACCGTCGAGCCTCAAGTACATGCGAAGCAAAGGTTCGCCGCTTCGCATGGTGCAGCTCATCGACGGCGACAGCGTCGATCTGAAAACCGGCACCGTGACTTTCGGCGTGCCGTCAGACCGCCCCTACGACTGGACGCTGGCCGGCGACCAGCGCCACTTCGATGCGATGGTCACGCCCACCGGGTTGGCCGAGATCAAGACCTACGCCGATGGCATCGGCCCGTGGAAGCGCTACATCGTCAGCATCAAGGGCCAAGTCGGCGTCGACGGCAAGGTGATGGATCTGAACGGCGACGGCAAGACCAACGACGCCGACGCCACGACGCTGGCGCCGACGACGCTGATCGACGACGCGCACAAGGCCGGGCTGTTCGTCCACGCCTTCACCTTCCGCAACGAGAACCGCAGGCTGGCGGCCAACTACGGCGGCGATCCGAAGCAGGAATACCTTCAGCACTACGCGCTCGGCCTCGACGGCCTGTTCACCGATTTCACCGACACGGCGCTGGCGGCGCGGGCCGAGTACTTGCGCGGCCTGCGCGGCAAGGACTGAACAAACGCGCCGTTGCCGCGCTCGACCCGGCCTGGGCCTGAAATGCGCCCTTGCCCGGTCATCGCCCGGACATGCGCAGGCGCAAACGCTGGCCGGCTGGGCGGCGTCGAAACGCGCTGACATACTCGGGCGCAGAATGCAGGCGGCGTGCCACACGGGCCGTGCGCGCCATCGCACCGACAGCGGACTTGCACCGGTGACGACGAAGGGCCGCGGTCCGGCAGCGTCGCAGGAACGACCCGTCAGCCCGATAGGAGTCGCGATGAATCACTTGAAGCTGTGGCGCAGCCTGCTGGCGGCCTTGTTGCTGGGGCTGGCGGCCCCTTGGCTGGGTGCCATCCAGCTGGTGCCGATGACGTCGACGGCCCTGTCGAGCCCGGTCTTCGTCGGCAATGCCGGCGACGGCACGCGGCGGCTGTTCATCGTCGAGCAGGGCGGCATCATCAAGGTGCTGCAACCCGGCTCGACGGTGCCGACCACCTTTCTCGACATCCACACCCGGCTGCTCGCCGGCGGCGAGCGCGGCCTGCTCGGGCTGGCTTTCCATCCGCAGTACGCGAGCAACGGCCGCTTCTTCGTCTACTACACCCGCTCGGGCGATGGCGCGCTGGTGATCGCGGCCTACCGGGTGTCTGCCGACCCCAACGTGTCCGACAGCGCCGAGACCGTGCTGCTGACGATCCCGCATCCGACCAACGCCAACCACAACGGCGGCATGCTCGCTTTCGGGCCGGACGCTTATCTGTACGCCGGTGTCGGCGATGGCGGCAGCGGCAACGACCCGCCGAACAATGCGCAGAACATCGAGGTGCTGCTCGGCAAGATCCTGCGCATCGACGTCGACCACCCCGATGCCGGGGCGGGCACGGCGTATTCGTCGCCGGCCGACAACCCGTATGTCGGCGTAGCCGGGCGCGACGAGATCTTCTCGATCGGCTGGCGCAACCCGTGGCGCTTCAGCTTCGACCGGCTGACAGGCCAGCAATGGGTGGCCGATGTCGGCCAGAGCGCACGCGAAGAGGTCGACACACCGGTCGTCAAGGGCGGCAACTACGGCTGGCGGGTCTACGAAGGCAGCGCCTGCAGCGGCCTCGACCCCTCGCTGTGCATCCCCGCCAACTACATCTTCC